>Ga0209181_10013704_pt1 | contig 10109 bp, 9 predicted proteins | sample MAT05_FD_187208 | JGI IMG/M metagenome (GOLD analysis project Ga0209181, IMG submission 187208) | Freshwater microbial communities from Lake Fryxell liftoff mats and glacier meltwater in Antarctica - MAT-05 (SPAdes) (version 2) | ecosystem: Environmental > Aquatic > Freshwater > Ice > Liftoff...
AAGACTGGTTATGAACTATTACTGACTGCTATTACTGATTGTTTTTACTGGCAGCGAAATGCGCGAGAGCGTAGTCTTTGATCGCTCGAAGCAGATCGTCACGCTCAAGTTCATGAAACATGTCGTGCCGCATGGCCGGGAAAGTCTTCATTGCCTTTCCTTCGCTACAAAGACTATTGAAGAATTGCCTTTGCTCACTGACGCCAGCTACCAGGTCGTTGCCGGCAGTGAGAACAAGAGTAGGCACGTTGAACTGCTGCGCCTGCTCTAATGCGCGCACTCCGGCTTCGTTCAATTGCAGCAGAACTGATAATGGAATCGTTCGAGTGATTGATTGATCCTGGTCGTAGCGCAATGCTTCTTCTTTAGAGCGAGTGAGCATTCGCCCTGATACATAACTGGGAATAGAAATATTGGGCGTGACAGCATGCAGCGTTCTTAAGATCGACCATGCACCCGGGACGAACAAATTGATGCTGAAAGTAGGGGCCAACAGTATCAGCGAGCTGATTGGATGCTTGTATTTCAGCAGGCAATCAATCAAAGCCACAGCAGAAAAGCTATGCGCCACCACCGAAATATTTTCCACTGGAATGTCGTAAGCCTGAGAAATGTGAGCAATGAACTGACGCGCATCTATCACCAACTGATCAAATGACCGAAGTGGTGCGGTAGATTTGCCATGACCGCGCGCATCCCAGGCGAAGAGCCAGGTGTCTTTCAGATTTAGATCGCGTACCACCTCGCCAAGGCGCCCGGAATGCTCGTGACCACGGTGGAAGAGCAACACGGCGTGCCTGGAAACAGCGGCAGGTCGTGAGAGGCGAAAGTGAATGTCGCAACCATCGTTCGCTTTGAGCGATTGCTCAAATTGCTCAAATTCGCCGGCGGCGTTTTCTTTTAAATGATGCACTGTGTTCGCCTCGACTGACTCAACTTAGCCTAACGCTATTGTCAAAAGGTCAAGGGTTGGAGGGCACACTTTGAAAACTGTTTAGGTTGCTTTGGTTAGTTTATTGAAGCGAGACCGCAGGATACGACCGATAAATTTGATTGACCGAGCTAATGTCGCGCGATGATAGCGTCGCCGCTTGCGCCGGTGAAGTGACGGCGTACATAATATCGGAAGGCACAGCTGAATGGCCTTTGATGCCGATGGCATGACCGATTTCGTGCAAGGCAATTTTCTTTAGCTCTGCTGCACTAAATGGAACGCCTCGAATTTGCGTGAGAATAGAAATGCGCGCATTCGCCTGTATGGCGATGTCGCGGAAAGCTGGACGGTAACCGGGTATTCCATCGCCGGGGCCAATGAAGACGGTGAGGGGCAGCTTCTGCACGGGCCAGCGAGCGACTGTATCTGGGAGCGCCGACCAATCATTTGTGGTGTTAAAAGACTGAATTCGAGGAGCAATGGGAATGTCAGCGAACTCTCTCACTCGTCGCGACCGCAACCGCTGAAGTCCGTCGGGCGAAAACGAACGAATGCTGCCAGGGGCCAGATTTATTCCTGAAAAAGATTGCGCTTGAACCTCGCTTACAAAGCTCAATGACAAATTGCCAGCCATCAAACCCGCCAGACAAAGGGTGCCAAAAAATCGCCTCATTCTTGTACTCCGCTGATATTGAACGTTCAGGTCTGAGACGTCGGCTGTCGGCTTTTGTTTCTTGGCTGAGTTACCAGCTGCTGTTTATTCGGGCTTGGCCGGCGGAGCATCGGTAAACATCACGTTATCTGGCGTAATGATGCGAGAAATGTCGCGAATGATGCAATTGGCTACACCAGGGAAGGGTTTCTCTTTTTGTGCGGTAACGAAGGTGATTAGCGTGATGTCTTGTTCTGGCAGATAATAGGCGGCGGTGTTATAGCCCGGCAGCCCACCTGTATAGCCGTACCAGCCGGCACTATTTCCCACACCCAGACCAAAGGCCATTTTAGTATTTGGTGCAATCGGAATGCACTGCAGTCGCTCCTTTTGCGATGCGGGGCTGTTGGTGGTTCCTGATACGTAGGCTTTGACCCAGCGCGCCATGTCAGGCACCGTCGAAATCATGTTACCTGCCGCCCAGGTGATTGCCGGCGAGACCGATTCTGAAGTGTCTTCCCAATTGCCTTTGGCGTCTAATTCATAACCGTGGGCATAGGGAGTTGGCATGGCGAAGGTGTCGGGAAAGACAGTTTCTTTCAGGCCCATGGGCTCAATCAAACGTTTGCGAATTTGATTACCGATAGTATCGTGGGTGACCACTTCGATGATGCGGCCGAGAATGAGATAATTTGTGTTGCAATAATTCCACCGGGCACCAGGGGCAAAAAGCGGCTTGTGGGCGACACCCCAGCCAATCATTTTGTCAGGCGAGATGCTCATCGTCTTTGTGAATTTGAGAGCGTTAAATTCTTTAGTGTCGTAGGCTTCGAATAATCCGCTGCGCATTTCGGCCAGCTGTCTTATGGTGATGTGATCACCGTTAGGTACGTCAACGCCAATCTTGAATTTGCTGATTGGATCGTCTAAGTCTAAAAGTTTCTCGTCATGGAGCTGCAGTAAAACTGTGACTACGAAAGTTTTGGTATTACTGCCGATGCGAAATCGATCAGGCGTTTGAAAATCTGCTTTGGTCTTCAAGTCGGCCAAACCGACACCTTTAAAATATGGTGCCTTACCAGGCGTATAGATGGCGATGTAAGCACCAGGTATAGGTTGCCTGCCCCCGAATGCCTCAAGATGTTTTAGAGCCGCTGCCACCACGGCCTTGTCTTGTTCTGGAGTCAGTGCCAACTCGGTTGCCGAAACCGGCGCGGCTGAAACCAACCCAGATTGAATGGCAATGGCGGCTAAAAACATGGCGGCGGTGGAACGACTAAAGATGGTGCGCATAAGTTCTCCTGGGCGAAAGCCTATGATAGCACCGGGTTGATATATCGATTGCACATCATACATGGTGCCTCACGTACATATTCAGCTTGAACATTTTGGCAATCGGCACTAAGATGACAATAATTTCCGGCACTAAATATAATGTCACCCCTACGTACTCAGCAGAGGAATTGGTCATTACTACTTATCAGCCACCAGTAAGCATTGCAGCGTCGCTAGTACCAGCAATCGCGTTAGATTCAAGAGCACTGTTTCTCAAGCTGTTTACCTCAAGATTTGCCAGCTACGCCCGCACTGTCGGTAGTGCTAAGTGGCGACAACTGAGTCAGTTTCATCAACTGAGCGATGAAGAAGTTATTTCATCTATATCGAAAGAGTCGAAAGCATATCGAGCTTTGAATGTGCATCAAACAGAGTCTTTTTTGCTTTTGCAATTTAAAGCTGAAGACCGCAATGCCGATAGAGAAACCTGGGAAAAAATAAACGCAGCTCTTCAATCTGTCGGCCTGGCCGGGCGCAAACTGTTTCAGGTGTCGGAAAGTTCTACTTATCAAGCATTTGTCTATTTTTCCAAGGCCGCCAGTATTTTGCCTTTATCGAAGGGCCTGACCAATCATCTGGTGCAGGCCGGTGTGACTAATGTGGAAGTGCTCAAGCCAGGCAATCAGTTCATCTTGCCCCTGCAGGAAGGCTATCGCTGGATGAACAACGCAGTTTTGCCGGTGATTGCCCGCCATGAGATGACTGAAGACATGGCACTAAACTTCTTTATGGGCGAAGTAACAAAAGCAATTTGCTGCCCAGATCAATTGCTTGAGCACTTCAAAGACTTTCTTGCCGCTGAGGCCAAAAGAGAAATTATGGAAATTGTGCCAGATGACGCAGCTTCACAAAATGGTAAGGCGAAACGGAAAGAGCGTCGCCTTAAGGTTTTGCCTTAGGGCGACCTTTGACAGGCCCAGCTGGACTCTCCTGAAATGTTTTGTTGGATTATGGCACCAATTGGGCTTTCTGCCGTCATGACCTCCAGTGGTGTTTGTGGGGGTAGCCTGATATTGTTGGGCTCGGACGATCACGCATGACTGGCTTGCAACAAAAGGAATCTCAAATGACCGTGCCCTCATTTTCGCAGTTGCTACTATCGCTAGAACGCAATTGGCCCATGGCATCGGAAGCTGTAGCCCGGGGCAATATCAAGATGCTCAAATCTTTCCTCGGCCCAGCCTATCGAGGATTTCTATTGCAGTCGTTTAAAGGCGCCGACAAGTCGATCATGACCGCCAACCATCAAGTGCTGTACGACTGGAATTACTTGCGCCAATACCCGGCGATGTCGAAGCTCTATGAAGCCGCCAAATCTGGTCAGTGGGCCGCCGATGACGGCACCATCAACTGGAGCCAAAGCTTCGATCCGCTAAATACACACACACCAATTGTGCCCGACATCTATTGCCCAGCTTCGATATTGCCCATCTGGACTAAACAGTCTGGCTTAGAACGAGCCACACAAAGACGCGCGATGTTGAGCTGGATCTTGAGCCAGATTTTGCATGGCGAGCAGGGCGCACTATATGGTGCAGCCCAGGTGTTGCAAGCGGTGCCGTGGTTTGACGGTAAGCTGTTTGGTGCCACACAAGTAGTGGATGAAGCACGTCACATTGAGGTGTTTCATCGCTACCTCGATGAAAAACTCGGTCGCCGTTATGAAATCAACGAAAACCTCTATGTCTTGAGTGAGGCTCTGGTAGCCGATTCACGCTGGGACGTGAAATTTTTAGGCATGCAAATCATGATTGAAGGATTTGGCTTGGGAGCTTTTACGATGATTCGCAGCTTCACCGCTGATCCACTTCTGCGCGACATACTCAAATATATTGTCGCCGATGAGGCTCGCCATGTAAGCTACGGAGTTCTTGCCCTACAGCGGTTCTACGAGACAGAACTGAATGAGAAAGAACGTGCCGAGCGCGAAGATCTGGCCTTTGAAATTTCGCTTTTGTTGCAACGCCGCTTTTTAATGCACGACCTCTACGAAGAATATTACGGCAACTATTTCAATTTAAAAGAATGGAATAAGTTTGCCATGGACTCAGAGTTGATGCGGTTCTTCCGCCGCGCCATGTTCCGTCTACTTATTCCAAATTTGAAACGCCTTGGACTTTTCACCGAACGCATTCGTCCGCGCTACGCAGAAATCGGCATCGTGAATTACGAAACAGGCCCCCAGATGTCTGAAATGACAAACGAAGAAATAATGGCTGTGCCTGTGTAGCTCAACCTTTTGCCCTAGCTTGTCTCCAGCAAATCTTCTAGGGTCTTGATCAATTGAACAAGGGAGATCACTGTCTCCGATGATGATAAATCTCAGGCATGCGCTGAATCGTCGAGAATTATTAGACGCCGCGCACGATCATCTTCATCTTCAAGATCAAGGTAAATAGAAGGCTTGGAGACAGTTTCGGCGATCTGCAAGGCCACCGTGGTTTTGCAGCATCGCGCTTAATCATCCTTGCAATGTAGGCAATTTGTGCCTGAATTGCAAGGATGAGAGAACCATACGGAAGCTATATTCCATTAGATACTTTAGCGCTTCACCAGGCAGTATCGATTCTAACTCATAGAGTTTATTGTCAATTTCGTATTGCTCGATCAACATTGAAAGCGTATCAAGGTAAGCGGCTTCGTCATTGCCTAGATTTTCCAACCTATCAACCAAAGGTTCTATGGCGGCATAAGCCATGGTCAAATCTTCAGCCGATTCGAGTCGCGCTAAAGGAAATTGAGAAATTAGCCGTATATATTTTTCGCTAGTCTTAATCATCGTGCTTGCTCGTATAGTTGCTCGGAAATCAATCGTTGAATCGGCTCTGTACCTATTAAACCCCATTGATACCGAATGCGGCACAACGAACCCGGCCAATCTTAGAACCGCTCCATAAATAGCGATAGGTGAAGCCCAATATAGAAATTCTTTCCTATAATCGCTATTTTCCGGATTAGGAAATTACCGATATTTGGGAAAATAATGCCTCAAAATATCCGCTATGGCGGTTATACATAGACAAATTTCCTAACAACAACTATTTTCCTAATCACGAAATAATGTATAATCAGGAAAATAGTACGTGTAACAATAATGATTTCAACAGCGAAGAGACCGATAACTGAAAAAGAGATGCAAAATCTCTTACAGAGCGGCATAGATTTTCCTCCATTGGTCTTCAATGATGTTCATCTAAACCCTTCGTTTGGTAGAAAAAGCGCAGAGGCTGATGCTGTCATCAATGCGAGCTTCGAAAATTTAAAATTGAAATTTCTGACAGAAATTCAGGTGGCATCAACTCCAAAGCTAGTACAAGCCACAGCCGCAAAATTAGCTCTTACTGCATACTCTCAAAAAATGCACCCTTTGCTAGTCATTCCCTACCTATCTGACGAGAATGCACAGCTGCTGCAAAGCTCAAAAGTCAACACGATTGATCTCTGCGGCAATGGATTTATCCACGTTGAGGGTCGGCTTCTAATTGCCCGCAGTGGCAAGCCAAATCAATTTCGGCAGGAATACAACATTCACAATACGTTTCGCGGCAATAGCGCAATTGCTGCCAGGGCGTTTCTTATACAATCTCAATTCGCATCTTTGAACGAACTTCACGCCTTTATTCTTAAACACAATAGCTCCATTACCCTGTCGACAGTTTCTAAAGTCGTTAAAAAGTTAGAGCACTATCTGGTGATTTCAAAAGAAGAGAGGCGCCTGACTTTACTGCAGCCCGATATGCTTCTTGATCTGCTATCGGTAAATTATCGAACGCCAAAAATTGTTCGTCATTGGCGCGGAAAGCTTGGTGAACAATCGTCGAAATTCTGGCGAAAGCTTGGTACTGCCAGTAAAATTGGGTTTGCCAAAATATGTCGAACTGGACGTTCATCGGCCGAAGAGTACGCCACTATCGCTGAAGACAGCCTGCGATCATATTATATTGATGTTCCGCCACAAGAACTTCTTGATTTCTGTCAGGTTTCTGACGAAGAGACGAATCGGTTCCCCGATCTCGAACTTATTCAGGTCGAGGAACACTGGCCATTCTTTGACATGCGTAAAGCTGAAAATTGCTTCATGGCGTCCCCAGTTGAAACTTACCTGGAGTTGTCCAAGGGAGATAAGCGGCAACAACAAACTGCTAAGCAAATTGAGCAGATGATACTGAAAGATTTGGATTTTTCGCGGAGCTAGTCGTATGAGCAACGATATTCTCAGAACTAACTTATTGGATTTGCACGAGCAGTTAGACAGTCTCGGTATAAAACTGCTTTTAGGTGGCGGCTACGGCTTATTTCTAAAGCAGATGAATGCAGCGGTCAGTAATCTGGCACCAACGTTAATAGCGCCGGAGTACTGGCCATTAGCGAGAAGTACCGACGATCTGGATATTTTCCTAAATACCGAAATCATTGCTAACGTTGAGGATCTGTCGCGAATTAAAAGCGCACTGGAGACCCTCGGTTACGCCCCACTGGAAAAAGCAAAATACATGCGCACCTTACGGAAGAAGCGCACTCGCTAGACTATTCGCCATCACAAATCAAGATTGATGGAGTTCTGACAACTGGTAAAAAACATAGTGCCACCATTCTTATCCCGAATTCGTTTACCTATTTGATGATGAAATTGCATGCCTTTTGTCTGGCGTCATGCCATGGACGCCTATCGGATTGTCGCCATGATGAGCGAAACAGAATACGGCCTGGCGAAAAAATTGATTCAAATCAATAGCACTGAAACCGCCTGCCAAAATGCCAGCTTCATAGTCAAAACTCATTTTAATAAAAAAAGCGACATGGGCATGCTCAGACTACAGCAACATGAATTGTTCACGAGCGAGCTGAAAGATCTGGAATTTGGGAAGATTTTGACGGAATTGTTCGAACCTGTGCCGGCAGAGGAGAAGAATTAGAGTTTCAGGTTCAACGAAATCCGGGTCCTGAAATGCGGCGGGCTGTTAGTTGAACCCCCTCGGGTATACCGAGGGGGTTTGGTAAGTAAGCATCGCTGCATCTAGATTTGTTAGAATTTGGGCTGTCAAAAAAATAGATTTGAAAAAATTTCCGCTGCGTCAATTCGAGCAGGTGAAATTTGAACAGAAAGATTTGCTCCAGGTTGGCTCCTCCAATGCAAAATTGCGACCAATTCTTTGCGCCCTTGCCAGCGCGGTATAACCATTGCCAGGCGTCGTTAATCATCCAGTTCTGATATCCTTGACGCATGAGCAACGGGGTTGCCGGCAAAAGGGAGATGATGCAGTCCTGGATAATCGCTTTACCGCGTCCCGACCTCGAACATTGCATACAGATTGGTTGTTTCGGCAAAGAGCGGCTCGGAGACCGCCTCTCGGAAGTTTCCGAAGGCGATGGCATTGCTTGTTATGCGTTAAGGGAATCGCGAATAATTGCGCTAGGAACTGTTACGAAGGGATATTATCAAGAAGAAAGCGCAAAATTTCTCAAGGACGGACTGTTTAGCCACAGGTTCGATTTTGTTGCCAATCGGCTTGGCGAACTAGAAATTAACGTTGGCACTCTTGGCGACCTTGCATCAATTCCAACCGGGGGCAATTTTGGGCTAGTTGTAAAAAGCGGTTTTCGCATTTTAACGCCGGAAGATTGGAATCTGTTTTGTGATCGGGCAGGTTTACCTGATCTGAAAAACCCTGAAGCTGTAAAGCTCGATGTTGCGAGGCAGTGGTGGTGGGTTAATCAAGGCCAAACTTACAAAACCGAACGCAATGGCAACTATATTTGGGCTCCTCAACGGACAAAGGCTGATCAGGAAGCATTCCACCATTTAAATGTTGCCAGAGTTAGGTCGGGAGACGTAACTTTGCATTACGTTGACGGCAAGGTTGTTTCAACAAGTATTGCGAAGTCTGATGCTGTCCAAGCTTCACGACCGGCTGATTTGCCTTCACAATTATGGTCAGAAGAAGGCTACAAAGTTGAAGCCGAATATTTTGATTTAAAGCCGCCCATCGCAAGAGATGACATTCCGATTGACCTACGGTTAGCCATGGGACGTGAGGCTAAAAGTCCATTTAATAAGGGCGGAACACTTAATCAAGGATACTTGTTTTCTCTTCCAGTATCTTTTGTTGAGCAACTTTCTGAAAGATTTCCGCAGCTACTACCGCCAGGAATATCAATCAACAATCAAACCAATTTCAAATCTCAACTAACACTACTCGACAAATTTTTAAAAGAAATTGAAAAGCTTCGTGTAAACAACGATGGCAATAATAATCCGCGACTATACAAACCTGCTCTCTTGCTCGCAATCGTTAACGCTATCGACACTAAAGAACTTTCAGATAACAAAATTATATTCGATCGGATATTGCCAAAATTTGCCCAAGTCTTAGCAAAATTTGGATTACATGGTGACGAACATCAGGCCGCGAAAGCATTCTTTCACCTCCAAAATGAACCGTTCTGGCGACTGGCTCTAAATGATGCAAGCGAGCCGCCTTCCAGCGGCGACTTAGCACAAGTTAGATCTCGAATTAATCATGGTTATTTTCTTTCAGATTATTGGCTGCTGTTGAAAGATGCAAGAAAAAGAGAAACCATAAAAAAAACAATACTCAAACATTGGTTTTCTACCTCGAGGTTAGAATTGAAATCAAACGAGAAATTTGACTATCCATCTGCGGCCGCTCAGCTGATTCTAGATATTGAAACTACAGGATTCAAATTTGAGCCCTGGCAACTGGCCTGCTATATAACCGCACTACGAACTAAGCCTTTCTTGATTTTAGCGGGAGTTTCGGGCAGTGGGAAATCACAGCTTCCCCAACTCGTTGCTACCGCTTCGAGTAGTCATTCGACTCTGATACCAGTACGCCCAGATTGGACTGACAGTTCAGATTTAATTGGATACGTGCAGCTTCAAGGTAACTTACGGACGGGAATGCTTTTGGAGTTAGCTCAAAAAGCTATGAACAATCCATCAGAACACTTTATCTGTGTCATCGATGAAATGAACTTAGCTCGAGTTGAGCACTATTTTGCTGAGGTGTTAAGTCGACTAGAACAATCACGTTCGAGCGGCGGAAAGAGCGAGTCGTTACTTTCGCACAACGTGTCTGAAGAGGATAATCACTGGAAAGAAGTTTCTCTGCCGGAAAATTTAGCGTTGATCGGTACCGTAAATATGGATGAGAGCACGCACGGTTT
>Ga0209181_10013707_pt1 | contig 10107 bp, 6 predicted proteins | sample MAT05_FD_187208 | JGI IMG/M metagenome (GOLD analysis project Ga0209181, IMG submission 187208) | Freshwater microbial communities from Lake Fryxell liftoff mats and glacier meltwater in Antarctica - MAT-05 (SPAdes) (version 2) | ecosystem: Environmental > Aquatic > Freshwater > Ice > Liftoff...
AGCTGCTGGATTAACAGGTGAAACAGGACTTACTGGTGCTACAGGCGCTAACGGTTTAAAAGGTGAAACAGGCGCTACAGGCTTAACGGGCGAAACAGGCGCAACTGGCTTTACAGGGGCAACAGGTTTAACTGGCGCAACAGGACTTACTGGGTTAACAGGCGCAACAGGTTTAACGGGAGCCACTGGTTTAACTGGTGCTACAGGACTTTCTGGCGCAACAGGCTTAACAGGTACAACTGGCTTAACTGGCGCAACAGGGCTTACTGGTTCAACAGGTTCAACAGGTTTAACTGGAGCTACTGGGTTAACAGGCGCAACAGGTTTAACGGGTGCCACTGGTTTAACTGGTGCAACGGGTCTTACAGGAGCTACTGGATTAACGGGAGCAACAGGTGCAACAGGCTTAACAGGTGCAACAGGCTTAACAGGAGCGACGGGCTTAACAGGTACAACTGGCTTAACTGGCGCAACAGGGCTTACTGGTTCAACTGGATTAACGGGAGCTACAGGACTCACAGGGGTAACTGGCTTAACAGGAGCGACAGGACTTACCGGCGCAACAGGTTTAACTGGAGCTACTGGGTTAACAGGCGCAACAGGTTTAACGGGAGCCACTGGTTTAACTGGTGCAACAGGACTTACTGGCGCAACAGGCTTAACAGGAGCAACGGGCTTAACAGGTGCAACAGGCTTAACTGGTTCTACAGGGTTAACTGGTGCGACAGGATTAACGGGAGCGACAGGTCTTACTGGTGCTACAGGCTTAACCGGCGCTACTGGCCAAACTGGGGTATTCTCTGCGTTCAGTGCAAATTTTTTCTCAACAATTTTAACTAATGTTGATGACGGCAATTCTCTTACATTTGATACTTTAGGTTATAATAGCGGAGCTGTCACTTCAATTACAAACGCAGCCGGAACAATATTTACTGTAGTTGAACCGGGAACTTATAGTATTGAATATGGATTATATCCTGCATCACCATGTCCTGAAATTCTAGATGGACAAGTCTCTCTACTTGTCGATGAATTACCAGTAATACAAGGTTCAATTTATTTAAATAATACTCAGAGCTATAGCTATTCGAGTGTTTCAATGATTTTGGATTTAAATGCTGGTGACATTATAAGAGTAGCATATAGAGATTTTAATCCACCGGTACCGCTTCTTATTGGAAGAGGCCTGAACACAGTTGTTACTCCTTTAACAGCTCCTGTTTGGACATATATTAATTTTATTAAACTTAACGATTAATATTAATATATTTGTATTTTCTTAAAAATCCAATTTGAGGCGTTAGAGCTATTAAGTTTAGGAAAAATTATATGTTTTTAAAGATTAATCAAAATGATAGCGAGAGGAATTCTAAAATGAATGTGAATTTTGAAGAACTTAAATTCAGTACGTTTTCGTTTAATAAAGCTTTTCAAAAAATCCAGAAATATTTAAATTATGTGAGCAAAATTCTTTTATGGTTTCGATTAAGTCTAGTTGTTGCAATGTTATTTTTTCTTTTAAAACCTTCACTTGTTTCAGCTGATTATTCAGTGAACCAATTTACAGATTCTACATTCCAAATATTTGTTGCAACAGATGAAAATGCACACGCGATGACTGCTTATTCAATGCCATTTAATAGCAATAGTATTAATACATACTATTTTGATAATAATGTCTGGAACAATTTACTCCTTAATACCGCGATAGGTAACGTTTCTGACTTAGTAATGGCCCCGGGAGGTTTAGCTTTGTTAACATACATCGATGATGCTAACAATGACTTAAGATCATACTATTTCAATGGAACTATGTGGAATATTCCGGCTAATGACCCCATAGATACGGCAATAATTAGAGGGGGTGATTTAGCTATCAATGCTTCTGGCTTAGGAGTGACTGTTTGGTCTGATAGTACAAATGACATTCGTGTATCATTTTTCTCAAGCGGAAATTGGGGGACGCCGAGCCTTCCTGCTGTTATTGGAACAGGTGATAGACCTTTAGTTTCGATAAACGCAGCAGGAGATTTAATAGTTGCTTGGCAGGATGATGTATTAGGGGGTGTTTCAGTAAGACACTATATTGCAGGCGTTTGGTCTGCTACTTCTACAAATTTACCAACTGCAAATTTGAGAGGAGTTGGCATTTCTGCTGGAAAATCGCTTGTTCTTACAAGTGACGGTCTTACAAGCGATGTTAGAGCCAGCTATTTTCAAGTTGGGGTGTTAGATTCTACGACAACGCTTAATCCGCCTCAACCAAATACTCTAGCTATTTTTGGTTCTATACTCGAAATGGCTCCAAACGGCACAGCAGTTGCAACCTGGCAGTATAATCAAACATTTTTTGGTCAGTATGATCTATACTACGCACAGTTTGATGGTACTACATGGGCTCCTGCTGTTAATTTTCAACCAAACGGACCAGATAGTACAGCACCTGCTTTATCATTAAATAGCCTTGGCGATGCACTTCTCTTCTGGGGGAATTTCCCCGGTTTTACTCTTAATACCGCGCGTTTACCAGTTGGTGGTATTTTAACAACACCAGTATCTTTTAGGACTGCTATAACAAAACCAGATAGTCTTGTAGTCTCACTTGCTGATAATGATTTTAATGCTCTAGCATGGTTTGAGGATTTGGGTGAAGGAGGTAATCCTTTTGGAGCTATAGAAGTTGCAGCAGCGCCAACAGAGTTACAAGCTACATCTTGTAGTGACCGTAATAAAGGTCAAGGTAATTGCGTTATCATACTTACTTGGGATCCTTCCGTTGATCCCAATGTAGCTTCCTATAATCTGCTAAGGGATAATATTTTCATAGCTAATATTCTAGCTAGTGGCCCCTTAACTTATAACGATCCAGTCGCTTGTAATGCAACATTTGATTACACTCTCAAAGCTGTTGATAACAATGGTGTTGAGGGTGTTCCGGTAACTATTACTACTACCTCTTACGCTTGTTGCAATGGATAGATGAAGTTAAAATAAGTTTTTTATTTCATCCTTTGTAATGAAGGCAAATACTGATTTACCTTTTGGACAACTGTAAGGCGTTTTACTTTTCATTAACTGATTCACCATTTCTTTAGCTTCATCTAAAGAGTAGCGTTTATTATCTGATATTGCGAAACGGCTTGCACAGATTGCAAGCTGTTTTTCTTTTTCATTTTGTATAGGGTTATGATGTTCAAACTCTTTTAAGCGATCTGTCAGATCAATTATAAGAGTTTTAATATCGCTATTTTCAAAAAAATCAGGAATAGCATCTATTATAAATGTTTTTGGCCCACTTTGATGGATGTGTATCCCTTTACTATTTAAGAAATCCATTTGCTCAATAATAGATGTGGCTTCCAAGTTTGTGGTTTCAAAAGTATAGGGGATCAACAACTTTTCAGCAAATTTTGTTTCATTTTCGCACAATCTATCGAAGATAATCCGGCTTGTCGCAAGCTTTTGATCAACTAAGCAAAGGACAATGTTTTTTTTAACCTCAAACTCAACTGGTAGTTTTAAGTTGTTAGGGTCTATAAGAACAAATCCTGGAATTGTCCCTAAAACATTTACTGTGTGATAAAATTGAGGGGTAGAGAAAAATTCCGGTTGATTACTTTGCTCAAGTTGGATTTTAGGTTCCCACTTATCTCTTTTAATATCAGGGGTATTGCCATAGCGCCCGGTTATTTGGATCTCATCTTTTGCTTCATTAATAACTGCTTTATATCGATTGACTAAAGAAAATTGAGGATTACTAGCTGGAAATTGCGCAAAAGTAAATGCATGATGTTCATCTTCACTTTTTATAGAAAAACCTGAATGTTGCAAAGCCTGTTCAATTGATTTAGTAATCAATTCTTTTAAGGATTGTTCTTGTCTTAAACGCACTTCTCTTTTTTGGGGATGGACATTGACATCGACAAGGTCTCCTGGGATTGTTAAGTGCAACACATAAATAGGGTGTCTATTAGTGCCGAGCGCTGTACCGTACGCATCTCTTATTGCGTATGAAATAGGAAAATGTTGGACAGCTCTTTGGTTAATAAATAGATATTGACCTGTGCGATTTTGACGCGTAACTGAAGGATAGCCTATGTATCCAGTAATAGTATACCCATCAGCAGTAAGATTGAGTGGGCATGTCGACTCTTCAAAATCTGATCCAAGAATAGATTTAATCCTGGTTTTTAAGTTTTCAAGCAAGGTTTGTTTATTTGAAATTGCTGTTGAAAATAGTTTTTTTTCGTTGCTAATAAGCTCAAAACTAATGGATGGGTTTCCAAGAGCTATAACACTTAATATCTTTAATATTTCGTTCGTATCAATATTTGGAGATTTCTGAAATTTTCTTCTAACAGGTACATTAAAAAATAGCGATTTAATTTCCATCGTTGTGCCATGAGAGCGTGCTGCATTATTGCACTGTAAAATCTTGCCCCCATCGACAATGACAAGTGTTCCTGTCTCTTCATCTTTTGCGCACGTAAGAATTGAAAATTTGGAAATGGATGCAATGGATGGAATTGCCTCCCCTCTAAAGCCCATTGTCATGATTGTTTGTATATCGTCGACATTTTTAATTTTTGAAGTAGCATGCCTTTCTAAACAAAGAACAGCATCATCCCGATTCATGCCATAACCATTGTCAGTTATGCGAATGAGGTTTCTTCCTCCTTGAGTAATCTCAACTGTGATTTCTGTGGAACAAGCATCAATTGCATTTTCAACAATCTCTTTGACTACAGAAGCCGGGTTTTCAATAACTTCACCAGCTGCAATTTGGTTGATTGTTTGTTCGCTTAGAACCCTGATTTTTGATTGCATAAAAAGGTAATCTCTTTTTTAAATAACTTAATTTTATAACGATATTGTATAAACTTGAGGATAAAAAATCAATCTATCAATTAGAAATGCAGAGTGACAAAAAAATTAAAAAAAGTTATAAATTAAGTATGGAAATAAAAGAAAAAGCTATTTCAATTATAAAAAAACTAATGAAGGAAGGTTACATTGCCTATTTTGCAGGTGGCTGTGTAAGAGATGATTTGATGGGTCACCCGTCATATGATATTGATATTGCGACAAATGCCCCACCTTCTAAAATTCTCGATTTATTCAGCCACACGATACCTGTAGGTTTAGCTTTTGGAGTTATTATTGTTGTGATTGAGGGCGATGCCTTTGAAGTTTCTACTTTTCGTCGCGATATTTTATATCTAAATGGAAGAAAACCAGAATCCATAGAGCTTTCAACCCCAGAAGAAGATGCTATTCGCCGCGATTTTACGATTAACGGACTTTTTTACGACCCGATTGAAGAGATTATTTATGATTATGTAGGCGGAAGAGAAGATATCATAAAAGGTGTTATCAGGACAATAGGAAGCCCCTCTGAGCGTTTTTTTGAAGATCGCCTTCGCATGATTCGTGCTGTTCGTTTTTCTAATCGTTTTCAGTTTTATATAGAACCTGAAACAGAAGAGGGGATCAAGGAAAACGCTGAATTTTTGTTTCCTGCTGTTGCAATAGAAAGAGTGTGGCAAGAGTTTAATAAAATGATTGGACAGGGACATTTTTGTAAGGCCCTTATTGATTTGCATCGATTGGGTCTTTTGCAGGTCATTTTCTCGGATTTAAAAGATGTTCATCTGAATACGATTAAACATTATACCGAATGTTTCAAATTTTTCCCTAAAGAGACTCCTGCAATTATTTATTTGATGGAGCTTTTTCCTCGATTTAATTTAGATGATTTCCTGGATTTATGTGTCTATTTAAAACTAAGTGTTGTTGAATCAAAAATGGTAGCATTTCATTATCGCTATAGAAATTTAATTAGCAATTCTGAAAAGATGCAAAAACAAGACTTAGTTCATTTTTATGCGCATCCTCAAAGTCAACTTCTCATCGGTGTGCAAGCTGCACGTTTGATGAGAAATGAAGCTAAAAATTTTTTAGAGCAGCATGAAAGACAAAGAAAATATTTTTTAACTCATATCCTGCGCATTCAGGAAAAAAGGCCTCTTGTTAATGGATCTTTATTATCCGAATATGGGATAATTGAAGGTAAAAAAATGGGAGCCTTATTGAAGGAGGCTGAAATGTTAGCCATTGAAAATGACTTAAACAGTAAAGAATCTATAATTGAATTATTACGAAAATCACCTAACTGGTACTAAAAGGAAAAAATCATGGAAATACTCAAAATAACAAGTTTACAGCATGCTATTATCAAGCATATTGTCAGATTAAGACAAAATCATGATTTTCGCGTAGAGCATAATACCTTAGTTATTTCAGGCATTAAACAAATAAGAGAAGTTTGCTCTCATGCACCTGTAAAGACTCTTCTTGTTTATGATGAAACTTTTATTCCTGCCGGCATAAAGGCAGATGCTATTTACATCGTATCCGAAGAAATGATGCAAAAAGCATCCGGTATGCTGCACCCGGAAGGTATTTTGGCAGAAGTTGAAATGCCTCCATCATCAAATCTTAAAGGGTTAAAAAAAATTGTAGCATTAGATAAAGTTTCAGATCCTGGTAATTTAGGCTCCATTTTACGTACTGCTTTAGCTCTTGGATTTGATGGCGCCTTTATATTGGAAGATTCTTGCGATCCTTATAATGACAAGGCTTTAAGTGCTGCAAGGGGCGCTACTTTTCGTCTGCCGCTCGCAAAAGGAAACTGGAAGGATCTTGAGGCTTTAATATCACAAAATGAATTACAAGCTTTTGTTGGAGATATTGAAGGGATTTCTTTAGATACACTTAAAGCCCCTGAAAAAATATTACTTGTGTTAAGTAACGAAGCTCATGGAGTTTCTAAAATAGCACTAAAAAATTGTGCTCAAATCATGATTCCTATGTCCCATGATATGGAATCATTAAACGTAGCAGTTGCAGGCGGTATTTTAATGTATATGCTTAAAGGAAAATAGTAGAATGAGTGGAAGCGATGAAGAGGGGATGTTTGAGGAGCACTTTGCCAATGAAGAAAAGAAGTCTTCCAAACAGCACCGAAAACTTGTAAAAGCGAAAGATCGTTCCAAGTATAAAAAAACCGACCAAAAAATGCTTCAAAAGCAAGAATCTCCTAAAATGCGCGAGGGACTGCAAAAGGGCAGAGTCCTATCTATTATGTCTCAAGGGATGATTGTACAAGATGAATCTAATCTTTATAATTGCACTTTAAAGGGCATTCTAAAAAAAGATAGAGGTTCTCAAAAAAACTTAGTCGCTGTTGGCGATTTTGTATTATTTGAAAAGACAAATGAAAATGAAGGGGTGATTATACATGTTGAAGAAAGACATTCCATTCTTTCAAGAGCTGATAATCTTCTTCGCAGAAAAGAGCAACTCATTGCAGCAAACATTGACCAGGTCTTAATCACTGTTTCACTCCTTCACCCTCCTTTAAAAACATTTATTGTCGATCGCTACATCATTGCAACTGAAAAAGGCAATATGGAGCCTATCATCGTTGTAAATAAGATCGATTTGTTGGACGACCCCTCTTTTTCTGAACATTTAAGAGAAATGGAAAAGGAACTCTATTTACAGTTTGTTGAAGCCTATAAAAAAGTAAATATAAAAGTAATTGCTGTGAGCGCAGAAACAGGCTATGGTCTTGATGAATTAAAGCAAATTATGCGAGATAGAGCTTCTGTATTTTCAGGACAATCAGGTGTTGGTAAATCTTCTTTAATTAATGCCATGATAGGCTCTAATTTAAGAATTGGTGATGTTGTTGAAAAAACTAGAAAAGGCTCTCACACAACAACAATGGCACAATTATTACCTTTAGATTTTGGCGGCTTTTGCATCGATACTCCGGGAATTAAAAGTTTTGGACTCTGGAATTTAAAAAAAGATGAAATAGAAGCCTATTTTCCTGAAATTCATGAAATTGGAGGAGGCTGTCAATTTCCGGATTGTTCACATACACATGAAAAAAATTGCGCTGTTACAAAATCTGTTGATGAGAAGATCATTTCTCCTTTACGTTTTGCATCTTACCTTTATTTGCTTGAAAGCTTAGGACAGGTTCATAGGCCAAGATAGCTGTTATTTTTCATTGAACGCTAGACCCCAATAATCCCTCTTTTAATGCTATTATAGCATGGCCTCATTGGGGTCTTTAGTAATGTCATTGAATTAAGTAATAAGTAGAAGTATAATTCTTAAGTTGATGACATTTAGGTATGGGCCACAAAGAGAGGGGAAAAAGAGAAAGAAAAGAGATTTTAATTTATTAATAAAATAAATTAAAAGACAAAATTTGACATTAGCAAGGAACCTGTTTTTACAACTAATCAACTCAATTAAGAGGCAACAGACTTTCCTTTTTAAAGCATTTCTGCGTATAAAGACTCACTAAGGTAGGATGGGTTTAATTCTTTGTCAATAAACCCACAAGCTTGCATTTCCCATAGGTTTTTATAATGACCGTTTAAATCTAGTAATTCAGTGTGAGTACCATTTTCAACAATTTTCCCTTCATGAAAAACCAATATTTTGTCCATCGAAAATAGCGTTGAGAGGCGATGAGCAATCACAATTGTAGTTCTTCTTTCCATTAAATATTTTAAACTTTCTTGAATTTCATTTTCTGTAACGGAGTCTAAGGAGGAGGTCGCTTCATCGAGGATTAAGATGGGAGCATTTTTCAAGATAGCTCTTGCGATGGCTATCCGTTGTCTTTGTCCGCCTGATAATTTAATCCCTCGCTCACCAACAAGAGTTTCATAATTATCTGCAAGTTTCATGATAAATTCATGACAGTGTGCTTGTTTTGAAGCCTTAATAATCTCATCCGTGGTAGCACCAAAGCTGCCATAAGCAATATTTTCTGCAACAGTCCGATGAAAAAGAATAGTATCTTGAGGAATCATCCCTATTTGATTTTTTAAGGAATATTGTGTTACCGTTTTGATGTCCTGATCGTCGATGAGAATTTTACCTGAATCCACATCAAAAAACCGTAAAATCAAATTAACGAATGTACTCTTTCCACTTCCTGAAAATCCAACAAGGCCTACTTTCTGCCCGGACTTTATTATAATTGATTTATCTTGAAAGATACTTTCGCCTTTTTTATATTGGAAATGGACGCGATCAAAAACAATCTTTCCTTTTGAAATGATTAAAGGTTTCGCATCTGGTATATCGACGATATCATGCTTTGAGGTGATGATGGATAGGGCTTGTTTACAAGTACCAAGTTCCTCAGAAAAGGGAACTAATTGATTGGCGACAAAAAACACTTCTTCGACTAAAAACATATTCAAAGTTAAAATTAATGCAAAGTCGCCAACAGTGATAGTGTTTTGAGAGCGTTCATAAATCAATAGCATAAGCATCATTGATGTTAAAAAAATGACAGATATCTGGTAAAACGTTTTTATTTTTAATAAATACCACTGACCTTTACAATCTTTATCTTTAGCATCTTGTAAATAATGACTTAAGTAGTTTTTTTCATATTTTTCGCCGGCAAATAACTTCACATTCAAAATATTACTGATATTATCGACAATTTTTCCGACAACCACACTTTTTGCATTGGAAGTAATTTCTGAATAGTATTGTGATTTTTTTGATAATAATAATGAAGATATTATAAAAATTAAGCTCCACGCTACCATGAGAAATGCAAAATAGGGATGTATCAGGAACATTGTAATTGTTCCGAAGAGGATTCCAAAACTTCTTGCAATGAAGCAATCTATGAGACGACTTATAATTAAACATGAACTTCTTGCCATATCGTTAATTTTATTCCCAAGAGTACCGGAAAAATTTTCTTGAAAATAACTATAGGAATGTTTTTCAACGTGTTCAAACATTTCCTGCTTAATTTTAAATTGCAAATCTGGAAATGTCTTTATTGCAAGCCAATCATAAAAGCGATATAGCACCCCTAATATTACTCCAAGTGATATGTAAAGTAGAATTGGATACTTTACTGAAGAAAATAAGTTTTCAGGTTCATCAGGTCGTGAAACTCAGGGTCTTTTGATTAAAAATACTTTACAGTTCTATGTCGAAAATTCTTGACAAAAGCCTCAGTGTCCAAGAATCATCCCAAGCCGCTTGTCGTCT
>Ga0209181_10013711_pt1 | contig 10105 bp, 9 predicted proteins | sample MAT05_FD_187208 | JGI IMG/M metagenome (GOLD analysis project Ga0209181, IMG submission 187208) | Freshwater microbial communities from Lake Fryxell liftoff mats and glacier meltwater in Antarctica - MAT-05 (SPAdes) (version 2) | ecosystem: Environmental > Aquatic > Freshwater > Ice > Liftoff...
AATGACGCTGCCAGTGCGATGTATATTATTTTAGTCTTTTTCATAGCTTAATTTTTTCTACGTGGATTAATTTAAGAATTCATCAAACGTAATAGATATGTAATACTGTTGCCCCACAAAAGGTGAGCCGAGGTTAGTCCGGTAATCACCGCCACCTAAGTTCGTTGCACCAATTTTAATCATAGACTTGATCGATGAAACTTTGTAGTTCACTTGGGCATCTAACACGCCAAAGGAAGGAATAAGTGCGGGCAGATTGTTTCCAAAAGATGATATCCAAAGGAAATCTTCTTGCCATCTGTAATTTATATTAAAGCCCAAATTCTTTGCCACCTTCCGGTTGCCAATGCCAATGCTAAAGCGATTGTTTGGCGTATTAAACCCAGCATTGAACTCAGCCGTTTCTAGCGCGTCAATATCTGCCCAGTTGTAGTTTCCATTCACAATAAAATTTTTAGGAAGGCTATAGGTCAAACCAAGACCTACCCCAAATGATTTGATTTCTTCTGGCGAATTACTGTAAAGAGAAAAAAGTCTACCAGGCGCAGATACAACCCCTTGGTGGGTGGTGGCTGCCTTAGCGGCAACAATTTGAGAACCCAAGAAGTTATTATACGAAGTATAATAACCGTTCAAATCGACCAGCAACTTTGAGAAAGCTAAACCCTTGTAACCCAATTCAAAAGACTGAAGTTGTTCTGGTTGAACGTAGGCAACATTGGCGGTTGCATTTGGGTCTTGCAATATTGCAAGCGCGGCAGCGGGTCCAGAAGGTGTTCCATTTGCCGACAAAGTACCTCCAGCATTTCTAAAATTAGTAAAAGCAGTCTGGGTATAAGATCCTCCATTGTGAACCCCATATCTTCCGGCATTTTTTTCGGCACTTCCAAGTAGCGTAGGGCCGGCAGTGGGGAAGAAAATAAACTGCGCTTGCGTGTCAGGATTTCTAAAACCAGTCTGGAAAGAAGCACGTAGATTGTTATTTTTGTTTAGCTCATAAACAGCTGACAAACGTGGTGACAGCTGCCCGTTGAAGTTTTCATTCTTATCATACCGAATGGAGCCTGTTACTTTTAGTTTCTCGGCAAATGTTTTGGCTATTTGTGTATACGCACCGAACTCGTTGATGACTACACGCGAAAAGTTGACACCATCGGTAGGTGCTTCATTAAAGATCGTGCCATTAGAAAACAGATCATATTGGCGGAAGTTACCGCCTATCTGTATTTCGGCCCATTTAATTTGATTAAAGAACTTATAATTACCTTCAATGTGATTCAATTTTGAGTTGTCAAAAAAGGAACCACCACCCCTGGCTGGCCGAACAGTACCATCGGGATTGGTAAAGGTTCCTGTAGGTGTCTTTTGAAAGAAATTGGCTTTCACAAGGTCTACTAAATTTGTAAATTCGGGGGTTCCAGGCTGTGGTCTATTTCGATCTGCGAAGGCGCGGGCTGCATTTGCATCAGCCGATCCAACCCCGGGAACTGATCCCTGAAAAGCGGAGACAAAGTTTGGTACCCACTCTGACGCTGATGGGCTGTACGTTTCATTCATGAAAGAACCAAGTGCAGTCAGGTTGTAAGACTTGCCCGCGTCTGTTGCAGATTGGTAAGCGCGCAAAAAGAAATTATCGCCTTTGAATTCAATCTTATGGAACTGTTGACTAAAATCACGTAGTGCATACTTTTCTGCTCCTTGAAAGATCGAACTTCCACCCCCGTAGCGATACGTGTAAGAAACTTCTATTTTGTCGGTGATTCTGTAGTACAACGCGCCATCCAATTTAAGTGTTTTTGCATCCCGATTATCGACTAAATCCTCTTCGCGAAATCCAGTTCTTGTAACGGTGGGTAAGTTTGGTAAACCGGCTAGAATTGCTAAAGGAATTTGATTTTCGTCTCCGTATAGATTGATTCCGTCAAAATTAGGTCGACCGCTTAAGTCTGTTTGCGATGCCGTATTTAGCCTGTCGGTTCTGTAGTCATTTCCCAACCAGTCTCTCGCCTGCATAAGAGTAGCTCCAACTTTAAAGGCAAACTTATTGTTAAAAGCTTTTGCATAGCGAATACTGTACTGCGACATGGGGTCGCTACCAGCTGCCGTTGAGTTGGTAATGCCCGCTTTGACTTGGGCACTCAATCCCTGATAGTCGAAAGCACTTTTACTGTTCATAATTAAAATCCCGTTAAAGGCATTTGGACCGTAAAGAGCCGAAGCTGCTCCAGGAATTAACTCAACGCTTTCCGCATCGAGTTCACCCACACCCATAATACTACCAGTTGGAAAGTTTAATAGAGGCGCTTGCGTATCCATTCCATCTACCCACTGCACAAAGCGGGTATTGGCGATAGTAGCAAATCCTCTTGTATTTATTGCCGTAAAATTCATACTGCCCGAATTCACCTGAACTCCTTTGACATTGGCAAGTGCATCGTAGAAATCTGGGGTTGCTGATTGTCTGATCGCCAGAATATCCATCTTTTCGATGGTTACCGGTGACTTTAATATGCTCTCTTCAATACGAGAAGCAGACACTACCACCTCTTGGCCAAGTAGCGATTCTTCTTCGAGTGTTATTTCCAACGAAGTGGTATTGGCATCTTTTATTTCGAGCTCTTGGCTTCTGAACCCAATAAAAGAAAAAACCAATGTCAATGGGGGGGACTGATTTACTTTCAGGTTGAATTCCCCCTTTGTATCGGAGATGGTGCCGATCACTTTGCCTTTCACCACAATGTTAACCCCTGCCAACGTTTCTTTGGTGGAGCCATCTTTAATAGTACCCGAAATGGTAGTCTGTGCCATCAGGGATGCCGTACCAAATACCATAAACAGTATTAGTACAATAGCTTTACAGTATATTTTATTCATACAGTTTTAATTGGTTTATCGCTTAAAACTACGAGAAAAATGAAATATACAAACGATTGATGTTAATTTTTTTTTAAATCGTTTGCAGGTTGACTTAACTTATTGGCTCGGTGCGGCAATTTCCTTAGACAGTTTTTCGCACAGGTTATTGATTTCACCCGCCATTTTTTCGTCTCCGGTGGAACTGAGGATGCTTTGGGCTAGCCCTCCTAGGCAGTCAATATAGAATCGTTTCATTTCTTCCACTGGCATCTCTTTACTCCATAGATCGATGCGCATGGTGTTTTTTTGTACATGATCCCATAGCGATATGCTGATGGATTTTGTCTGAGTTAAGCCTGGCTCTGGCTTTTCGGTGGCATCCCACCAGATTTTTTCAGGCACATTGTTGTTATCGAGCTCTACTTTAAAATTGATTTCAGAAGTCTTCATTTAATCGAGTTATTTTTACTTTCATTCCTTCATAAGAATAATTAATTCCCGGTTTCCTCATCTTTTGTCGTGCTCTGTGTGCTATTTCCAATCTTTGCCCGGGCGTAAGATTTAGCCATGCTTCTTCTTTATCTTTTTTCACCACTCTAATAATCATTTAGCAAATTTAATAAATCATCTCAGCATCATCTCAGGTATTTCGCCCTCGACCAATAATCTGCCTTCCGTTGCATTTTTGATCTGCTCTACACTCACCCCTGGCGCCCGTTCAAGAAGTTTGAAGCCACCCGTGGGCAAAACGTCTAGCACGGCCATGTCGCTGACTATTTTTTTCACACAGCCCAATCCGGTTATCGGTAAAGAACATTTAGTAAGTAGTTTTGAAGCACCTTCTTTACTACAGTGCTGCATGGCCACAATTATATTTTTGGCAGATGCCACCAAGTCCATCGCACCGCCCATGCCTTTTACCATTTTGCCTGGCACTTTCCAATTGGAGATGTCACCATTTTCAGACACCTCCATCGCTCCCAATATAGTTAAGTCCACTTTGCCACTGCGAATCATACCGAAACTCTCTGCTGAACTAAACAACGCAGAGCCGGGCATCATCGTTATAGTTTGCTTACCCGCATTGATCAGATCTGGGTCAACTTGATCTTCGGTGGGAAAAGGGCCGATCCCCAACAATCCGTTTTCAGATTGCAATACCACGTTCATGTTTTTGCGAATGTAATTAGCCACAAGTGTAGGTATACCAATCCCTAAATTGATGTACATACCATCGCGAACTTCTTGGGCGATGCGTTTGGCGATTCCTATTTTATCGAGCATGCGTATAATTTGAAAATGTGAGAATTTGAAAATGAGACTTCGATTTTGATTTTAATCTTTAGCGGATGATATAATCTTTGATATGACCTTGATAATGACAAGTAGCTCTTTGATCAGATTATCTGGGTCAGGATAATTTTTTGCCTCCTTGCAAAGTTGTAGCCAATATTCTGTTTCATCAACTTCTTTGGCAGCTATTTTGAATTTGTGAATAAAGTCCGCTTTACTTTCTGCGTTTTGAGCTTCTCAGGAATTTGCGCCTATAGAAGTACCGGATTTTAAAAGTTGCCTAGCTAAAACATATTTCTTTTGGGCTTCCAATTCATCGCAATAGCTTATCACACCGATGGAGAATTTGAATGTTAAATCAATAATCACCTTTTTCTTTGTCGTTTCTCACGCCATTTTTAAATTAAGGGCATCTCTAAAAACCTTTCTTTTACTACCTCAACCCCCTTTCCCCTTCTCCAAAAGACGAAGGGTAAGTTGTGTTTTTAGAGATGCCCTTAACATATTTTCAAATTAGACTTAACCTTAAATCAATAATCCACATTTTCTTAATTGATCCTCAGACCATTTTCAAATTAACCAATTTTCAAATTTTCAAATTGACTAATTTTCGAATTAGAAACAGTTCTCTGTTCAATCCTCTTCTCATAATTGTTCCCTTCAAAAATCCGGTGCACAAAAATTCCGGGAGTGTGTATTTGGTTGGGATCGAGTTGTCCCACCTCCACTAATTCCTCCACCTCGGCAATGGTAATTTTTCCGGCAGTAGCCATCATGGGGTTAAAATTTCGGGCTGTGCCTTTGTAGATTAAATTACCCGAAGTATCTCCCTTCCATGCTTTTACTATAGAGTAGTCTGCCCGTAGCCAACTTTCCATTAAGTAAGTCTTGCCTTCAAATATTCTAGACTCTTTGCCTTCAGCAACTTCAGTGCCCACACCTGCCGGTGTAAAGAACGCGGGTATACCGGCACCGCCAGCCCGGACGCGCTCTGCCAGCGTTCCTTGTGGGATCAACTCTACCTCTAGCTCACCCGATAAAAGTTGTCTTTCAAATTCTGCATTCTCGCCCACGTAAGAAGAAATCATTTTTTTTACCTGTTTTGATTTCAACAGCAAACCAATTCCAAAGTCATCGACACCGGCATTGTTGGAGATGCAAGTCAATCCGGTTACTCCCCTTGTTAGTAATGCCGAAATACAATTTTCAGGGATCCCGCAAAGGCCAAAACCACCCAGCATGAGTACCGCATTGTCAGGTATATCTTTTACCGCCTGCTCGGCATTTTTTACCCGTTTGTCAATCATGGCAATTTTTTTCAAAAGTACTATTTATTATTAACTGGACTTACGCAGATCAACTAAGTTACTGTTAGGCTGAGCTGGTCGAAGCCCATTTGGAAACTCTAGATAATCCGTTTTCGACAAGCTCAAACTGACAACATTTAACGTTTTGTGCAACTCCTGTTATCAAGTGGTGTAATCTTGTTACTTTGCATGGATGCGAAAATCGTTTTCAGTATTTTTTATTTTGATGAGCGGCTTTTCGCTGCTTTTAGCTGGGCAGGACGTGCCAAAAAAAGTCAAAGAAGAATTTGAAGTAAAAATTGAATTGAATTTTCGCGAACGGCCTTCCAAAGATGCGAGTACCGTTAATGTATCTGGCAAGACTGCACTCACAGGTACATCTTCTTATCTGTCCATTAATTTTAAAATGTTGATTTCAAATAATGAAACCCGATTAAAGACAGTGCATGGTAACAAGGAAAAATCCCGAAAGATTGAAGTGAACGAAGTCGTAAAAATACCCATGGGGTTTATAGACGACCTCAAATCCAAAGATGAACCCCACCAGATTACTCTTTTACTTCTGTCTGAGAAGAAAGAGCCAATCAGTATCATCACCTTATCGGTGGAAGAAGATGGAACCTTTTTGGTGAACGGTGAAAAGCGGGGCAAGTTCTAGCTGTTTTTTGATCTGAGTTGTGGCCGGTGTTGCGTAACTTGCCAGCCAATTTTTCGTTTCCCCTTAAAACTATTTATACCACAATGAAAATTTTGCTTGCCCTTGTTATTGTATTTTTCAATTTTCAAACCACCTTCTCTCAACTTCGGAAGCAACCCAGCGCTGCGGAAATAAAACTGAAGCTAAAGAAACTCAATTTTTTGGGATCAGTACTTTACGTAGCCGCACATCCTGATGATGAGAACACCCGCGCGATTGCTTTTTTGGTAAATGATAGGTTGGCGTCAACTGCTTATCTTTCAATGACGCGTGGCGATGGAGGTCAGAATTTGATCGGCTCGGAGATCAGGGATTTATTGGGCGTTATCCGGACGCAAGAACTATTGGCGGCCAGACGAATTGATGGAGGCCAACAGTTTTTTACACGCGCCAATGATTTTGGTTTTTCTAAAAATGCAAAAGAGACATTTGAAATTTGGAACAAGCAAGAAATACTTTCGGACGTGGTAAGAGTGATCCGTCAGTTTCAGCCCGATGTTATCCTCAACCGCTTTCCGCCCGATGAGCGAGCAGGTCATGGACATCACACAGCTTCCGCAATACTGGCGCAAGAGGCGTTCGACAAAGCAAATGATCCACTAGTTTATCCCGAGCAAGTAAAGGAGTTTGGTACTTGGCAGGCAAAACGGCTTTACACCAATACCGGCCGCTGGTGGAATCAAACGATCAATGAAACAACCCCGGGAATTCTTGCAGTAAATGTCGGGACATACAACACACTTTTAGGTAAGTCTTATTCCGAAATAGCGGCCGAAAGCAGGACGCAACACAAAAGCCAAGGATTCGGCTCGCCTGGAAGAAGGGGAGATGCCGCTGAATTTTTTGAGTTTGTTAAAGGCGAGCCTTCGACAAAAGATTTTTTTGAAAACGTGAATACTACTTGGAGCCGTGTGAAGGGAAGTGAAAAGGTTCAACCGTTGGTTGATAAATTGATAAACGAATACAAACTAGAAGACCCCTCAAGTTCCATTCCTTTGTTACTGCAATTGAAAAAAGAAATTACTGCGCTTGGCAATTCTGTTTGGAAAACAAAAAAATTAGCCGAAGTCGATCAATTGGTTCAAGACTGTGCGGGGCTTTATGTAGAAGTAGTAGCAAATCATTTTTGGGGTGTGCCGGGGCAGATGACGATGACCAACTTTGAAGTGATCAATCGCTCAAAAGCAAATGTAACTATAACTGGAATTCAATCTGCTTCTGCCTCGTATGATACCACAATGACTTTGCCTCTAAAAAATAATGCACTCGTTATGTTCAAGTCAAAACGAAAGCTGGAAACAAATTTATCGTACTCGTCTCCCTATTGGTTAAAAGAAACCCATTCACAAGGATTGTTCACAGTAGCTGATCAAAAGCTGATTGGTAAACCGGAAAATGATCCCGCTATTATCTTCAATTTTTCTTTTTTGATAGATGGGGAGAAGATTCAATTGCAAGCGCCATTGATTTATAAGTGGACCGATCCCGTAAAAGGAGAACTAGTACGACCTTTTGAAGTAGTTCCGCCTGTGTTCGTTAATTTGAACAAGCCCGTTTATATTTTTCGCAATCAAGAACCCCAAGAGGTGACGGTGCTTTTAAAATCCGCATCAGATGCCATCGAGGGAAAATTAAAATTAGAACTACCGAAAGGATGGAAGTCAGTTCCGATTTCTATTCCGTTCGAGATGAACAAGAAGAGCGAGGAACAATCATTCAACTTCAGAGTCATCCCCGATAAAGAGGAGGCGAATACCACCTTGAAAGCAATAGCTGAAATAGACGGCAAGATTTACGATGTATCGTTGCGCACGATAGAGTATGATCATATTCCCGTGCAAACACTGATGCCGATAGCTAAGTCGGAGGCGCTTCGCATTGATTTGAAGAAAGAAGGCTCTGTCATTGGCTACATCCGCGGTGCGGGCGATGATGTGCCCGCGAGCTTGCGCAACATGGGTTACGAAGTGTGGGAAATGAAGAACGAAGAAGTAACGGCCGCCAATTTGAAAAAGGTGGACGCGGTAGTTCTAGGCATCCGTACGTTTAACACCAACGAGCGAATCCGGTATTTTATGCCTGAATTATTGAATTATGTAAATGAAGGTGGAACATTGGTGGTGCAATACAATACCAATGCAGATTTTGAAATTGACAGAGATAAATTCGCACCTTATCCTATTACGCTTTCGCGCGATCGGGTGACAGAAGAAAACAGCGAAGTGCGGATTTTGAAACCGAACCATCCTGCGCTAAATTTTCCGAATAAAATTACTTCAAAAGATTTTGAAGGTTGGGTACAAGAACGGGGCTTATATTTTCCTTCCAACTGGCATGAGAATTATGACGCGCTAATTTCTTGTAATGATACAGGTGAGCCTGCGCGCAATGGTGGTTTGTTGATAGCTAATTATGGCTTGGGTCACTATGTGTACACAGGTCTTTCCTTTTTCCGTGAGTTGCCCGAGGGTGTGCCGGGTGCTTATAAGTTGTTTGCCAACTTGGTTTCGTTGGGAAAGCCGAAGAAAATAGAAAATCAAAAAAAGCTGAAATCGAAAAAATAAAAGCGGTTAATTTTATAACTTTATATTGTTAAAATCGCCAAATGAATATTGCAGCTGAGAAAGCAGAAGTGATAAAGGGCTTTGAAAAGGTGAATGATCTACCCCTCGTTCGTGCCGTCAAAAATCTACTCGATTTTGCCCAGACCAATCAGCAGAAAATTGACCAAGCGCTAGAAAATTCCATTGATCAAGGTTTGAAAGAATCACTCAATTCGGAATTGGAACCACACGATGTGGTAATGAAGGGTTTTCGAGATCAGTATAAACTATGAGTTATCAGGTTCAATGGACTCCCGAATCGAAACGAACTTTCAATCCGAATATAGAATATCTTATTCGAGAGTGGGATACACAAGTTACCCATAGTTTCTTGGATAGAGTTGACGAAGTCTTGGGGTTGATTAAACACAATCCCCTTTTGTTTCCTGCACATCGCCCGGCAGATAACATTCATAAACGCATTGTCGATAAACGGATAATTGTTTACTATCGGTTTGTGGATGAACAAAACATTGACCTATTGACTTTCTGGAACACCTACCAAAATCCCGATAATCTCAAGCTCTGAAGAACAAATGAACGAACAACCTCCAGTTTTTAGATCGTGGAGTCACTGGTACTGGCTGGTGCTTGGAGTGATGGCTGCTCAGGTCATTCTATTCGCACTGCTCACGAATTTATTCCAGTGAAAAACAAAAAGAATAAATCGGAAATCATCCATCTAAATTCTACCCAGTGAATATTTTAGATTGGATCGTTCTTTTCAGCGCCATATCTTTCATTGTTCTATACGGTGCATGGAAAACGAAAGGCGCAAAAAATATCGAAGGTTATTTGAAGGGAGACAATACCATGAAGTGGTGGATGATTGGTGTTTCCATTATGGCCACGCAAGCCAGTGCGATCACTTTCCTCTCAACACCCGGTCAGGCGATCGAAGATGGGATGCGTTTTATCCAGTTTTATTTTGGTTTACCATTAGCAATGATCATCATTTCCGTAACCATGGTTCCGATTTATTATCGGTTAAAAGTATACACCGCCTACGAATATTTAGAGACGCGGTTTGATTTAAAAACCAGAACACTGGCTGCAATTTTATTTTTAATTCTTCGCGGACTTTCGGCAGGGATCACACTGTTCGCACCCTCACTTATCTTGTCAACTATTTTAGGCTGGAATATTTTCCTCACCACGGTGCTGATCGGTGTGTTGGTAATTATTTATACCGTCTCTGGGGGTACGCGCGCGGTAAGCCTCACGCAACGCCAGCAGATGACCATCATTATGGGCGGAATGATTTTAGCAGGCGTTATTGCCTATCGACTTTTACCGGATCATATTTCATTTGGAGATACGGTGCAGTTGGCGGGTGAGTTGGGCAAACT
>Ga0209181_10013712_pt1 | contig 10104 bp, 15 predicted proteins | sample MAT05_FD_187208 | JGI IMG/M metagenome (GOLD analysis project Ga0209181, IMG submission 187208) | Freshwater microbial communities from Lake Fryxell liftoff mats and glacier meltwater in Antarctica - MAT-05 (SPAdes) (version 2) | ecosystem: Environmental > Aquatic > Freshwater > Ice > Liftoff...
ACTTTTGTTAGTCCGCTGGTCTCGATGGCGCTCATGTGGCTGCCACTTTGCACGAAGCGACCGCGCCAAGGGAAGCGGGTTAGGCGCTTGGCTCGATGCGATGCCGCCAATAACCGGGCTCGCGGCAGCGCCGCGCGGTGCAGCCCGCCGTCGATGAAATCAACGCGAAGACGGATATTTCCGTCATGTTTTCGGAGATCAAAGCGAAAGGCTCAAAGGCCGTGGAGTCGTTGTCGTTTGTGATCCTGTCGAAGGACAGCGCTGGCGACGTGGAAGTGATCAAGCTCCCGCCGGCGCCGCAGCTCGAGCTTTCGCTCACCGAAGATCCCGACGCCGAGGAACGGCTCGTCGGCGAGGTGAAAGCGAAATACGGGCTGAGCCAAGTGCAGGCCGAGAAGGTGCGGCAGTATGCGCAGAAACAGGGCACGCCGTTCGTGCGCGAGAAGATGGCCGTCGTTGACCGCGAGCCGCGCGCAAACCTCGCCCGCGCCCTCCTGGCGGCCCTGCGCGACGATTGGTAGCTCCCGCGCAAGGCCGGCAGCAGCAAACCCAAAGCAGAGCCGCCTAGCGCCAGCAAACCGAAGGCAGAAACGCCGCCGCCCGAGACGGACGAGATGCGCCGCAAACGGTCGGAAGAATTTGCGAAGTTCAAGAAGACGCTGGGCGGTGGCTGAACTCGTGGCCGCGCCGCGATCGTGAACCTCTCCGACGCCGGGGAAAATGTCGGGTTTCCCCTGCCCTGCCGCTTGCTCACGCCGACAGACGCAGCGCTCGCGAGCGAGCAAGACCCAATGCCTTTCGCTTTCCTTTCCTAGCCCGCGCGGCAATGAGCGCGGGCGAGCGATAGCGAGGCGGCATCGAATCAATTTGAGCAACGCGAAGGCTCCCCGGAATTCCCTCGGAGCCTGAGCAACGCCTCAACTCGCATCCGGCCGGCGCATGAAGCACGCGGCCGTGACAGCCGCAAGGGAAGCGGCGAAGCCGCCTGGCGCGGCGCGTGAACGGTGGGCGCGGCCCGGAGGATCGTTGCGATGATCTGCGCCAGCCGCAACGAAGCGCACGGCTTCCGCGTGGAATCATGGGCGGAAGGCCGGGAGCGAAGTGCGGAGGGCGCAGATGATCGCCCGGCCACTCGCTTGGGAGTCTCTGCCTTGGGCGCGCGAAGCCGACCGGGGCAGAGTCTCCCCCGGCGCAAGCCGCATCAAGGAGGCGTTACGGAACCATTGGTTCCGTTGTGATGGGGATGTCGGAGACGGTTCCTCCGGCTCCGACTTGGGGAAGAAACTTCCTCCCTCCATAGCCTATTATTTTGTTGGCGCTAGTAGCCTAATAGCTTATATCGACACCGAATGAACATCGCCCTCATCGCGAAAAAAGGCGGCGTCGGGAAGACCACGCTTTGCCTCCTGCTCCACGAAGCCATCCGGCAAACCGGTCAGACGGTCGCTGTCCGCGATTACGATGCCCAAGGCTCCGCGTCCAAAGCCCTCGCGCACATCGGTGGAACCAAAGAAGTGCCCGGAGAAAGTTACCAAGTGCTGCTGATCGACACTCCGCCGTCTCTCACACTCCCGGCTACGGCCGCCGCGGTCGCCGGTGCGGACATCATCCTGATTCCGACCAGTCCCTCGCCCGTGGACATTTGGGAAGCCGACGAAGCAGCCCGTTTCGCGAAGGGGAAGAACTCGAATGCCATCATCCGCATCGTGCTCAACCGCACCCGGACCGGCACGTTGCTCACGGAAGCCATTCACGAAAGCCTGAACGGTGTTTCCGTCCCGATCCTGCCGGTGACGCTCGGTGATCGGCAGAGCTACCAGCACGCGCTCCTGGGCGGCTGGCCCGCGCTCGACCCGAAGGCGGAGAAAGAAATGTTTCAATTCACGGTCGCCATCACGTCGCTTCGCTAGTGTATTACCTTATCAGGCTATTAGCTTATTAGTCTCCTATGAAGAATAAGAAGGATCTCATCGCGCAGATCAGCAAGAACCTCGTGGTCGAGAGCCCCGCACCGGCTCGCGTTGCAGAGGCAAAGCGTCAAGCTGCAGAAAAGCCGAAGCAAACGCTGCAAAAACGCCGCGGGGCCGCGACCGTGGCCGTCAGCGCTTCGCCAGCACTCGCGCCCACGGGACCAACGCCCGGAACCGGGAAACAGGCCGCATTCTGGCTTGATGACGAGGACCGCGCCATTTTCCACGAAATGGGGATGCAGCTCTACAGCCAAGGGATTAAGCCGAGTCACAATCTGGTTCTGCGAGCGGCAATCCGCATGGTGCCCCGCGATCATCGGCTGGTGGAGAAAGTCCGCGAACTCATGGAGAACGACGGTCGCAAGCTGCGGCATCAGAAGAAAAACGGCGAATAGCCTGATATTCTAATAGGTTATTCGTTTCTTCGGACTGGAAGGAAACTGGATACGGCGGGACTATTTGCTCCGTACGCTCGTGTTGCCTCTTTAGGCTATTACCCTAATAGCCTTATTGGCGCTTAATCAGGGGGTTGCCCCGAGAGTCACCGCATGATAGAACCATCATGTGAAAACGACTGTTACCGAACGCGGCCAAGTTTCCATCCCGGCAGACCTGCGCCGGGAAATGCACCTAAAACCGGGGCAGACGCTCATCTGGCAGCGGGTGTCCGCCACTGAGTGCCGGGTCATTGTTCCGCCCAAACCGACGACCAAGCCCGATCCCGTGGCCGCACTCGGCTTTGCGAAGCGGCACGGTCTAAAAGTTCTGCATAAAACCACCGCTGAATTCATGCGTGAACTCAGGGAAGGAGAGGACGATTGAAACCGTGGGCGGTGGATACCTCCGTCCTGATCGACGTTTACCTGCCAGACCCGGTTTTTGCTCAAGCCTCGGCTGAATGCTTGGCTGCACACCTCGCAGATGGGCTGGTCATTTCTCCCATGACGTATGTCGAGCTGGCGCCGGCTTTCGACGGCGACACTCGGCTGCAGGAGCAATTTCTTTCGGAAAACGGCGTCGAGTGGCTCGAACCGTGGACGCACGCCGACACGGAAGGCGCGCACCGACTCTGGGCGGATTACGTCAAAAAGAAGCGAGCCGGGCAGGTAGGGCAGGGGAGCAAGCGCCCGGTCGCCGACGTGTTCATCGAAGCCTTCGCGAGGCGGTTCCAAGGGCTCATCACGCGGAATCCAAAGCACTTCCCAACGGTACAGGTCGTCGTTCCGTAGCCCTCCGGCAGTGAGGGGAGCAGGAAAGGAGCGTGGCCTTTCCTCAGAAAAGCCGCCTTCGCCGGCCCTGCGGAAACACGAAACACCACCGCACACAATAATACGTCCTCCATCTCTGTGTTCCTCGCCGCGCACACAATAAGAGATATTATTGTATTCTGAGATTTTCCCGGCAGAATGCCTTCGCCATGTCGGAAAACCCTAGACTGCTCGCCCACATCAAGTTTTTTCAAGGGCATTGGATCGTCTCGTTTTCGCGGGGCGGCGCCGACGAAGCCAACCGGTTCACGCCGGAGGAAATCCGAGACATCGCCAAGCTCTGGACCTGGCTCGCGTCGATGACGGCTCGCGAAACGCCAGACAAGAAGTGGACTCAAAAATCGCAGACAATCGAACTGCACGACAATGGGAGTTGGTATCACGGAGGGGACGGCATCGCATGAGCGGAGACTGTCTCGACGGGGCGTGGGATCGCTTCACCTACCGGTGGCAATTCGGCAGCAAGCTGGGGATTGTGCTGCTCGACAACGACGGGACCGCATGGAGTAAAACTTGGATCGAACTGGAACGACTGCCGGCAACAGAAGGAGCGGGGAAGCCATGACCTGGGAAGAACTTGCGGAGCTTTTGATCAGTTTCGGTGAGCGCGTCCACGTCGTCCGCGGCGACGGACTCGACACCGTGAGTTTGCCGGTTGTGCCGGTGGCGTGGTTCATCGCCATGAAATCCTCGGGGCAGCTCAACATGGGCATTTTCGAGGGCGAGGACAACCGGCTCGTCGGCACTCGCTCGATCCCGCTGGCGGAACTGACGGCGGATTTTGTGCGGGAGGAAGTCGGCAAGGCGCTGGCTGAACAGCTCGCCTCGATGCTCGATCCGCAGGCCGTCGCGGACTTTTTGAAACACGTCAAACGAGGCAAACGCTGGGATGAGTGATTCCGCCAACTCGCTGTTGGAGCGCGTGACGGCCGCAGCGGAACAGCGGCAGTTTTCCGCGCACACGATCACCGCGTATCGGCGCACCTGGCTGAAGCTCATTGCCTGGTCCGCGGCGGAAGGGCTGGCGCTCGAAACTTTGCCGGCTGAAAGGGCAGGGGAGTTCTACCAGTTCGCCACGCGCGATCGGAGCGCGTCGCATCATTTGCAGGTCAAAGCCGCGCTGGCGCTGCTCTACAAGGTTCTTTCCTCTCCCAACCCGTTCACGGAATGCCTCGCGCCGAAATTCCAGATCGAGAAAACGGAAATGCGGTATCACACGCCTTCGCAACTCGGCCAGCTTCTCGGCGAGTTGCGCGAGGATCGGCACAGCTACTTCGGGCACCTCACGTATCATCTGGCGACAGCGCTCTTTTTCACCGGCTGCCGTTTTCACGAATGGGCAACACTCCCGAGCGACCGGTTGATTCGCGAACCGGGCGGCAGTTTCATCGCCGCTCGGATGAAGGTGAAAGGCGGGGCGTTTCGCGATCTGCCGTTGACGGGTGAAATGTCAGAATCGCTCCGGGAATGGGGCGCGTTTTTGGAGAGCGTGAAAGGCGTGCGGCTGCGGGGTGGGGGAGTGGACTTCGCGGGTTCGCCCCTGGTCTTCCCCGGCCGGGACGGCGGGCCGTTCAGCAATCAAGCTTTCAACGCCCGCATTAAGCTGGCCTGCCAGCGTGCCGGCGTGCCAGTGATTTCCGCGCACCCGCTGCGGCACACCGCCGCCACGCTGCTGCTCAACGAGCGCGGGGCGCACCTCCGCGACGTGCAAGCGCTCCTCGGGCACAAGAGCCTGGCAACGACAGCGCGCTACACCCACGTCGATCAAGAGCGGCTTCGCTCCGTGGTCGGGAAAATCCGCCTCGGCTCATAGCCTAATAGTCTATGAGCGCCACGCGACAGAAACGGGTTGGAGAGAAAAGAGGAGGTTCTTTCTCTCCAACCAGCCCGGCGGCGGTCGCGGTGAAGGCGGCAGTGCAACTCCTCTTCACCACGGGAAAAAGTTTCACCGTGGACGGGCTGCGCGAAAAGCTGCGCGAGTTTTTCCGCGAAGAGGCGAGGGGAGAAGTCCGGGCCGCGGCGGCGCTGAACAACGTGGAACTGATTACCGCGCTCCTGGACGGCAATCGTCAGCTTGCGCCGGTCGGGCTGCAGCTCCGCATCACGAACGGCGTCGTCTCGCTACTCACCACGACCGTCGAAAGCGCGCGGCTCACCGATTATTTGCGCGAGCATACGGGCGCGAGCGGCCTGCCCGATCTCACGACGGCCACGCTCGAAGTGCTCGCCTGCATCGCCTTCAGCAACCAATCAGCCAATCGGAAATCGACCACCTTTTCGCGGCCGATAAACGCGGGTTGGTCGTGAAGCTGCGCGATCTGCGCCTCGTGGAAGAATTTGCTGGCAACGATGGACGGCTGCGATTCGGCTACCACCGACATGTTTTTGCAGCGATTCAACCTGAACAACCTCGAGGAACTCAGAGCGGCTTCCCGATGGTAACGAGCGACGCTAGAAGGTGCCAGGTCTCCTCAATGGTCGCCTGCTCGCTTCTCATCCATCTTTTGCGTCACACATCTCCCCGCCCGTAGGCCATTTATGAGTTTCATCAGCGTTGCCGTCCACTGCCACAACTACCAGCGCCGACTGTGTTGGATGCTCTCAAGCTTGTGTGAACAAACGAGGCCCGATCTGGTCGTAGCAGACGTTGCCTACCTCGGAGACAATGGAGTCCCACGCACTGAAGCGCTCCTAGACTTCTATGGTGCGCGCATCGGGATTGTCGGGTCGCGGTGGAATGAATATTCGTCTTTTCAGAAGCGTGGACTGACCAGAAACAAGCAGCTCTCAGAATGCAGGACTGAATGGCTCCTTTTCGCAGACTGCGATATGGTCTACCACCCTGAATACTTTGAGCGTCTTTTTTACGAACTTACCAAACACCATGCGCACGCGACATACATGTTGAGTTCCGGCCGGCTCAGTACACTCAAAGAGCCTACGAATACATTGATTGACGCTGCGATCACCGACAGGCCAGTGGTAGTCGAAAATGCCTTTTCGCAAGCGAATCAACTGCCGGCGGTGCGCAAACGCAACGTAGGTGCTGGTTTTTCGCAGCTGATCAACGTAAGACAGGCCCCACATGCGGGTTACTATGTCGCTCCCTCCGCAAATGCCGATTGGGCGTGGGATTCGCGTTTCCACAAAACCAAAAGTGACATTCAGTTCCGTCATCGCATCGCAGAGCACGGGGGCTCTCGGCGAAAGCTGCCAGAGTGGTTTACACAGCATCTGATTCACCTAAACCATGACAGAGACAAAGAAGCTGGCTGTCACTTGGAGACTCAGCGGTAGGATCGCCGTTCCTTCTCACTAAACCAGAAGCACAACAGCAGATGTTCGACGTTGGACCGAGGCCGCATTCATCACTGAATGGTAAGTTCTACACTTTCCGGCGTGAACAGATGTATCGGCACATCGAAACAGAGCGCCAGCGACAAGAGGCTGCTGTGGAACGACGCGATAACCTGTGAGCAGCGCGTGAGCGACAAAAGATCAGCAATGACATCGACCGCCGCTGTTTGTCTTAGTTCTGAGCGCCAGTGCGTGGGCCAAGTTACTACGCGAAGACCGCGTGCGCGAAGGGCTTTGGCCCAGCACTTTTGATAGCTCTGGCTGTCTGACGCCAGATATACGCCGGAGACGCCTTGGTGCTGAACACACGTCATTAATCCCTTCCATAACGCGGCATCAAGTTCCTGAATGGAGGTCGTTGCCGAGACCTTGCTAGGATCGAGACAGGCGTCGGTACGGCGCAGGTGCACACCCACGCAGTCTTCCATTTCCTGAGAGCTCACGAATTCTTCGAACTCCTCCCGAAACGAGCCGGCTGGCGTAAGAAGCGCCCTTGCCTCTCGAATCCATTCTTGAATAAACTCTTCGCTAGTGCCGAGATATTGCCCCCGCAAGTGGAAGTGCCTCCATGCATTCACAACCGAGAAGTTCATTCGATGGGTCATCCCGGCGCATGACATCTCCCTCCTTGGTCTTACTTCGCATCCAGGCCACGCTAACGGCACTTCGCCGAACGTATAAGGACATTGTCGATTACGGTTCCAAGGAAATTGGAGTATAGCATTGGCGTTACTCGCCACAACTCGGGTCGCCGCTATCCCGCGAAGTCGATCCCCCAAACCCCTTTGTCCTTGCCGTGGTTTCCAGAGTAACTTTTCCATAAACCTTACCAGTCCCGCGAGAGTTCTATTCGATGCCAATCCAGTTACAGTTCTGCGGCAAAGTTAATTACGAGGTGCCCGCTTCCCCATGGCCGCGTTCGGTTTGCGATCAGTTCTCCCTTTCGCAAACTTTCCCGCGAGATGGCGCGATGTTTGGCCTGAGACGCCCTGCGGTTTTTCTCGAGGTAATTTTTTGTGCTCTCGCTCACGTCGTGACGGATGACTTTAAGGTAGGCGTCATTGTTCGAGATAAGACATTCTTTCAATCCCGACGCTTTTGCTCGCTCGTACAGGTCGCCGTCTTCATATCCCCAGCCGTAGATCATTCTCTCATCGTAACCACCGAGTGCCTCAAACTGTCTTTTGAGAAATGCAATTCGGCCGCTTGAGCCCCGCGGACCCGCCGCTCGGACATAACTGTTCGGGAACTTGGCGAACTGCTCAATGAGGTAGCGCCCGAAGCCATCGCCGGTGTAGTTGTCTGCGTCCAAGTTGCACACGATCTCGCCGTGAGCTGCGCGGTGCGCTATGTTCTTTGCGTGCGCCATTTTGAATTCGGTAAACCCGAGGGCTTGAACGAACGTCAACCGACCCGTGCGGATATATTCGCTCAACTCAGAACGAACCCATTCTGCCAATGAATCGCGGGAAGAATAGTCAAGTAAGACGAATTCAATCCCGTCACACGTTTGATTGGAGGCGATATTCGCCGGGAGCGTTTGGCGAATGTGGTGAAGCCTGTCCATCGCAGTGATGCAAAAGGACAGTCGAACAGCCGCCCCGCGGGCTTGGTTCACCGGACCGCACTCCTCCATTCGTTGTCCCCAAGCTTAAAGTCATCGTCGTCAAAGCGAAGCGCATACGGAGCGCGGAGCAGATCCTTTTCTGTGTCGTTCCGCGCCAGTTTGAGGAATTTTTGCAACTGCTCGGGATCACGTTGCGCCTGGCCGGCAGGAGAGTATCCGTAGTGGAGGTTCCGCCGGCGGTGATCGTTGCGCTTCCAACCCAAGGTGCCGTGCATCACCGCTTCGTTAAAGATGAGCAGGTCTCCCGCCTGCATCGCAGGATTGTGTAACCACCAAGCGTCCAGTTTTCCCTCAAGCAACACTCGATATACGTCTCGACTGGAAATCGGCAGATTCGTCTTGTGACTCCCTGGAACAAGGATCAAGCCACCATCATTCTCTGCCACCGGCTCAAGGAAATAGGCAAATACGATTAAGCCGCACTGTGGACGGTTGTCGAACCAATGGTAACGAAACACGCCTTGGCTCGCAAACGGACCAGCATGTAAGTTTTCGCTGCCCACGGTCTTCCCTTCAGGTGCCGGCGGAAACTGAATTCCGAATGACGTATCGAGCCGGAAGCCCTTCCCGAGTAAAAAGCGGCAGATTTCCATCACCCGCTTGTCGGAAAGCAGGTCGAGAAAACTTGCCCCGAGTTGCAGAAACGGAAACTTCATCGGCATCCTGTCTCCCAGCCACTTGTCAATGGATGCGTTCAGTTCGCCGACCCTCTCGGATGAAAGAAAGTTCCGAATGATGGTATACCCAGTGAGGTCGAACTCAAACAGTTCGCGGTCTGTTAATGGCTTCTCCGCTTTAGGTGGTCTCATAGGAGTGCTTGTTTGCTGAGTGAATTAATTTGTGAACCACTTTCGCATGTTTACCAGCTTTGTAGGCTCATTCCAGAGCAGAGAACAATACCAACTGGTGGTATCCTGGCTCGGTATTGCCATTCTCCCGTCACAGGCGGCGTTCAGCCAGTTTGCGATCCGTTTTGTAAACTCGGTGCGCTCGATATGGCAGAAGGAATTAAATCGCTCAGGTAGATTGTCGCTGTTGCCAGGCCGGTGGCTGACTCTGCTGTGGATAGGATCGAACATTTTTTTGAAAACGGGATCACCGGCAGAGAACACATCGTCGAGGCGATTAAACCAGTGTCGGTCGCCGGCGTCTCCCTTCATTCGGGTGAACCCCCACCGATGACTCACAACTGCATGATCGTGATATTCGGGCCACTCCCACCACGCTCGTTGCGGCTGGCAGTCTGCATCGAGTTTCATCCAATACGCAGTTTTCACATGCTTCGCGACGCCAAAGATGAATGAGGCAAGCATGGTCTCGCGCCGACTTGCCTCCGGGTGAGGATAAGACCAGCGCACCACCGTCACGTTCGGATGCTCCAGAAACCGGCGTTCTCGTTTTCCCTCGAAACCATTCACGAACACTAAGAACCGCTGCTGACGTAGACCTGGCAGCTCCAACCAAGCGCGCAGATTACGACGCAGTTTTCCGGCGTAAGCTGGATTAACCGCTGTCACGATCGTCATATCGCGTCTTGGTCGTTTCAACTGCTGAAAAAACCGCCTCAGTCTCTTGTCGCCACCTGGCTCCTCCAAAGCAGTGCTGTGCTGCGGATATGTGTTCACTAGCTCTAGGTAATGCTCCTTCCACACATCGCAGCGCGGGCGTTCCGGAAGGCAGTGTTTCTTCCCATGGTAATGTACCACACGAGCGTGGTCGACATCTCCGAAAACTCCGGACGTGTTCCAAGTGTGGTGAGCGAGATAATGGCGGCGCAAATATTGTTCTGTAAAATGAGCGGGGGTTAGGCGGAGGGCGGGATGGATGGGTGCATGTCGAGGTAGATTTTGGAGGAGAGCCAGTCGTCGGAGATTTCTGCGAG
>Ga0209181_10013713_pt1 | contig 10103 bp, 10 predicted proteins | sample MAT05_FD_187208 | JGI IMG/M metagenome (GOLD analysis project Ga0209181, IMG submission 187208) | Freshwater microbial communities from Lake Fryxell liftoff mats and glacier meltwater in Antarctica - MAT-05 (SPAdes) (version 2) | ecosystem: Environmental > Aquatic > Freshwater > Ice > Liftoff...
GGGGTCTGCACACCTACCTTGCCCCACGAAACCCCTTAGAAATTCGACATCGCGAGACTGGCCCACCCATTGCTCTACCGACGACAAGCAGTTTACTCTCGGACCCAATGTCACCCACCCCCGCCCAACCCGAAGCCGAGCCCCGCGCCGCCAGCACTCCCGCTGAGCCCGCGATGGCGGAGCTCGTGCGAGGCGAGGGCGGCGTGGCGATGGTCGAATACGTGACGCTGCTCTGTCTCGTCACCCTGCTCGGCGCGGCGACCGTCGTCGCGCTCGGGGTCCCGCTCATGCAGCTCTTTCGCTACGTGCAGATGATCATCGCGATGCCGATCCCCTGAGCACACGCGCCCGTACCGACCCGAGCCCGTACCTGCCGGTGCCTGACGAATTCCCCGCCCGCTATTCCGCCCAACGAATCACACGCTACAGCTCGCAAGAATCACCTGAGGAGAGAAATCAACATGGCGAAGATCACCAAGACCAAGAGCACGAAGAAGCAGATGCCCTCGCTCCTCAAGGATCAGCGCGGCCTCACGACGGTCGAGTACATCATCATCCTCTGCCTCATCGCCGTCGTCGGCTTCGCTGTCTGGAAGAAGTTCGGCGAGACGGTCAAGGAGCGCGTGGGCGAGGCCGACGGCACCCTGGGCGGAATGTCCGGACTCGCGGAATAACCTCCGCACGGCATGACGCCTGAATGGGCCACGGACGGGTCGCGCGTCGTTGCGCTGCTGATCGTCGCGATCGCAGCGTTCACCGACGCGCGCAAAGAGCTGATCCCGAACTGGCTCACGCTTCCGGCGATCGTCGTCGCGCCGTTTTTCTGGCTCTTCGCCGACTTCTACCGGGGCGGCATCTGCTCCTTGCTCGGCCTCGTGCTGTGCGGAGGGGTGCCTTACTGGCTATTTCGGCGTGGCGCGTGGGCGGGCGGCGACGTGAAGCTCTTCGCCGCGATCGGCGCCGTCGTCGGTGGTGACTACGGCGGCGGCATCGGCCTCGGCATCGAGGCCCTGCTGTTCACGACGATGGCTGCTGCGGTCTACGCGCTGGTCCGACTCGCCTGGGAAGGCAAGCTGCTCCGCACGCTGGGCAACGCGTTCTTTCTCCCGCTGAATCCGGTGCTGCCGAAGAAGTGGCGGCGTGAGGTCACACCGGAGCTGATGTCGAAGGTCAGGCTCGGTGTCCCGGCGCTCGTTGGTACCTCGGTTGCTGTACTGCTCCGCTACCAAGCGATGTGGATGTGACTACGAAGGAGGGGCTCGCGATGTTCGACGACTCGAAGCGAGCAGAAGGCAACGATTCGCCGACCCGCCTACGAAGCGCAGCTTCGCTCGTCGGTGATCAGCGAACAGCTTCGCTTGTCGGTGATCAGCGAACAGCTTCGCTTGTCGGTGATCAGCGAACAGCTTCGCTCGTCGGTGATCAGCGAACAGCGTCGCTTGTCGGTGATCAGCGCGGCGCCGCGTACGTCGAGTTCCTCATCGTGTTCATCCCGATCTTCCTGATGTTCCTCGGCATGATTCAGGCGTCGATGATGTACGCGGCGAACCTCGTCGTGACGCACTCCGCCACGACCGCCGCGCGCGCCGCCGCGGTCATCCTCGATGATCAAGAGTCGCGCTATGGCGACGAGGCGCGCAACTCGACCGCAGGCAGCGGCGGTGGCGAGAGCCCGACCGATAGCGTCAGCGCCTTCCTCGAGGGCGTCGGTCTCGGCGGCGGCTCGGCGCCTGCTTCGGGCGGCGGCGACTCGGGCTCATCGGGCGCGCGCCTCAGCGCGATCCGCAGCGCGGCCTCGATTCCCCTGCTCGCGGTGTCGCCCTCGTTCAGCCAGCTGGTTGGCTCGGAGAGCGTCTATTCGGCGATCGGCGGGAACCCGGCCGAGCGTGGCCTGACCGGCGCCGCCGTCTACAACCGCACGGCTGTCGCGGTCACGTTTCCCATCGCGCGCGCAGGAACGGACTTCAAGTCCGAGTTCGGGGAGAACGAGGACGTCAATGTGCGTGTCACATATCTCTTTCACTGCGCGGTGCCGCTGGTGAATCGCATCATGTGCGACGATATCGTGTCGCTGAAGACTGGTGTGCCGATTGCCGCGGTGCAGGCGCTCGCCGAGCGAACGGCCAGCGGAACCGCGTCGATCGACGAGATCAGCGGGATGATCGAGCGCATTCAAGACGGCCGCGACCGCCTCGCGCGCGCGAACCCGGGCCTCGCGGAGCTCGATGAAGCGGAGTCTCCGTGGCTCTCCTATCTCACGGCGATAACCGGCGCGCGCTTCATCGTGTTGCGCGCCGAGGCCGTGATGCCGAATCACGGCGCGCCTTACAGCTACGTGGAGTGAACCGATGACGCACACACTCACCGCTTCGTCTCGATTCACCCGCCTGTTCTCCCGCGCTGATGCGCCGAGCGAAGGCACCAACAAGCCCGGCCTCGTCGCCGACGAGGGCGGCGCGATCATGGTGATCGGCGTGTTCATGGCCGTCCTGTTGGTCGGCTTCATGTATTACGTGATCGGCGTCGGCGAGACGATCTTCTACCGCGAGCGCATGGCCGATGCGGGCGACGCGGGCGCGTGGGCCGCTGCCGTCATGCACGCGCGCGGCATGAACGCGATCGTGCTCATCAACATGGTCATGGCGGCGATCGCAGCCGTGGTGCTGGCGATCGGCGCGGTGCTGCTGATCATCGACATCGGGCTCGTCATCTCGGGTGTCTTATGTGGCATTCCGTGGACCGCGGCCGTCGGCTGTCCGGTGCAGGCCGCGCTCCGCGTCGCCCGACCGCCGGTGAAGACGGCACACGACGCTGCGAAGCAGTTCGCCGATGCGGTCCTGCCGGTGCTGAACAAGGCCGCGACCGGCCTGAAATGGGCCGTGCCATGGCTCGCTCAGGTGAAGGTCGTCAACGTCTCGCGCGCGTACAATCCGCCAGTCGACGTCGGTATCTTCGTCTCGAAGACGCTGATCGAGGGTCTGCCCGTCGAGGACGACGAGTGCCAAGTGCTCGAAGATCGCGGCGTGGAATACGTGGAGGAGCTGATCGGACGCGCGACCGGCGGCATACCGATCCTCAGCACGGTGATGAGCTGGGTTGGAGGCCTCGCGGCGAAGGCCGGCAGCGCTGTTTATGGAGGCGTCTGCGGCGGTGGTGGCGGCGAAGCCGGCGCGGATCTCATCGCGGGCGCTGTGGGCTCGGCGACCGCTACGGCGAGAGACGAAGCGGGCTGCAATGACGATCCCCCGCCCGATCCGATGCCGGACATGTGCGACGAGGAAGACCCAGAGACCGGCAGCGTGACTGCTCCGGAAGGATCGTCGGGCGGCGGTGACGACAAAGGCCCGAAGAAGGTCAAAGAAGACTGTCATCTCGGCGACGAGTGCTTCCAAGTGCGCGCGCTGATGATCGGCACGCCGGGCTACGAGAAGACGATGAAGGGCGTGCAGATCGCCAACTGGGGCCGCGAGAACGGCGCTGGCTCGACCTACACGCAGCTCGCGGAGCTCGGTCGCGGCTCGCTCGCGCAGGCCGAGTTCTATTGGCACAAAGAGGGCAAGGACGGGCAGGAGATGCCCGAAGAGTGGATGTGGGAGATGAACTGGCGCGCGCGCCTGCGTCGCTTCCGTATCCCGGCGGACTCGCTGCTCGGTGAGGCGTGCAGCGGCGGCGGTGGTTTCTGCGACGCCCTGATGGGCAGCGCAGACATGGTCAACTCGGTCGTGGTGCACTGATGGAGCAGCCGATGGAACCGCCGATGAAGACACCACCGCCCGCCTCGCTGCTGGCGCTCGGCTCGGCCCGCAGCGTGAAGAAGCCGCTGGCGAAGACGACGACGACGCGCCGCACGCTTCGCGATCTGCTGCGTGACGAGCGCGGCTCGGTGATGACCGAGGCCGTCGTCATGCTGCCTTTCTTCGTCATCGTTTGGGGTTGCGTGATTTACGTCTCGCAGCTCTACGAGAAGGGCATCGAGACGCAGGCCGTCGCCCGCGAGTGCGCCTGGCGCCACGCGAAGGACAACTGCGAGACCGAGACGCGCTGCGCGATCGAGGGCGGCCTCGACCCGAGCCGCGACTACGGCAGCGGCGATGCGACGTCCATTGAGGCGGCCGAGGGTTCGGGCGGGCCCGGCTTTCTCGGCGCTGGCTTCCTGACGAACATCTTGTTTGGCGCGGACGCGACCGCGACCGCGACGGACTCGACGCGCAAGCCCGAGGTGATCGGCGGCGGCGACGCGGCGCTCACTGGCAAGATGGGCCTGGCCTGCAACGAAAAGCCGAGCGGCGATCTCGGCGAGGTCATCAGCTCGGCGTGGGGACGGCTGTGGGGCTCATGATGTCGACCACGCGGAGGCGAACATGAACAAGCGTCGTCTTTCGATCTCGCTCCCTGCGCTCGTCTGGTCGCAGACGAAGAAGAACGTCGCGAACTATTTGCCGCGGCTGGCGCGGGTCGGCGCGCTGCTGTTCGTGCTGTTCGGCGGCGTGTTTCTGTTCGTCAGCCACCGCGCGAAGGCCGACATTCACGAGGTGATGCTCGGCTTCGGCGCGCAGATGATGCGCTACGACGGCGCCGATCATCAGGGCGCACCGCGGCAGATCTTCATGAACGGCGAGCGGATGTTGCTCGCCACCGCTTCGACCGCGCACTCGCTCAGCGCCGTGCTCGACTATTACGAGCGCCGCTGCATGGCCCGCGATGGCGCGCTCGAGCAAGAGCTGCTGCGCGTCAGCGGCGCGACTCTCCCGGGCGTGGCGCCGGTCGACGAGCGGCTCATCGACACGACGATCCGCCACGACACCGGTGGGCGCGGCTACGTCGCGTGCCTCGACATGGGCGAGGGCGCGATCTCGATCACTGAGCTTTCTGAGCGAATGACGGCGTTCGCCGACAATGGCAACCTCGGCGAGGTCGGACACCTCCGCTACGTCTACGTCACCGACGAGATCACGACACGGCACGTGGTCACGTTCTGGACGGAGGACAGCTTCAACATCGCCAAGATGTTGCCGAAGACCGGCGACGCGCCAGGCCGCGACATCGACGCGCTGCCGCGTCCGGCGGGCTCACGTCGCATGCTCTCGGCCTGGGAAGACGGCCAGCCGCAGTCGCTGACGGTGTACGTCGCCGCGACGCAGGGCGAGGCCGCGCTCGAGACGTTCTATCGCGCGGAGCTGCCGCGCCGTGGCTGGAGCGTGCAGGTGCCACGCGAGTCGTCGGCAGGTTCGCCGCAGCGTCCGCCCGAGCTCGACGACACGCGCGTGCTTGGCGCAGAGCGCGAGGGGCGCAGCGCGTTTCTCATCCTCGGCGAGGATGCGGAAGGCCACGGCACGTTGACCGTCCTCACCGCACGGTGACGCGCCGAGCCTCCTCTTGAACAATCGCACGCGCCGTCTAACGGCTTCTATTCCGTCGCGATTCGATCTAGCCTGCGCGTCGAGGAACCGATGAATCGCAAGGCGTTGATCGCTGCTGGCATCGCCGCCCTCGCTGGGCTCGGAATGCTCTTTCTGTACATGAAGCGCTTCGAGGCCGAGGCGTCCGGTGGTCCGCCCGTGCTGGTCATGATGGCGATGACCAAGATCCCGCTCGGTGCTGCGATCACGCGTCAGATGGTCGGCACCCGGCCGCTGCCGAGCGCGTTTCTCGAGGAGCGTCACATCCGCGCGACCGACGCCGAGCGCATCTACGGCGTGCGCGTGTCGATGGGGGTGAACGCGAACGAGTCGGTGCTCTGGACCGATCTCGCGACGACCAGCGAGCAGCGCCGCGATCTCTCCGCGCTCGTGCGCAACGGGCAACGCGCGATCACCGTGCGCGCCGGGCAGACCTCGTCGTTCGGCGGCATGTTGCGCCCAGGCGATCGCGTCGATGTGCTGCTCACCGCCGATCGGCCCGGCGCTGCCACCGTCGCTGGTGTCGGCGACCTCTCGATGTCGCGCGTCACCATCCCGCTGCTGCAGAATTTGCTCGTCCTCGCCGTCGGTCGCGACACTGGCGGCGAGCAAGTCGGCGCCGCAGGCGGTCGCCCTGCGGGAGGCCGCGGCCCGCAGCTCAATCAAGTCACGTTGAGCGCGACAGTCGCGCAGTCGTCGATCCTCACGTATGCGGCGGATCGCGGCGAGCTGACGCTCATCCTGCGCAACCCTGATGACATCACCATCCTAGACGGGCTGCCGGAGACCAGCGCCCGCGACATCCTCGAGCCCGAACGCCGGGCCATCCTGCTCCGCCGTGAGCGTCCAGAGACTGCCCCGGAGATCGAGCGTGTCCAGTAGCCTGTCCAGCTGTTTCTTTTCTATCGCGCTGCGCGTCGGCGTAGCGAGCGCGGGCCTTCTCGCGATCGCCTCGTCGTCGCTGCCTGTGAGCGCACAGCAAATGCAGCGTCGCGATCTCGAGCTGCAGATCGGCGAGCAGACCAGCCTGCCAGCCGATGGCGTGCGCTCGTATTCAGAGGGCGTCGCCGGCATCGCGGACATTCGCGTCTCGCGCGAGACGGGCCAGTTCATCGTGCTCGGTCAGCGCGCGGGGCAGACCTCGCTGCTGCTGATCATGGAGGACGGAAGTCAGATCCAGTACCGCATCGTGGTCAAGGGCGCCGAGACGGTGACCGCGGGTGTGTCGGAGCGCGACAACATCCGCCTCGACTTCTACTTCGTTCAGGTCTCGGACGAGTACTCGCACAAGATCGGGCTCGGCTGGCCAGCGTTCATCGGCGGCGCCGGCGTGAGCCGCTTTACGGCGGCGCTCGATTTGACCACGGCGAGCGTCACGAGTGCGCAGCTGCTCGTCACCAACCAGCCGCTGCCGCGCCTCGATCTGCTGCAGGCGTCGGGCTGGGCGCGCATCGCGCGTCAGGCCGCGCTGATCACCGCGAATGGCAACGAGGCGGTCTTCAACAGCGGTGGCGAGGTCAACGTGCAGACGACCTCCGGGCTGCAGCAGACGGTGCAGGCGATCAAGTTCGGCAGCCAGATCACGGTGTTGCCGAACTACGACCGCAGCAGCGGCCGCGTGGAGCTGCGCATCGTCACCGACATCAGCGATCTCACCGACGATCGCGGCACCGGCTTCCCTGGCCGCTCGGTCTCGCACCTCGAGACGCTGGTGAACCTCGAGATGGGCCAAGCGATCATGCTCGCGGGCATCCAGGCGGACTCCGAGGGCAGCTCGCGCACTGGCCTACCGGGCCTGTCGCAGATCCCGATCTTCGGTGTGTTGTTCGGCACGCACGCAGCGCGCAGCGAGCAGACGCGCAACGTGCTGTTCATCGTGCCGACGGTCGTTGACGCGGTGAGCGCGCGCTCGCGCGATGCGATCGGCGATGCGATGCAGATCTACCAAGACTTCAGCGGCGGCGCGGAAGACGTGCTGCTGTTCGAGCCGATCCACAGCGGCGGCGCGCGCACCACCAGCGGCGCGGCAGCGACCCCCGCGGGACGTACACCGCCGGCAGGCGGGGCCCGAGGTACGGGCGCGCGCGCTTGGCCTGCGCCGCGGCAGAACAACTGACGCGATGCTGCTGTCCATCGAGCTCTCGGACGGAACGGTCGAGAACCTCGCGGTCAACGACACCCCGCAGGTCGTGATCGGGCGCGACCCGAGCTGTCACGTCGTGCTCCCTTCGCCGGAGGTCTCGCGCCGTCACTGTCGGCTCGACGTCACGCCGCAGGGCGTGACCATCACCGACACGTCGGCGAACGGTACGCTGGTCGGCAACGATCGCGTGATTCAGTCGACCATCCTGCTGATGCCGGAGGTGCCGTTCCGCGTCGGTCCGTACATCGTGCGGCTGCGCGGCGGCCAAGTGAGACAGGCGCCGCCTCCCATGCAGAGCGGGATGGGCGTCTCGCAGACGGCGACACAGACGCCAGCGCACGCCGCGAATCAAGGCGTCGCTGCGCCCGGTGGGCCGCGCAGCGCGGCTCCGGCCACAGCGCAGCAGACCGCGGGACACCCGGCCGCAGCTCCGCAACGGGCGCCCGCCGCTGCCGCGCAGAAGGCGCCCGCGCTCGCCGACGATCCGATCTGGCGCCATCGCCACGGCACGAAGAACGTCACCGTCGAAGTACGTCGACGGCTGCATCGGATGTTGCTCGATCATCTCGATCTCGCGAGCCTCGATCGCAGCAAGATGGACGATCGCATCATGCGCCCGAAGGTGCTCGACGCGCTCAAGCGCATCGTGCAGACAATCGCGCGCGACCTGCCGGCCGGCACCGATCTCGCGCAGCTCATCGAGGAGATGAGCGACGAAGCGCTCGGCCTCGGACCGCTCGAGCTGCTGCTCGCCGACGACACCGTCAACGAGATCATGGTCGTCGACCCGTACACGATCTTCGTCGAGCGCGCGGGCAAGATCGAACACACGCCGCTCCGCTTCACCGACGACGAGAGCGTGCGCGCGGTCATCGAGCGCATCGTCACGCCGCTCGGCCGCCGCATCGACGAGTCGACGCCGCTGGTCGATGCGCGCCTCAAGGATGGCTCGCGCGTCAACGCGGTCATCAAGCCGCTCGCGCTGCGCGGCGCGTGCATCACCATCCGCAAGTTTGCGCGCTCGGCGCTCAAGCTCGACGATCTCGTGCGCTTCGGCGCGCTGACCGATCAGATGGGCAAATTCCTCGTGCGCTCGGTGACGGCGCGCAAGAACATCGTCATCTCCGGCGGCACCGGCTCCGGCAAGACCACGCTGCTGAACGTGCTCTCGGGCGCGATCCCGGAAGAAGAGCGCGTCGTCACGATCGAGGACGCCGCCGAGCTTCGGCTGGTGCAGCCGCACGTCGTGTCGCTCGAGTCGCGCCCGCCGAACATGGAGGGCAAGGGCGAGATCACCATCCGCGATCTGGTGAAGAACGCGCTGCGCATGCGCCCGGACCGCATCATCGTCGGTGAGTGCCGTGGCGGTGAGGCGCTCGATATGTTGCAGGCGATGAACACCGGCCACGACGGCTCGATGACGACGACCCACTCGAACAGCCCGCGCGAGGCCATCGCGCGGCTCGAGACGCTGGTGATGATGAGCGGCCTCGACCTGCCGTCGCGGGCGATCCGCGAGCAGATCTCGCAGTCGGTGCACGTGGTGCTGCAGCAGTCGCGCATGTCGGATGGCTCGCGCAAGATCACCAGCATCGCCGAGGTCGCGGGCATCGACGAAGAGAACGGCGAGGTCATCGTGCAAGAGATCTTCCGCTTCGAGCGCACTGGTACTGGCAAGCGCGGCGAGGTGCTCGGCGAGTTCCGCGCGACCGGCTTTCTGCCGTCGTTCCTCGACGAATTCATCAAGCGCGGGCTGGTGCGCGGCGGCGACTTCCTATGATCGTCTCGCGCATGACCGAGTGGCTCGGCTATGGCGGCATGGCGCTGCTCATCCTCGGGTTCGTCGTCGGCTTGACGCTGATCCTCGTCAGCCCGCAGAGCGGCCCGCGCAAGGCCTACCGCGACTACGAGGCGAAGCTCGAGCGCGAGGTGCGCTTCATGCTCTACCGCACGACCGGCGCGCGCATCGCCCGCACGCAGCTCGCGGCGGTGATCGGGCTGCTCGTCTTGGCGGTGTTCCTCGGCGACTACCTGCTCGCGATCCTCGCTGTCCCCGCCGCGCTCGCGCCGCTCTACGTGCTGCGCTCAAGGCACAGCAAGCGCGTGATCATGATCGAAGGGCAGCTCGACTCCTGGCTCCTGTTGCTCGCCAACAGCCTCAAGGCGACGCCGTCGCTCGGCGAAGGGTTCGGCTCGAGCGCCAAGCTGATGCGCGCGCCGATGGGCGAAGAGCTCGATCTCTGCCTGAAGGAGATCGCGCTCGGCACGCCGCTCGATCAGGCCGTGATGAACATGAGCATTCGCATCAACTCGCGGCCGGTCTCGGGCGCGCTCGCCACCATCCTCGTCGGCCGCCAGACCGGCGGTGATCTCACGCGCATCCTCGAGGAGAGCGCGGCGACGCTGCGTGAGATGTCGCGTCTCGAGGGCGTGGTGCGTACGAAGACCGCGGAGGGAAAGGCGCAGGCCTACGTGCTCGGCGGCATCCCGTTCGTGCTGCTCGGCGCGCTCTACATGGTCGACCCGTATTGGCTGAAGCCGCTCGGCGAGACGACGCTCGG
>Ga0209181_10013715_pt1 | contig 10102 bp, 13 predicted proteins | sample MAT05_FD_187208 | JGI IMG/M metagenome (GOLD analysis project Ga0209181, IMG submission 187208) | Freshwater microbial communities from Lake Fryxell liftoff mats and glacier meltwater in Antarctica - MAT-05 (SPAdes) (version 2) | ecosystem: Environmental > Aquatic > Freshwater > Ice > Liftoff...
GGCGGCGAGTTTCACCACATCTGCCACGATCGCGGCTTCACTGGGGGCAAATTTACCCAACACATGAGAAATCGTATCTTTGTCAACATCGGCGTTTTTGGCGCTGCCGATGCCGAGCCGTAAGCGGGGAAAGGCTTGGGTGCCAAGATGGGCGATCGCGGATTTCATGCCGTTGTGTCCACCAGCGGAACCAGACAGGCGCATCCGCAGCTTGCCCACGGGCAAATCCATGTCGTCGTAGATGATCAGCACTGATTCGGGTGGCAGTTTGTACCAATCCAGCACGGCGCGAATGGATTGCCCAGAGTTATTCATGTAGGTTTGGGGTTTCAGCAGCCGTACTTTGGCATTGTTCGCTCCCAGCCCTTCCCCAAATAAGCCTTGATATTTCTTTTGCTCTGACAGGCTGATGTGCCACCACCGCGCCAGCAAATCCACCACTTCAAAGCCGATGTTGTGGCGGGTGCGATCGTACTTGGCACCCGGATTGCCCAATCCCACAATCACTTGGGGCACCAGTGGGGATGGGGTTGCATCGGTCATTGCTGCTTAACCCAACGATTCACTGGGTTGTTCTGGGCAAGAAGCGACAGGCTCAGATTCCACTGGCTCAGATTTTGCAGGTACAGATTCCACTGGCACAGATTCCACCATGGGCACCTCTGCTTCTGGCGGTTCGGTTGCAGCGGCTAGGGCTGGCGGGTCGGGTTCTTCTAAAGTCGCCTGCATGGGTTCTTTGACGATCCGCTCAACTTGTTCGGCTTCCCGTTTAAACTCGCTTTCAAACTCTTTTGAGGCATCTTGAAAGCCGCGAATCGCTTTACCCAAACTGCGACCAATTTCAGGTAATTTTTTGGGTCCAAAGACGAGCAGCGCTAAGGTAAAAATTAGTGCCATTTCTGGCAAACCAATTCCAAAAACGTTCATAGTGCTGACTCCTACAGGTCGGTGAGATTGGGAAACATTTGCCGTGTCAATCCGTCAAAAAAGGTGAATAGACATCCAAACAAAAAATTTCTCTGGGTGAAATATCGTCCGGATACGGGGTGCGCGTTGGGCAATAGTTTGGATATGTCGAAGCAATTTACCACTCTCTAACTCTAACTTGATATTATGCATACTTCATTGAACCTGCGTTTGGCGACGCTGGCTACGTTTGCGCTGGGTTGTTTGGGTCAGGCGACTCCCGCGATCGCCCAGTCTATGTTTGGTCAACAAGAAATCGACCAAAGCCGCTTTGTTGCCGTTGCCTCTCCCTACGGCGGAAACGCCCATCAACTTCTGATCATAAAACAGCTTAGCAATGTTCGCTCATGTTGGAGCGAAAGCGGCTCTAGCCCCACGGTGATCAATCCACTGCTGGTAGAGTTTGATTTTACCGATATTTGCGGACGCAGCACCGACAGCAATGGCTACTCGGTGCGGGTTGGCGGCGAAGACCTAAACTGGCGCTACAGCTTTCGGGTGGTGAAACGAAATGGAGATTTGCACCTGATCGCGGCACCGAATATCGATCGCTCATCGCCAGAACTGCTGATTGCCAGAACGCGAGGCTATACGTCTGGCTTTGCCAAATTTTACTTTGAACCGGGCTGGCGCGTCACCGAGCGATCGTATCAAGGCACATCCGTAGGGCATGTTTACCTGACGAATAATCAATCGATCGCCAGCTTAAATGCCACCGCGATCGCATCCCGTCCCGTATTTACTCGTCCAGTTGCCGCTAATCCTAGTAGCCCTATTTTTGTTAATCCCAGTTCCAATAATTCAGTAGTAACGGTTGCACCTATATCCATTGCGCCCATATCCATTGCGCCCATATCTACGCCATCTGTGCAAGCGCCCCGCCCCGTTTCACCTCAACCTAAAAAGGTGCAAAAGCGCCGCTCTAGCTGGTTTCAGCAATGGTTTGGATGGTAGGATTAGAGGACTGAAGAGGTATAGAAGGGACGCTGTGGACTTTTTGGCGTTGGTGAATGGAAGTATAGTTTGCCCTCACCCCAAACCCTTCTTCCTAGGGAAAAGGGAGCTAGAAGTCTTGTTCCCTCTTCTTTTGGGAGAGGGCAAATTTAGCGATTCATAGATCAATTCAGCAATATCGACTTCTTCACTCTTTACTACTCAACTCCTTTACCTACCAATTATTGTTTGAAGCGCCATTAGGATCATCTCTGCGTTCAAGCGATCAAACCCGATCTCAGCCGACGGCAAAGCTCAACGGTCAAATATCAAAACCCATTCTCAGCCACGCGATATAAAACGTTCAAATAATTGGATTATGCTGCTTGTCCCTCACTGCGGGCAGATAAAACACTACATAATTGCCCACCAGCACTGTCCGCGAAATCTGCTCAATTTTTTAGAGGATGGCTGAGCAGTATCACGGTTGTTATGCTGTTGGCGAAGTTGTGCAAAGCACTACGGCATGAAATGGAGTGAAGCATCTCGCACAATCATTTAGATCTTAGATCCTACGGGAAGTGCGCTACAGATGACAATTTTGGCTTTTAAGACATCCTCCTTAGAAAATTTATTTGAATGTGTAGATTCTGCAAAGTTTTTTAAGGAGGAGAGTTTGGTTTTACAGGCATGTTTAGGATAGGGGCAAGAATAGAAGTGACTCTATTCAGTTCTCGCGATCTGCGACATTGCAGGATAAATATGTGGATAGCAATATTTCTCAGGGCATCAGTTCTAACGTTCCAGACATCGCTTCAAACATCGCTCCAGAGATCGTTATCCCCTTTCGTCGCTTACTAGCCGTTGGAGAAACAAAGCGGGGTGGTCTAATTCTTTGCAAATCTCATTATGCTGAGTTTGCCGGTCCGGGTGCCGCGATCGCCTGCCCAACCGCACCGGGTTATTCATCCATTATTGCGATCGGTGATCCAGAACTCCTTGAGGTGATCAATCCTAGCGATCGCCAACGCGCCTACAGTCGAAGAATTCAGTGGGTGCGCTGGCTACAAAAAATTGTGTTTCATCCAGATCCAGTGCAACGGGCAGAAAAGCTATTTTTAGGATTTGAAGAATTTTTTAGTGGCGAAGTTGTGTCACAAATTTCTGATGAAGCCTTAGCATTACTCGCGGCGGTTCTGCCACAAACGATTTCAGCCGTGCGATCGCAAAATCGCCATTTTGGGCTAGGCGATAGTTCCAGACATGGGAATGGCAAAGCGGTGCCTATTGTCATTTTGAATGGAACCACCTTGCAGCCCATCAAGTGTCCTTCTGCCCAACATCAGCGGTTAAACTCCTTACAGCCATTTTTAGATGAATGCGCCACGCTTGCAAATTCTGTAAGCTCCCTCAATCCTCCACTTCTGGGAGACTTCGACTCTAATTCTTCCCAAAATTGGGGGACTAGAAGGGCAAAAACTGCTGTAGGAATTGCCCTAGAGATCAGCCCGTTGCCTCAGAGTGCCTAGAGAACTGCTACGCTAACGGCATGGTTATTCAGTATCCTCCTCGCCAAAAAGATTTAGAAAACCTAGTTCAAAAGCTAGGGTTATCGAAAACTGCACCGATCGATTGGCGGTTACTAGATTTAGCCCTAACCCATTCCACAATCTCAGCTACGGCAAACTATGAACAGCTAGAGTTTGTCGGAGATGCGGTGATTCGATTAGCAGTGGCTGAGTTTTTGTTAGAAAGTTACTCTAAGCTGCCCGTAGGCGAATTTGCGGCTGTTCGATCCATGTTAGTCAGCGATCGCGTCCTTGCTCGACTTGCTGCTGGCTATGGGCTGTCGCGCTATCTTCTAGTCAGCAATAGTGCCCTCAACGATAAATTAGGCGAAGAGTCGCGGCTGGCAGAATCCTTTGAGGCTATTTTGGGTGCCTTGTATCTCAGCACACACAACTTCTCACTCATCCGTCCCTGGCTTGATGGTCAGTTAATCCCATTAATTGACGAAATTCGCGCCGATCCTGCCCTGCAAAACTACAAAGCCGCACTGCAAGAGTGGACTCAAGCGCATCACAAATTACTCCCTACTTATCGTCTCACTGAATCAGATACCTCAACCTTGCCTCACCGCTTCACGACAGAAGTGTGGCTGCAAGATCAATGCATTGGGCAGGGAAGCGGACGATCGATTAAAGCTGCCGAGCAAGCCGCCGCTCAGGTTGCTTTTTTCGCTGTTTGCCTACCCCAACGCGATCGCAGTTAGTTGATGCTCCATCCACCGCGTCCTTTTACCACCGTGGTTTTAGCGGTCAGCTTAGATGGCAAGATTGCCGATCGCCAGCGTTCTCCTGCCAGATTTGGCTCTGCTGCCGATAAACATCACCTAGAAGCACAAATTGCTAAAGCCGATGCAGTCTTGTTTGGTGCAGGCACATTGCGCGCCTATGGTACGACGCTACGCATTTCTCACCTCGAATTGCTCCAGCAGCGCCAAGCTCAAAATAAACCGCCTCAGCCGATTCATGTGGTCTGTTCTGCTTCTGGCAACATCAACCCTGAGATGACATTTTTTCGGCAAGCAATCCCACGCTGGCTTCTGACAACCGAGATCGGTGCCCAGCAATGGGCAGATCAAGACGGGTTTGAACGGATTATCCAAGCGGAAGATGCATCCGGCTTAGTGGATTGGCTCGCCGCCTTTCAAACCTTGGCAACGCTGGGCTGCGATCGCATTGCAGCTTTAGGTGGCGGCGAACTAATTGCGAGTTTACTCACTGTTGATTGTATTGATGAATTTTGGGTTACCATCTGTCCACTTGTTTTAGGTGGACGCACTGCCCCCACCCTGGTCGAAGGCGCAGGCTTTCTAGAAGCGATCGCCCCCCGACTAGAGTTAATCGAAGCACAAACCATCGACCAAGAAGTATTTTTACATTACCGAATCATCCGCCATTCTTTCCCCTAGTTTGAATGAGATGTATTACGCTGTATGAAGTTTAATTATGTGAGCAATGCTCGAACCGCTAAAGCCCCACTATTCACTGACTTGGGTCAATCGCATTGCAGACATTCCACAGGCTGATTGGGATGCTCTGGCAGTTCCGCTTAAAACTCCATTCTTTGAATGGGAATGGCTGAACAACATGGAAACCTCTGGTAGCACCACTGCCCGCACTGGCTGGCTGCCCAACCACTTAACGATATGGCGTGAGCATCCGGCGGGTAATCTGACCCAACGCAGCCTGATTGCCATTGCGCCTCTCTATGTGAAGGGGCATAGTTACGGCGAGTTTGTGTTTGATCAGCAATGGGCAGAATTGGCAGGGCGTTTAGGCATTGAATATTATCCCAAGTTGCTGGGCATGTCGCCGTTTACGCCAGCACAAGGCTATCGGTTTTTGATTGCGCCCGGAGAAAACGAAGCTGAGTTGACCGGGCTAATGGTTGACGCGATCGATCACTTTTGCGATCGCAACAACATCTCTGGCTGTCACTTTCTATATGCCGATCCAGAGTGGAAACTGGTCATGGAGCGACACGGGTTTAACACTTGGCTACACCACAGCTTCATCTGGCAAAATCAAGGCTATCAAACCTTTGAAGACTACTTGACCGGGTTTAATGCCAACCAGCGACGAAACATTAAACGAGAACGCAAAGCCGTTGAAAAAGCAGGATTGGTACTTAAAACTTGGAACGGAGACACCATTCCAGAATCGTTGTTCTCCCTGATGTATGCCTACTACGGTGATACCTGCGATAAGTTTGGCTGGTGGGGCAGTAAATATCTGACGCAAAAGTTTTTTGAACAGCTTTACCCCAACTACGCCCATCGCGTCGTTTTTGTCGCCGCCTACCCTGAGCATGATCTCCACAATCCTGTAGGCATGTCCTTTTGCCTCACGAAAGGCAATAACCTTTATGGGCGCTATTGGGGTTCATCCGATGAAATCGATTGTCTCCACTTCGACGCTTGCTACTACACGCCAATCGAGTGGGCAATTAATCATGGCATTCAAACATTTGACCCTGGTGCAGGCGGACAACATAAAAAGCGAAGAGGCTTTCCTGCAACGCCTAACTACAGCCTGCATCGTTTCTATCATCCCCGCCTCGCTCAAATCTTTAGCACCTACATCGGCGAGGTGAATGAAATGGAACAGCAACAAATAGAAGCCATCAATCAAGATTTACCCTTTAAGCAAGAAAGCTCATCAGATGATCTTGCATCCCAAAGATTATTAGAACTTGAGAAGGAAGAGGTCTAGATCAGGGCGTTGCTTAATCAAGATATGAATTTGAACTTGTCATCCTGTAGCTAGCTGCCCCTGGGATATAGAGCATCGCGACCTGAACTATCTATCGAGATTCCAAGCCTGCGGCAGGATTCGCCAGCGTTGCATTCAAACTGACAATTCATACTTCTGATCAGCAATGCCAAATACCTCAGATCGACTCTCCCTCTGCTGCGATCGCTTCTTGCAAAAAAGGTTCTGCTGCACTTTTAGGGTGTTTGCCATCCAGCAGGCAACTCACTGCCATATCACCCATAACGTTGAGGTTGTGCGGCAGCGATCGAGAAACCAGTCCACGTAATTAAAATCGCGATGTACTCGGTCGGTAAGCCAACGGAGGAAAATACTAGCGTCATCGTGACCAACCCTGCTTCAGGAATTCCCGCTGCACCAACCGAGGCGAAGATTGAGGTTAGCACGACAATTAACTGCTGGGGCAACGACAACTGCACCCCAATCAACTGGGACACAAATAATGCTGCCATTGCTTCATAAAGCGCCGTACCATCATTGTTAAAGTTACTTGCCCACGAGTGCTCCTAAAGAGGCTGAAGACTCTCGCAGACCGACTTTCTGAACCAAACCCTCAAAGGTCAGAGGCATAGTCACTGTGGAAGAGGCGGTGGAAAATGCAGTGGTGAAGGCATCGGTGCCGCCTCGTAAGAATTGTTTAGGGCTAACCCAAGAGCCAAAGTGGACTCGCGTCACATAAAAACAAGCTTGTAGAAAAAGAGCAAGCAGAACGGCAATGACTAAGCCACCTAATGCCTTAAATGGTTCAAACCCTTTGAGGGCGATCGTCCGCGCCACAATGCCAAACACAGCAAAGGGAATCAGCGCAATTACCCAATGCAAAATCCGAATCACGGCTTCAAGCAGCATCGTTAGAACATCCTCGATCGCCCGATATTGCGATCGCCCTTGTTCAATCTGGATCGCCTTTAAGCCCCGTAGCGCAATGCCAAACGCTAGCGCCACAACGATCAGTTGAATCACATTATTATCATTCAGCGGCTTGAGAATCGATTCGGGAATGGTGTCTCTCAGCGAACTCCAGGGATCGAGCGTTTTATTCGTATCCATCGTGCCAGACGGCGGAGCCATTTGCCCCCAAGTGCCCGGTTTCAAAAGGTTTGCCACCATTAGCCCGATGAAAATTGCCATCAGCATGTTGGTCAACAGCAGCCACACCAGTTTTCGCCCCGATCGCCCAGGGATTTCGGTCGTCATAAAGGCGTGCAGCACTGCTAGCAAAATCAGCGGTGTTGCCAGTGCCCGCAAGGCTTCAGCACCAGTTCGCAAGGAATTGCCAGGTGATTGATCAACTCCTCATGGGTGGATGCATAGCCTCCTAACAACACTCCTGTAGTCACTGCCAGCACAAGTGCAATCAGGATTTGAACATAGAGCGGTGTTCTGCTAAATAGCCGAAATCCCTGTCCTGATTCACTCATGGCAGCATTCCTTGGATAACTATTTCACCAGTATGCAGAACTATTTGGCGATCGCGGCAAATGCTGCAATTTTTAGATAGATTTCAATGTAAAAAGACCAATAGGGTAGTGTGATCGCTGTGCAAGCTTTGGGAAAGCAGTTGCCTTTCCGACCGATGCACGGTTGTACGAGAAAGCCAGACGAGCATTGGTCAGAGTTGTCCGCCAGCATCAACTCAAACTGCGGCAGAGCGACGTGCGCTTAGGCAAGCAGGCATTATTTTGGCAGAGTCGCTATGCATCAGCGCGTCAAGGCAAACGAGCCAACGCGCAGACTCGGAAACTGTGAACTTACTTGGGATGGGTAATTCGTGACATTGAGCGCAAAATGAGTGACATGCCACAAGCGGTGCAATCATTGTTGGAGATTGTCAAACGAATTCATCAGCAACAACCCAAAAACAGTGGCAGATGGTCGTTTGTCGATCGTAAGGGCAACAAGCAGTGGGTCTGGCTTGCCATGAATGTAGCCACTCGTGAGATTGTCAGGTGTACCATTGGCGATCGCTCTGGGCATTGTGCAACTGCTTTGTGGCAGTCCATGTAAGAAAGACTTTATCGTTCTCAAAGAAACTGGAGAATCACACTGGTGCGATTTGGAATTTTATTCATCGTTACAACGAACTGATACGTTTGCAGTCGTCTAATCTGCTAAGAAAGCCTGTTTATTCTTCAACCTTTACAAAATAGGACTACCCAGAAGAATATTGGCAAAAACCAATCGTCAATAAAGTAGAACTATCAATCTAATCAGCAGAGTAAGAATTCCAACCGTACTATTGAAGAGCAACGACTGCAAATCCTAGATTTGCTTGAGCAAAACCCCAGCCTTAACCCTTATCAAGAAGAAGCCGTTTCTAAAGCTTATCAATTAGGCTTACTGTTGGTTGGGCGTGAAACTTCTCTCGATCCCAAGGAACTTCCGAGCCAATGTCCTTACACCCTCGATCAAATCCTAGATGCCTCTTTTCCTGATGATCTTGAATCGATATAAGTGCAGCGATCGCGTTCTTGCCCAACACTATAGCTTTACCACCAAAGAACTCGACTTTTCTCCATGTCATCTACCTCTCTCAATCTGCAAACCACTCCCCCAGATGATCCTGCCTATCCGACAGCACTAAAAACCTGTACTGCCTTCAAAAGTGTTCCTTCCTTGAACGCGATTGGCAACATGGGTCTACTTTCACAAAATTCGATCGCCCTCTTTTGCTCCGTCCAATGCCCCAACGACCTCATCCTCAAAACCTATGATCTTGTCCAAGCCCTGCGCGATCGTGGAATTACCATCATCAGCGGTTTTCACACCCCGATCGAACAAGATTGCCTCAAAATTCTGCGGCGCGGCACTCAAGCTATGATCCATTGTCCTGCCCGCAGTCTCCATAAAATCCGCCTCTCGCCAGAGCAAAAACAGGCAATTGGCGAAAATCGCTTACTTCTAATCTCGCCGTTTAGCGCCAGCTATCCTCGTGTCACGGCTGAACTGGCTGAAAAAAGGAATGAAGTGATTGGGGCGATCGCGCACACCATTTTTATTGCCTACGCCGCCCCTAATAGCAAAACCCTAGCCTTTGCCCAACGCCTGATGGCAGCAGGAAAATGTGTAGTGACCTTTGATAGCTCTAGCAACCCATTGTTACAAGAGCAGGGCATTGCTGGTTTGGGTATGGATGCGATCGTGCGACGTTGCTTAGAGTTTGACGATGAGAGTTGAGATCGCCTGCAATCCATCCGAACCCAACAGACAACTCGCTTGTTTGATCATGCCTACTATTCGGCATTCAGGCATCTCTTCAAGCCATGTATCCATGCTTGTAGAAATAGCTTGAATGAATTATTTGCCAAGGTCGCGGCGAAATTGTTTCACCACTTGGTCAAGCCCAACGGCGCGGGATGCTTTGAAAAGCAGGCGATCGCCACTTTGGGCTAGCGTTTTCAACCGTTCCACTAGTTGTACTTGACTAGTAAAGCACTCAGTCGGAATTCCCGCAGCACCCGCCTTGATCGCAGCGGCTTCGAGCGGATCGGCAAGGATCAGCAGATAATCGACCTGAAGCTGCTGAGCCGTTAACCCAACTTGTTGATGAAATTCTAGCGATCGCTCCCCCAATTCTTTCATGGTGCCCAACACTGCAATGTGCCGTTTGCCAGGGGTTTGCATCAGCAAATGCAGAGATGCCAGCATGGATTCCAGCCCTGCATTGTAGGTTTCATCCAAAATTACGATGTCATTTAGCAAATCGTAACGTTTGGCGCGTCCACTTGGAAGCTCTACGATGATTCCTTGTGCCAGCGGTGACCAGTCTAAAGCCAACGCTTTAGCGACCGTTAACGCTGCCAGATAATTAAGAGCATTATGACGACCCGGCAGGGGCAAGGGGAAATCGATGCCATCGACTCGCA
>Ga0209181_10013719_pt1 | contig 10100 bp, 7 predicted proteins | sample MAT05_FD_187208 | JGI IMG/M metagenome (GOLD analysis project Ga0209181, IMG submission 187208) | Freshwater microbial communities from Lake Fryxell liftoff mats and glacier meltwater in Antarctica - MAT-05 (SPAdes) (version 2) | ecosystem: Environmental > Aquatic > Freshwater > Ice > Liftoff...
GCTGCTTAATACTTTAGACTGTGCGGCGGAGAGGTCCACCACGTTGAGCCGAAGCTGCAAGAGGCGCTCGACCAGCTTGGCTTCAAAATAACTTACATCAAGTTGACCATCTTCGCGACGCTCAACGCGGCGTTCCTTAAACTCATCGGTGATGCCCTTGGCCACGAGGTCTTCAAGTGATCCGGGTTTGCTTAAGTCAATTCGATTGCCCACAATAATGTTGGGCGTGATGGCGGGGTCGGTGGTGACGGTCCGCGCGGGTTCGGGGATCGAACCCGAGGAAGGGGCGGAGTTTTCTGCGAACTCGTCGGCGACGGAAAGTCGATTGATCGTAACGGCAATGGTTGGTGATCCCGCCTTCTCGTAGGCGATAGCGAGGGCGTCGCGGTTTGACCGATTACGTTCGGTGACGCCGCCACCCGCGACTGCTCGCTCCTTAGGAGATAGCGAAAGCGGAGTCAGCCTGATCGAGATAGTTCCCTCGCCCGCGCTAGTAATGGCGGCCTCCATGAAAAGTTCGTTGATGGCGGCCTTGCGGAGATCAGAACGTAAGTCAATCAAGTCGCCGCTGTAGAAGAAGCTAAAGACCGAGATTTTTTGCGAAGTAGTGGCGTCCTCACGTTCCAGCCGCACGGAATCGCCCTTGGCACCGGGGAGCGAGCGGAGCGCATCGCGAAAACTCTTAAGATCGTCATCGGCATAATCGCCCACGAGTTGGACCGTGAATGAACGCATCCCTGCGACCGCGCCGCCAAGGGGGAATGAGTCGACGAAGTCATAAGACATTCGAGTAGCAATCACCGAGGCATACTGGCCCATCCGGTAGGCATCGAGCTCGCCGCTGTTGGGATCCTGATAAACATCCCAAGCGAATGAACCCAAGGATTGGCCCCGACGCAGGTCGGCAACTGTGTACGAGCCGGTGTAGCGCACGCCATCCACTCGCCCGGTCTGCTCAATGAGCCGAACGTACATAACCACTTGGGCGTCGGTGCTCGCCGAGAGTGCTTTGGCCGCAGCGAAGCCCTCAATCCGGGTCAAGGCCGCGTCGTTCTCGGCGCGCCTAAGTTGGCTGGCGCCGCCGGAGACGATAAAAATCTCCGCGTTACGGAAGGCATCCTGCATGCGGGATGACAAGCGGGCGGCGAGCGCTTGATTATTAAGTGTCTTGGAGGAATCACCGGCCACGCCGAAGACCTCGCACGCGATGAGCAACTTCGGGCTGCCCGCTTGCTTGTATGACTCGATGAACTGAACCAGGTTGGGGATGCGGAACGGCCCGGTCTCCTGGACAGGTACGGGTGGGTCGGGCAACTGCTGGGCAGTAGCACTGGCCACAATTCCAGCACACACGAGTAAAGCGGCCGCCGAGGCCACCTTTGAGAAGCGGGGAGAAAGCAGGCGAAACAAGGTGGAGCGTGTAAACATAACCTTAATCCAACTATCCATGTGTGAACGAAGATGTCCTTCTAACAAGCCAGCCGCGATACAACCGAGCTCAAGCTAAACGCATTGCGACAGTCTGGCGATTCTCACCGCCCGGACTGAATCTCGCAGCGCCAGTCAACAGCGGTCGTGTCGATGGCGTTCCCCTGCAAAAACACCTGATTGCGGGGCTCGAGCCGGAGGTAACGCCAGTCTGATTGGCTGCGTAGAGGAAGCCCCGCGGCATCTAGAAAGATGAAACGATACTGGACCCGCGCGAACTGATCGGGCGTCACGCTCAGCAGACGCAGGGGAACACTTACCGTCAAAGGTCCGGCGTTAGCCGACCGTGCAACGACGGGTTCGGAGATCACAAGCCAGCGTGAAAGCGCCGCCTCGACCACAACCCGTGGGTATGAGGCCTTCAGGAGTTGGTCGCTACCGGGCGTAAAAGGGGCTTTTACGGTATCTCTTTTGCAGCCGCCCAATCCCAACGCGAGCGAAACAATGGCACATGTAAATAGAGTGGCAGTTTTCATGAGTGTGACTTTCGAAAGCATTGGCGCGGGCGGTGGGTAAGAATCTGCGAACTGGTTTGTGGATGAAGCTTCTTAATTCGGGAGTAGCGTCAAGGCGGAAGTGTGGTACGGGCGGTTGCAGAATGGCGCTCGATGTAATCGCGTAGTGCCGCCGAGCGCGGCTGGTAGGGGGGGTGAATCTGACCGAACAGGCGCTTGTAGCCGGTGGTACCTGCGAGGGGGCACAGCAGCGAATCACCGCCTTCGAGGATGTGTTTACGAGAACCGCCGCGTTGGTCCTCCGCCGTGAAGGTAATCCCTTCTTCACGGTAAAGCGTTGCAAGGTCAGACGCGGTTAAGTCGGTTAAGTTCCCCTGCGAGTGGTAGTAGCCCATCGTGCGGGCGTCGGGGTAGCGCACGCACCGGCCTCCCATCAGAAAAGGCATCTCATCGCCGGGCACCCGTCCCGAGGAACGGTCGTTGGCATAGACGGTGAACTGCGAGAGAGCCCAGGCGGGCGCGGGCGTGGCCTGCACCATCCGAACATAACGCAACTGAAGAGGTAAGGTGCCAGCGTTTGCTGGCGGAGGGGCAAGATCGGTGAGCGTAACCTGCGAGGCGCCAGCTGAAAGTGTCACGAGTGACCCGGCACTGGGGATCATCACAGGGACGATGTACACCGACTGCGGAAGAAACTCGCAGTAGCGGGTGTCGGCCGATGATGATGCCTTCAGTAAAAGCCCGAGTCCCAGTCCGATCAGACCCGCCATGCGTGCTTCATCGTCGTCGCTTGCCACGGCGACACCCGCGCCCCCACCAACGAGCGCGGTGCCAAGTAAGCTTTTGACCGATCGAAAATTTTCAAGATTGTTCCAGGTCGCACTCGCGGCCATCTGGTTCACATCTGTAATCGGGGAGTACCCCACCGGGGCTGAGGTCGAGGAAGTGCCAGCGGGAGAAATAACTTGCGCTGTCACCGTTTGAGGGGAAGAATATTGGCGAGGCTCGAACCGCGCGAGCGAGTTATCTGGACCATAAGTTACCTTCGCCGGACCAGGGCCGACATCGATCACAAAGACTGTGTTATAATTATTTTCAGCCAAGGCCAGGGCCACCGGCCTGGCGGAGGGATTTATGGCGGCAGCGGCGTTGAGATGCTCAGTTGCCTCGTCATCTCGACCGAGCGCGCGGGCCGCGATGGCGGCGAGCAGATGGCCGAGACCGAAGTTGCTTTCTATAGCCGCGTATGTGGCACCAACAGCAGGTTCTCGCCCGTTCATACTACGGGAACTGGCCGCCGTGGGCCTACGACTTACATCCCCGGTTCTGCGACCGCGCAGCTGCGCCCCGCTGGTCCGGGCGGGTCGGGTATCGGCGCGTTCGTTGTCCGAAAAGTCTTTGAGCAGGAAGAGCGAGTTGTTAGCGGCGGCGCGGGCGTTATCCCACTCACCAAGCATCGCTTTCTGAATGCTTATGTACGAGTAACCGAAGGCCTGCTCGAAAGGCTCACCCTTCCAAATCTTCACGCTTTCATTAATCACCGCCGATGAAACAGTGCGGTCGGAGTTGATCCCCTGCGTTGACAACAAGCGGAATGTTTCACCCACAACCACTTCGGCGGCTTGCGGTTGTCCATCGGCAAGTGTCAGAATAAGCAAACGAAGCCTGCCCAAGATATAATTACGATCGCTTGTATCTTGATCGAGGTTTTCCTGCAGTGCAACGCGCGCACCGCCGTACCGACCTACTTCGGTGGCGCTGATCAGGTTTTGATCAAGTGAGCTTTGGCACCCCAGCATACTTACCCCTGCTGCGAGGCTGGCGACCAAGTACGTCGAGTTTAAGCCGATCTGAGGGAGGTTGGCCCCAGCGATAACACCCGCGATCCCAGCCGACCAGGATCGAAGTAACTTTGCGTAGCGGCCAGCACTCGATGCCGCGGATGCGCAAGTCCTTCGCTGATGATTACTGAGGGAATAGCGCACGTGAAGGAGCTCTGCGATTGCGGGGTGAGGCGTTGCGTAAACCTGGATTGGAGTTGCTTTGGGAGAAACTAACGTGTCAACGGTCGAAATGAGTCTGGGCGAAGGGAGTCGTTTTAACTAGAGGGGGGCGTACCCGGAAAGAGGCGCAGGATTAGCGTTCAGGTGTCAATCGTAACTGCGGCCGTAACCCGTACGCTTGAAACCCACCGTGTCCACAAACGCGAGTTCGCCGGAGGTGAGGTCGGTAATTCTAAACTCGCAGTCGTACCCCTCGGTGCGGTTCAGACCCGCGGCACGCCGCGACGAGCGGAACGTGGCGGTCATTTCGTGCGTAGGACGCCGACCGCCCGGGGTTACCAACGCCCGCGATTCGGTCGCGGACGGGTCGACATTCTGCAGCTGTTCGGCGGGGATCACGAACGAAATATTACGATCAGTGCGGAGGGCGGAGATGGGCAGCGAATCGCGGACGCGAGTGATCAAATACCACTGCTCGCCCTTGGAGATCAGGTCGTTGGATAGGTTCTGCACGCTCGCCACCGCGATAACGACGGGCGTTGAATCGTTGGTGCGATTGCGAAGCCACTCCGAAGATTTCAGTTTCTCCGCCAGCTCAGCCGAGGTTGACTGTAAGTCATCCGTGGTGAGCGCCGTAGAGCCGCCAGCACGCACAGCGCAACCGGAGGCAACTCCCAGCCACCCAACGGACAACAGAACATAAGTTAGGAGTGAGGTTAAGATTGCCGCGTAACTGACCATAGAGGACTTACGCCCAACCATCCGCACACTGGCGTTTGCGACACCCGTTACCACGTTACTTCGGTGCAGTGCCATTGCCTTTTCCTCCCGCGCCTCGCGTAAGCAGGCCCCTCCAGTCCTTTTGGTCTAGTTACGAATCTGCTTGATCTCGTACGGGCTGCTGGACCAGACGATCTCGCCGGTAGACATACTTGTTAAGTTATAAGTCATGCTGTAAAGGTTGATAGTGCTGTTTCCCCGGTCTACCCGGTACATCTCACCGTTGAGAAAATAAGTATACTGATCGTTGAGAGGCTGTACCCCACGAGCACCGCTCCCATCCTGCAGCAGGTCCTGCCCTGACGAAGCACCCTCGCGGGCGCGAAGTTGTTCTACGCGTGAGCGGTTTTCAACCCACCGGACTTTTTCACGAAGCATCTGGCTCTGCATGAGCCGCGCCCGAATCTTGGTGCGAAACGCCTCAAAGTCGCTGGTGGGCACAATCTGTGTCTTGTTCACGATGTCGCCAAAGACAACCGTTGACCGAAAGCCTGTATTGAGCGCGGGAAGCGAGTTGAGATCAGCCGCGAGCTGCTCAGCGGTGAGGTCGGACTGTTCGGTCAGTCCCGTAAGGGAAATCTGCGGGCTGTTGCGCTCGGCGGGTGTCGTATCCGTGGGTGGAACGCGCCCGGTCCCTTCGCCCTTCGGAGGCGAGCAGGCACCAACAACGAGGGGGAGAGCAGCGAGTAGCGAGAACTGAATGTGGCGTGCGTTCATGGAAGGCGATTCCTTGGCTAGCTAATTGGGTACAACACAAGTTAGTGTCTACAAAGGGTAGACGGTTGCGCGGCTCGTTGGTTCCAACTTTCAGGGCATAGCTGTGGGTTGCAAGGCAGGGCGTAAACTAGCCGTGTGCCTACGTGAAGCATCGCTCATACTGAGCTTTGCCCAGACCGAAAATCCAGCCCACCCGGTGGCCGAGCTTCACGGCGGCTCTGCGCGAAACTGGTCCAAATCGCTTCTCTGTCCACTTTGGCGTAAAAGAGCCCAGCATATCTCCAAGAACTGAGCGGCCCAGGCAGAAAACTGGACAGACCCAAGTTTGGACGCGGCTCGCGGCCTTAGCGGGCCGGGCGATATTGCTCGGCTTGCCTTCGGCTGAGATGCGCTTTTTTTCCGCACCGATAACATACTACTTAATGCCTCTTGCGGTAGTTTGGCTTTACGCATTGTTCGGAATCGCGTACACTTCGTACGCAGTGGAGGGGCAAGTAGCGCGCCCTCCCAGAAGGTCCGAGAGAGAGAGTTCGCCCAATTAAGCTATTCGGGGTCGCCTTGAGCGATCTGGTGGTTTTCTCGTGGGCGTTTTACAGAGAGAGACAAAACATGATCAAGACCATTATTTCAGCACTTTTATTAACTGGGGCGGCCGGGTCTGCGCTTGCAGCGCAGTTCAGTATGGGAAACCTGGTGGTCGTTCGCGTTGGCGCGAACGGCAGTACCACCACTCTCAACAACGCCGCGTTTGCAACGTTTCTGGATGAATACACACCAACTGGAACACTGGTCCAGTCGATCGCGATGCCCAGCTCGGTGAACGGGGCTAACCGCCGCTTCGTTCTCGGTGGGAGTGCTGTGAGCGAGGGTCAACTCGCGCTGAGCGCCAGCGGGGACTACTTAACCCTTGGCGGTTACGACGCCGACGCGGCTACTGCCGCGATTGGGACGACCTCTTCAGCGAACGTAAACCGCGTCGTGGCCCGCGTCGGGTTTAACGGCACGGTTGATACTACGACCACGACCACCGCGTTCAGCGCTCAGTCTATTCGCGGTGCCGTAAGCAACGACGGTGGTCAGTTCTGGATGACGGGCGGCACGGGCGGCGTGCAGTATGCATCAGCCCTTGGTGCATCGTCCTCCATTCAGATCAACACGGGTGCGGGAAGCCCCACGAACAATCGTAACGTTAACATCTTTGCCGGACAGTTGTATATATCGAGCGCGTCCGGTGCTAACCGCGGCGTGCTGAGCGTTGGCACCGGGTTGCCCACAACCGCGGGTCAGAGCTCTGTTCTCCTGCCCGGCACCGGCAGCGTAACCGGTACCTCCCCCTACGATTTCGCTCTGGTCAGCAGCACGATGCTCTACATCGCCGACGATACGGCGACCGCAGGCGTCGGCGGCTTGCAGCGTTGGGAGTTAAGCAGCGGCACGTGGAGCCGGGTGCAGACGTGGGCGCCGGCTAATAGCGGTCGCATTCGTCAGCTTACGAATACGATTAACGCCGCGGGACAGAACGTACTTTACTTTACAGTCGTTGATTCCACCGGGGTTGCGACCATTCAATCGCTCACGGATATCGGCGCTCCCAGCGTCTTCAGCACCATCGCTACCGCGTCGGCAAACACCGTCTTCCGCGGCATTGACTTTGCTCCGATTCCCGCTCCGGGCGCACTCGGGCTGCTCGGGCTGAGTGCGCTGGTCGTCGGTCGTCGCCGCCGCTAAGCACACCCAGCCGGGGTGCAGAGCTTGCACGATGATAGTTTATTAACTGGATTTTAACTCGCAGTGAAAGGCCCCGATGCTCGGGGCCTTTTGTTTTGTTCTACTTTCAGTAAACTAACGCTGAATGCAGGGTGCCGGTTTCATTTTCGCCACGCGTGCTTGCGGCGCGAGGATGACCGCGGATGCTGCTCGGCGTCGGCGTTGTGTAAAGGTTTTCTTAGAGCGGACGCAATACATCGTGGGCGGCTACCCTCTCGCCCCGCAGCATGAAGACCGTTCACGAACAAATTAGTCCTTCGCGTGAACTGCTGCGTCTGGCAACACCCAGCGTTATCTCCATGACGTCCTTCACGCTCATGCAGTTTGTTGATAAGTGGATGGTAAGCAAAATCGGGCCGGACCCTATTTATGTTGGAAGCCAGGGGAGTGGGGGGCTAGCGGCCTGGATACCAATCTCCTTCATCTTTGGCACGCTGTCCATCATTAATACCTTCGTCTCGCAGAACCTTGGGGCAGGCACCCCGCGCAACGGGCCAAAGTACGCCTGGAACGCGCTCTGGCTCGCGATCATCGCATGGCTGCTTCTGATTCCTTACGGTCTGTGCCTTCCCGCGCTCTTCCGCGCCATGGGTTACGAACCGCTGCGCGTTGAACTTGCCTGCCAGTACGGCCAAACCTTAATTTTCGGTTCGGTGATTACGATGAGCACCCGAGCCTTCGCGCAGTTCTTTTACGGGCTGCATCGCCCGGCTGTGGTCACGGTGGGGGTGATCAGTGGTAATATTGTACATTTGGCGATCAACTACGTTCTGATTTACGGTAACTTTGGCGCGCCCGCGATGGGCGTTCGAGGGGCCGCGATCTCTACGCTCATCGGGACCTGCGTTGAGGTATTGGTGCCCATCTGCTTATTCTTGGGCCCTAAGCTGAACACCTCGTTGGGTAGCCGCAGCCAGTGGCGGCCCAGCTGGGCAACGATGAAAGAAATTCTGCGGGTTGGGTGGCCCGCCGGAGCGATGTTCGGCAGCGAGATGGTCTGCTGGGGTTTCTTTATGTTATATCTGGTTGGGGGCTTCAGTAAAGAGGCTAACACCGCCGGCTTTATCGCGCAGCAATGGATGGCGCTCTCCTTTATGCCCGCCGTGGGAATCTCCAACGCGCTCGCTTCCATCGTGGGAAAGTACATCGGGATGAAGCGACCGGATCTCGCAGCGCAGCGGGCCGCGCTGGGCATCCGCACCGCGATGATTTACATGGGCACATGCGCGGTCCTCTTCCTTCTCTTCAGGCATCCGATGGTTGATGTCTTCATCCCGTCCAATACGCTGCCCTCCGAACGCGACACATTGCTTAAGTTGGGCGGTCAGTTTCTCGTTGCCTGCGCGGCATTCCAAATCTTCGATGCCGTCGCGATGACCATCTCCGGAGCGTTACGAGGCGCGGGCGATACTCACTTCATCGGGGTAGCCACCGTGGTTGCTTCTTGGACGGTGATGGTTGGTGGCGGGTGGGCAATGACAGCCGCGTTTCCGCAGTGGGGGCCGGTTGCCGCGTGGGTCGCGGCGGCGGCTTATATCGTTGTGCTCTCGGTACTCTGCGCATGGCGTTACCGATCCGGGCAGTGGAAGAGCATGACGGTGCTCAAAGAGCCATAGTTGGAGCAGGCTCTGCCCGCGTAAATAACGTAAGCTCCCCCCGGGCGCACAAAAAAGCACCGGGCAGTTGGCCCGATGCTTTGTGCATACATAGTTAACCTATAACGCCCGCGGCCTAAACGCCGCAGGTGAAATTACTTCTTCGACTTCATCGCTTCATCGGCTTGGGCCTTGGTGACGACCTTGACCTGCTCGATGACGATCGGAACCAAGGGCACATCGCCGTGCGGGTTCTTGCTGCCGGTCTTCACCTTCTCGATTGCGTCTACTACTTCCATCCCGCCTATGACCTTGCCGAACACCGCATACGCCGCGCCATCGCCCTGCGGCCGGTCGAGAGAATCGTTATCTTTCGTGTTTACGTAGAACTGGCTCGTGGCGGAGTTGGCACTGTCGGGGCCTGCTCCCTTGCGGGCCATCGCCACCGTGCCGCGCGTGTTCTTAAGCCCGTTCTGCCATTCATTCTTGATCGGGGCGTCCGTGGGCTTTTCGCTCATGTTGGGCAACATGCCCCCACACTGGATCATAAACCGGGGTATAACTCTATGGAAGATCGTTCCATCATAGAACCCCTTATCCGCATACTTCTGAAAGTTTGCGGTGCTGATCGGGGCCTTCACCGAGTCAAGCTCGAGGAAGATGTCACCCATCGATGTCTTCATCTGAATGTACACTCTGTTCTCCTTGGCCGCCGCGGCAGGCGCGGTCGGGGTTGCTCCTGCACCTGATGATCCTGGCACTTCCTTCTTCGGTTCTGTGTTCTCTGGCTGCTTTGGCTCACTCTTCACGGGTGGCACCGTCTCAGGTTGCCCCGCCGCTGATGCGAGCGTTCCACTCACGACCTTGGCGAGTGCTGGCGATGCAAGCGCAACGCACATTCCCACCATCAAAACCAACGAAGAAACTCTTTGATATGACTTCATGACAAACTCCCAATCGTTACTTCCGATGCTCTACGCACGCCCGGCCCACCTCCCCGCAAATCTCCAGGCCAGGCACACACTACTTACGCATTCATTTTACCCGCCCACAACCTACCCCCGACCTACCCCCACACCGCCCGCCTTCCAGCCACACCCCCGTGTAACCGCCATCGTAGCACCAACCCCTCCCCCTCTAACACTCCGCGCGCGCCCAAACGCCAAACCACCCCCCAACCCGATCTAGTGTCACCACTCTGTAACACCGACGTCCTTCACCCGCACTCTCGCGTATCGTCCGCATCTCACTTACAGCAATGAACAATCTCTTCCGCACTCTTCGTCCGCTTTACC
>Ga0209181_10013721_pt1 | contig 10098 bp, 9 predicted proteins | sample MAT05_FD_187208 | JGI IMG/M metagenome (GOLD analysis project Ga0209181, IMG submission 187208) | Freshwater microbial communities from Lake Fryxell liftoff mats and glacier meltwater in Antarctica - MAT-05 (SPAdes) (version 2) | ecosystem: Environmental > Aquatic > Freshwater > Ice > Liftoff...
GGCCGGGGGCGGGCGCGTGCTCTTTGTTGGTACGAAGAAGGCAGCGGCCGAGTATGTGGCGGAAGCCGCAACCCGATGCGGCCAGTATTATGTGAATCACCGTTGGCTCGGCGGCATGCTGACCAATTGGAAGACCATCACAGGCAGTATCAAGCGCCTGAAGGAAATGGATGCACGCCTTGCTGGCGACATCGAGGGCCTCACGAAGAAAGAGGTGCTGATGCTCAACCGCGAGCGCGACAAGCTTGACCGCGCGTTGGGCGGCATTCGCGAAATGGGCGGCCTGCCCGACATGATCTTCGTGATTGACGTGGTCAAGGAGAAGCTCGCCATCGAGGAAGCCATTACGCTGGGCATTCCCGTGGTGGCCGTGGTGGACAGCAATTGCGATCCCACAGGCGTGACCTTCCCAATCCCCGGCAATGACGACGCCATCCGCGCGATCAACCTTTACTGCGACCTGATCGCGGCTGCGGTGTTCGACGGTATCTCGGCCGAGATGCAGGCTTCAGGCCGCGATGTTGGCGCCATGGCGCAGCCGATGGCCGAGGATCCCGTGATCGAAGTCGCGGCTGAAGAAGCGCCCGCGGTTTCAGCCTGACCCGGAAGAAACAGGAGCAAGACGATGACTGAAGTCACGGCTGGCATGGTCCGCGAACTGCGCGATGCGACGGGCGCGGGCATGATGGACTGCAAGAAGGCGCTGGTGGAAGCCGGCGGCGAGATGGACGCCGCGATTGATTGGCTTCGCAAGAAGGGCCTTTCGGCAGCGGCCAAAAAGTCCGGCCGCGTGGCCGCTGAAGGCCTGGTGGGCGTCGCCTCCGGCCCGAACGTGGCTGCCATGGTCGAAGTGAATGCCGAGACGGATTTCGTCGCACGCAATGAGAACTTCCAGAATTTCGTCGCTGAGGTGGCTGGACTGGCCTTGTCCGTGGGCGAGGATGTGGAGGCGCTCAAGGCGGCGACCTATCCGGGCACGCAACACAGCACCCAGGAGGAGCTGACCAAGCTCATCGCCACCATCGGCGAAAACATGACCATCCGTCGGGCGCGCGTTCTGCGCGTGGAGGAAGGTTCGGTCGCCACCTACATGCACAATTCCGTGAAGCCGGGCCTCGGCAAGATCGGTGTTCTGGTGGCCCTTGAGGGCAAGAACGAAATGCATGTGATGGAGACGCTGGGGCGGCAGATCGGCATGCATGTCGCGGCCACTCGCCCCGAGGCGCTGGATGTGGACGCCGTGGAGCCCTCCGCCCTGGAGCGCGAAAAGGCGGTGCTGACGGAACAGGCCATGGCCTCTGGCAAGCCCGAGGCCGTGATCCAGAAGATGGTCGAAGGCCGCATCCGCAAGTATTACGAGGAGATCGTGCTGCTGGAGCAGGTCTGGGTGCATGATGGCGAGAGCCGCGTGAAGGCCGTGGTCAGCAAGCTTGGGCTGACGCTCTCGGGCTTTGCGCGCTTCCATCTGGGTGACGGCATCGAGAAGCAGGTGACCGACTTCGCCGCCGAAGTGGCTGCGACAGCCGGCGTTTCCTGAGCCTGGCTCGGGGTGCCTGGCGCACCCCGCTTGCCTGATATGTCGTTTCAACGTCCATAGAACCGGAACCGCCGATGAGCGAACCGCTCCGCTACAAGCGTGTGCTTCTGAAGGTCTCCGGGGAAGCCTTGATGGGCGACCGCGCCTATGGTCTGGATGTGGCGACCATGAGGGCGATCGCTCTGGATGTGGCGGACGTGGTCAATCTCGGCGTTGAGGTTGCGCTGGTGATTGGCGGCGGAAATATTTTTCGCGGAATCGCTGGGGCCGCAACAGGGATGGACCGCGCCCAGGCCGACTATATGGGCATGCTGGCCACGGTCATGAACGCGCTGGGCATGCAATCCGCGCTGGAGAAGGTTGGCGTGCAAACGCGCGTGCAATCGGCCATTGAAATGAGCTCCATCTGCGAGCCTTACATCCGCCGCCGAGCCATGCGGCACATGGAAAAGGGCCGCGTAGTGATCTTCGCCGCGGGCACCGGCAACCCCTTCTTCACTACGGACACGGCAGCGGCACTGCGCGCGGCCGAGATGGGCTGTGATGCGCTGCTCAAGGGCACGCAGGTGGATGGCGTCTATGACTCCGATCCGCGCAAGAACCCGAACGCCGAGCGCTACACCACGCTGACCTATCTGGAGATGCTCTCCCGCGACTTGGCGGTCATGGATGCGGCGGCGATTTCGGTGGCGCGCGAAAACCACCTGCCCATCATTGTGTTCGACATCCATGAGCCTGGCGCCTTTACCGCCGTGGTCCGGGGCGAAGGCCGCTTCACGACCGTGACCGATAACCCCTAGAAGGGGCGAACCCTGATCGAGTAAAACCCCATGGCCGCATCGCCCCCTGACAACAAGGTATTGAAGGCGGATCTGGTCCGCCGGATGGATGGCGCGCTTGATACGCTCAAGAAGGAATTCACCGGCCTGCGCACCGGGCGCGCCAGCCCTTCGCTGCTGGAACCCATCCGCGTCGAGGCCTATGGCAACAACCAGCCCTTGTCCCAGGTGGCCAATGTCTCGGTGGCCGGGCCTTCGATGCTGCAAGTCCAGGTCTGGGACCGCACGGTGGTGAAGGCCGTGGAGATCGCCATTCGCGATTCGGGCCTGGGCCTCAACCCGCAATCCGAAGGCCAGTCCATCCGCGTCATGCTGCCGCCCTTGACCGAACAGCGCCGCAATGAACTCGCCAAGACCGCGGCGAAGTATTCCGAGGGCTGCAAGGTCTCCGTCCGCGGCGTGCGTCGGGATGGCATGGAGCAGGTCCAGGGCTGGAAGAAGAGGTCGGAAATTGGCGAGGATGACGCCAAGCGCTGGTCCGACGACGTGCAGAAGCTGACGGACGAATATGTAAAGAAGATTGATGTCCTCCTCGCTGACAAGGAAAAGGACATCAAGACCGTTTGATGAGCGCGCACTCGGCTCCTCAGGCGGGCGCGGGGGCTGCGCCACCCCGCCATGTCGCCATCATCATGGATGGTAATCGCCGCTGGGCCCATGCGCGGGGCCTGCCCGTGGCCTTGGGGCACCGTGCCGGCGCCGATGCGGCGCGCCGCGCCATTGAGGCTGCCATTGGCGCGGGCGTGTCGTGGCTGACGCTTTTCGCCTTCTCCTCCGAGAACTGGTCGCGCCCGGCCGATGAGGTGCAGGAGCTTACCACGCTGCTGCGCCATTATTTGCGCGCCGAGGTGAAGCAGTTGAACCAGGAGGGGGTCCGCCTTCGCGTCATTGGCGAGCGTGGCCGCTTTGGCGAGGAGACCCTCAAGGCCATGGATTCGGCTGAGGCGGTGACGGCGGGCGGTTTGCGCCTGAATCTTACGGTGGCGCTTTCCTACGGCTCGCGCGCGGAAATTGTGGCTGCCGCCCGCTCGGCGGCGAGGGATGCGGCGTCTGGCACCCTGGATCCGGACATGCTGGACGAGGCCGCCTTCGAGGCGCGGCTTTTCACCGCAGGCATGCCCGATCCGGACCTCATCATCCGCACCTCGGGTGAGCAGCGTATCTCCAATTTTCTGCTCTGGCAGGCGGCTTATGCGGAGCTGATCTTCCAGCCGGTTCTCTGGCCGGATTTCGGCGTGCCAGATTTCAACGCGGCGCTGGCCGATTACGCCTCGCGCGAGCGGCGCTTTGGTGCTCGCACGGGCTGATGGCGCAACTGGGCGATTTTCGCACCCGTGTTGTGACCGCTTCCATCATCGGTCCGGCGGCGCTGCTTTGCATCTGGTGGGGCGGGTATTGGTGGTCAGGGCTCATCCTGCTTTGCATGGTTGGCCTGGGCTGGGAGTGGGTGCGCCTTTGCGGAGGTTCCAGCCGGCGCTTGCCGGGCTTTCTGGTACCTGGCGTTACGCTGCTCGCCGCCACAAGTACTATTCTTGGCTGGCCTGTCCTGGCGCTGGTTGTGCTTTTGGCCGGGGCAGGCGCGGCCTGGGCCATTGGCCCGTCCGGCGGCCTTCCGCCCTTCTGGCTTGGATTGGGCGTTATGTATATCGGTCTGGCCGGGGTGGCACTTCTCGTGCTGCGGCATGATCCCGATGTCGGCCGCAACAATGTGGTGTTTCTGTTTCTCGTGATCTGGGCCTCTGACATTTCGGCCTATCTGGCAGGCCGATCCCTGGGTGGGCCGAAGCTCGCCCCCCGGGTTTCGCCCAACAAGACCTGGTCCGGGTCGCTGGGCGGCCTTCTCGGGGCTGTCTCAGTTGGTGTCCTGGTTGCCATGTTGATCGGCGCTGAGGTTTCGATCTGGCAGGCGGCGCTGGTCGCTGCCGTGCTTGGGGTTGCCACCCAGTCGGGTGACATGTTTGAGAGTTGGATGAAGCGCCGCTCCGGCGTCAAGGATTCCTCGGGCCTGCTGCCGGGGCATGGCGGGTTGCTCGATCGTTTGGATGGTGTCCTGGCCGCTTCCCCCGTCGCGGCGCTGATTGCCCTGATCGGCGGGCCGGGAGGTGATTTGTGGAGGTGGATTTGATTGCTTCTTCGGCGCGCAGCGTGACAGTTCTGGGCTGCACAGGTTCGATCGGGCGCAGCACGATGGCACTACTGGAGGCCGCTGCCCCAGGTCGCTTTACCGTGCGCGCGCTGGTCGCGGGGCGCGACGTGGCCACGCTGGCCGCTCAGGCCCGGGCGCATCGGGCGGAGTTCGCTGTCGTTGCCGATGAGGGCAGCTATGCCGCGCTGAAGGATGCGCTGGCCGGCACCGGCATCGAGGTCGCGGCCGGGGCGGATGCCGTGACCGAGGCAGCCAGCCGCCCCGCCGACTGGACCATGGCAGCCATTGTCGGCGCCGTTGGGCTGCGCAGCACGCTGGCCGCGCTTCGTCGTGGCGGTACGCTGGCCCTGGCCAACAAGGAGAGCCTCGTTTGCGCGGGGCGATTGGTGCTTGACCTCGCAGCGGACAGCGGTGCCACGCTGCTACCTGTCGATTCTGAGCACAACGCCATCTTCCAGGCGCTGGACCCGCGTGACCCGCGAGTGATTGAGAAGATCATTCTGACCGCCTCGGGCGGGCCCTTCCGTGACTCGACACGGGCGGAGATGGCCGCCGCCACGCCGGAACAGGCGGTGCGACACCCGGTGTGGTCCATGGGGGCCAAGATCAGCGTGGATAGCGCCACCATGTTCAACAAGGGGCTGGAGATGATCGAGGCCGCGCGCCTCTTTCCGGTCACCCCCGCCCAGATCGAGGTGCTGATTCACCGCCAATCGGCCGTGCATGGCATGGTGCAGTACTCTGACGGCTCGCTGCTGGCGCAGTTGGGCTCGCCGGACATGCGCACGCCCATCGCCCATTGCCTGGCCTGGCCCGCGCGGATGCAGGTGGATGTGCCCCGCCTTGACCTGGCCGCGCTCGGGCGCCTGGATTTCGCGGCACCTGACCCCGAGCGGTTTCCCGCCCTGCGCCTCGCGCGTGAGGCCCTGGCGGTGGAGGGGGGCGCGCCCTGCGTTCTCAACGCCGCCAATGAGGTCGCAGTGGGATTGTTCCTGGACAAGCGACTCGGCTTCCTCGACATCGCTTCCGTGGTAGAGGACACCATGGTCGCCCATGCCGGGGCCGAAGCGACCGATCTGGCTTCCGTGCTGGAGCTGGACCGCGCGGCCCGACACACTGCAACCGGCTTTGCCGCGCGTCGCGCGGCAGCCTGACGGAGCCTGATCTTGCTGGATTTCCTGCCCGATGCCGTGCGCACCATCATCGCCTTCCTGGCGGTGCTGGGCGTGCTCATCTTCTTCCATGAACTCGGGCACTACCTGGCCGCGCGCTGGCGGCGGGTGCATGTGGACGCATTCAGCATCGGCTTCGGCCGGTCCATCGCAAGCTGGCGGGATAGGCGGGGCACGGAATGGAAGCTCGCCTGGATTCCGCTGGGTGGCTACGTGAAGCTCCATGGGCAAAGCCCGCTGGATGACACGCCCGAGGCCGACCGCGTTGCTGAACGTCCCGGCGAAACCTTCCATGACAAATCCGTGGGCGATCGCGCGATCATCGTGGCAGCCGGCCCCATCGCGAATTTCCTGCTGGCGATGCTGCTCTTTGCGGGGCTTTTCGCCACGCATGGTATTCCCCGGGGCTTGGCTACCATCACTGCCGTTGGGCCGGGATCGGCCGCCGAGCAGGCTGGGATGGCGCCGGGCGACGTCATTCTCTCCCTGGATGGCCAGCGTATCACCCGCTTTGATCAGGTTCAGCGCCACATCCAGCCCCGGGCCGGGCAGGAGGTCCAGGTTCGCGTGGAACGCGACGGGCGGGAACTGGCGCTGATGGCAACCCCATCGGCCGCGGCACGGGGCGATGCCGCTCCGGTGGGCGTTCTCGGCGTCCAGGGCGGCCGCGCGCAATTCGAGCGTCTGGGGCCACTGGATGCGCTTTGGGCCGGCGCGGTCCAGACGGCCGATGTCTCCTGGCAGACACTTGTGGGCATTGGCGAAATGCTCAACGGCACGCGCAGTGCCAAGGAATTGGGCGGGCCTATCCGCATCGCGGAAGTCTCGGGAGAGGCGGCGACGTTGGGGATCGTGCCGCTGATCAATCTGATGGCGCTTCTGTCGGTCAGCCTGGCGCTTCTCAACCTCTTTCCAATTCCGTTGCTGGATGGCGGGCACCTGATGTTTTATGCCGCTGAGGCGATTCGTGGGCGGCCCTTGCCGCCGCGCGCGTTGGAATATGGCTTCCGGGCCGGGTTTGCAGTGCTGATCTGCCTGTTTTTGTTCGCGACTTGGAATGATATCGCCCATGGTGCCATTGGTCGTTGGGTTGCTGGATGGGTCGGATGAAGATGCGAATTCCCTTGGGGTGGCGGTTCCGGCCCTTGGCCGCTATGGTCCTGCCGCTTTCGATTGACCGCAATGGGATGGGTTCTTCCGTGACACAGAAGCTGCATTCGATCCTGCTGCTCGCGGCGGGCCTTGTAATCTTTGTCCCTCTCGGCGCTGAAGCGCAGACCCGGCAGCGCCCGCAGGCCGTCCAGTCGGTGGGCGGGCCGGTTACCGCAGTCGAAGTGCGCGGCAATCAGCGCATCGAGGTTGACACTATTCGCAGCTACATGCTGCTCGCGCCTGGCGACTCCTACGACACTGACCGCGCGGACCGCTCGCTTCGCGCCCTGTTTGCCACCGGTCTGTTCCGCGATGTGCGGGTTTCCCGCGATGGCTCTCGCGTGATCGTGGAGGTGGTGGAAAATCCAATCATCAATCGCATCGCCTTCGAAGGCAATCGCCGCATCTCCGACGACGTTCTGCGCCCCGAGGCGCAACTGCGGCCACGTTCGGTCTTCACCACGCAGCTTGCCCAGGGTGACCGCCAGCGCATCCTCGACCTCTATGCCCGCCGTGGCCGCTTTGCCGCGCGCGTTGAGCCCAAGGTGATCGAACTCGATCAGAACCGCGTGGATGTGGTGTTTGAAATCACGGAAGGCGATGCCGCATTGGTGGCGCGCGTCAACTTCGTGGGCAACCGCGCCTTTTCCGATCCACGTCTGGCAGATGTGATTTCGACAAAGGAAGCAGCCTGGTACCGTTTCCTCTCATCCTCCGACACCTTCGACCCCGATCGTCTCAATTTCGACCGTGAATTGTTGCGGCGCTACTACCTGCGCAACGGCTTTCCCGACGTGCAGGTTGGTGTTGCCACGGCCGAACTCGCACCCGATCGCAGTGGCTTCTTCCTGACCTACAATATTACCGAAGGACCGCGTTACACCCTCGGCACGGTGGACATCAGTTCGGCCTTCCCGAACCTCAACCCGGCTGATCTGCGCCGCTTCCTGGAGGTCACCTCCGGCGCCATCTACAATGGTGACGCGGTGGAGCGCACCGCGCAGGCCATTGGTGACGGCGCCAATTTGCGCGGCTTCCCCTTCGTGGACGTGCAGCCGCAGATTTCTCGCGATACGGAGAACAGCCGCATCAACATCACCTTCGCGGTGAATGAGGCGCCGCGCGTCTTTGTCGAGCGCATTGATATTGGCGGCAATACCCGCACCCAGGATCGCGTCATTCGCCGCGAGTTCCGCCTGGCGGAGGGTGACGCCTTCAACGCCGCCCAGGTCCGCCGCTCACGCGAGCGGCTGCGTAACCTGGGCTATTTCTCCGATGTGCAGATTGCCAATGCGCCCGGCTCCGCGCAGGACCGAACGGTGCTCAACACCCAGGTGGTGGAGCGCGCAACGGGTGAGGTCAGCATCGGCGGTGGTTTCTCCACCGATGCAGGCTTCCTGGCGGATTTCGGCCTGCGCGAGCGCAACCTCTCTGGCACGGGCATTGATGCGCGCATCAATGCCACCATCGCGCAACGCCGCAGTCAGGTGGACCTCTCGGTCACCAACCCGCAATTCCTGGACCGGAATCTGGCAGTCGGTGCCGATCTTTTCTATATTCAGCGCAACCTGCAGCAGATTTCACAGTCCAGCGAACGCCGCGCCGGTTTTGCCCTGCGCGCCGGATACGAGTTCAACGAACGGCTGCGGCAGTCCTGGTCCTACAGTCTGGTCAACCGTGAGATCTTCGACATCCAGCCAGGCGCTTCGCGCTTTGTACTGGAGCAGCGGGGGACCACGCTTCTCAGCCAAGTCAGCCAGACGCTGGCCTATGACACCCGTGACAATCTGATTGAACCACGACGCGGCTACATCATGCGCCTGAGCACCGATTTCGCCGGTCTCGGCGGTGATGTGGCCTATTTCCGGGGCCGCGTGGATGGCGCGGTCTTCCTGCCTTTTGAGCGGCTGTTCGGCGACCCTGATTATGTCCTGACGATCTCGGGCAGTGTGGGCATGCTGGAGCCTTTCAGCAGCACCAGTAACCAGGACCGCATCGTGGACCGTTTCTTCCTCGGCGGTGACAATCTCCGTGGCTTCCGCCTCGCCGGGGTTGGCCCGCGCGACCTGGCCACGCGCGACGCGCTGGGTGGCCGCCGCATGTGGACGCAAAGCACGGAAATGCGCTTCCCGCTGCCTGTGCCATCGGAAATTGGTCTTCTGGGCCGTGCCTTCGTGGATGCTGGTTCATTGTTCGACACGGTTTCGGGCACGGGCATCGGCGATACTTCGTCGCCGCGCGTGGGTGCTGGCGTCGGCGTGTCCTGGCGTAGTCCTTTCGGCCTTATCAACGTAGACTTCGCGAGAGCTCTGGTGAAACAGTCCTACGACGAAACCCAGGTCTTCCGTTTCGGCTTCGGGACGCGCTTCTAAGCGCGCAGACAGGTACAAGACAATGACATCCCTCAGGTTCTCCCTCATGCTTTTGCTTGGCTTTGCCGCGGTTCCGGCCCTCGCCCAGCAAAATCAGGAATGGTTCGTGCCCGGACAGGGTGGCCAGCGCCCGGCGCAGGGTCAGCCGCAACAACCGCCGCGCCCGGCCCAGGGCCAACCAGCTCCGAGGCCTGCTCCGCAGCAGCAGGCCCCGCGCCCTGCCGCGCTGCCCGCCGGCTCGCCTCCACCGACAGCGGTGATCGGCATCGTGGATATCCCCGAGATCCAGCGGCTCTCCACGGCCTTCAATCAGGTCCGCGAAGAGATCGAGCGGCGGCGCACGCGCCTCAATGATGACCTTCAGCGCGAGCAAAATGGCTGGCGGGAGGCGCAACAGGCGCTCGCCGTCCAGCGTACGCAGATGAACCCCGACCAGATCCGCAACCGCGAGCGCGAATTGCAGGATCGAATCACGGACAGCCAGCGCATCTTCCGCAACCGCAGCCAGGCCATTGAACAGGCGGCCCAGCAATCCCTGGTGCAGATCGAGGAGGGACTCGCCGGCGTGGTGCGTCAGGTGGCGGGCAGCCGCAACGTGAACATGGTGATCCCCCGCCCCCTGGTCATCATGAATGATCCCGGCTTCGACCTGACGGAGGAAGTGGCGCAGCAGTTCAACCGGGTGCTGCGGCAAGTGAACATCGTGCCAGATTCCGACGGGTCGTCACCTCCCACGGCGCCAGCGGCCCCTGGTGCCGCGCCGCGCCCGGCCACGCCGCCTGCGCAGCCCCAGCAGCCGCGCCGCAACTGAGCCCCGCGCGCTTGATGCGACGAGCCTGACATGGCTTCGGATGTCCGTTTCCTGGGTCCGACCCGCCCT
>Ga0209181_10013725_pt1 | contig 10097 bp, 10 predicted proteins | sample MAT05_FD_187208 | JGI IMG/M metagenome (GOLD analysis project Ga0209181, IMG submission 187208) | Freshwater microbial communities from Lake Fryxell liftoff mats and glacier meltwater in Antarctica - MAT-05 (SPAdes) (version 2) | ecosystem: Environmental > Aquatic > Freshwater > Ice > Liftoff...
ACAGCAGCATGGTTGGCTGCCAGCGTCGACATGACGGTAAAAATTGTGGTGCCGACCGTGGGAAGCCTGGAAACCAATGCTGGCGTATGGGTCATTACATTGGGGTCACAGTTCATAGTCATTGACTTGGCCGGTCATGGCGCGCGCCACCAGCTGGCGGTCCAGCCGGTCGCTGAGCAGTTCCGCAAATTTGTACACGAAATTGCGCAGATAGGCCCCGCGCTTGAATGCCACGCGAGTGACGTTCTGGCCAAACAGCTGGCCCACCGGTCGCACCACCAGTCCGCCAGCGTCTGCGGTCAGGCCACGCACCGCCATCTCAGCGGCGATGCCGATGCCCAAGCCCAGGCGCACATAGGTCGTGATCACGTCCGAGTCGATTGCTTCGAGTGCGATGCGCGGGTGCAAGTTGCGCGTGGCAAAAGCCTGGTCGATCTTGGTGCGTCCGGTAAAGGATGGGTGGTAGGTAATGAGCGGCTCGGCCGCAATGTCTTCCAGCGTCAGTCGCTCCTTCAGGCACAACGGATGATCGACGGGCAGCACCAGCATGTGTTGCCATTCATAACAGGGCAGGGTCACCAGTTCGCCATAGGCGGCCAGTGACTCGGTGGCAATGCCAATTTCCGCCACTTCATCGATCACCATCTGGGCTACCTGATGCGGCGCGCCCTGGTGCAGGCTGATGTTGACCTTTGGATAGGCAACCCGCAGACGGGACACTGCATCGGGCAATACGTAGCGGGCCTGCGTGTGGGTCGTCGCGATCGACAATGTGCCACTGTCCTGGGCGCTGTACTCGTCTCCGATACGGCGCAGGTTGCCGAGTTCGCGCATGATCAACTCGACGCTCTTGAGCACAAGCTGGCCGGGTTCGGTCACCCGTTTGAGGCGTTTGCCATGGCGCGCAAAAATCTCGATTCCCAGTTCCTCTTCCAGTTCGATGATGGCCTTGGATACTCCGGGCTGCGAGGTGTGCAGGGCCTTCGCGGCTTCGGTCAGGTTCAGGTTGCGTCGCACCGCTTCCTGCACAAAACGAAACTGGTGCAGATTCATATTGAAAAATATCTGAAGAAGGCGTTGATTATGCCGACTGGCGCTGATCCTGCCGCCCCGGCGGCTGCAACAAACTACTCGGCCGCGATGGCTGCGAGCAATTCCAGCACACGCTGGTCTTCCCCGATCGCCGCCTTCAGGTCGAATCGAACCTGCCCGTGTCGCTCGCGCAGCGCCTGCAGCAGCAGCGGCAGATCATGGCGCGCGTGTCGACCAACGCCCAGAAACATGGGTACCACGCTGATGTGGCGGATGCCAGTGGCGATCAAACCTTCACTGGCGCTCGCGAGGTCCGGCGCCATCATTTCAAGGTAGGCGCAGGCGACCGGAATATGCGGATGCTGTTGCTGCATGCGTGTGGCCACCGCCCGCATCGGTTCACTCCACCGGGGGTCGCGCGATCCGTGCGCAAACAGGATGACCGCGCGCAGGGAAGGCGTCATCGGCGTACCACCAGCCATCCAAACGCGGTCAGCGACAGCAGCGAATAAATCAGGCCGGGCGCGGCTGCGGTCAACCACGGCCACCAGTTGCGCAGGTTGCCAAAATGGCCGAACAGGTTGTTGAGGAGGAAAAAGCTGATGCCCGTCATGACCCCGATGAACACAAAGGTGGAGATGCCGCGCGTGCGGAAGTGCAGGTAGCCAAAGGGCAACGCCAGCACCACCATCACCAGACAACTCAGGGGGTAAAAGACCTTGCGCCAGAACTCGATCTCGTAACGCTGTGACGACTGGCCATTGGCATCGAGATGGCGCATGAACTGGAACAGGTCGATGGTTGACATACGTTCCGGACGCAACAGGGCGACCGACACCATTTCCGACGTCAGGGTGGTTGGCCATCGGTACTCTGGCAAGGATTGGCGCGTTCCCATTGCCGAGCTGTTCGCGTCGGCAACAAACTCGGTGCGCGAGACACCGGCCAGGGTCCACGCGTCATCTGCGCCGAATTTGCCGGTTTTTGCATCGCTGGTCGAAACGATGCGCCCGCTGCGGTCGAACTCGATCACGCGCACGCGGCGCATGGTGCCGTCGGTTTGCAAAACGCCGACGTTGACCACGAACGAGCGGTAGGCCTGTTTCTCGCGCAACCACGCCCCGGTTTGTCCGACCGTGATCTCGCGCAGGTAGTTCGCGCGCAGGAATTGTCCGGCGCGGTTGGCCGCAGGTGCCAGAAAGTCACCAATCGCAAATGTGATCAGGGTGAATACCAGGCCCAGGCCCAGCATTACGCGAAGTGCGCGCCAGGGCCCGAGGCCACTGGTGCGCAGGACCGTGAACTCGGAGTTTTGCGCAAGGCGCGCCATCACGAACACCGACCCGATCAGCACCGTGATCGGAATCAGCTCGTAAAGCGTGCTGACGGACAGCGTAGCGACGAAAGCCAGTGCGTGGCGTACCTGGTAGCCCTGCGGGTCTGCGGCATTGACCCAGCGCAGTTCGTCAACCAGGTCGATGAAGGAGAAAAGGGCTAGAAACGCCAGGGTAGCGAACAACACTGCGCCCAGGATGTCGCGCTGGATCATGCGCCGCACAATTTTCATGTTGCCACCCTGTCAGCCAAACCTGTTCGGCGCCGTCTGCGCAAGCTGCCGGAAAATGTCCAGTTCCAGTGCAGCTTTGCCAGCATCAACAAGCTTGCCATGAAGGCGCCGCCATGCAGGGCAATCATGAAGCTCCAGAAATTGCTGGCGCCCGCTGCGATGCGGCTTGAACCCAGGTTCACCAGGTTGTAATACACCACAAATGTGAACAGTGAAAGCAGCAGGTTGCCGTTGCGGCCGACACGTGGATTGGTGCCCGACACGACCAGTCCGATCAGGACGAAGTTGACGGCGGCGATTGCGATGCCAAGCCGCCAGGACAATTCGCCCATTGATCGCTGGGTGCGGTCCCGGATCAGGGCAGCGGTGGGCACGGATCGCACCGGAGTTGCACGCTCTATCTGCTCGCCCTTGCCATCGACCAACACCCCGTATTGTTCGAACTCGCTGAGCTTGGTACCGGGCTTCTCCAGGGACCGTTCCAGGTGTTGCCCGCGCGACAGCAACAGGAACCGGTCGCCGTCAACGATTTCGATCACACCTGCGCGCGCCGAGGTGATGGTTTCCTTGCCACGTTCGGTGGATGCGATGAATACCTCTCCAGCCGATTTGCCATCGACCGAGTCCTTGTCGATGAAGAACACGCGGTTGCCACCTGCGGACTCCTGGAACTGACCTGGTGATACCCGTTCGAGGTCGTTGCGACTCTCAAACCGGTCGCGCAGCACTTTCGACTGCTGGTTGGCCCAGGGCCACCCGAAGAGGGCTAGCGCGGCGATCATCAAAAGCATCGGCCAGACGAAGCGGAACAGCGGTTTGACAAATGAACCCAGGCCTTGTCCGGCTGAGAACCAGATCACCATCTCGCTGTCACGGTACATGCGCGACAAGGCACCCACAATCGAGACGAACAGGCTAAGGGTCAGGATGGTTGGCGCGTGGCCCAGCACCGTGTAACCGAGCACCACAATGATCTCTGCCGGGTTGACGCTGCCCCGTGTGGCCAGGTTCAGCGTGCGGATCAGCAGCATCGTGATCACGATGGTGGCGAGCACCACAACCGTCGCGCCAAAGGCGCGCGCCATTTCCTTGCGCAACGAAGAATGGAATAACATCGGATGAGGAAAAAGACAGTTTCGGCGCCGACCTGGTGCGCGCCCGGTGTTTGCAAGCGAATGGTGAATTATGAACTTTGAATTGACTCCGGTTGGCCTGGCTGACGTTGCGACGCAAAAGGCGGATGTGCTGATTGTCCTCGTGCCCAAGGATTTCAAGGCTGGCAGTGGAGTGGTGGCCGGGTTGATTGGCGCCGCGCTCAAGGCTGGGCACTTCGAGACCAAGGTCGGCAAGTTACTGCCAATGTACCAGGCGCCTGGGGTGGCCAGCACCCGCATGGTTCTGGTCGGTTGTGAAGATGGTGCGCCGCGCCAGGTGCGCCAGGCGGTCACGGCGGCAATCGGAGCGGCCAAAGGTCCGGGCGTACTTCAGGTGTGGGTGTGTTTTGGCTGGAAGGCGCCGGCCGATCTGGTGGCCTGTGCGGTTGCGGCGGTTGCCGACGCCAGTTACGTCTACACGACCACCAAATCCAAGCCGGAAGGCCGCACCGTTTCCACGGTCAGCTTTGGGGGCGTCGACAAGGCTGCAGTGCAGTCCGCCTTTGACCATGCCGTGGCGACGGTGCATGGGGTTGAACTGGCCAAGGAATGGGCCAACCGGCCCGCCAACCACGCAACACCCTCCATGCTGGCCGATGCGGCCAAGGCACTGGCGAAACGCCCACGCATTGAGTGCGAGGTGATGGGTCCGAAAAAAGTGGCCAAACTCGGCATGGGATCCTTCATGGCGGTGGCCCGTGGATCCGAAGAGGAGCTGCGCTTTATCGTGTTGCGTTACCAGGGCGCGGGCAAGTCGCAGGCGCCGACGGTTTTGATCGGCAAGGGCATCACTTTCGACACCGGGGGTATCTCGATCAAGCCGGCGCCGGAAATGGACGAAATGAAGTTTGACATGTGTGGCGCGGCGAGCGTGCTGGGAGTGTTCCGGGCCTTGGCCGACATCCAGCCGGCGATCAACGTGGTGGGGCTGATCCCGAGCTGCGAGAACATGCCCGACGGCCGGGCCGTGAAGCCGGGCGACGTCGTCACCAGCATGAGTGGCCAGACCATTGAAATTCTCAACACGGACGCGGAAGGGCGCTTGATCCTGTGTGATGCCTTGACCTACGCGGAGCGATTCGCACCCGCTGCGGTGATCGACATCGCCACCTTGACCGGGGCCTGCGTGATCGCGCTGGGCGGTGTGCGAAGTGGCATGTTTGCGAGCTCTGACAGCGTGGCCGCGCAATTGTTGGCCGCGGGTGAGGCGGCGCAAGACTTGTGCTGGAGGATGCCGCTGGACGACGACTACGCGGAAGGCCTGAAAACCAATTTTGCAGACGTTGCGAATGTGGCCGGCCGCGCGGCGGGTTCGGTCACCGCAGCCAAGTTCTTGCAGCGTTTCGCGGGCAAGTATCCGTGGGCGCACCTGGACATCGCCGGCACTGCCTGGAAAGGCGGCGCCGCCAAAGGCGCGACCGGTCGACCAGTGCCCCTGTTGCTCGGCTATTTGCTGGCCGAGGCGGCCAGGGTGGGTTCGGGCGCGGCCAAGCCCCTGACCCCAAGGAAACGCAAGTCGGCCTGAGTGGAGCGCAGGTTTTAATGACCGAGATAAGCTTCCATTTCAATGTTGCCGACAAGTGGGAGTACAGCTACCGTCTCTTGCGCAAGGCTGCCGGCACCGGCGCACGCACGGCCGTGACGGCCGATCCGGTGGATTTGCAGCGCCTTGATCGGCGCTTGTGGGAATTGGATCCGGTCGAGTTCCTTGCGCATTGCTTGGCTGAACGCGCCGATGGCACGATGCGCGAAGCCTCGGCCGTGGTGTTGTGCGAGAGTCTTGCGGCGGCCCCGCACGACCAGGTCCTGTTAAACCTCGGGCCTGGAGTGGCGGCGGGTTTCGAGCGTTTTGCCCGTTTGATCGAAGTTGTTGGTTGTGATGAGGGGGAACGGGTCCGCGCGCGCGCACGCTGGAAATATTACACCAGCCGTGGTTATGCAATCATCCAGCGTGACCGCGCTGGCAAGGATGCCCACTGATGGTCGCCAGCGGGCGCCCCGTGCCGCGCTTTGTCCCGACGTTGACAGAGGTTGTAGTGCCACCGGCGCGGCTGGTTGCCGCGGTTTCTCCATTGGCCCTCGCGCGGCCTGTGGTAGCGCCCGACGATGCCGTGGTGGAGTGGATACAGGCGGAGGTGTCTGACAGCCTGCAGCGCAATCTGCACGACCTGATTGCCAATGCGCTGGTGGAGCAGATCGACGCCGTGGCCATGCGTCTGCGCGCCGATATAGAACCCATGGTGCGGCGTGCGGTGCTCGACGCGGTCGCCAACGAAGCCGCGTCCAGAGCAGCAGATTGACGCCATGGCAGCCGGGGTTTTTGCGGACGCGGACCGACACCCGGCCCGATGGCTCGCTTGCAGTCTGTTGCTCTGGCTGCGGGAGCCGCGTTTGACTCCAGGTCGCTTTGTTTGGTCGGCCGACGGCGCGCGTTATGCAGACCATCCCTAGGGCCTTCCCTATAGTGGTGTGGGCCGAAATGCGTTATCCTCGACGGTTGTTGAGGTTGTAACTATCCATCAACTTTTCAAACAAATTCCTTGGAGCCCTTATGCAAATGAAATTCCGCACCAGTTTGACGCTTTGCGCAGCTGCCGTCCTGTTGGTCGCTTGTGGCAAGAAAGAGGAGGCAAAACCTGCAGCGGCTGCCGCCGCTTCCGCACCGGTTGCTGCGGCGCCCGTTGCTGATCCAGACATTATCAAGATCGGCCACGTTGGTCCAACCAGCGGCGCGATTGCCCACCTGGGCAAGGACAATGAGAACGGCGCCCGCATGGCCATCGAAGAACTCAACGCCAAGGGCGTGATGATCGGCGGCAAGAAGGTCACTCTGCAGCTGATGCCGGAAGACGACGCAGGTGACCCCAAACAGGGCACCTCCGTTGCCACCAAACTGGTGGATGCAAAGGTTGCTGGCGTGATCGGCCACCTGAACTCCGGTACCTCGATTCCGGCTTCGGCCATCTACAGCGCGGCCGGCATTCCCCAGATTTCGCCGTCGGCCACCAATCCCAAATTCACGCGCCAGGGTTTCAAGACGGTGTTCCGTGTTGTGGCTGACGACGTGCACCTGGGCAGCACGTTGGGCAAATATGCTGTGACCACCCTCAAGGGCAAGTCCATCGGCGTTATCGACGACCGTACCGCATATGGTCAGGGTGTGGCTGAAGAGTTCAAGAAAGCTGTTGAAGCCGCAGGCGGCAAAATCGCCGGCCATGAATTCACCACCGACAAGGCAACCGACTTCAACGCCATCCTGACCACCCTCAAGGGCAAGAAGGTTGACGTGGTGTTCTTCGGTGGCATGGATGCTGTTGCTGGTCCGATGATCAAGCAAATGGCCCAACTCGGCATCAAGGCCAAGTTCATGGGTGGCGACGGCATCTGCTCCAGCGAACTGCCCAAACTGGCTGGCGAAGCGATGAAAGACGACATGGTCTTTTGCGCCGAAGCCGGTGGTGTCGAAGGCGAGCAAAAAGCCGGCATGGAGAAATTCAAGACCGACTTCAAGGCCAAGTTCAACGCCGACGTGCAAGTCTACGCACCGTATGTGTACGACGCCTTGAACATCATGGTCGCGGCCATGGTCAAGGCAGACTCGGCTGATCCAGCCAAGTACCTGCCAGTGCTGGCTGCCACCACCGACTACAAGGGTGTGACCGGTACCATCTCCTTTGACGAAAAGGGCGACATCAAGAACGGCGCCCTGACGCTCATGACCTACAAGGGTGGCAAGCGCACCGAACTGGCGGTGATCCGCTGACCGGCTAAGGCCCCTAACTTTCATGATGCCCACTCTTCACCCCGCATCATGAAAGTTATTTCACGTTAACCAAAGCCCCGCTCTGCGGGGCTTTTTTTTGGTGCGCCCAGCATGGGCGCACTGCTGGAGGTGCGAGTCCTCCCGCGAGCTGATCACGGTGAGCGAAGTGAAGCGCAACTGCAAAAGGGCGACCAATTGTGGGAAGGAAGCGTGCAGCATAAATTGCTTGTCCGTGGACAAGAACCGGATAGAAGGCGCTGCCAAGCAGGGCGAGCGGGCAAGAAACCGTAAAGCTCTCGCGACCAAGGCAAGGTGGCGTAAATCTGGCGGTTGTGCAATGAAGGAGGGCGTTCTTGCCTGGGAAGATCTCGCCTCATGCCTGACCAGCCCGAAGGGCGCAGGACAGCCGAAGGCTGGTCCTGGGCGAAGCGAAGGATGCGCAAAGCGCACAAAGCGCACAAAGCGCGCAAAGGGCGACGGGGAAACCGGGAGCGAGAATTCAGCAGAGGCCAAAGTAGCCAAAGGCAGAGCCGATGGGGCTGGGACTGGAGGCGAAGGGCCGAAGGAGCAGGACAGGTAGCGCGTCGATTATCGAAACTGGAGCGTCACGGATGTTCGCGAAAGCGACGCTCGCCGACACGGTGGATAGGGTGAAGCCCGACAGGCCCAGGCAGCGCTGTGAAACCAGCGTCGTCGCATCGGAATCCCGCAACCTCACGCACTGGGCCGAGACAACCCGGTTTTGGTGACCTCAACTGCTTCAACCGCCCGCTGCGGACCCGCATGCCGGGTGGTGTGGGAGGGGTCCGGCCAATAATGGCCGGACCGTACCCGATCCACTCTTGCGGACGATGCCGGTGGCGCTTCAACGTTCCCGCAGGCTCTCCTGGCTGGCGCGTTGCACCGGGCTCAACAAAAAGTCGATCACCCGGCGCTGCCCGGTCTTGATCTCAGCCGACAGATTCATGCCCGGCGTGAGGCGCACCGGTTTGCCCTCGACATCGATCCGGTTGGTCGCCAGCAGCAGCCTGGCAGGAAAAATGGCGCCGCGCTTTTCGTCCGTCACTGCGTCTGCCGTGACCATTTGAACAGTTGCCGCAATCGTGCCAAAGCGGGTAAACGGAAATGTCTCGAGCTTGATCTGGGCGTTCTGGCCGATGGTGACGAAACCGATGTCCTTGTTTTCCAGCGCCACTTCTGCAACCAGTTGTTCGCCCGGTCCGCCATCTGGGACGATCACCATCAGCGCCTGGGCCTCGGTGACCACGCCACCCGCGGTGTGCGCTGCCAATTGCTGTACGGTGCCCGACACCGGTGCGCTCAGAACTGTGAGTTTCTCGCGCTGGCTGGCCTTGGTGTGCTCCTGACCCACCTGTTGACGCCGCAGCTCGGCCGCTGCAATGCGCTCATGCAGATTGCGCGTGGTCTCCGCCAGGTAGGCGGCGCGGTTGCGCCCACTCTCGGCCAGCGCCGCCATTGCCTCGTCAAGGCGTGCCTGCTGTGTGCCAAGGTCGCGCTCGAGTTCGATGCGCTCCCGGGTCCGGTCCTGTCCGGCGTGGGCGGCCACAAAACCCTGTCCAACCAGGGACCGGATATCGGTTTCGCGCTGTCGGCTCAGTGGCAAGGTTGCATCCAGCTTGCCGACAATTTCGCGTGCGGTGGTGACCTCGGCCTCTCGCCGCCGAGCCTCTGCCGCGAACCGGGCCAGCCGCGCCGATATGTCGTTCCATTCGGCAGCCAGCTGCGCGTCGGCAGACTGCCGCTCGGCAAGTGACCAATCGGAGGGGAACGTGGTGGCAGGCAAGTGTGGCGGCGCGGTCGGCAGGCCCTGCAGCAAGCTGCGGGCACGCACGCTTTCCGACACTGTGGTTCGGAGTTGCTCATGCAAATTCGCCTTGTCGGCATGCGCGCTGGTTGCGTCCAGTTCAACCAGGGCCTGGCCAACCTGCACCCTGTCGCCGTCCTGCACCAGCACCCGTTTGACGACGCTGCGTTCCAGCGGCTGGACCAGTTTGCTGCGTTCGCCTACGATGATGCGACCCGGCGCCACCGCGACGATATCCACTTTGCCCAGCCAGGCCCAGCACAAGGCAATCACAAACAGCGCCATCAATACGGCTGCAGCAAGCCTGGGCGCCGGATGTACCGGCGTGTGTTGCAGGCTCAGTGCTGCGGGTAGAAAGGCCAGCTCGTCGCGCTGGCGCCGTGGGCCGGCAAGTGCATGCCGATTCACCCAGGCCATTCGCAAAACGGCGCGGTAACGCGCCAGCAGGCCTGGGACCGCCTGCTGCGGCGCAGTCATGCCACACCTCCTGGCGCGTCGTGGCCGCCGTCCTGCATTTGCCACAGGTGTGCGTAGAGTCCTTGTGGCTTTTGCACCAGCGCCGCATGGGTGCCGGTCTCGACGATGCGCCCTTGGTCAATTACCACGATCCGGCTGGCGTGGCGTATGGCTGACAACCGGTGTGCGATGACCAAGACCGTGCGCCCCTGGCAAATGTGGGACATGTTGCGCCCGATGATGGCCTCACTCTCATAGTCGAGCGCACTGGTGGCCTCGTCCAGGATCAGGATTCGCGGG
>Ga0209181_10013726_pt1 | contig 10097 bp, 12 predicted proteins | sample MAT05_FD_187208 | JGI IMG/M metagenome (GOLD analysis project Ga0209181, IMG submission 187208) | Freshwater microbial communities from Lake Fryxell liftoff mats and glacier meltwater in Antarctica - MAT-05 (SPAdes) (version 2) | ecosystem: Environmental > Aquatic > Freshwater > Ice > Liftoff...
TGGCAGGTAACGATCCGGGCTTGGCGATGAACTGGTATTTGAAATTCTTCCGCCGAAACCGCGGCCCAATGTAGATTAAAAAGTTTAATGAATGAAAAACCAAAGCCAAATGCGTAACGTCCCGCGTGGACTGAAGAACCATAGCCAAACAAAAGCTGAAGCTGACAACTTCCTGCCAGTTTATTGCCAAGCCCTTTGTTATAGGCCGCCTTGCGGTCTGTCCACCGAGGAGTGATAGAATGCAATTAAGCGCCCCACAAAACAACGGCGGCAAATATTGCTAGCTTCGAAGTCTCGCTTGCACCTTGTTTGCACCATGAGCGACTGCTCACCACCAGCAAACCAAACCACCACTAAAGAAAGCAATTGATCAAAAAGAACTTTGTCCAAACGCCAGCGCCTTTGTCCGGCGAAACCTGCTGCGAATGAATAAGCAGGTTTGTGTATTGTCTTTTCGTGAGGCGTTGTCTCCCGAGGCGGCTGCTGTTGCTGACACCCGCGAAGTTGAAAACCTATCAACCTTTGTCACCAAAACAAAAAAAGTAAACGCTTTGTCCAACCAGCGAGACAAGTCAAACCAGCCATAAAAGTCTGGCGGGTAAAGTCAAAGGGGAATTTACAAAACCTGTCGAACGGCGTAAAAGATGGAGCAAACTACTCCACAATTTCTTTCCAACCAACGAACCAAAAATAAAGTGATCCGCTCTGCATAATTTCTCCGAGCAGCGAACCAAAAGTGCAGTGAACTGCCTGGCAAAATCTGTCCTGCGAAACCTGCCTAAAAGTTGTAAACTGGCCGGCGCATTGGTTTTTAAAGGTGGCCTATAACGACCGGGCTTGGCGATGAACTGGTATTTGAAATTCTTCTGCGACCCCAACCGCTGCTGAATAAAGTTATAAAGTAAAAGATAACAACCAAAAGCCCAATGATGCTTGTCCTGCCCAAACCGATGCTGATAGCGAACCGCAGCCGAAGATAACAACGTCATGCCCTGCTTGCAGCAATACTTTTGTTGTGTGTTAGTGCTTCCTTGTAGTGTCCTTGTAAATAATATTTATCAATGAGTCTTTAGATTTTGTCAAATGCTGAATGGTAGAATTAAGTTTTGCTACTTCTTCTTTATTGTGATTTGCTTTGTCTGTAGCTCTATAATTTAAAAATGTCAAAATGATTATAATAACAGCATTAGTTACTGTCATAGTAGCAATGGATATACTTTTCCTTCTTTGGTTTGTATATCGGGAACTATATCCACCCTCTTTTAAAAATAAACGTCCTTCAAAAGATGAAAAATAGTAAGCAATATCATCGTCTTGGATTTCTCGAATTACATAATTGTCCTTAGTTAATTTGTCTAAAATTTCAATCGTTTCTTTTGTTGACAAATTAAAGTCAAGTTCCTTTGTAATTTCTGTGGCATTCCTTTTTGGTGGTTGTTCACAATTAATTATGAACTTTAAAACCCTATCAATTTTGTCTAATTCGGTCATACGGATATTGTTTTAGCATTACACACAACGGACACGGCTTGGCGATGTGGCGGTATTTGAAAATCGTCAGCCCGTAACCGCAGCCCAATAAAAATACAAAAGATGAAGCTAACAAACAAAAGCCCAACAGAATTAGGTCCGCCGAAACTGCTGCTGATAGCGATAAAATGCCGAAGCTAAAAACGTCCAGCCACCATATTGCCAAACCGCCTGTTGGCTGCCGTGGCTTCCTGTCCTGTGGTACGGACTTTGTCCGGTCGAGACCGCAAAGAGAAGCGTGAGGTCAATGCAAAAGTCAGGTCAAAGAAACCGCGTCTTAACTCCTATGTAAGATCAATAATGGTCTTTGTCGCCTGGCCGCGGGTTGGCCTTTCTTTGCGGCGGATCGGTTAAACAACTGCCGTTCAAGAGTGGGTTTTAAAAAGTGGCCGTTTAGTCTAAGAGTAATCGTTCAAACCTGGTGAGCGTGGGAAAAAACTTTTCGAAAGTTGGCCGGTCTCCTGCGATGAGATTTTACTCCAGCGAGGCGTATCATAAACAAAGCACACGAGCATTATCAAACCGTGAGCGGCCCGGACAATACGACAACCAAAACGTGCGTCGGGTTGCGACCAAACTTTTTTTATCTTTTTCAGCCAGATCCATTTTTAAACTCATTGAGTAAAGAATGGTGATTGGCAGGTCAAATTTTATCTGGCGTTCCACTCCATTGTACTCCTGCATCCGGTAATTTGGAATTTGTATTATAGCCACCTGAACAGCTTGCCAGGGTGTTTTCGCGGCTACTGTGTTTTTTTGCCATTTACGTTTCCCCCGGAACCATTAAGCGAGCAAAGACAAAAGCACTTTGCACTAATTGAATGGATGAAATAAAAAACAAAAGGTCGCCGTTTTATTGGGCGACCGTTTGTTCAGGTTATTATTGCTATTGCACAACAATTTTTATTAATGCCGTTTTATTATTTCTTTCCATTTTTAAAACGTAGATGCCGCTTTTCACGTCTGTAATATTTAAGTTGTAATTCAACTTATCTGCCTCCTGGTAGCTCCATTGTTTTACAAGCCGGTTGGTATTAAGATCATGCAAATACATTCTTGTAATATTCTGGCTCTTTTTATTTGCTGTCAACCCCTGGGTTTTGGCCGCTTTGTCAGTTGTTGTGTCTATTACCTCGCTGATTGTAACGTTTATATTGTTGCTGGCAGGGTTGGGAGAAGCAGTCATTGCAAACGAACTGTATGATGAGTGTATGAAGGTGCGTGTTGCCGTTTCCGCTCCGCACGAACTGGTGCCATTAAAATTGATGCTGATGTTTTGACCACTGGCAATATTGAAGCTGCACATACCGGGATAGGCATAAAACCCGGTTCCCGATGGCGAACCACTTGCAAGTGAAGCCGACACATTGGTTATACCCGGCCACTGGTATTGAATGTAAATATTGCCAGCAGGTACAAAGTTGACGGTTTGCATGGTTTTGGTGCTGGTTGCTGTGCTGTAGGTGCCGGTCAGCAAGATATTTGTGCCAACTACTATGCTTCTGGCTACCGAAAATGAAACACAGGGCGAGCTGACTGCAGCGGTTAATATTATAGTTCCATTACCCGTTCTGGTAACTGTACCAGTTGTTTGGTTAACATTTGCAATGTTGTTATTATCACCAGACCATATGACCGATGAACCAGAAGGGAGGTTACTTACAGCATAAGTGGCCGGACTGCACACAGGCTCACTTCCACTTTGTAAAATAATTGGATAAATACTGTTATAGTTTGCTGTAGCAGGTTGCGGAAAACCGTCAATTTCTTTGGTTATCCATTCAACATTTTGAGGGGTTAAAGTGATATGTTCTTCGTTTGTTGTAGGTGCATAGTAAGATTGAAACGGCGTTTCCCCTGCACATACCAAATTGCGATTATACAAATTCTCACCAAGGTCGGTATTGCTAATATTCATGCCTAATGCGCTTTTGGTTGGGATAAAGCAATGATCTTCCCTGATTAAGTTAAAGTTTGTTTTTGTGCCAACTGAAAAGCCGGGGACAGGAAAGAATGGTGCATATCCTCCCTGATCGGTAATTTCCTTTTGTGCTGTAAAGGTGCCACCTGGTATAATGTCGAAACTTTTGCTTGCAGCAGGTGCAGCGGCAGTTTTTGTGTTTGAATTAAATTTTGAAAGAACCCATCCTTTGAATACCTGACAAGCACTTCCATAGTTACCAGTAAAGTTTATATCACTGGCAGCTATTTTATTCCATCCTAAGTACAAAAAGAAATACACACGGAATTTTAATAAAGTCTGCATTTCAACAACCTTTTAGCAAGCCTGTCCGGTAGTGGTTCCATTAATTGATCCATTAACAATGGCAATTTTTCTAAGGTTATTGGGGTAACCAAGGATGTCTATAGTGCTTTGCCAAATGCTCCTATAGTTTGCTGTACCAATGGCACCTGCAGGAAGAATACTATTAGCTGAATAGTGATGCAACAGCATTTGCCGTGCAGCGTATGAATTGATCTGTTCATCTATAGCTTTTTTTGCTCCAACGTTATTTGCTTTTCTGGAGAAAAAGTCTAAAAAATACTGATCTCCAATAGGTATGTTAGCTCCTTTGTGCGGAGAGTCGAAAGAAATCCACAAGCGGGTGTTATGATTTTGATTGTTATTTTCCATCCATTTTAAAGCATAACGGCTAATTAGTCCGCCCATACTGGGGCCTACAATTACAATCTTTTCGGTACTGCCGTTTGTTAATAGGTCTGCATTAATTTTTTTTATTAAGGTAATCAGTACAAACGCATTACGTTCTATGTAATCGCCACCTGTTTGAGCATATACCGGATAATTACCAATTAAAGGAATACTAATGGTGCCTCTAAGCACCTTTGGAAAATTTAAAATAATGACATCATAGCCTTTGTCGCGCATGTCATTACCAAAGTTTTGGGTAGAGCTATACGCTAAATACCGACCGAAAATGAGGGTTTCATCTCTTGAGTCAACAGGGTCAAATCCATCTATAATAATTATTGGTTTCTTCACTATGTTTTCAATCGGGCCACCTGGAGTATTTCTGTGGTAATAAATACTGTATTTACCTGTATTATAAAATTTCTGAATTTCATCATATCCCTGAAAACCATAATTTATGTCCTTAATATCGGTCGGGCCAGAATCTGGGTTTACAGGCATTCCAAAACGCAAAGCAGTTGCACTTGATATGGTGATGTTTGAATAAGTAATGACCTGAACGCTATTACTAAAATTAATGGTAAACTTAATTGTTTTAATTCCGCCCGCACTAAAATTAGCTGTAATGATATTGCCAAAGGAAATGCTTTGATTACCATTACCAAAATCTGCATACATGCTACTGATTGTCACGTTTTTATTAGTTAAAAATAAAGGGTTTACTAGCTGAAATCTAATACTGCCATTTTTAAAGGGTATTTCGTCGGTATTCAAAGCAGCGGCAACAGCTACAGTTTTTAATAAGTATGGGTTAGCAGTTCGGTTTGGAACATCATACATTAAAGAGTCACTACCTTTATAAAATAAATTGTTAGCAAGTGCATTTGTATCAATTACATTAAAATTGTAGTACAATTAACCAATGGGAACAACATCGTTGGTGTAGGCAATTGCTCTAATAATCGTATCTATTCTTTCGCTGCTAATCATTCCGGTTTTATTATAAGCTGCTTGGTATAATTCGGCCGAAGCTTGAAGAAAATGCTTATATCCCGAAGTGTCTGCATTAAACGCATGTAAACTTGCCCAGGGAAAAACCCGGTCGTATAGTATACCTGTTGTGATCTGACTTTTATTGATCGGTGTCATTATACTATCTACAACCTCTCTGTAAGAGGGATCATAACTTTGGGAAAAGATTTTTCCCGACATCAGTAATATTAAGATGAGAGGTAATACAAATGATTTCATTTTAGCGTTGATTTTAGTTTAAATATGGGAAATTGTAAAGGAGACATTTAAAATTTAACATCAAATCTGCCTGATGTTACATTGATTACATTAGTAGGCTCATTAGTATTTTGACCCTTAAATTCAAAAGATCCAGATAGAATAAAATTTATTCTGTCATCCTTTGTGATGGTTACTTTTCCTTCCCTTGATAAAGTAGATTTATATATGTTGTTGGGATATCTCTCTGAATAAGTACAGGCGTTCTCTGTATTTGAGAGAAGATATTCACCCTTTCCATGAAAATTAGAAAGTTCTATTGTTAACGTTTTATAAGGTTCCTTCTCATTGCAAACTGCATAAACGTTGACAATTGAGAAGTTACTGCTATATCCGCCAAATAAAGGATCCCCGCTACCAAATAATTGTCCGTCTTTGCATGGCAAAAACACCTTTCCATTTATTTTGCACGAAAAAGTATTAGCTCCGTTTTGTGTTGCTTTGGTCAGTTTTTCTTTTTTGCAGCCAGCAGTGCAGAAGATTGTTGTAGCGTAAATTAAGAGAAGCAGATTTTTCATGATTGGCAGTTTTGTATTAAAAAAAATGTATGATACACTAATTTTTTAAATAATAAGACTAAAAGAAGTTATTTTTACTTTTAAATTTTGTTTGTCGCCATGGCAGCCAACACATAAATATATGATATTACACGTAATTATAAAATTTTTAACTCATTCATATTCAGCTAATTAGTCCTATGCATTTTTAGATAGAAGTAGCGTCTATCCATTTTACCAATCTCAATGTTCACGCACCAATTTTTTGTTTCAGGTTCTAATATACGCTACGCAATTCAATTTTTTGTTTGCACAGCACAACTAAGTGGTAAAGAAGAAATACCATTGTGTCCGGCAAAATTTTAGAACAGTCCCAAATCAATTTTATGGGTGGTACGGGTTCGCATCTACTGGTAAGTAAAGTTTTCGTAGATGATGGATTTACACTTCGCCACCCCAGTATCATGGCTGGTACACAGCAACTACAAAAGAGCCGCCTGGAAAAACGAAAATTACCGTTCTTTCCGGCTATCAGTACTACCGTGTTTAGTCATCGGCCGGTGCATCATTAACCTATTTAATACCTGTTCCATTAAAGGCACCGGCATTTGCTGTACCAGGTAAGCATCGCGTTTGCCGGTACTATCCCAACCGTTGCTGCCGTCAATATTGCTAATAATGCGCCCCTTCACCACGTTAAAGTAAGGCTGGTAGCCTTTTACGGCCACCAATACCGCTGTCTGGTCCCAGCTCATTCTGCCGTTGGCATCTTCTTTACTCATAGGTATGCACCGGGCAAAAACATCTTTTACCGGAGATTTGGCAACACTACTATCGAGCAACGGCAAGCCGGTGTGCAGGTTCATCCCTATTTCAAAACCGCTAAATACAATGGGTGTTGGCCAGCGATCGAAAACCACTTTTGCAGAGGCAGAATCCTTTACCACGTTAAACTCTTTAAAGCTGCCCATGCCGCTATCGAACCGGCCGGCCATGCTAACTATTTGTTTTACTTTTTTTTGAATGAGCGCTTCGCCGGTTAACGGCAAAATAGTATCGGGCGCTGATTGCAACAGGTTGGCCATATTGGTAAAAAAGCCAACGGTTACAATGGTAACGCTGCTATCGGGCTGTGCGGCCAATATTTTTCTATAAAGCGTTACCGCGTCTTCGGCTTGTTTGTTGGAGGTTAACTGGTGGGGGTAATCGGCTGCAATAACGGAGTCCCATTTTTGCCAGGCGGTAAGGTTTACAGCATTGCCCCTTACCACTGCTATGGGTAGGTTGGGCCGGTTAAACCACGTGTTCAACACACTAAGGTTGGCAGCTATGTAGGGGCTTTGATTGCTGGCTATGGTGGCCAATATGGTGCAAGCGCCGCTATCGGCCAATGCATGTAGTAAAGCTATGGCCCCTACATCGTCGTAGTCGGGGCCAATGTCGGTATCCAAAATAATATGCGGTACCAGTTTTACCGTTTTGCTTTTTTGCTGGCTGCATGCTGAAACAAACAAAGCACAAATAAGCATGATAAAGCAGGCAAAATTTTTCATTGGTTTTTTCTTTGGTTACAAAAAATGTTTACCGCCTGAAATTACTCTTTATAAATGACTGATGGGTCTTTCCATACCACCATGTCGTTGTACAATTCGTTGTCGGTATAAGCTTTTTTGGGCGCCTTAAAACCGGCAGCTATAAATTTTGCTTTAAGGTTGTGGAGGGCTTTAAAGTAATCGTTGGATTGGCTGGTCAGCATATTGCTCATAGCCTTCCAGTAGCCCGATCGATCGTAGCAGGCCGCTTTCCATTGAGCGGGATATTTCTTTTCAAATTCATCGCTAAGGATTATACAGACAGCCATGTAAGCGGCACGGGCCTTTTCGTTTTTGCTTCCATTTTTCAAAGCGCCCGTCAATTCCTCTTTACGTTGTTTTTGCAGCCGTGCCTTCTCATATTTGTTGTTTAGTAACTGCATTACAGGCGCTGGCTTTTAAGTTAAAATATTAAATACCACGGTATTATTAACCACATCTTCTGATCCGCCATTGTCGTGGTTAATTACCTTAAATAACTCTGTCAGGCGGTGGCTAAAACTGGTAATGGTTTTATCCATAGGCATGTAATCGCGGGTGGTATTTTTGTACCGGTCCGTTATTTGCCAACCCTGGCACATCATTCGTTTATACCCTTTAATAACACCTAAATAGTACCGGCCGTGGCCGCATTGCAATCGGCATTCCAACCCATGTTAAAAGCCATTTTTATCATCTCCGAATAATCGCCTTCTCCATACAACAGGGCACCGATAATGCAGGCCGTACTTAACACATACCCGTTTTTATCGATAATATCGTTGTTGCTTCGGGTAAATTTTTCTTTCATCAATTGCCTTGCCTTTCGCCAATCGGCCGGGTAAGTTTTATACACCCTCCGCACTTCCTTCACTATGTTATGCAACTCGCTGGCAGGGTCAATGGCTGCCAGTCCATCGTCAATAATACTGTTGATATCATTTTTTAAAAAAGCCGTTGAAACCATGGTACTAAAAAACTGCGTGGTTTGCGCAGGCTCGCCCAAAATGGCTACCGTGGTGTAATGCAGGCCAATCTTAGCAGCTGTTTGCAGCTGTTTGCGGCATGGCAGGGGCTATAAGGCCATAGGTTTCGCATAAAAATTGCACATATAAGTTGAAGCCCGACCATGGGTTAAAGACAGTGTTGCCGGTATAGGGTGGCTTAATGCCCATGTATATTAAAAAGCGGGCATAGCGGTTGGCGCACCAGATGTTGCGGTTAATGCGTTGCCTCCAAAGTTGGTAAATGGTATCCGCAGGCAGGTAGGCCTTGCGGTATTTTTGCATCATGGTTATGTACACCCATTCAAACCCGGTATCGTCGTCGGTACGTGTACCATCGGGCAGCGAAGGAATATAATTTTTTACATTCCCCGGTTGTTCAACGTATTGTATTTCGTGGGAAGCCCATTGAGGTTACCGATCATCTGGCCAAGCAATCCACCACGTATTTTATCGACAATGGTTTCGGCAGGTATTTGGATTAAAGCTTTTGATTGGTTATTTGCAACGCCCTGCGCAAAAATATCCGCATAAGGCAGAACAACAATCACCGTTATAATCACATTTTTTATTATACTTTTCATACCCTTGTTTTTAAATATTTTACAAGCAGCTTATCGCCTATCTTATTAACATTGTTAATGACTATCCGCAATCTGGTGCTGATATTTTGGAACCGGGCTTTATAGCAGTTTTCATCAGTCGTTGCGTCGCACCCTTGTACTGTTGGTAATTTTATTCAGCCTTTTTTATCATTATTTTATATTCAGCATTCAATGTACCAAATAGCGGCAATCATTTATTGTTATTACTACACTTTGCAAGGGATAAATGGGCGACTTTTTAATTTGCTCCATAAAGATAAAAAGTACAAGAGTGCGACGCCACCCAAGCTTAATAGTAGTACTTGTGCCTGGCTCATAAAAAATCCGGCGCACGGTTTTACCCCTTCTGTAGTATACCATAGGCTTATTGGTTTAACTGAATTATTTTTTTACCAATGTCATCCGTTCTGCTAAATCTTAACCCTATCATGTATAGGTGCATTTTTATTTTCATAAACCTGGTTGGCTTCATTCGGTTTTATATATCCTGAACTAAAAATTACCATGAACGACAAAATAATAACCTGTTTATATTTGCTATTTTCTCTCTGTATTTTTTGAATTTAAAAAATACTGTATTACTAATTAAATAATTTGGAAATAGAACTTACTTACTCATCAATTCAAAATAAGGCAACCTGTCTAACGCTGTTTTAATAACAATGCTTTTGCCGCCTTTATACATTTTTCCATCATCCGCTTTCCAGTTTCCAATTGGCAGCACTACTGTTCGTTCTGTTGCATTACTTACTACTACCGGGGCTACTAATATTTTATTACCCAGCATAAACTGATCTATTATTCCGCCCATTTGCTGGTTAGGAAAAACATATTCCATGTGCTTCACAATTGGTTCTCCCGTGTGCACTCTGTTTTGCCAGTTGCATAATGAGTGGTATAAATTTATTACGAAGTGCTACTGCTTTTTTTACAGCAGCCAATGCAGG
>Ga0209181_10013728_pt1 | contig 10096 bp, 10 predicted proteins | sample MAT05_FD_187208 | JGI IMG/M metagenome (GOLD analysis project Ga0209181, IMG submission 187208) | Freshwater microbial communities from Lake Fryxell liftoff mats and glacier meltwater in Antarctica - MAT-05 (SPAdes) (version 2) | ecosystem: Environmental > Aquatic > Freshwater > Ice > Liftoff...
TTCGCGAGTACCCCCCCGCCGGAGTCGACGCGGTGTTCGACGAGAATCAAATGCGCCAGGTGGTGCTGAACCTGCTGCGCAATGCGCGCGAGGCAATGCCCGACGGAGGCACGGTGCGATTGCGTCTGCTCACTACCGCCGCCGGCATCGAACTCCACATCAGTGACGATGGGCCCGGGCTGGCCCCCGAGACGCGCGCCCGGCTGTTCGAGCCGTTCTTCACCACCAAGCAAGGCGGCACGGGTCTCGGCCTGTCGCTGTCACGTCAGATCATTCAGGCACACGGGGGCCGGCTCGAGGCTGCGCCGTCGATCGGGCCTGGAACCACGTTTGTGCTAACCCTGCCCCGCCCGTGACCTTTCGCATCTTTCGAGACCAGCTGCCCTCAGGCCTGACTGTCGTGACGGTCGAGACCAAAGAACTGCACAGCGCGATGGCGGCGGTCTACGTGCGCGTCGGCTCCCGCCACGAGACGGTGAAGACCAACGGGGTCAGCCACGTGCTCGAACACTTGTTCTTTCGCGGGAGCAAGCGCTACCCCGATTCGGTGCGAATGAACGCGGCCGTCGAGGCGGTGGGCGGCAACTTGAATGGCGTGACGATGCGCGACTCGAGCTACTTCTATACGCCGGTACACCCCGATGGCGTCGACGTGGCGCTGCGCATTCTGGGCGACATGCTCACCCAGCCGAGGCTGGTGCAGCTTGAGACCGAGAAGCGGGTGATTCTCGAAGAGATGCTCGACGAGGTCGACGAGCGCGGTCGCGACATCGACGTCGACAACCTGGCCAAACGCCACCTGTACGGCACGCACCCGCTCTCTTTCAAGATCGCTGGCACCACCGACACGGTGAAGAAGCTGACGATGCGCGAGGTGAAGCAGCACTTCGAGACCTTCTACGTCACCGGCAATCTGGTGGTGGCGGTGGGCGGCCCGGTCAAGCGCGGCGACGTGGTGAAGCGGGTGAAGCAGAGCTTCGCGAAGTTGCCCCGGGGGCAGCGGGTTCAAGAGGCACCGCCGTTGATCGCGGCCAAGCCCGGGCCCTCGTTGTCGTACGTGCATCTCGACGAATCTCAGGTCGAGTTTCGCGTCACCTTCCCCGCGTATGCCGAGAGTCACCCCGATCACATGGCGCTCGGGCTGCTGCGACGAGTGCTCGATGACGGGCTCTCGTCGCGGCTGCCGCATCGCATCGTCGAGAAGCGCGGCCTGGCGTATTCGATCGGCGCCACGCTCGAGAGCTTTCACGACACCGGCACCTTCGATCTCGATGGCGCGTGCGCTCCCGAGCATCTGGGGCCGGTGGTCGAAGAGTGTCTTCGCACCCTCGCCACGCTGCGACGCGGGCAGATTGATGCCGAGGAGCTGAACCGGGTGCAGACCCGCTACGCGATGCACCTCGATTTCCTGCAGGATTCGCCGGGCGACTTGTGCGGCTGGTTCGGGGGCACCGAGCTGTTTCGACCCGCCGAGTCGTTCGCCAATCGGGCCGCCGCGGCCAGGGCGGTGTCGGTGAAAGACCTGCAACGCGTGGCGCGGCAGGTGCTCGCGCATACCTCGCTGCACTGCATCGCGGTCGGCCCGAGGAGCGCGCGCAAGTCGCTCCAGAAGGTCATCGACCGAGCCGCGAAACTCCTCGGGTAGTGGTACTGTCGCGGCGTGTCCGAGAACGACCCGCCTCCTGAGAAAGACCCGAGTCTCGAGCTCGATCTGCCGCCACCACCCTCGGGGCCGCAAACCCGCAAGGCGAGCAACCCGAACATGGCCGCGGTGCGCTCGGCCTCACGCATGCAGCCGCTCGATTCTGTCTCGACCTCGAAGAAGCTGACCAAGGCGAAGCTGCAAGAAGGGTTCGTCGACACCCTGATGAACTCGGTCTCGATTCTGGCCGAGATGATGGAAGACTTTCGAAGCTCCGATCGCTTCTTCAAATACAAAGCCGGCGTGTTGGGGGTGTGGCTGTTCATGACCGTGTCGACGTTCGCGGTCGCCTGCCCCGGCCAAGGCCCGAGCAATGACATCGATGCGCAGCTGATCGTCGGCACCGGTTCGAGTGGCCAGGTGTACTCGGTGAAGAACGCGAGCAACGCGCGGTGGTTGACGGTGAAGGTGGTGGTGAACAGCGCCTACGTGACGACGCTCAACCAGGTCGAGCAGAACGGGCAAGTGCCGCTCTACCCCTCGGTGCTCTACGACACCAACGGGGCGCACGCGCCGGCCGAGCTCTACATCAGCGACATCGTGGTCGACGTCGATGAACCGAGTGGGCAAGTGCATCTGCTCAAAGGCGGCCAGGTTCAACACAGTCGGTGACGCCGTGACCAAAACGCCCAAGAGCTTCAGTGAATACCTTCGCTCGGCGCCTGCCCCCAGCCATGCGGGGCTGAAAACGCTTCGCGCGCTCGTTCGTAGGTTGGCTCCGGCTGCGCTCGAGACCATCAGCTACAAGATGCCGACCTTCGTCAGGCAAGGTGCTCCGCTCGTCTACTTCGCCGGCTACGCGAAGCACGTCGGGGTGTACGGCCTGTCGAACGAGGCGCGCGCGCTCGAAGTGCCCGAGAAATTTCGCGTGGCGAAGGGCACGCTGCGCTTCGTGCTCGATGAGCCGATACCGGTGGGCCTGCTGACGAAGTTGGTGCGGCTGCGAGCGAAGCAAATCGCCCTCGTCGCGAAGGCGAAGACCAAGTCAATGAGCGAAGACAAGAAGCCCTCGAAGGCGTTCGCTTCTTACGCCGCGTGGGAGAAGTGGCTCGCGGCGAATCACGACAAGAGCACGGCGATGTGGGTGCGATTCGCGAAGAAGACCTCGGCTCGCAAGAGAGTCAACGACCAGGCGGTCGAGGTCGCGCTCCGCTTCGGGTGGATCGACGGGCAGTCGGCTGGCTTCGACGAGGAATCATGGCTGCAGCGGTACACGCCGCGCACCTCGAAGAGCCGCTGGTCGAAGATCAACGTGGCCAAGGTCGAGAAGCTGATCGCCGCGGGCAGAATGGCGCCCTCTGGTTTGCGTGAGGTCGAGCGCGCCAAGGCCGATGGCCGATGGGCTGCAGCGTACGACCCGCCCACGACCATGACCGAGCCTCCCGACTTCAAGCGGGCGTTGACCCTGAGCCCCACCGCGAAGAAGTTCTTCGCCACACTCGATGCGACCAATCGGCATGCGGTGCTCCATCGCCTTCAAGCCGAGGCGAAGAAGCCCGAGACCCGCAGACCGCGCATCGAACGCATGGTGAAGATTCTCAGCGAGGGCAAGGCACTGCACCCGATGCGTCGCGCCCGAACCTGATCGCGAACGCTTCACTGAAGCTGCGAGACCACCTTGTCGAGCTTGTCGAACGCTTCGTCCCAGCCCTGGGTGCAGTCGGCGAGCGCTGATTCACCGCGGTGCCTGAACCTGAGGAGCGCGCCGCCATAGCCGTAGCGAAGCGGATGATCTCTTCGCAGAGCCACGCGGCCTACGCGCCAATCGCCGCCATCGAAGCGCCGGGGTTCGATGACCGGTGTGCTCCTGGCAAGCGCCGAATCGCCTCGGCCAGCACGCCGTAGTCAGGCAGTGCGGGCGACGCGCGAACGTCGAAGTGCGGCACGGCCGTGGTCGGCTCGAAGTCGACGTAGGCCATCAGCGTGCCGTCTGGGCCGAGCACCGATAGCAGCGCTTCGATCAACGCATCGATTCGCACGCCGACCTTGCGCATCGAGGCGTGCACCATCAAGAGTGCCCGACGTGAGGCCGAGCGTTCGCAGCTGCGCAGCGAGGTTCATCGAGGGCTCCCGTGAGTGGCGTAGTACTCTGCCATCACCTCCATGACTGGCACGAAGCGAAAAGAGGCCCTCAGGGCCGAGCTGCTCGAGGCGCTCAACGTGGTGCTGACCAACGCGCGAAAAGCCCACCAGTCAGCGGTCGAGGGGGCCACGCATGGTGAAGCGCGCCAGGAGAATGACAAAGACACCCGCGGCCTCGAGCAGTCGTACGTGGCGCGCGGCCAGGCGCTGCGAATCGCCGCGCTCGAAGCAGAGCTGACCGACGTTCGCGCGATGACGCTCGCGGAGAAACCGAAGGTCGGGCCCGGCAGCCTGGTGACCGTCGAGGAAGATGGGGCCGTTCGTTGCTACTTCATCGCGCCGCATGGCGGAGGCATCACACTGGAGCGAGGCAAGGTCGTGGTGGTCACGCCCCGCTCGCCTCTGGGCAATGCGCTCATCGGCAAAGAGGTCGGAGACGAATGTGAGGTCGTCTTACAGGGCGCCAAGCGACTGCTCGAGCTGACGAAAGTCGGCTAGCCCTTACGTCTCAGGGCAGCTGTAACACCAGGTGCCCGACCCAAGAACCGACGCCAGCAAGCGCGACAATCGGGGGTCGTACGTTTCGAGCTGCGCGCGGGTGTGAATTTCATTGTGAATGCCATTTGGCGGCACCGAGGTGAGGTTGGTGTCGAACCAGCTCTGCGCCATCGCCGGCAAGTTCGACAACACCTACGCCGCGATGGATCGTCTTGATCGAGGCACAACAGGTCTTCTTCGCCAGCGCTCGCCGCCGGCAGCGCGAACGTGGCGCCGAGCCCGCGGGCCCGGCTGTCCCAGTACTCTTTCGGAGTCAGGTCTGAGGGCTCGGGAATGTCGGTCGTCGCGTCGGTCGGCGACATGACCGTTGTCGCCGGAGCGTCGGTTCACGCCGTTGGCATGGGGTACCCCGGCGGGTACGACGGTTCGCCCGGCGTCACCGTCGACCCGATCACCGGGGCGTTGATCAGCGGGAGCTCAGGAGTCAACGGAGGGAGCCACGCAGGCCTCGGCGGGCTGGCAAGCGTCGGCAGCGCGGTTGCTCCGACGTACTCGGCCTGCGTTCTGGTCGCCAATGCCGTGGGCACCGCGCAGCAGTGTTTTACCGTTGCGGTCTCTGCTCGAGCATCGCCGGGCGACGCTGGCTTGATCCCCGACGCAGGCGCCGCCACACCTGACGCCGGCGCGCCTTCCGACGACGCCGGGTCACCGCCCGACGCGGGCCCTGGCCTCTCTCCCGCTGTGCCTCCGAGGTTCCTCTCCAGCGCTGGCACCACCGCCAGCTGCGGCATCGCCTATCGCGAGCGCCGCAAGTCGAGGGCACCGGTCCGTTGACGTTCTCCATCACACCCGTCGCGGGAGCTTCGATACCCGAAGGCCTGACTGTCGACGCCTCAACCGGTGAGCTGAGCTGGACGCCGACCCGCGCGCAGAAGGGCCAGCATGCGCTCGAGCTCATCGTCGAGAACCCGGCTGGAGCTGCACGGCAGAGCTCGCGATCATCGTCGACTGCCCCGATGACCCGCGGCTCAACCTGGGCTGCACATCGTCGGGGGGCGGAGCGAGCGCGTGGGTGTTGGTCTTGCTTGCGTTGGTCAGGCGACTCCGCTCATGAGTCTGCTGCGAGCTCTCTGAAAGACTCCGTGACCGAAAAGCGCTCACTCGACTAAGCACGGCTCCCATGAGCCTCCTTGCCGCACTCGTCGCCACTCACCTGGTCGTCTCTCAAGCGGCCGCAACAGATCCGCTCACCTACCTCTTGCCGGTGACCCGTGACAGCAAGACCACCTCTCGCGTCGGCGTTACCACCTGGCTGGGCGAGTACCCCATGCCCGTCATTGACTTGCAGTCGACCCAGGCCGGCACGGTCACGGTGAACGCAATTGAGAGCCCCCGGGTTGAGACCAAGCCGAGGCCCTGCACCATCGAGCGCGGCATCTACCACCCGTGGTCGAAGACGAAGCATTCGGTGCGTGGGTTTTTCACCTTGCTGCCGCGCGAAGACTACCTGGTGAAGGCAGACGTCGACACGACGGAGCCCCAGCTGCACAAGGGTGACGTGTTGACCCAGGTCATCGGCCTGGCCGAGGGCCAATGTCACGCGGTCAGAACCGCACCGAAACAGAAGCCGCTTGGCATTGAGCTGACCTGCGAAGACCTGCAAGACCCCAAGCGCTTCAGCCGAAAGACCTCGACGCCCGACGTCTTTAAAGAGCAGTGGGTTCAGCTCGCGTGCAAAGAGGGCCACTTCGCGTTCATTCGCGACGTTACGTTGCTCGCACTCCCGGGAGCGGCCGAAGGCACAGTGATCGACTTCGGCGCCGTCGGCCCAACCAAACCGAAGTGACCTGGCTCTGACGTGTTCATTTCCAGAGAATGGCGCCAGGAAGCGTCGCCGCCTGCTTCACCCAACCGGCCACCTGTGGCTCCGGCGGGCGGAGAAAGGAGGCGGGGCTCTCACCGATGGAGGCAGCGACGAACTCGGCGACGCGCGCTTCTCCCAGCCGCTCAACGTCGTAGGGGAAGACCTGCACGTAGTCGCGGCCTCCAAAGCAGCACGCGCCGCATGTCGTGCAGTCATATTTATCGCCCACCCACGCTGCATAGCCGAGACGGGCGACGCGATCTCGTCGAAGAGCGAATTTCGACCGGAGAGGCTGGTGGAGACGCTCAATACGCGGTTGGGCAAAGCATTGATGGGCGCCGAAAAGGCGGGCTCTCGGCTCTCGAAATACGGCCTGGTGGCGAAGGCAAAACTGGTTGGCCTCAACCAGGCGATGACGAAGCTCGCACCGCAGATTCGGTACTGGCTGAAGACGGGCTTCGTGGCATCAGGCAAAATCATCAGCCTTCATTTGCCCGAGCTGTATTCAATCGTACGAGGCAAGGTCGGCAAGACGGTCGAGTTGGGTTTGAGCTGGGGGCTTCGTCGTCTTCGAGGTGGGTACCTTTTGGCAACAGTGGCGACGGCGAAGAACGAGCTGGGCGACACGAAGTTCGCCGTCAGTGCCATCGACGAGCACATCGCCCTCTTCGGCAGGCCACCGCGCGCCTACGACCGCGGCGGCTGGAGCGAGAAGAATGTCGTCGCGTTGAAAAAAAAGGGCGTCAAAGCTGTGGGGCTGGCCCCCCGAGACAAAGCCAAGTGGGAAGTCAGCGGCGCCACCAAGGAGCGGCTCGTCAACGAGCGAGCGAAAATCGAACGTGGCATCGGAACCATCAAACACAGCAAGTACGGCTTCAACCGCCCCGCCGCCCGCTCAGCACGGATGATGGGGGCTTGCGGTCAGCTGGCCGTGCTCGGCTTCAACCTCAACAAGCTCGCACGCTAGAGGGCCAAGGGCCGGTTGGTCGGCTGACCGCAGCCATCTCGAGCTCGCCGCACGAAGCGGTGCTCACCACCGCGAAGCAACCCCGACGGGCGTAGGCTGAAAATTCACCCGGGGTTTGGCCGAAAACCAACCTCAATTTCCGGACAACCTGTAGCTACGAGACCCACTCGCGGAGTCGTGCCTGGGCAACACCGAGCCACCCGCGGCTCTCACGGAGCGGCATGCGCGCGAGCTCGACGGCGGCCTTCAGACCCGCGACGGCGGCGCTCATCGTGGGCACCGGCTTGCCTCCCGAGACCGCGAGCACCACGTCGAGCGATTCTGGCGTGGCCAGGGTCATGTGCTCGAGAAAGCGGCGAGAGATCGGGTTGCGAAACACCGAAACCAACGAGATGCGCGCCAGGGTGTCGAGCCCGGTCGGCGAGCGCGCAAACACCGAGCGCCAATCTCCGAAGTCGAGGGCGCCTCTGCGCAGCTTCTCGACCAGGTACTCCGCAGCCAGCGCACCCGACGCGATCGACTGAGCGATGCCCTCACCGAGCAGCGGGTCGACGCCAGCCGCCTCACCGACCAGCAGCACGCCCGCGGCCGCCATCGGTCGATGCAGCTCGAGGCCCCGCACCGCGAAGCGCTTGAACCGCTTGCCCTCGCGAGCGACGCCCGAGTCGACCAGGTGCTCTTCGAGCCGCTGGCTCACGTCGACGCTGACCTCATTCTCCCAGTCGAGCTGGTACTGACCGCGGCACACCATCTCGCGCCCATCCACCACGGTTGGAAAATCCCACCCGTAGCCGACGCCGGCTTCGCAGAAATCGAAGTGAAGCAAATCGCGCGGCAGATCTTTCGGCGTGGGGTCGGTATCTACCTCGACGGCTTGCGCGGTGAGGGTGCCCTTCTCGACGCCGATGGCCTGACGCACGGCACTTCGAACGCCGTCAGCGCCGATGACCATTGTCGCTTCGCGCTCTTCGCCTCCGGTCGATTCGACGATCAGCTTGGCTCCGTCGCGGCGAAGCCCGGTGACCTTCACTCCCTGGGTCACGGTCACGCCACGGGCGACCAGGGCCTCGCGAAGCGCGTCATCGAACTCAACGCGGCGAACCACCCGCCCAATGCCCCCGACCTTGGAGACCGCGCTGCCCTTGGCGAACTTCAGTGAAACGCCGTCAACTGCGGCAGAGGGCACGTCGACCTGCACGCCGATGGTCGCGAGCAGCTTCTCGGCCCGCGCACCGACCGCCCCGGCGCAGATTTTTTCTCTTGGAAATCGAGCGAGATCGACGACCTCGATGCGGTCTGCGAGCGATGGGTCGAGGGCGGTCAAGAAGAGCCCGGTCGACGCCCCGGCAGGCCCTGCGCCAACGATGATTAAATCTCGTTTCATCTTTTCAGCGGCGGGCTTACCAGAGAGCCCGGGCTGCTGTAAGGCGTGGCCATGCGTCAACGCCCGAAGATCGCCATCATCGGAGGTGGCATTGCTGGCCTCTCGTGCGCTCACGAGCTGCGAGGCGCCGATGCCGAGGTGACCGTGTACGAAGCCGGGCATGCGCTCGGCGGCAAGGCCCGCTCTCACTGGGTGCCTGGCACCGGCACTGGCGGCCGCAGCGATTTGCCGGGTGAGCACGGCTTCCGGTTCTACCCGAGCTTCTATCTGCACCTCACCGAGACCATGCGGCAGATCCCCGACCCGCTGAGCCCTGATGGCACGGTCGCGGGCAACCTCGCGCCGGCGCCCGAAGCCGGGGTGACGGTGCCGGGCCAGGGCGTGGTGGCCTCGCCGCGCCGACCGCGCACGCTCGACGAGCTCAAGCGCGTGTGGCACTCGATGAACGTCACCGGCGCCACGCTCAAAGACATCTCGCGCTACGTGGTCTCGCACCTGCAGTGGTTGACGTCATGCGACGATCGCCGTGACGACGAGCTCGAGCACCAAGCCTGGTCGCAGTTCATCGGCATCGATGGGCCGGGGCGATACAGCGAAGCGTTTCGGCAGGTGCTCCTCGCCACCACCCGAACCATGGTCGCGATGGACGCCGAGCGCGGCTCCGCGAGAACCATCGGCCTGGCCTCGTCGATGCTGATGCTCGACGCGGTCGAGTCGGGGCACGAGGTCGATCGCACCATGACGGGGCCTACCTCCGAGGTGTGGCTCAACCCTTGGCAGCGCGCGCTCGAGGCGAGCGGGGTTCGCTTTCACTTCGGGCATCGCGCCACGTCGATCGAGGTCGACCCCAAGACGCGCGAGGTCAGCCGGGTTCACTTTCAAACCGGTCGCGGCACCAAGGTCACCATTGAGGCCGATGTCTTCGTGTTGGCGGTGCCGCTCGAGGTCGCTCACGGCTTGACCACCGACGCACTGGCCGAGAGCAGCGCCGTCTTTCGCCAGCTGCGAGGCGTCGATCTCGAGCACACCACCAGCTGGATGACCGGCGCGCAGTTCTACCTGACCGAAGACATTCCACTCGTCGAGGGGCACGTCTTCTTTCCCGACACGCCGTGGGCGTTGACGGCCATCTCGCAGGCCCAGTTCTGGAATCGAGGCGCCCGCTCGATGGACACGTACGGCGACGGTCGCCTGCGCGGCATTCTCTCGGTCGACATCTCGAACTGTCACGCGCGCGACAGAGAAGGCGTTCGCGTGGTCGACGAGACCAGCCGCGAAGGCATCTTGCGTCGCACGCTGCACCAGCTCTGCAGCTCGCTCGACCCGAAGACGGGAGCTCAGCTGGAGCGCGCGGTCTACGCAGCGCACCTCGACGACGAGATCACCGTGGGCCCGCACGGTGTGAAGAACGCAGCCAGGCTGCTGATTCACCCGCCGGGCTCTCGCTACGAGCGGCCGGGCGCCGAAACGGGCTTGCCGAACTTCTTTCTGGCCAGCGACTACCTGCGAACCGAGGTCGACCTGGCGAGCATGGAGGGCGCGAATGAAGCGGGCCGCCACGCCGCCCGACACGCATTGGAGCGGGTGCAGCTCGACGCC
>Ga0209181_10013732_pt1 | contig 10096 bp, 10 predicted proteins | sample MAT05_FD_187208 | JGI IMG/M metagenome (GOLD analysis project Ga0209181, IMG submission 187208) | Freshwater microbial communities from Lake Fryxell liftoff mats and glacier meltwater in Antarctica - MAT-05 (SPAdes) (version 2) | ecosystem: Environmental > Aquatic > Freshwater > Ice > Liftoff...
GCATGGCCAGCGCGGTGTGCACGCCCTGGCCCATCTCGCTGCGCGGCATGGCCAGCACAACGCTGCCGTCGGCACCGATCTTGATCCAGCCGTTGAGGCCGAACTCGCCGGCTTTGGGCGCCAGCGTGTCGGCCCGGCCGAGCCGGCTGCGCTGCGGCAGCACACCCCAGCCGACGAGCAGCGCACCGGCGCCGCCCAGGCCCGCCAGCAGCAGGCTGCAGCGCCTCACGCGGAGGCCCTCTTCGCCGTGGTCGGCGCCGTGCGCCGGGCCGGTGCGGCGGCGCGCAGCGCAGCGGCGGCCGACTTGATGGCGTCCCGCACGCGCGGGTAGCTGCCGCAACGGCACAGGTTGGTGATGGCGGCGTCGATCTCGGTGTCGGACGGGTTCGGGTTCTTCGCCAGCAGCGCGGCGGGGCCATCAGCATGCCGCTCTGGCAACAGCCGCATTGCGGCCTCTGGTGCGCTACCCAGACCGTCTGCAGGACATGCGGCGCGGCGGCGCGGCCCAGCGCCTCGATCGTCAGCACGGCCTTGCCGGCCACCGCTGAAAGCGGCAGCACGCCAGAGCGCTGCGGCTGGCCGTCCACGTGCACCGTGCAGGCATCTCAGACCGCCACGCCGCAGCCGAATTTGGTGCCGGTCAGATCGAGCAGGTCGCGCAGCACCCAGAGCAAGAGCATCTGCGGCTCGGCCACCTCATCGTCGAGCTGGTGGCGCTGGCCATTGACCGACAGTTCCATCGCGCGCCCGGCCCCGCTCTCAGTCGAGCGTGATCTCGGTGCGCACCGTGCCGGCGCGGTCGGCGGTGGCGGTCAGCGCCAGCGCGGTGCCGCGCGCGCCGCGCACCACCCATTCGACCACCGCGCGGTCGGCGGTGATGTCGCGGTTGGGGATGAAACCCTGCAGCGACACCTTCGGCGCATGCCCTTCCAGGTGCGCGCCGACCACCCGTTCCTTGCCGCTGACCAGCGTGACGCCGGGCGGCAGGTGGATCTGGAACACCGTGCCGCGCGAGGTCTTGCGCTCCAGCGAGCGCTTGCTGACATAGCTCGGCAGGTAGCCCGTATTGGCCACCGCGAAGCGCACGCGCCAGCTTTCGTCGCCCAGCGCGCGCACTTCCGTGCGCAGCACTTCCAGCTTGGGCAGGGAAAGCGCCAGCTGCGTCATCCAGCCCGGGAAGCGCGCGGCCTCACGCTCGCGCAAGGCGGGCGGCGGGTTGCGCCAGTAGTTCATCTTGTCCCAGCCGCCGAGTTCCACCATGCCCAGCTGCGGGTGGCGAAACGGGTACCAGGCCACGTGCGCCTTGCCCTCGCACTGCTCGTCGCTCCACTTCATGAGCTTGAGGTCGTCTTCCACCGGGTGGTCGCGATACCACTCGACCCATTGGTAGTCGGTGATGCCGGCTTCCTTGTTCGGTGCCCACAACTCCACCGTCCAGAACAGCGCGCCCAGGTGCTCGTAGACCCAGTCCTGAGTGCCGGTGACGATCTCTTTCGGGTGGTACTTGAAGTCGTGGTAAGTGCTGATCGCCGGGTAGCCGGTGAGCTTGGCGCCCAGGTCCGACAGGCGCTTGTACATCCACAGGTCTTCGGGCGTCATGTCGTCGTCGCTCTGCGTGCCCATCGGCCGCAGGATGACGCCGCTGTGGGTGTGGAAGCTGATCGCCGCGCCGATGTTCGGGTGCCTGGAGATGAAGTCGACCATCGCCCGCACCTCGGGCTCGCTGGCCGGGTAAGGGCCGGCGCCGAGCTGTTCGAACTCCTGCCGCCAGTAGGCCGGGAAGTTGCGGTTCAGGTCCAGCCCTTCCTTGTCGAGGTTGCCCGTGATCTTCAGGCCGTCGTAGTTTTTCAGCAGGCCTTCGGGCATGACGCGGTAGTACTCGCCGCCGAACTCGCCTGGCTCGCGCGCCACCATCAGCCGTGCGTCGGTGGCGTTCTTCTTGTAGGGGCCGTGCGGGTCGGGAAAACGCATGTAGAGCATGCGGCCGTCGCCGTCGATGTCTTCGACCGTCAGGCCGTCGACAGGCTCTTCGTCGTACGGGTAAGGGCGGGTCGAGGCGCGGATGTGGCGCGGCCGGTCGGCCAGCGCGAGCTCGGCGCCGTCGGGGTTCAGGCGCGGCACGATGTAGACGACACGGGTGTCGAGCAACTGGCGCAGCTTCGGGTCTTCCGCGTAGCCGCTGGCCAGCGTGTGCAGCCAGTACAGGCAGGCGGTGCTGGCGGTCAGCTCGGCGGCGTGGATGTTGCCGTCGACCCAGAAGGCCGGTTTGTCGGTGTCGGGGCCGGTGTCGGTGTTGGTGACGATCACCAGCCAGATGTCGCGTCCTTCATGGCTCTTGCCGATGCTGCGCAACTCGATCAACCCGGGCAGCGCCACGGCGTAGTCCTGCAGCAGGCGAGTCAGTTCGGGGTGGCGGTAGAACTGGTCGAAGCGGGGAACGGGGATGGCGGGCATGGATGGGGGCGGGCTGCGGGAAGCTTTGCATTTTGCCCCCTGGCGCCGGCCGCTTCGTGCACGGCAGCGGCTGCGTTCAGGCCGCCGTCCGCACGCCGCCCGAGAACACCCGCAACTCGCCTGGCGCGAAGGCCAGCCAGGGCTCGTCGGCGGTCAGCGGCTCGGTGGCGACGATGGCCACGCGGTCCAGCGGCGTGGTGAGCGCGGCGAAGTCCACGCTCAGGTCTTCGTCGGCCAACGTGGCGGCACCGAAGGGGTGGCGGCGCTCCAGCGACCACAGATGCGTCGAGCCATGCGCCCACAGCGCCAGGCCGTTGCTCAACAGCATGTTGAAGCTGCCGTGCGCCGCCGGCACGGGCAACAGTTCGCGCAGCGTGTGGCTGAGCTCTTCGATGCTCGGCACGCTGGCATGCGCCTTGGCCAGCTCCTGCATCAGCCAGCAGAAGGCACGCTCGCTGTCGGTGTCACCGACGGGCCTGAAGGCGCCGTGCAGCCGCGGCGCATAGTCCGCCAGGTTGCCGTTGTGGGCGAACACCCAGTAGCGGCCCCAGAGCTCGCGCACGAAGGGGTGCGTGTTCTCCAGCGCCACCCGGCCCTGCGTGGCCTTGCGGATGTGGGCGATGACGTTGCCGCTGCGGATCGGGAAATGCTTGACCAGTTCGGCCACCGGCGACTGGCTGGCGCTGCGATGGTCGATGAAGTGGCGCAAGCCGCGATCTTCGAAGAAGCCGATGCCGAAGCCGTCGCGGTGTTCGTCGGCCCGGCAGGCCAGCCCGGCGAAGCTGAACATCACGTCGGTCGGCGTGTTGGCGTTCATGCCGAGAAGCTGACACATGCTGACGAGCATAAGCGACCGCGGGCCAGCGCCGGGCCGATCGCAAGCGGCGCGCAGCCCCGCGGGGGGTGGCGAGGTACCCCGAGCCCGGGGGCTCCAGTTCACTCGAACAGCAGCTTGCTCATGCCGCGCCAGGTGAGCAGCCGGCCGGGGTTCTGCGTTTCTTCCAGCACGCCGGTCATGCGGCGCAAGATGCGCGGGCTCTTGCGGGCGCGCCAGATCACCAGATCGGCCAGCCAGGGCCGGTAGTTGACCATGCTGGCGGCTTCATACAGATCGAACCTCGGCTTCAGCTTGAGGATGGCGGCTTCATAACGCTGACGCAGCGGCGCGTCTGCGCCGCCCTGCAGCAGCGCCTCGGCGGCCAGCATGCCGGTTTCCATCGCCTTGCCGATGCCTTCGCCGCTGAAGGCGTAGGTGCTGCCCGCCGCCTCGCCCGTCACCAGCAGACCGGGGCGCGACCAACCGCCGCCGATCAACGAGCAGCGCAGCGGCGCGCCCTTGATTTCGCCGAGCAGTTGCCCGCCTTCCATGAGCTCGCGCGCCGGGGCGTAGATCTCGCCGAACGCCTTGAACATGTCGCGCAGGTTGACGTCCTGCATGCGGCCCTTGCCGTCCTTGCTTTCGATGTGGCTGCCGGTGAGGCCGGCGCCGATGTTGAACACGCCTCCGGCAGCCGGGAAGATCCAGCCGTAGCCGCCCTTCAGCCGTGCATGCCAGACCAGCTGCAGCTGTTCGATGCGGCCGACCATCGCATCGTTCTTCACGTAGCCGCGCAGCGCCACGCCGCTCGGCGTGCGGCGCTCGCAGAGGCCGGCGGCGATCAGCCCCTGCGGCACGGCGCCGGTGGCCAGCACGACCCACTTCGCACGCACTTCGTGACACTGGTCACCGGCTTTCAGGCGCGCGCCGACCACGCGCTCGCCCTCGATCAGCGGCGCCTCGAAACGCACCGGGGTGCACAGCCGGGCGCCGGCGCGCTCCGCGGCACGCACGAGGATGTGGTCGAGCTGCTTGCGTGGCAGCACCGACAGCGTGCCCGGCACGTCGACCTGGCCACCGCGCGGCCCCACGCAACGCACATGGCGCACCGGGTGCGCGAAGGTCAGCACCTCGTCGAGCACGCCCAGGCGTTTCAGGGCCGCGTGCGTGTCGGGGATCAGGCCGTCGCCACAGATCTTGTCGCGCGGGAAGTCGTGCTGGTCGACCAGCAGCAGGTCCGAGCCGGCGGCGGCGAGCAACTGCGCGCAGGCACTGCCGGCCGGGCCGGCGCCGATCACCAGCACATCGCAGGCGGCGGGAAGTCGGGAGGGAGTCATGGACGAGAGCGGCACGGCGCGGGGGGAACAAGGAGAGGCAGCGCCGAATTGTAGGCAGTGCCTCCGCGGGGACTGTGCGACCCGGTTGGAGGCCGTTTTCACGCCGCCTTGACCGACCTCAAGGCACGTCGATCCGCCAGCGGCCATGATGACAGCGCCGAGGAGACAAACCATGACACCACACCTGACGAGCGGCCAGCGCGCGCTGCTGGAAGCCGCGCTGACGCAGCGCCAGCACCAGCTCGACCGCCGGCTGTCTGATCATCATGAAGGCCTGACACGCGCCGAGCATGCGCGCGACATGCTGCTGCAGGACGGTGACGACGCACCACAGCGTGAAAGCGAACGAGAGCTCGACATGGCGCTGTCCGACCGTGAAACGTCGGAGCTGGGCGAAGTCAGCCTGGCGCTCAAACGACTGCGGGGCACGGCATTCGGGCTGTGCGCCGACTGCGGTGCGGGCATACCGTTCGACCGCCTGAAGGCCGAGCCCTGGGCGCAACGCTGCGTGCCTTGCGAAAGCGCACGTGAACGGCCGGCGCGGCGCGCCGGCTGAACTTCCACCGGCCGGCACAGCGCGCCGGCTGAACCCCTCAGCCACCCCGAAGGAACCCACGATGACGCTCTTCCACGCCGTGGTCTGGACCGATCACCAGGCCGCCCAGATCCTGCAGTTCGACGCCGAGCATGTTCAAGGCGAAAAGATCAAGGCGCACAGCCACCACACCGCGCAGCACGGCAGCGCCGTGCGCACGCAGCACGAGTTCTTCGCCGAGCTCTGCGACGCGTTGTCCGGCATCAACGAAGTGCTGGTGACCGGCGGCAAGACCGTGCAGGCCGACTTCAGGCACTATGTCGAAAAACACCGCCCGCAACTCACTACGGTGATCGTCGGCTACGAGACGGTGGACCACCCGACCGACAAGCAACTCGTCGCTCTGGCACGGCAGTACTTCCTGAAGTACGACCGCATGTCCGGCACGCCGACGCCGAGTTGATGGCGCCGGGTCGACGCGGCGTCTCGACGGCGAACGCCAAGCGCCAGCCGGCCCAGCGCCCTGTCGCCCTCAGGCTGCCGAAGGCAGCGGCACCAGGCTGGCCAGCTTGACGGCCTGGCGCGCCGCGTGCAGCAGCGGCTCGGTGTAGCCGCTCGGCTGCGCCTTGCCCTTGAACACCAGGTCGCAGGCGGCGCGGTAGGCCAGGCTGGTGTCCCAGTGGCCGGCCATCGGCTGATAGGCGGGATCGCCGGCGTTCTGGCCGTCGACCACGGCGGCCATGCGCTGCAGCGCGGCGTGCACCTGCTCGGCCGACACCACGCCGTGCTGCAGCCAGTTGGCGATGTGCTGGCTGCTGATGCGCAGCGTGGCGCGGTCTTCCATCAAGCCCACGTCGTGAATGTCGGGCACCTTGGAGCAGCCCACGCCCTGGTCGACCCAGCGCACCACGTAACCGAGCAGGCCCTGCGCGTTGTTGTCCAGCTCCTGCTGACGCTCGCCGGCCGACCAGTCCGGATGCGCGGCCACCGGCACCGTCAGCAGGCCGGTCAGCAACGCTTCACGTTCGCCGTCGACGTCGATGCCTTCGAGCTCACGCTGCACGGCCGCCACGTCGACCTCGTGGTAGTGCAAGGCATGCAGCGTGGCGGCGGTGGGGCTCGGCACCCAGGCGGTGTTGGCGCCGGCTTTCGGGTGCGCGATCTTCTGCGCCAGCATGGCGGCCATCAGGTCGGGCATCGCCCACATGCCCTTGCCGATCTGCGCGCGGCCGCGCAGCCCGCAGCCCAGACCGACCAGCACGTTGTTGCGCTCGTAGGCCTGGATCCAGGCACTGCTTTTCATGTCGCCCTTGCGCACCATCGGGCCGGCCAGCATGGCGGTATGGATCTCGTCGCCGGTGCGGTCGAGGAAGCCGGTGTTGATGAAGGCCACGCGAGCCGCGGCTTCGGCGAGGCAGGCCTTCAGGTTGACGCTGGTGCGCCGCTCTTCGTCCATGATGCCCAGTTTGACGGTGTTCGGCGCCAGCCCGAGCAGCGCCTCGACGCGGCCGAAGAGTTCACACGCAAAGGCCACTTCGGACGGCCCGTGCATCTTCGGCTTGACGATGTAGACCGAGCCGGCACGCGAATTGACGACGCCGTTCGCGCCGTGGCGCTGCAGGTCGTGCAGTGCGATGGTGGTGGTGACGACGGCGTCGAGGATGCCCTCGGGGATCTCGCGGCGCTCGTGTCCGCCCTCGCCCCACAGCACCGCCGGGTTCGTCATCAGGTGGCCCACATTGCGCAGGAACATCAGGCTGCGGCCGTGCAGCACGAGCCTGCCGCCGCCCGCGGCGTTGTATTCGCGGTCGGGGTTGAGGCCGCGGATGAAGGTCTTGCCGCCCTTCACCACCTCCTCGGTCAGCGTACCCTGCAGGATGCCCAGCCAGTTGGCGTAGCCGACCACCTTGTCGTCGGCGTCCACCGCGACCACCGAGTCCTCGAGGTCGAGAATCGTCGACAGCGCCGCTTCCATCACCAGGTCGCTGACGCCTGCGGCGTCGCTGGCGCCGATGGCGGTGGTGCGGTCGACGCGGATGTCGAGGTGCAACCCGTGGTGCAGCAGCAGCACCGAGCCCGGTGCCGCGGTCTCACCCTGCCAGCCCACACACTGCGCGGGGTCGACGAGGCCGGCCGTGCCGCCGTTCTTCAGACCGACGATCAACTGGCCGGCTGCGATCCGGTATCCCGTGGCGTCACGGTGCGAAGCGCCGGCGAGCGGCGCGGAACGGTCGAGCACGCCCCGCGCGAAGTCGACGACGCGCGCGCCGCGTGTCGGGTTGTAGGCGCGGCCCTTTTCGGCGCCGTCGGTCTCGGCGATGACGTCGGTGCCGTACAGCGCGTCGTACAGCGAGCCCCAGCGCGCGTTCGCGGCGTTCAGCGCATAACGTGCGTTCAGCAGCGGCACCACCAGTTGCGGGCCGGCCTGCAGTGCGAGTTCGGTGTCGACGCGGGTCGTGCTGGCCTGCACCGTGGCCGGCACCGGCACGAGGTAGCCGATGCGCTGCAGGAAGGCGCGGTAGGCCGGCATGTCGGTGATCGGCCCCGGGTGCGCCAGATGCCAGGCATCGATCTCCGTCTGCAGGCGGTCGCGCTCGGCCAGCAGCGCGGCGTTCTTCGGCGCCAGGTCGTGCACCAAAGCGTCGAAGCCGGCCCAGAAGGCCGCGCTCGCCACACCGGTGCCGGGCAGCACCTGGTCTTCGATGAAACGGTGCAGAACGTCGGCCACTTGCAGGCGGTGGATGGTGGTGCGTGCGGTCATTGGTGACATCCCAGAGAAAAGCAGGTTCAGGCGGGAAAGAAGGTCAGCGCCTCGCGCAGGCTGCTGCCGATGCGCGTGGGTTCGGTGTCGAGTGCCTCCAGCGGCGCGCCCGTGCGGTTCACCCACAGCGTGCTGTAGCCGAACCAGGTGGCGCCTATGGCGTCCCAGCAGTTGCTCGACACGAAGAGAATCTCGCGCGGCAGAAGGCCGAAGGCCGCCGGCCCCAGCGCATAGGCGGCGGGGTCGGTCTTGTAGCGCTGCACGCCGTGCACCGACAGCACATGCCGCAGCAGCCCGTGCAGTCCGGCGCTCTTCACGGCGACGGCCAGCATCTCCGGGTCGCCGTTCGACAGGATGCCGGCCGGGATGCCGCGCTGGTGCAGTTCGACCAGCACGCCGTGGTTTTCAGGGAAGGCGCTGAGGTGGCGGTATTGGTTCATCAGCCTCTCTTCGGCGGACTGGCTCAGCGCCAGACCGAGCTTTTGCGTGGCAAAACGCAGGCCGGCACGCGTGAGCTCCCAGAACGGCCGGTAGCGGCCGCTCATGGAAAGCAGCCGCGTGTAGTCGATCTGCTTGTCGCGCCAAAGCTGGGCGAGCCGTTCACCGTGGCCCGGAAACAGCTGTTCGGCCAGCAATGCCACGCTGTAGACGTCGAAAAGCGTGCCGTAGGCATCGAAGATCACGGCCTTCGGCGGTGCCTGCAGGCGGGCATGTGTTGCGGACGATTCCATGTCGTCAATCTATTCGAGTATTCGACGCGCATTAAGTACCAGATCTGGCGTGGATTTGTGCGGTTCACGCAAAAGTGGCGGCCTGCAGGGGGAACGCTGACACCGAGGGTGGCCCGGTCAACGATCGACGAACGGCGCAATCAATGACCTTCTACTCAGAATTGCAGCTTCAAGAAGGGATAATCAATCTCCATGGCACGACTCAAGCAGCTCGAATCCTTCGCCTCGGTGGCCGTTCGGGGCAGCCTGACGGCCGCCGCACACGCCGAAGGCGTGGCGCCGGCGGTGATCGGCCGGCGCATCGACGCGCTGGAAGAACGCCTGGGCGTGAAGCTCCTCGTGCGCACCACGCGCAAAATCACGCTGACCCACGAAGGCAGCGCGTTCCTCGAAGATTGCCAGCGCCTGCTGGCCGACATCGCCAACGCCGAAGCCAGCGTCAGCGCAGGTGGCGTGAAAGCGAGTGGTCACTTGCGAATTACTGCGCCGGCGGGTTTCGGTCGCCGACACGTGGCGCCGCTGGTGCCGCTGTTCATCGCACAACACCCTGACGTCAGCGTGTCGCTGAACCTCAGCGACCGCGTCGTCGACATCGTCAACGAGAGTTTCGACTGTGCGATCCGCGTCGGCGACCTGCCCGATTCGAGTCTGGTCAGCGTTCGGCTGGCCGACAACCGGCGCCTGTGCGTGGCCGCGCCAGCCTACCTGCAACGCGCCGGCACGCCGAAGACGCCGGCCGAGTTGTCACGCCACCAGTGCCTGACGCTGTCGTCGGACGCCAGCCAGACGCGCGGCTGGGCGTTCAAGGCGGACGGCGTGGTGACGCACCTGCGGCCCAGCGGCCGGCTCGACTGCAGCGATGGCCAAGTGCTGCACGGCTGGTGCCTGCAGGGCCTGGGCATTGCCTGGCGAAGCACATGGGAAGTCGAAGCCGAAGTGGCCGACGGCCGGTTGCAGATCGTGCTGGACGACTTCGCGGCGCCGCCGAACGGCATCTACGCCGTGTTTCCGCAGCGCAAGCACCTGCCCCTGCGGGTGCGGTTGTGGATCGACTTCATCAAGCACAGCCACGGCGACCCGGCTTACTGGAAGGCGGCCTGAAACAGACATGACCCGGCGCACGGGCGCAGGGGCATGTGCTTGCTTGCTTGCTCGCTCCTGATTAGCAAGAAACCTCAGGCGTCCGAACCGCAGCCAGCGGACACGGCGGAGCCGCAAGGATGGCGCGCAGCATGGCCGGCAACATCTCCTTCAGGTGGTACCTCCGGTTGAAGCGGAACTGAAACTCTGCCAAGTATCGCGGTGCGTACTTGGCGAAGCGGAACGCGTGGTGGGTGCCAGCGATGGCGGTCTTGAGGTTGCCGAGCATGATGTTGACGGCTTGGAACTCCGGATGCTTCGCGCTTGCGCTGCCGCCTCCGGTGACGATGCGGTCATGCACGCCGGCGTCGGCTGCTGCCG
>Ga0209181_10013736_pt1 | contig 10093 bp, 7 predicted proteins | sample MAT05_FD_187208 | JGI IMG/M metagenome (GOLD analysis project Ga0209181, IMG submission 187208) | Freshwater microbial communities from Lake Fryxell liftoff mats and glacier meltwater in Antarctica - MAT-05 (SPAdes) (version 2) | ecosystem: Environmental > Aquatic > Freshwater > Ice > Liftoff...
CCATCACCGTGCAGGGCGACGTGATCGACGGCGTGCAGGGCCCGACCGTCACCCAGGCCGTGTGGCCGCAGTTGCAGGCGCTGAAGGCGACCATGCCACCCGGCTACGACATCCGCATCGCCGGCACGCAGGAGCAGAGCAGCAAGGGCACCGGCAGCATCATCGCCGGCCTGCCGATCATGCTGTTCATCATCTTCACGCTGCTGATGCTGCAGTTGCACAGCTTCTCGCGGGCGATGCTGGTATTCCTCACCGGCCCGCTGGGCATTGCCGGCGTGGCGGCGGCGCTGCTGCTGTTCAACCGGCCATTCGGCTTCGTCGCGCTGCTGGGGGTGATCGCGCTGATGGGCATGATCATGCGCAACTCGGTGATCCTGATCGACCAGATCGAGCAGGACCGCGCCCGCGGCCTGCCGGCCTGGGACGCCATCGTCGAGGCGGCGGTGCGGCGCTTCCGGCCGATCGTGCTGACGGCGGCCGCTGCGGTGCTGGCGATGATCCCGCTCACCCGCAGCGTGTTCTGGGGTCCGATGGCGGTGGCCATCATGGGCGGGCTGATCGTGGCCACCGCGCTGACGCTGCTGGCGCTGCCGGCCATGTATGCGGCATGGTTCCGGGTGCGGCGCCCGGAGCCCGCCGGTCCGGAGGTGGCTGCGGGCTAGAATCGCCGGTTCCCCGGCGTGTCCGGCAGCCGTGCACGAAGCCGTGTGCAGCTGCCGCCCTCCAAGATTTCCCGCGCGGGTGGCGAAATCGGTAGACGCACCAGGTTTAGGTCCTGACGCCTTCACGGGCGTGCCGGTTCGAGTCCGGCCCCGCGCACCAGCCCCAACCCTTTCAGCGAGTTCCCCATGGCTGTCACTGTCGAAACCCTTGAAAAGCTCGAGCGCCGCATCACGCTGCTGATCCCGGCCAATGAATTCAACACCGAGATCGAGACCCGGCTGAAGAAACTGTCCCGCACCGTCAAGGCCGACGGCTTCCGCCCCGGCAAGGTGCCGATGTCGGTGGTCGCCCAGCGCTACGGCTATTCGGTGCAGAGCGAGGTGATGAACGACAAGATCGGCCGGGCCTTCGCCAACGCCGCCAACGGGGCCCAGCTGCGCGTGGCCGGCGTGCCGCGCGTGACGCCCAAGGACGGCGCACCCGAGGGCCAGCTGGCCTTCGACGCCACCTTCGAGGTGTACCCCGAGGTGACCCTGGGTGATCTGAGGAGCGTCGAAGTCGAGCGCTTCAGCAGTGAGGTGACCGAGGCCGCGATCGACCGCACGGTCGACATCCTGCGCAAGCAGCGCCGCACCTTCGCCCAGCGCCCGGCTGCCGAAGGCGCCGCCGAGACCGACCGCGTCACCATCGACTTCGAAGGCAAGATCGACGGCGAGACTTTCTCCGGCGGCAAGGCCGAGGCCTTCCAGTTCATCATCGGTGAAGGCCAGATGCTGGAGCAGTTCGACAAGGCCGTGCGCGGCATGAAGGTGGGTGACAACAAGACCTTCCCGCTGCAGTTCCCCGAGGACTACCACGGCAAGGACGTGGCCGGCAAGGAAGCCGACTTCCTGGTGACGGTGAAAAAGATCGAGGCGCAGCACCTGCCCGAACTGAACGAGCCCTTCATCCAGAGCCTGGGCATCGCAGCCGGCACGGTGGAGGGGCTGCGTGCCGACGTGAAGAAGAACCTGGAGCGCGAGGTCAAGTTCCGCGTGCTGGGCCGCAACAAGGGCGCGGCGATGGACGCACTGCTGAAGGTGGCCACGCTGGACGTGCCCAAGGCCCTGGTCGACAACGAGCTGGAGCGCCTGGTGGCCGGTGCCCGTGACGACCTGAAGCAGCGTGGCATCAAGGACGCCGACAAGGCACCGATCCCCAGCGAGCTGTTCCAGCCGCAGGCCGAGCGCCGCGTGCGCCTGGGCCTGGTGGTGGCTGAGCTGGTGCGCGCCAACAGCCTGCAGGCCAAGCCCGAGCAGCTGCAGGCGCACATCGAAGAGATGAGCCAGAGCTACGAGAAGCCCGCCGACGTGATGCGCTGGTACCTGTCAGACCGCCAGCGCATGGCCGAGGTGGAAGCAGTGGTGATCGAGAACAACGTCACCGCCTATGTCTTGAGCCTGGCCACGGTGGCCGACAAGGCACTGCCTTTCGACGAGTTGATGACGGCCTGAGCCTGGCCCTGGCCGCCTGTCCGGGGTGGTCAGGGCGCGTGGGCAGCATTCCGCCAGGGGCGCACGACTGACCGGTCTGCGCCCCTTTTTTCATCGCCTGCAAGCCCCTGGGCAGGGGGCCATAATCGGCGCAGACATTTCATCCGAGGAAAGCCATGAGTGCATTGGAGACGCAAGCCCTGGGCATGGTGCCCATCGTCATCGAGCAATCGGGACGGGGCGAACGCGCCTACGACATCTACAGCCGCCTGCTGCGCGAGCGCATCATTTTCCTGGTCGGCCCGGTGAACGACGGCACCGCCAACCTGGTGGTGGCGCAGATGCTGTTCCTGGAGAGCGAGAACCCCGACAAGGACATCTTCTTCTACATCAACAGCCCGGGCGGCAGCGTCAGCGCCGGCCTGTCGATCTACGACACGATGAACTTCATCAAGCCCGATGTCAGCACCCTGTGCATGGGCATGGCCGCAAGCATGGGCAGCTTTTTGCTGATGGCCGGCGCCAAGGGCAAGCGCATCTCGCTGCCGAACGCCAAGATCATGATGCACCAGCCCTCGGGCGGGGCACAGGGCCAGGCCACCGACATCGAAATCACTGCGCGCGAGATCATCAAGACGCGCGAGCAACTCAACCGCATCTACGCCGACCGCACCGGCCAGACCTACGAGAAGATCGCCGCCGACATGGAGCGTGATTACTACATGTCGCCCGAAGAGGCCAAGGCCTACGGCCTGATCGACCAGGTGATCGCCAAGCGCGGCTGATCACTTGCCTGCGGCGCCAAGCATGCCGCTGCGGGCGATCGATCCACCATCAAAATTCCTGTTTACCGCCTGAGCAAAGCACACTTTCACACATGGCCGACAAGAAGGGCGCCTCCGGCGAAAAAGTCCTGTACTGCAGCTTTTGCGGCAAGAGCCAGCACGAGGTCAAGAAGCTCATCGCCGGCCCGTCGGTGTTCATCTGCGACGAGTGCATCGAACTGTGCAACGACATCATCCGTGACGAGGCGCCCACCGAGGTCGGCGGCGCCAAGGCGGCCAAGTCGGACCTGCCTGCGCCGCTGGAGATCAAGACCACGCTGGACCAGTACGTGATCGGCCAGGATTCGGCCAAGCGCACCTTGGCAGTGGCGGTCTACAACCACTACAAGCGCCTGAAGTTCATCGCGGCCAATGCCAAGGAAGATGTGGAGCTCACCAAGAGCAACATTCTCCTGATCGGCCCCACCGGGTCGGGCAAGACCCTGCTGGCGCAGACCCTGGCCAAGCTGCTGAACGTGCCCTTCGTGATTGCCGATGCCACCACGCTGACCGAAGCCGGCTACGTGGGCGAGGACGTCGAGAACATCATCCAGAAGCTGCTGCAGAACTGCAACTACGACGTCGAGCGTGCGCAGCGCGGCATCGTCTACATCGACGAGATCGACAAGATCAGCCGCAAGGCCGACAACCCCAGCATCACCCGCGATGTGTCGGGCGAGGGCGTGCAGCAGGCCTTGCTGAAACTGGTGGAAGGCACGATGGCCAGCGTGCCGCCGCAGGGTGGGCGCAAGCACCCGAACCAGGACTTCCTGCAGATCGACACGACCAACATCCTGTTCATCTGCGGTGGTGCGTTCGACGGCCTGGAGAAGGTGATCCAGAACCGCACCGAAAAGTCCGGCATCGGCTTCGGCGCCAGCGTGCACAGCAAGACCGAGAAGCGTGCGGCCGACCTGTTCCGCGAGGCCGAGCCCGAAGACCTGATCAAGTTCGGCCTGATCCCCGAGCTGGTGGGCCGCCTGCCGGTGGTGGCCACGCTGGGCGAGCTGACCGAGTCGGCCATGATCCAGATCCTCACCGAGCCGCGCAACGCGCTGGTCAAGCAGTATCAGAAGTTGTTCGGCATGGACGGTGTCGAGCTGGAGGTTCGGCCGTCGGCGCTGTTGGCCATCGCCCGCAAGGCGCTCAAGCGCAAGACCGGCGCGCGCGGGCTGCGCTCGATCATGGAGAACGCCCTGATCGACACCATGTTCGACCTGCCCACGATGGACGGCGTGGCGAAGGTGGTGATCGACGAGCACATCGTCGAAGAAGGCGCCAAGCCCCTGCTCGTCTACCGCGAAAAGAAGGCCAGCGCCTGATCTCTGCTGTTGCCCCCTGGGTTGTGTTCCAGGCCACCGGGGACGCCTGCCACGCTGGCGTCCCTGTCCTTGCATTCGCCCGCTCAGGCCCCATGTCGGCTTGAGAAAGAGAGGTTTCCCTCATGTCTGGACATCCGATTCTTCCGCCTGACCCCATCACCCTGCCGCTGTTGCCGCTGCGCGATGTGGTCGTGTTCCCGCACATGGTGATCCCGCTGTTCGTGGGCCGGCCCAAATCCATCAAGGCCCTGGAGGCCGCGATGGAAGCCGGCCGCCAGATCATGCTGGTGGCGCAGAAGGCCGCCGGCAAAGACGAGCCCAAGCCCGACGACATGTTCGAGGTCGGCTGCGTCTCCAGCATCCTGCAGATGCTGAAGCTGCCCGATGGCACGGTGAAGGTGCTGGTCGAAGGCGTGCAGCGCGCCGAGACCAAGGCCATCCACGACACCGCCGAACACTTCACCGCCGAGGTGGTGCCGGTGCAACCCGCCGGTGAGCCGTCGCCCGAGGTGGAGGCACTGCGCCGCGCGGTGACGCAGCAGTTCGACCAGTACGTCAAGCTGAACAAGAAGATCCCGCCCGAGATCCTCACCAGCATTGCCGGCATCGACGACCCGGGCCGCCTGGCCGACACCATCGCCGCGCACCTGCCGCTCAAGCTCGAAGCCAAGCAGAGCGTGCTCGACTTGTTCGTGGTGGCCAAGCGGCTGGAGAAGCTGCTGGAGTTGCTGGAGCATGAAGTCGACATCCTGCAGGTGGAAAAGCGCATCCGCGGCCGCGTCAAGCGGCAGATGGAAAAGAGCCAGCGCGAGTACTACCTGAACGAGCAGGTCAAGGCCATCCAGAAGGAACTGGGTGACGGTGAAGAGGGTGCCGACCTCGAGGAACTCGAGAAGAAGATCGAAGCCGCCAAGATGAGCAAGGAGGCCCGCAAGAAGGCCGACTCCGAGTTGAAGAAGCTCAAGCTCATGTCGCCGATGAGCGCCGAAGCCACGGTGGTGCGCAACTTCATCGACACGCTGATCGGCCTGCCCTGGGCCAAGAAGAGCAAGGTCAAGCACGACCTGCCGCTGGCCGAGGAAGTGCTGAACGAAGACCACTTCGGCCTCGACAAGGTCAAGGAGCGCATCCTCGAATACCTCGCGGTGCAGCAGCGTGTCGACAAGGTCAAGGCGCCGATCCTGTGCCTGGTGGGCCCCCCGGGTGTTGGCAAGACCAGCCTGGGCCAGAGCGTGGCGCGCGCCACCGGCCGCAAGTTCGTGCGCATGGCCCTGGGCGGCGTCCGTGACGAAGCCGAGATCCGCGGCCACCGCCGCACCTACATCGGCAGCATGCCGGGCAAGGTGCTGCAGAGCCTGACCAAGGTGGGCGTGCGCAACCCGCTGTTCCTGCTCGACGAGATCGACAAGCTGGGCATGGACTTCCGCGGTGACCCGTCTTCGGCGCTGCTGGAAGTGCTCGACCCGGAGCAGAACCACACCTTCAGCGACCACTATGTCGAGGTCGATTTCGACCTGTCGGACGTGATGTTCATCGCCACGTCCAACAGCATGAACATCCCGCCGGCGCTGCTCGACCGGATGGAGGTGATCCGCCTGTCGGGTTACACCGAGGACGAGAAGGTCTCGATCGCCCAGCGCTACCTGCTGCCCAAGCAGGCCAAGAACAATGGCGTCAAGGATGAGGAGATGGAAGTCACCGAATCGGCGGTGCGCGGCATCATCCGCTACTACACCCGCGAGGCCGGCGTGCGCTCGCTGGAGCGCGAGATCTCCAAGATCTGCCGCAAGACGGTCAAGAGCATCCAGCTGAAGAAGGCCGTCGGCAAGGTGGTCGTCACCGATGAGAACCTGAACGACTTTCTCGGCGTGCGCAAGTTCGACTATGGCCGCGCCGAGAAGAAGAACCAGGTGGGGCAGGTGGTCGGTCTGGCCTGGACCGAAGTGGGTGGTGACCTGCTCACCATCGAGGCGGCGGTGATGCCCGGCAAGGGCAACATCATCCGCACCGGTTCGCTGGGCGACGTGATGAAAGAGTCGGTGGAAGCCGCCCGCTCGGTCATCCGCAGCCGTTCACGCCGCCTGGGTGTGAAGGACGAGATGTTCGAGAAGCGCGACATCCACATCCACGTGCCCGACGGCGCCACGCCCAAGGATGGCCCGAGCGCTGGTGCCGCCATGGCAACGGCCTTCGTTTCGGCGCTCACCAACATCCCGGTGCGGGCCGATGTGGCGATGACCGGTGAGATCACGCTGCGCGGTGAGATCACTGCGATCGGCGGCTTGAAGGAAAAGCTCTTGGCGGCGCACCGTGGCGGCATCAAGACGGTGCTGATCCCGGAAGAGAACGTCAAGGACCTGCAGGACATCCCCGAGAACGTGAAGAATCACCTGGAGATCGTGCCGGTGCGCTGGATCGAGCGGGTGCTGGAGATCGCGCTCGAGACCATGCCGCCGGCGCTGCCAGAAGACGAGCCTGTACCGGCCAAGGTGGACGCACCCAAGCCCGACGTGGCGAAGGCGGCGGGCTCGTCTGACGCCTTGCCGCACTGAAAAGTGCGGCTCAGGGGGCTTGCAAGGGAGTACCCAGGGCCACTAGAATGCCAGCTTCGCTCAAGACAACCGACGGTTTGAATTGTTCGAAGCAGTTGATTGAAGCAGTCGATAGAAGAAGACAAGGGTTCAGGCAACTGGACTCCCTGCGGGAGTAGCTCAGTTGGTAGAGCGCAACCTTGCCAAGGTTGAGGTCGAGAGTTCGAGACTCTTCTCCCGCTCCAGATTCGAAACAGGAAGCTCTGGCTTCCTGCAGAGTGACGAAACAGGAAGCTCTGGCCTCCTGTGGAGCAACGAAACGGGAAGCCACGGCTTCCCGTTTTCGTCTGCGCATTCGGTTTTTTCTGGACGGCGGCGCGATAGCAAAGCGGTTATGCAACGGATTGCAAATCCGTCTAGCCGGGTTCGACTCCCGGTCGCGCCTCCAGCCTCTTGTGCTCCGTGAGCGCAGCACTGAGATACGCATCGCAAGCCCGGTCAGCCCGGGCTTTTTTTCGGCCGCTTTTGCGCTGTCGTGGCGCCTGCAGCCGCAACGGCTGCCCGGTGTCTCATGGCCGGCCTGCACATGAGGCGCCTATCATGACCGGCAACGTCCTCGCGAAGCCATGCCCATGAACACGATGCCGACCTGTGATCTCTGTGACTTGCACAAGCACGACACCAGTGGCGCCTTCCGCGTGCTGCCACCCGTGTTTCAGGCTTACGGCGGCCGGGCTGCCTTCGCCGGGCCGGTGGCCACGGTGAAGTGCCACGAGGACAACACGTCGGTGAAGGCCCTGGTCGAATCGCCAGGCCATGGCCGGGTGCTCGTGGTCGATGGCGGTGGCTCGTTGCGCCATGCGCTGGTCGGCGGCAACCTGGCCGCCGCAGCAGCCCGCAATGGCTGGGTGGGTGTGGTGGTCGACGGTTGTGTGCGCGATGCGAGCGAACTCGCCGCCACGGATCTGGGCGTCCGTGCACTGGGCCTGATGCCACTGCCGACCGATCGCCGTCACCCGGGCTTGGTGGATGTGCCGGTACGACTGCAGGGCGTGGTGGTGCGCCCGGGCGACTGGCTGGTGGCCGATGCCGACGGCATCGTGGTGCTGGCCGAACCACCTGCCGCATGAGCGGCCTGCCCGGTTCGGACGACGCGCTGGCCGCAGTCGCCAAGCGCTGTCGTCAGCGGGTGCGGCAGCGGGCCCTGTTTGCCGCCGGCGTGTCCATGGTGCCTGTGCCAGGCATCGACTGGGTGACTGACGTGGGCGTGCTGGTCAAGGTGCTGCCCGAGATCAGTGCTGCATTCGGGCTGAGCCCGCAACAGGTGGAGCGTCTGGCGCCCGACCGCCGCGTGGTGGTCTACAAGGCGATCTCGGCCGGTGGCAGCCTGGTGCTGGGCCGCATGGTCACGCGTGAGCTGGTGCTGCTGCTGCTGAAGACGGTGGGTGTGCGCCTGAGTGCGCAACAGGCAGCCAAGTACCTGCCGATTGCCGGCCAGCTGGTGTCGGCGGCGCTCACCTACTCGGCGTTGCAGTTCGTGTGCGAACAGCACATTCGCCAGTGCGAGGCAGTGGCGCGGCAGTTGCTGTTGCCGGCGCCGGCACCCGCAGCCGGCTAGAATCGGCTGCTTCGGGGTGTAGCGCAGTCTGGTAGCGCATCTGCTTTGGGAGCAGAGGGTCGTAGGTTCGAATCCTATCGCCCCGACCAGGAATCCAAGCTTGTCCGAAACCAGGGCCGTGCAGCATGCACGGCCCTGGTCGTTTCGGGGCTCTCGCCAGTCAGGCGCGGCGCCGCGTCAGCCACAGCAGGCCCAGCGCCAGCGCCGCCAGGCCATAGCCGGCGGGTTCAGGAACGCCCTGCGGGGGGCGTGGGGTGAAGACCACGAAGTCCTGCGCCACGCTGCTGAACAGCCGCTGTGCATCGAACGACCTGCTGGCGCCCGGGTCCAGCACGGTGGTCAGCCAGGCATTGGCGCGGTTGCGCTGCTCGTTGGTGGCACCGCTGAGCAGGTGGAAGTCACCCGAGGTCACGTTGCCCGGTAGGCCTTCATACAGCAGCTCCCAGACCGCCAGCTGGAACGCGACGCTGTCAGTGGTGTTGGTGGCCGAACCTGCGGCCACCGTGTAGAGCTTGCCCAGGCGGTCGGCCTGGGTGCCAGTGAAGCCCCTCGCCGTGTCGTTGTCCACCAGGACGTAGGTGTAGGTCCGGCCCCAGCTGAAGCTCTGGAACAGGTCGGTGCAATAGGTCAGAAACGAGCTGCCGTTGTACGTGCCCTGGAGCTGCCCGGCGCCGATGGTGCCGAAACTGTCGATGGTGACGTCGACGTTGGCATGGCCGCTGGAGAAGCGATCGATGCGCACCGTGACATCGGTACCGGTCATCAGGCCCGCAGAGGCCTGGAGCGAGAACGCGGCAAGTGCCGCTGCGATTGCAGTGCGAAGCATGGAGTTGGGGCCGTCGGCATCCGTGGTGTGCAGGCGCCTTGGCCCGCGATGCCGGCACCTTATCGAAGCCGGGCCTGCCGTGGGGCCCGCAACGCCCGTCCAGGCCCACGCAGCGGCGGTCAGCGTGAAGTGCTGCCGCAGGCTGTGGCGATGGCGCCGCGTCTGGCCTGCCCGGAGGGAATCGAACCCCCGGCCTGCTGCTTAGAAGGCAGCTGCTCTATCCAGCTGAGCTACGGGCAGAAGCCACGATTCTAGGAGGCCGGCTCCCTGGGACCGGGCGCGGGTGCCGGTGCCGATGTCGGTGAATTAGGATCAACCGCTGCACGCAGTGACCCGACCGCAACCGCCCATGGCCATCCAACCCGCACCCCGTCGCGCGCCTGCGGCATGCCGTTGAACCCGCAGCGCTTCGACCGGCTGGACGCGCTGCGCGGCCTGGCCATCGTCTGGATGGTGGCGTTCCACTTCGCGTTCGACCTGAACCACTTCGGCTGGCTTCAGCCGCCCCAGCGCTTCACCCAGGACGCGCTGTGGACCACCCAGCGCACGCTGATCGTCAGCCTGTTTCTGCTGTGCGCCGGTGCCGGACAGGCGGTGGCCCTGCATGCCGGCATGGGCTGGCCGCGCTTCTGGCGGCGCTGGGCCCAGGTGGCGGGCTGCGCGCTGTTGGTGTCGGCCGGCTCGGCGCTGATGTTTCCCCACAGCTGGATCAGCTTCGGCGTGCTGCACGGCATGGCGCTGATGCTGGTCCTGGCCCGCCTGCTGGCGCCGTTGCGCGCCTGGCTGTGGCCGCTGGGGGCGCTGCTGGTGGCGTTGCCGCTGTGGCTGCAGCATCCG
>Ga0209181_10013739_pt1 | contig 10093 bp, 6 predicted proteins | sample MAT05_FD_187208 | JGI IMG/M metagenome (GOLD analysis project Ga0209181, IMG submission 187208) | Freshwater microbial communities from Lake Fryxell liftoff mats and glacier meltwater in Antarctica - MAT-05 (SPAdes) (version 2) | ecosystem: Environmental > Aquatic > Freshwater > Ice > Liftoff...
GATTCGTTTTGGAGGTGCATCGCACCGAAACGATGCAAGGTTTCGGTGCGATGCACCTCCAACAAATCCCAATTAATCCATTGCTACAGACGCTACGCCGCGCTGCGGCTAATATGACAAAGTAGAACTAAAGACCAAACGTAAAATACTTTAGACAGGATTTACATGATAAACAGGATTTATACCCCTATTAAATCCTGTTCGTCTTGTAAATCCTGTCAAAAAATAGTCCCTGCTACTTATTCATAAAACCTTGTGAACTTGTGTACATACCCTAGCTTATAGGATTTTGAGAAATTCAAAAAACAATTCCGTGCCAAATTTTCACGCTATGCTTTTGACACAACAGCGATACTCCGTGTTTAAGCAATACTTTCCAATAACTTCCGCATATCCACCTTCTCGCTCACCATACCGGCTACCTCGCTGATGTGGACACGTTGCTGCAACATTGAGTCGCGCTCACGGATGGTAACGGTTTCGTTTTCAAGGGTTTCAAAGTCAATCGTTACACAAAATGGCGTGCCAATGGCATCTTGACGGCGGTAGCGGCGACCAACGGCATCTTTTTCGTCGTATTGGCAAAGGAAGTGGAATTTCAATTTATCGTACACTTCACGGGCTTTGCCCACTAATTCGTCTTTGTTTTTCAACAGTGGCAACACGGCACATTTCACGGGTGCGAGGGCTGGTGCGATGCGCAAGACCGTCCGGGTGCTGTCTTCACCTTGCGCGTCAGGTACGGTCTCTTCTACAAGCGCATTCGACAGTACGGAAAGAAACATACGGTCGCAGCCGACCGAGGTTTCCACCACAAATGGCGTGTAGTGCTCATTGAGTTCAGGATCAAAGAAGTGCAACTTTTTGCCCGATAATTCGGAGTGGCTACGCAGGTCGAAATCGGTGCGAGAGTGAATGCCTTCCAATTCTTTAAAACCAAAAGGAAATTCGAACTGAATATCCACCGCAGCATTGGCGTAGTGCGCGAGGTTATCGTGGTCTTTGAACTTAAGTTTTGCCGCTGGAGTAACCGCCTGATGCCAAGCCATGCGGCGTGCTTTCCAGGTGTTGTACCATTCCATTTCTGTGCCGGGGCGCACAAAAAATTGCATTTCCATCTGCTCAAATTCGCGCATTCGGAAAATGAATTGCCGCGCCACGATTTCGTTTCGAAAGGCTTTTCCGATTTGAGCAATTCCAAAAGGGATTTTTTGGCGGGTGGTCTTTTGAACATTAAGGAAATTGACAAAAATACCCTGCGCTGTTTCCGGGCGGAGGTAGAGTTTGTCGCCCGCTCCGGTGTTCGACATTTGGGTGGAGAACATCAGGTTGAACTGACGGACTTCAGTCCAGTTGCGCGAACCGCTGTCCGGGTCAGCAATCTCCAACTCGTCAATGATGGCTTTCAAATCGGCCATATCGTTGTTTTTTAAGGCGTTGGCGAGGCGCTTTTCTACAGCATCTGCTTTTTGCGTGTATTCCAGTACCCTGGGGTTTGTTTCGCGAAACATCTTTTCGTCAAAGGTTTCGCCAAATCGTTTGGCCGCTTTTTCTACTTCTTTATCGGCCTTTCCAGTCATTTTATCAATCTCCCCTTCGATCAGCACATCGGCGCGGAAACGCTTTTTTGAGTCTTTATTGTCCACCAAGGGGTCGTTAAATGCATCCACGTGACCACTTGCCTTCCAAATAAGTGGGTGCATAAAAATGGCTGAATCGAGTCCGGTGATGTTCTCGTTCATCTGCACCATGGCGCGCCACCAGTATTCTTTGATGTTATTTTTGAGTTCTACGCCCATTGGGCCGTAATCATACACGCCGTTCAATCCGTCGTACACTTCAGATGAGGGGTAAATAAATCCGTATTCTTTGCTGTGCGACACGATGCGCTTGAACAAATCTTCTTGCATTACTAAGTAACTATGAACTATGAACTATGAACTATGAACGATGAGGTTGACACTCGGCGTACGCATCGAATGCTTTTAAAACAAAGGTCAGAAAATTGATTGAAAATTTCAGACTCGTCTCCTTAATCTCCACCACCCAAGTAAGAAACCTGCCAATAGTATAAGCCCCAAAACCAACCACCAACCTTGCCCAAAGGCAGATTTCTCAGGCAAGTCCAAAGCCCGCATATCCCCAGATGCTGCCAGACCAGCCCAAAAAAACGGGTGCGTCATCTCGAAATTTGCATCGTTTTTCAGGAAATCTAATTTGGCTAGTTTTAATGCCTCATCCTTAGTTTTTCCTTGTTGCAAGTATTTAAAAAAGGCCTCCACAAGCGGTGGGGCAGTATTTTCGTGGAGCAACCAGAGGCTCATGACAGAAGCCGGCACGCCTGCCGCTGCGAATGCCCTTGCAAGGCTATACACACCTTCTCCTTGTTCCAACTTGCCTGAGCCTGAATGACAGGCACTGAGTACCACCAGATCCGCCTGGAGCTGCATGATCTGAAGTTCTGAGGCGTAAAGAATATTATTGTTGATCAAAGAATCCGGCCCTGGGTCGCCAAAAAGCAGGCGGGAGAGTTCGGGGTGTTCGTTGTCAGAAATGCCGTGCATGGCGAGCAGTAGGGTGCGGTAATTAACCGCTGAGTTTTTGAAACAAGATTCGCTGCTCGCTGTGCCCAACCAGGCTTTTCCACCCAGCATATCACATACTTTTTCGGTCATTGGACCAGTATTCTCCAGTTTATACGAACTGTCTCGTTCATAAATTGGGGCATAGCCGCCGAAGACCTGTGGCGGCCTTGAAACGGCCTTTAAATGGGTTTCACTGATGCTTTTTTGGATATTCAGCAGGGTGGCAGAATAGGCGTACCCCAAACTGTAATCGGCCAGAAGCCAATGCTGATCGCGCCAAGTACTTTTTTCGACTGCCGGACTGCTGATTAATACATCAAAGGGCACCAGCATCAATACATCATCCGGCACGATCAGGAGGCTGCTGATGGCTGCACCCCAGCGTTTACGCTCCGGGGCAATCAGGAGACAGTCAAGCATCCAGGCTTTTTGGAGGAAGGCTGCACGTCCAGCTTCTTCACCGGCCCAGAGGTATGCGCTGAATTGCTTGGTTTGTTCCCGGAACAACTCAGGCAAAGCGGCTTTCCGCCACCTAAAATCGCCGGAGGCATCAAAGCTGAAAATATAGGCCGCTGTTTCAGTTAGAAAATAATCGACCATCGCTTGTCCGGGACGGAGCAGGCTGCGCACATCTTTTGCAGCCAATACCTGAAGGAAAAGTGAATCTGGATTGTTGTAAGCGGGGAAATCGGCCAGTAGTTTTTGGCGTTCGAGTTTTAGGTCGAAGAGCTGATTTTCCCAAGTTTCAATCTTTTTGGGACTCGATGCTTTCTCCTTCTCTCTTTCAGTTGCGATTTCATGTTCCAGCCACGCCATACGCGCACGGAGGTCGTAGTCTTTTTCGCGAATGTCTTCGGGGAGGTATTGTCGGGCTTGTACGAGGCTTTGGAGCAGGAGCATCCCGCGCGCAAGCTCAGTGAGACGAAAGGCCCGCTCGATGTATTGCGGGTTGCCGTTACTGCGCTCAAACAGTTTCCAGGTCAGGTCAATGGCATCTTGAAAACGCTGACGGCTTTCTTTCAAGGCCAATAAAGAGGACGATTCGTAGGCGTGGGTAGCACGCAATTTTGCCTCTACGAAGGGGATTAGTTCGTAGCATTCTAAGGCTTTGTCGAGTTGATTCAATGCTTGAAAGGCCCGAGCTTTGCCTTGCAAGGCTTCTAGAATCGTGTTTTCGGAGTAAAAATTAGCGGATGAAGGCGATTGGGTTAGGTCGGTTAAATTCAGCCCAGGTACTACACAAAATAACGCATGATGGAAATAGGCCAGTGCCGCGCGGGGTTGATTTTGTTTCAACATTAAAGTGCCTAGCAAGTCGTACACTTTGCCAATCTCCCTGCGTTTTTCGGTTCCCCATTTTTTTTTACCAGCTTCGAGTGCTTTATGGCAATGGATTTGTGCTTCTACATTTTGATTTTGAGCAGCATGAATTTCAGCTTTTGTAGCATGGTATTGGCAGAGGTAGTTTTGTTCATCCAAATCGCCTTGCTCCGCCACCATCTGCTTGATCAACAATGGGGTTTTTTCCAAAGACTTCATACCCAGTGCAGGCTGCCCAAGCTTAAGCAAAGCATCAGCTTCGTTCAGAAAAAGGCTTATTTTATAATCACTGCTTAGGTCTTTCAAGCTAAGTCCTTGGCGGACAGCCCTTAGCGCCTCATCGTGCAGCCCAACCTCATTAAGTGCAATGGCAAGATCACCATGATCACTTAATTTAGCTTCGGGGTATAACTGGCTGTAATTTAAACTACGGCGAAAAAGGCTGATAGCTCGCTCATAATCGCCAATACGCGTATAAATGTTACCCAGGTTATGGTACAAGTAACGGGCCACTCGATCACTGTGTTCGCCGAGTTTGCTAAAGAAAATATTTTGGGCTTTTTCAAAGTAGTTTTTTGCTCCAATATAGTCACCTGCATCCGTGCGTAGCACGTGGCCTGCAGCTAGTAAAGTCATGGTATACTGTTCCCACTCTTTAGGGGTGTTTGGTTCGCGCCATTTTTCTCGAAGTCCCTGTTCAATCAATTCAACGGCTTTGTCTGGTTGGTCCAAATCACTGCTAATAATGTAGGCCAGGGCAGAATAAGTTTTTAACCAAGGTGCCAGTTGGTCGAGTGCTTTAAAGTGCTTCCTGGCTCCTTCAATGTAATAGTAGGAACTGTCTACTGCTCCTTTTTGAAGACATGACTTAGCCTTTAAAATGAATTGCTCAGCTTGCAATGAATCCATTTGCGCATAAAGCGGCATGGAGAAAAAGAACAGTAAAAACGTAGCAATTTTGCCCATTGGCGAAGATTTTTGGACTAGGCGCAAGATATTATGCGCACGTTCCTAAACGATTGTGGCAAAATGAAATTGCGGCTAACCCGGAACACCTTTTGTCTTCTGAATTAATACTGTCCCAGCTTTAAGCAGCAAATTGCGGCTTAGTACGAAAAAAACTAGTGCACGATTTACGTTTACTAAACCTATAAGGTTTAGTAAACGTAAATCGTGAAACCGGGAAGTTGTTTATTAGTCGTTACTAAGAAAAATTAGTCGTTTTGCTGCTTAAAGAAATACCAAATCAAAATCCCTACAATCACTAGGATAAGCAAGATACAAAGTAATCCACAGGAATTGGTAGGAGTAGGAACAGGATTTGGGCCATCACCTGGTCGTGCTTCTCCGATACCCGGATAAGTGCCGTCTTCTTTTTGGAATTGTTGGCTGGACAGCATATCGTTAGGACTACAGGCTCCTTCACCCGCGGAAAATTTGACACAAACTTCTACTGCTCGAGGGCTTTCGTCATATAACCGGGCAACTCCAGCGGCATCGGTTTCCAGGGTAAAGTACAATTCTCTGCAAGAGGGCTCGTACTCTGGAGGTACGCCTGTGATTTGGAAGCCAGGCAGATTTGCGCTCCACGACAACCCAGGTGTTCCGCCTGTCCAAACTGGTGCAGTTCCCGAAAGATCAATAAATTGAGGCTGAGCAACATAATGCCCGCCAGTAATGTCATTAAAGGTGAGTGTCGGGTTGGTTTCGTTTCCAGACCCGGTATTACAAACGAGCATCCTGAAACTTACCCGGAATTTACCAGTCCCTAAATCGCGAATGTCGGTTACCACCAATCCATTTGGATCATGGCTTGCATCCAAGGTCAGATTGAGCAATTCGATACCCTTGATATAAATTTGGCTATTAGGTCCCAATCTGAAACTTCCGGTGAAGTTGTTGCCAAAAAGCGTTTGTGCAAGTTTAAGCATTCTGCCATGTGCAGGGTCACTACTTGACACGGAATCTGGGCCGACCAAAATACAGGCAAAACAGGCTGGACTTGTGGCCGGCGGCAGTGCACCGTCGGGTAAATCAGCCATTTTGAACGTCTCAAGGACTGGGAAAACCCGAAGCTCTGTAACGCCCTCGGTAAACAAACCTATTGGAGCGGCAGTATTAAAAAGCAGACGGCTCTTGAATTTAGTATTCATGGCATCGAGCAAAGATGGCCCACCAAAAACGAATGGCGGGGCACCGCCTGTTGCTAGGTTCTCAACCACCTGTGGTGTAAACGCTGTATTTTGGTAAGCCGTTAATTCAGTCGCCTTGTACTTTAATAAACTGGTAGGCGCAAAGGATCCAAACCCAATATTACTCAATGAATTGTAATAAAAAAGCGCTGTTGTGGCTGGTTCAGAACGACGATAAGAGAGCACGAAATTTATAGGGTATCCTGCTCTTGGGGTGTGGTTATAATCTATATCCACCTTTGCATCAGGTCTTGCAACCAGTCGAACAGTCGGCTCAATGGGGGTGCCAGATGCCCCAGCCCCGCTTACATTGATACTGGAGCGGGCTTCTTCTGGAGGTTTACTGTTGTGGTATTTTTCAGTCAGGTAAACAACCGGGTTATAACGCCCGGGTTGGAAATAGCGATACCCAACAATCGTTTTGGAGGCCGCATCCAGGGTTGAAATATCATCCCTGAATTTTATGTAATTCCCATCCCCAAAGATCCAAAACGCCTTGTACCAGCCACAGTTACCATCATTTACTCCTCTACAAAGCACATTTCCTACGCTCGGTGTAGTGGCATCCAATGATTCAAAAGTGAGCGCAGTAGCTGTCGTGAGTGGAATAGGGGTCGATATGCCTGATTCCGCAGCAGTGCCAGCTACACCGTAAGTGCCGAGCACGGTTCTACCTTGTGAAATGCGCATTCTTTGCCCTGTTTCACCTGGTTGGGCTACCAGATTTTGGGCAATTAAAGTGGCGGTTAAAAATGCTAAGCTGAGAATTATTTTCGTACATTTCATGGTTGAAAAAGATCGGTTTTAGAAAATTAACAAGGAGGAAACCTCCAAGGATAAAAGTTCAAACAGGTTGTTCACACCGCGAAGCAAAAGCTTTCTGCCATAATCATCGGTTATCCTGGCTCATTTTTTTCAAACGCGCAGACGGGGTGTCCAATTTTATCTTCAAAATCGCATCTCGTGCCACTTTTCCGAACGCAAATAAACCAACACCAAAACGATCATCGGCACCCAATACAGCACTTCTGCGGCCCAGACCCAGATCAAACCGAGCTGCGTAAAATTGGTCACCCAATAAATATAACCGAGATAAAAAGCGATGCAAAGTGCCTGAAGTTTTAAGCCAAACCAGGTGGCGCCCGTGCCTGAAAGCGCATTCATCAGTACTGCTCCAAAGGTGGAGAAACTGAGCAGGCACAACAAAAAGTAAAAGATTGGCTGTGTCTCTGTGATCAGGCTCATGTCTGCTTTGCCCAAGAGCGGATAAAGTAGTTTTTCGGGGTACAGCAAAATAGGCACGGCCATGAGCATTGTCACAAACCAGCACAATTTGCCGGTTTTCCAGGCAGCCCCCAGCACTTCAGCGCGTCGATTTTGTCCGATCAAATTGGAAACCAGCGTATTGACGCCCGTCGAAAAGCCCCAAAGCGGAATCGAAAGAAAGAGATAAACCGTGCGTGCAAGGTTTGAAATGGCCAGCGGACGTTCGCCCAAATTTTCTACCATACCAAAGAAAAACACCCAGCTGCCTTGTCCAATAGCAGCTTGCACCACCACGGGTAGTGCAATGCGAAGTTGATGCAAAGTCATCGGCCAGTCTGGCTTGGGTATCTTGAAGATGTGTTGATCTCGAATTTGCTTGTCAAAGACCATGTAGGTTACAAAAAACACAAATGCCACGCCTTCCGCAATGCTGCTCGCCAAGCCTGAGCCACCGATGCCCATTTCTGGGAGACCGAATTTGCCAAAAATTAGGGCATAGTTTAGGCCTAAATTCACAAGGGCTAAAAGTAAGGTTGTGGCCAGAATAATCCGGGGTCGCGCGATGCCAGTGTACAACGAAATCAAAGCCACGCCCCCATAACTGAAAAACACCCCATAGGAGCGATAATGGATGTATTCAAGGCTTTTTTCGTAGACTTCAGGAGAGTGTTCGAGAAAAAATTGGAAAAACCAGGCAGACCCAAAGCGCATAAATGCCCACATCACCGCCGCCAGGGCCAACTCAAAAAGCAACATCGTGTGAAAGGTATGGCCCACTGCTCCGGGCCTAATTTCTCCCATCCGTCGGGCGATCATAATTTGCCCTCCCCGTGAAAAAGAAAAACCTATGGCCGCAATAGTGATGTAAAAAACCCCGACAAAACCCATGGCTGCAAACTCCACTTCTCCCTTGTGATACAAGAGCACCGCATCACTCATAGCGATGACGTTTTGGGCTGCCGAACCAAGCATGATCGGAGCCGAAATTTTCCAAATCTGGCGGTAGGATAAGTCTAGTAGCAAGGGTTTGTGATTTTTGGAAAACTAAACAGAACCACTTCAAAAAAACATCCAAGGCTTCCAGCGAGCAGGCAAAATATCGAAATGTTGTTTTTCTCGAAAATCCGGATCCATAAAAGCCAAGGAAAGCTCAAAAAAATCAAGCGTCAAGGTAACCTGTGGATGATTTTTGATCCGCGCCCAAGCCTCGGCCATATCTGCCGACCAATGCATGTCATCGAACACAAAAACGGTCTTGGGGTGGGCAAATGATAGGCTTTCCTCAAAATAGCGAAGCGTGGGTGCTTTTTGGTGATTGCCATCAAAGAAGATAAAATCAGGCGATTGCAAATCTCCGAGTGCGATTTTTAAAGTTTGCTCAAAAGGCCCTTCCCTAATTTCAATGTTTTTTAAAAGCCCCAACCACTCCAGGTTCATCCGCGCTACTTGTGCCGTTTCAGCACTACCCTCCAAGCTGATGAAACGCGCTTCCCGAACGGCAGAAGCCAGGTACATTGCTCCAATGCCAACAGAGGTGCCAAGCTCCAGCATCTTTTTAGGCTGTAAATGATTGGCCAGTCGGAACAACATTTGTCCCTGTGCGGCCGAACTTCCCGACTGTCTGGCCACATGCCGAACACTGCGTTTTTTATTGCCAGGAGCTGAGTCTTGTACTCCGCCACTTCCATAGTCCACGATACTCAGAGCCAAATCGCTTTTCAATAGTTTATCGCGCATTACCTCCACATCACCGAAAGCGTAAAACCAGCGTTCATCTTCTAATAATGCACAGGCTAACTCGAACACAAAAGGGGAGTGTAGTTGATATTTGGTGATAGCGGTATGGTAAAAGCGGAAAAATTCGCCGATCTGGAAGTAGTTCATGGTAACTGGAAGGATGCCTACGAAAAGTTAGCGAAACCCATTTTTTAACACTTGGGCGCAAAATAGGGCGGGATTCGGTTAAAAAAATATTAAACGATTTTTCCTTTAAAAACATCGCCACTTATCCGCCCGTTTTGGCGACAGTTTCACACAAAACGAGACAATAATTAACATGAAAAAGATTCAGTTTTTCCTCAGCCCCTTACTTCTGGTTCTTTTATTCACGGTTTCAGCTTCCGCACAGCGATATAAAACTGCCGCTGGTGTCAGAGTTGATAACGGTTTTAATCTCACCGTGCAACAGTACATTACAAAAGGTTGGACGGTAGAAGGAATATTGCACACGCCATTTATTGCTTCAAAAGACCTCGGTATTACCTTATTGGCAGAAAAGCACCACAAGATATTGTTTCGAGGCACTAATTTCTATACTGGTGCAGGGGTACACTACTATTGGCAACAAAATTCAGCCCGGGAATCAAGTGAAATACATGATAATGTGATGGGAATCAGTGGTATTGCTGGTCTGGAAGTGTCCTTGGGCCGTATTAATCTTGCGGTGGACTGGAAACCTGAACTTCATTTATCTGGCGATCAAGCCCGTCCGTTTGAATGGAATGGAGCCTCCGTTTCGCTTCGCTATATCATCGAAAAGCGGGAACGCAAGAAAATTAAGGATTGGAAGTTTTGGAATAAGATTGGCGGGAAGCAGCAGAAGAAACGATAAGGTAGGAACGATGAACTATAGAACAGGACAGCCCGGTATCTTTTGGATGCCGGGCTGTCCTTATTTTAACGCAAGCACTAGTTCCATCCCCAAATCACCTCTAACCAAATCAACAGTTA
>Ga0209181_10013743_pt1 | contig 10091 bp, 12 predicted proteins | sample MAT05_FD_187208 | JGI IMG/M metagenome (GOLD analysis project Ga0209181, IMG submission 187208) | Freshwater microbial communities from Lake Fryxell liftoff mats and glacier meltwater in Antarctica - MAT-05 (SPAdes) (version 2) | ecosystem: Environmental > Aquatic > Freshwater > Ice > Liftoff...
CTTCCAGGTCGATAATTCCCTCGTGAACATCGCCGATCCCGCGTTCCTCGGCCGGCACATCGAGACCGAATCGGAAGCATCCTCCAAGGTCGTCTTCAAAGAACGGGCCGAAGAGAAAGTCGGCGTGCTCGCCCTCATCGACGGTAAGTGCGGCATCGTCGAATACTCGGACATGCCCGCCGAAATGACGAACGAGAAGCTGCCGAACGGGGAACTCGCGTTCCGAGCCGGGAACCCCGCGATCCACTTGTTCAGCGTGGAGTTCCTCGCCAAAGTGACGAGCGGTGCGGGGCGATTAGCGTTTCACATCGCGCGCAAGAAAGTCCCCTTCTACGACTCGGAAACGGGAGCCGCCGTTGAACCCACGACCGAGAACGCCTTAAAATTCGAGATGTTCGTTTTCGATGCGCTTCCGATGGCAACGCGGTGGCTCGCGGTGAGCGTACGTCGGGAAGACGAGTTCGCCCCGCTCAAGAACGCGGCCGGATCGGATTCGCCCGAAACCGTGCGCCGCCTGCAATTGGATAAGTCGATCCGTTGGCTGCGGGCCGCGGGACGTAACATGCCGGACGATGCGGAGGTCGAGATCAGTCCGCTGTTCGCACTCGATGCGGTCGAGGTCGCGAAAAAACTTCCTCAAGATTGGCAGTATTCCGAACCGACGACGTTGAGATAAACGCGACCCGAAAGGATTTCCGATGCTCCACGCAATGATCATGGCCGGCGGCGGCGGCACGCGGTTTTGGCCCCGCAGCCGCACAGTGCGACCGAAGCAGTTCCTCACGTTCGCAGGAGATCGCACGCTCCTTCAAGGGACGCTCGACCGGATCGTGGCCCAAGTGCCGGGGTCGCGAACCTGGGTCATCACCGGCGAACCGCACGTCGGCGAAGCGCGGAATCAACTGCCCGAGTTGCCGGGCGATCAGATCGTCGGCGAACCGTTCGGCCGCGATACGGCCGCGTGCATCGGCCTCGGTGCCGCGCTCATCGCCCAGGTCGATCCCGCGGCGACGATGATCGTCATGCCCGCGGACCACGTCATCGAACCGGTACGCGAGTTTCAACGAGCCGTCCACGCCGCCGAGCAATTCGCGGACGACTTTCCGAACGCCCTGCTCACCTTCGGCATTCCACCGACGTTCCCAAGCACGGGCTACGGCTACATCCACCGAGGCGAACCGGTCGGGCAACGGCAGAATGTCTCGGCGTCCGCCGTGAAGGCGTTCAAAGAAAAGCCCTCCGCCGACGTGGCCGAGCGGTTCCTCGCCGCGGGCGATTTCTTCTGGAACAGCGGCATCTTCGTCTGGAAAGCCACTGCGATCCTCGGCGAACTCCGCAAGCAGCGGCCGAAGTTGTACGCCTCGATCGAACGCATTGCCGAAGCGTGGCCCACGGCGAAGCGCGACGAAGTCTTCCGTTCGGAATACGAGAATTTAGAAAAGATCAGCATCGACTTCGCGGTCATGGAGAAAGCGGACAAGGTGCTCGTGATTCAAGCCCCGTACCAATGGGACGACGTGGGCAGTTGGCTCGCCCTCGAACGCCGCAACCCGCAGGACGCGGACGGCAACACCGTGCAGGGTTTGACCTGTTCGGTGAACACGAACAATTGCGTGATCGTCACCGACCCCGGCAAACTGATTGCCACGCTCGGCGTGCGCGATCTCATCATCATTCAAGACGGCGACTGCACGCTGGTCACGACCCGCAGCGACGAATCGAACGTCAAGCAGATCGTCGATCAACTCAAGAAGCGCGGCCTGGAGAAGTATCTGTGATCGAGGTAGCTGCTGAGCCCCGAGGTTTACCACCGCGGGGCCGCCTCCTCGGCATCGACTTCGGCGCGGTCCGGCTCGGCATCTCCATCTGCGACCCGGACCGCATCCTCGCGTCGCCCCTCGAAACATACACACGGCGATCCGCGGACCTCGACGCCATTTACTTGCAGACGCTCATCACCAATCAAAAAGCCGTCGGCCTCGTCGTGGGCCTCGCGATTTCGCTCGATGGCACCGAGGGCCCCAAGGCCCGCGAATGCCGGGCGTTCGGCGAGTGGCTCCGCGGTGTCACTGGGCTCCCCGCGCTCTATTGGGACGAACGCTTCACCACGTCCTTGGCCGAAGATTCCCTCCGCGAAGCCGGCGTGAAACGAGACAAACGAAAAGGAAAAAAGGACCGCATCGCGGCGCAATTCATCCTTCAAGCGTTCCTCGACGCGGGTTGCCCGGCGGGGTGAGGTCGCGTGGTATACTCTCAAAGACAGGCTAAGGAGTCTATTATGTCCACACTGCTAGCTACAGAACCTCCTACTACGCCGCGAGCTAAACCTCGTTGGAAATCCATCGCCGAACTCGTGAACGGATTCGGAGACATCCCGCTGGAACGCATTCGCTTCGATCCCTATCCGGGCACGGCGACCGAAGTTGACTTTCTCGACCTTTCCAATTCCGGAGTTCTCTGCGAACTCATCGACGGCACCCTCGTGGAGAAGCCGATGGGTTCACCGGAATCGTACTTCGCGTCCGCCATCGCGACGTTTCTCAACAATTTCATATTCCCTCGACGGCTCGGCGTGACCAGCGTGACCGACGGAATGTACCGCATGATCCACGGAAACATCCGCGAACCCGACGTGGCGTTTACCGCCCGCAAGCGCCTCGTCCATCCGCTGACTCAGATTAGCGATTGGTGTCCGGACCTGTGCGTCGAAGTCCTCAGCCCATCGAACACCCGAGCGGAAATGTCGAAGAAGCGAGCCGAGTATTTTGCCGCAGGGTGCCGTCTGGTTTGGATCATCGACCGAACGTCCAAGACCGCAACCGCCTTCACCGACCCGAACACATTCTCGAAGCACGATGAAAACGGCGTCCTCGATGGCGGCGACGTCCTACCCGGATTCGAACTGAGCTTGAAGGAACTGTTCGATACGATCGAATCGTGTACGAACCCGAACGACTGATTCGCCGATCGGGCTTGCTGCGTTCTCGGGCGACCGAGTCGCTGCGGACCTCGAAGGAGCCGACCGTCATCGTCAAGTACGACGCGACGGACAAGCACCCGGCGCAGACAGAACTGTTCACGAAGGACGTGCCCGTTGGCATCTGGACGCAGATCCTCTACAGCGGTTGCCTGACGGCCGACAAGAAAAACGCCCTGCTCGACCGGGTGAAGAAACTGCAAGAAGCGATCAAGCTCGCCAAGGAACAAGCGAACCTGCAGGAAGTGGAGTGCAAGAAAGCGGCCGAGGCGATCTTCGCGTTCGTATTTGCAGGGTAAAAAGCCCAGGGACAGCCGTCCCTGGGCTTCCAGGACAATGAAATAATCTAGCCCGCGGGGTTGAACCTCGTTCGACCCCCGGGCATCATGTTCGATGCACAGGCGTGCAAAAATCAGTAGCAGGCTCAAGCTGATGGGGCCGTTGAAAGGGGAGCGATCCCCGCCACGTTCCGATTTCCTCGGAGTGCGTGGTCCCCGCGAGGGGCCTGACGGGCGGTCCGGCAGAAGGCTCAGATTGTCCACGCCAAAACTCAAACCCGTGCCGAGGTGCCCGAACGACGACCGGCGACGTTCACGTCAACCCTGAGGTCGGGGGCTCAAATCCCTCCCCCCTCGCTTTCGAAGCGTCCTTCGAGGGGGTAGCTCAACGGTAGAGCGCAGGGGTAACATTTTGAACGCCGGCGACCGGATGATTTCGGACACTCCCTGAGACGGCACGACACCCCTTAAAAAGGTGTAGCCACAAGCTCCGGTGCGGAGGCTACCCGCACCGGAGTGCTTTTTCGATCCGTTCACTTTTGGATCGGAGGACTCGATGTCGATCCTGACGCTTCCCGGCAATCCTCTTCAAGATTTGCCATTACTTCTACCACGCAAAACGATTGCCGAACTCCTTCAAGAACTCGGCGACATTCCGGCCGAACGAGTTCGGTTATTCCCCTATCCGGGCACGGCAACGGAAGAAGACTCACTGAGCGTCAATGAACAAGGCGGCCATTGCGAACTCGTCGATGGAACTTTGGTGGAGTTGCCGATGAGTTTTCCCGCCGATTATCTCGGGTTTCTGATCGCGACAATCCTCCATGCATTCATCGCTCCACGACGATTGGGACTCGTCGTCACCGCCCGCGCGCAATTTCGAATGATCCACGGAAATATCCGAGAGCCCGATGCTTCCTTCACTCGTCGCGAACGCATACCGAAACCCCTCCCGACCGTCGGCGGTTGGTGCCCGGATCTGTGCATCGAAATCCTGAGCCCCGGCAACACGGCTCCGGAAATGTCGAAGAAGCGAACTGAATATTTTGCCTCCGGTTGTCAACTCGTGTGGGAAATCGATCCCGAATCGCGAACCGCTACTGTTTACATCAAGACCGGTGCGCCGATGCTCCTCGATCCTGCCGGAATCTTGACCGGTGATCCGGTGCTACCGGGGTTCCAAATCCCTCTGGCGGAGTTATTCCAGCAATTCGACGAACTCACTTTGCAAACCGAATGACCGACCGCGAATTCGCCACCGATGTCGTCCGCCGCCTGCAAGCTGCGGGCTTTCGAGCCCTCTGGGCCGGGGGGTGCGTGCGCGACGAAATCCTCGGCGTCGAACCCGCGGACTACGACGTTGCCACGGACGCGCGGCCCGAACAAGTTCAAAAGCTATTCCGCCGCACTCACGCCGTCGGCGCGAGCTTCGGCGTCATCGACGTGCTCGGCCCCCGCGATGCGGCGGGCGAATGGATCAGCGTTCAAGTCGCCACGTTCCGCACGGACGGCAACTACTCCGACGGCCGGCGCCCGGACTCCGTGACGTACTCCTCGCCCGAAGACGACGCGAAGCGCCGCGACTTCACGATCAACGGCATGTTCTTCGACCCGCTCACGCAGGAGATCATCGACTACGTCGGCGGGAAGGCGGACCTCGCAAACCACGTACTCAAAGCCATCGGCGATCCCGCGGCGCGGTTCGAGGAAGACAAGCTGCGCATCCTACGAGCCGTCCGCATGGCAGCCCGATTCGAGTTGAGCGTCGATTCTGAGACCCTCGCCGCAGCGAGGCGAATGGCCAATCAGATCCGCGTCGTCAGCGTTGAACGAGTCGCAGAAGAGTTCCGCAAGATGCTCGTCAATCGGCACAGGTCGCGGGCGCTGCTGCTGATGAACGAGTTTGAATTGGTTCGTCCGATCCTGCCGGAAGTCGGCGATCGGTTCGACGATGCGACCGTGCAGCGGATGGACAATCTTTCGGGAGCACTCTCGTTCCCGCTCGCGTTCGCCGTGCTCCTGAACGGCCTCGACGCCAAAGCGGTCGAATCCATCACCCGGCGGTTGAAGTTGGCGAACGCCGAAGCGGATCGCGTAAGCTGGCTCGTGGACAACTCGCAATTCCTTTTTGAATCCCTGTCGACACCCACGAGCCGGCTTCAACCGGTCCTCGTTCATCCGGGGATTGAAGATTTGATTGCTTTGAGCCGGGCCACAGCCATTGCATCAGGTGCAGTATTGGAGCCAATCGGATTCTGCGAACGGATTTTGCAAACCACCCCACCGGAGCAGTTGAATCCACCTCCCTTCTTGACAGGCGACGACTTGCGGGCGATGGGCTTGAAGCCTGGCCCGCAGTTCAAGCGGCTTCTCGATGCGGTGCGGGCGGGGCAACTCGATGGGGCGTTGCGAACCGCGGACGACGCGAGGGCGTTTGTACGGTCGCAGACAGCACCCGCGTGAGGGGCTTCGCCAGGACCACGTTCTGCCACCAGTAACGCACGAGCACCGCAAACGTCCGCGGCACTTCTCTCGAGGACACTTTGCTCTCGCCTCCGAGTCGCGGTCGATGCGTCACGGGGAGCTCGATGACCTTGAACCCGAGCCGGTTTGCCCGAGCGAGCATCTCCGTGTTCACGAAGAAGCCGGGGCTTTCGGGGATCAACTCTGCCAGAGCATCGCGTCGAAAGACCTTGAGGGCACAATCGACATCGCGAACGCCCGTCCCGAGCAAGGTCCGAACGAGCCGGTTGTACCCCCAGGAGAGGAACCGCCGCCGCAGTGGGTCTTTGCGATCGACCCGGTATCCAACGACAATCGCCGAGGCTTCCAAATGGGGTGCGAGACGTTCCAGATCGGTTAAGTCGAATTGGCAATCGGCGTCCGTGAACGCGATGCAATCGTAGCGAGCGGCCTCGAAGCCCGTCCGCAGCGCCGCCCCGTATCCGCGATTGGGCGAGTGGCGAATGACCCGAACGCCCGCAACGAGGGAGACTTGGTCGGCCGTACCGTCCGTGCTGCCGTCGTCGACGACGACGATCTCCCACGGCTCGAATCGACCCGCGAGGGCCCTCACTGCTTCCATGATTGCGGTCGCCATCACGGCCGATTCGTTGAACGCGGGAATGACGAGACTCAAACCGTGGCGATCCATGCCGTGGCCTCCGTTCGCATGGCGGAGAGTACCTCGAACAACGAGATCGCGTAAAGGCCGGCTTGGTGTGCCGGTTAATTCACCCTTGACGTCCGCGGTTAGCGGGTCTAGAAATAGAAGTAGACCAGTACGGATTCCCGAACGGGGCACGCGGCATGACCTTGCTCAGCCGAAAAGCGGATTACGCCTTGCTGATCTTGTGCTACCTGCACAAGCACCCGGATGGGGCCAATGCCCGAGCGATCGCCGAGCAGTTCCTGCTCAGTCGTCCGTTCGTAGCCAATATCCTGAAAGAACTTTGCAACAAAGGGTTTGTGACGAGCCACCGCGGTGTTAAGGGCGGCTACGTCCTTCGAGAATCGGCCCGGAATCGGTCGGTCGCGGACTTGTTGGAAGCCCTGAACGAAGGCTTCCAGTTGACGATCTGCACCCACCCGTCCGGAGCCGCGGAGGTCTGTTCGCTGGAGCCGAGTTGCCCCGTGAAAGGCCCCCTGAACGAGATCCACCGCAAAATCGTTTCGGTCCTTCGGGGAGTTCCACTCACCGAGATTTTCGAACCCGTTCAGGTCGCCGCGGCGACCAGTTTGCTGTCGTTACTCTTGCCGATACGGACGCCCGCAGCAGCGCCCGAAACGATGTCGAGCACCGTCTAAACGCACCAGGAGCACCCGACGATCATGGCCGTGAAGTTGCCGATCTATCTGGATAACAACGCCACCACCCGCACGGACCCCCGCGTGGTCGAAGAGATGCTGCCCTACTTCACCGAGAAGTACGGCAACTCGGCGAGCCGCAACCACCCCTTCGGTTGGGAGGCCGAGGCGTCCGTCGAGGATGCCCGCGCTCAGATTGCGGACCTCATCGGCGCGTCGCCCAAAGAGATCATCTTCACCAGCGGCGCCACCGAAGCGAACAACCTCGCCCTCAAGGGCGTGGCGGCGATGTACAAGAAGAAGGGCAACCACATCATCACCGTGTCCACGGAGCACAAGTGCGTGCTGGACACGAGCAAGCGCCTGGAACGCGACGGCTGCCAGGTCACGTACCTGTCCGTCGATACCAACGGCCGGGTGAGTGCCGAGCAGGTACGAGCCGCCATGACGGACAAAACGATCCTCGTGAGCGTGATGTTCGCCAACAACGAGATCGGCACCATTCAACCGATCGCCGAGATCGGCAAGGTCTGCAAGGAAAAGGGCGTTCTGTTCCACACCGACGGCGTGCAAGCCGCGGGCAAGGTTCCCATCGACGTGCAAGCGATGGGCATCGACCTGATGAGCCTGACCGCCCACAAGATGTACGGGCCCAAAGGCATCGGGGCGCTCTACGTCCGCAAGAAGGATCCCCGCGTTCGGCTCGAACCGCAGATCGACGGCGGTGGCCACGAACGGGGTATGCGCTCGGGCACCTTGCCCGTGCCCTTCATCGTCGGCTTCGGCGCCGCGGCGGAACTCTGTCGCCGGGAAATGCCCGAAGAATCCGCCCGGACCTTCGCCCTTCGCGAACGGCTCCGCAAGGGCATCATGGATCAACTCCCCGAGAGTTACCTCAACGGCCACCCGACCGAACGCCTCCCGGGCAACGTCAACATCAGCTTCGCCTACGTCGAAGGCGAAGGCCTCATGATGGGCATCAAAGACGTGGCCGTGTCGTCCGGCTCGGCTTGCACCAGCGCGAGCTTGGAACCCAGCTACGTCCTCCGCGCCCTCGGCGTCGGCGACGAACTCGCCCACTCCAGCATCCGCTTCGGCGTCGGTCGATTCACCACCGCCGAGGAAGTCGATTACGTCATCGACCTCGTCGTCCGCGAAGTGAACCGACTGCGAGAAATGTCCCCCCTGTTCGAGATGGCCCAAGCGGGGGTCGACTTGAAGAGCATCCAGTGGGCGGCCCACTAAAGACAGTTCCGTTTCGCGAAACGAAATGGAACGATCCCGAACCCAAACCCGCTATAACCCCCTCGAAGATATTAGGAGATAGTCATGGCCTACAGCCCCGCGATCCTCGACCACTACAGCAACCCGCGAAACGTCGGTAGTTTCAGCGCGACGGACTCGGCGGTCGGCACCGGCCTCGTCGGCGCTCCGGAGTGCGGCGACGTGATGCGGCTGCAAATCCGCGTCAACCCCACCACCGGCCTCATCGAAGACGCCAAATTCAAGACCTTCGGATGCGGAAGCGCCATCGCCTCCAGCAGCCTCGCCACTGAATGGCTTAAGGGCAAGACCGTCGACGAAGCGATGGCGATCCGCAACACGCAACTCGTCGAGGAGCTCGCCCTGCCTCCCGTGAAGGTCCACTGCTCCGTGCTCGCCGAAGATGCGATCAAGGCCGCCGTCAAGAACTACCAGGAAAAGCAAACGACCCACGAACCGGTTCTGGAAACCGTCGGCGCCGCCGGCTGAATCGGGTATAATCTCTCAACGTTCACTCCAACCTAGGGAACTTCCATGTCCACCGCCACGATGACCGAGCCAACCACCGGCACCTCCTGCAGCGTCGAAACCGTCGGCCTCAAGAGCGATGTTAAGACGCTGCCGAACGTGATCGTCACCCCGAAGGCCGCGTCCGAAGTCCAACGGATCGTCTCCGAGCAAGCCGCCAGCGGCATCAACGAAAAGCTCTACCTCCGCATGCGCGTCGTCGGCGGCGGCTGCAGCGGCTTCCAGCACAAGCTCGACCTCGACCCGCAAGTGAACGAGAAACTCGACGAAGTCTTCCACATGCAAGGCGTGAACATCGTCATCGACAAACGCAGCATGTTGTACCTCGGCGGCGTCACCGTCGATTTCCATGACGACCTCAACAAACGCGGCTTCAGCATCACCAACCCCACCGCCAAGAGCACCTGCGGCTGCGGTAGTTCCTTCTCGATGTAATTGCGATGACCGAACCCAAAGATCACTTCGAGCGCCTCGGTTTACCGAGGCGCTTTTCCGTTGACCTCCCCCTCGTCGAGGCGAACTACCTCGAACGATCCCGGAGCGTCCACCCGGATTTCCACGCCCTCGGCACCGAGGCCGAACAGCGAGAAAGCCTGGAGCAAACCGCCGCCCTGAACGAGGCCTACCTCGCCCTCAAAGACCCGTTCCGCCGGGCCGAGTACCTCCTCCGGATTTACGGTGGCCCGACCGGCCAGCAGCAGAAGAACCTCGATCAGGCGTTCCTCATGGAGATGATGGACTACCGCGAACGGATCGAAGAATCCCGCCCCTCTGGCCTGGGTGAGCGCGAGATCGAAAGCGAGTTGAACGGCCGCCTCGACGAGATCCGCCAGACCATCGCCGAGCACTTCCGCCAACTTGAGTTCGGCCCCGACGACGCTCGCCACCCGCACCTAGTCGCCATCCGCGGCTCGCTCAACGCCGCCAAGACCCTGCAAAGCCTCCTGAGAGACCTCCGCGAAGTCTGAGCCGCGAATACAATTCCCCCGCGGGCGATTAACTCAGCGGTTAGAGTGCCTCCCTTACAAGGAGGAAGTCGGGGGTTCGAGTCCCTCATCGCCCAATGTTCTAAGTCCTTACAGCCGAAGCAACTTACGCTTACCGCCGGGCGTTCCGGTGTGCGGCCCGCAAGCTCTGAATCGTGGTAGTCGTACCACAATTGGAGAGGCCGCACCCATGCCACGTCGCACGAACCCTGTCCCGTCGTATTTACATCACAAGCCGTCGAACCAAGCCCT
>Ga0209181_10013744_pt1 | contig 10091 bp, 5 predicted proteins | sample MAT05_FD_187208 | JGI IMG/M metagenome (GOLD analysis project Ga0209181, IMG submission 187208) | Freshwater microbial communities from Lake Fryxell liftoff mats and glacier meltwater in Antarctica - MAT-05 (SPAdes) (version 2) | ecosystem: Environmental > Aquatic > Freshwater > Ice > Liftoff...
TGTGCATCGTCCTTTTCGAGGCTTACTCAGCGTTCACTCGCGTTACGGCCCGCACACTCGCGCTGCCACCAATGCGTGGCACGCTTATCCGAAGGCTTCAGACAATTCGTCACCTCCATGCCTGCTCCGGTTACTTCCGGCTGGAGCGGTTGCCGGGTGGGGCTCGCACCCACTGGAAAGCGCCGCCTTTTCACGGCGCACACCCAATTCGGACCTCCTACCGCAAAGATTGTCAGCCGCGAAGATTTCCGTGCCAGCTGCTGTTGCGCGACTGGAACCACGGCAGGTCACCGCTGCATGAATACAGGCGCCGTAACTACCGGGTGCGCAGCGCTGTCGCGCCCGTGCAGCATGGGCTTAGTCTGTCTGCACATATATCGTTTGCCATGTGCCCCTTTGCCTGTCGCTGCCACTGCCGACGTTTAAGCCATCGGATAGGGCCGCTCCACCCCCCGTCGTCCATCCACAGCTTGAACGATGCCGCCCGCGAGGCCCAGTGCGACATTCCTCGTCCCGTTCTTGCGCTCTTGGCGGAACCCGCCGCCCCAGAACCTGCGCATCGAAGCTCGTCGCATGCAACCCCCAACTCTCGAGGAGGAGCTACGCCATGCCCGTTCAAGCCACCAACCCGATCCACTTCCGCCTGCACCGCGCAGGCGGTGCGATCATCGTCGCCAACGCATCGCTGTGGATCGGTGCGGGCACGCCGGCCGCGCGCCGAGTCGACGCCATCGCTTTCAACGAAGTGCTCCAGCCGTCCGAAAGCCAGTCCGCCAAGGACCTGGGCGGCGGCACCTTCACCTGCGTAATGCAATTCATGCTGCGCAAGGATTTGAACGGCCGGTATGAGCTGAACGTGGACGTTGACGGCACGCCGGTCTTCAATCAGACCCAGGTCGGTGATGTCTCGAACGAGCCGCTGAAGGCGGCGCTGCTCGAGACGCAGTTCGACATCATCGTTACCTAAGCCTGGGTTCAACATGTGCCGCACCACTTTCCGTTTGTCTGTCGTCCTGCCCTCCGCACTGGCTGGCCTGCTGGCCGGCACTGCCGCGCAGGCGCAGTCCGGACTGCTGTCCACCATCACGGAAGGCGCCGACATCGGCAACAGCGTCGAGAAGCTTCTGGTGGATTACGCGAAAGCATCGGTCAGCGCCGCCAGCCTTGCCAGCGTCGGCGGCAGCGCGCCCACCGTCGTCGAGAACCTGCGCGACGTATCCGTGGCGCTGAAAGGCGATACGCCGCTTTCGCGCAAGGTGTTCGCGCTTTCGGTCACGCCTTCGCGCACCGACTTGGCATTCCCCAGGGTCTCGCTATCGGACTACGCCACGAAGATGTCTTCGCGGCTCATCGCCTCGACGACGCTGGGTTACGCGCAGGGCGAGTCGACGCACGAGAAGGTCGACTTTCGCCGGCGCGCTTGGTCGATTGAGACCAGCGCATTCTTCGACCCCGGCGACGATCCGGTTGTCGTGGTGGCCAACAGAGACTGCGCAAAGTCAGCAAACGACGTGCTGCTGGCGCCACCGCCGACAGCGCCGCTACCCACCGCCGATGGCCCGCCGGTGCTGGTCAACGTCACCGACACGAAGACCGCACTGCTGAAGGCGGCGCTTAAGGCTTACGACAATTGCGCTGACAGGGCATTGGCCGAGGCCAACAAGCGCTGGAACAAGTCGCGCTGGTCGGTCTCGATCGCCACCGGTTGGATCCAGCGGGCCGACGGCACGGGCCCCAGCGAGCGCCTTGGCACTACGGTGGCCGGCGGCGTGGTGTACGGCTTTGACCACATGCCGGCGTTGCGAGAGAAGGCCGCCTGGACACTGCTGCTTAGGCGCAGTAGCGGCGAGCCGGTGCTCAAATCGCTGGTGGTTGGTCCACTTCAGACGCAGGGCAACACGCTGTGGTCTACCCGGCTGTCCGGCGGCTCTTCTACCTTCCGCGGGGTCATCGAGTTCAGCAATAAGCGCCAGCGCGCAGAGACGACTAGCGAGCTCACGTTCACCCGCGCATTTGGCATCGACCTGCGCGTTGTGGACGGGCTCTGGCTCAACCTGCGCTCGGGCAAGCAGCGCCGCATCAACGGCGGCGGTGAAGAGATCGGCAGCCTGGTTACCCTCAGCTACAGCCCGTCCGCGACGCTGAAGCGCTAGAGGCGCGGCGTCGCGAGCGCGGTTGGTGGCGCGCCCGTGGCCAGATCGGCAGCAGGCTGCCACGCGCTGGTTGATCGAGCACCGCCTTTCGTACCAGTGCTGTGCCTTGGCTTGCCTGCACGCGCAGTCCCAAGCGTTCGCCGACGCTACTTGCAGGCCCCGGAACCGGCGCGGCGCATCCACCCGACAAATGGACCCCCGCTTGCGCAGTGAAGCCGGGAACCTGCCGAAAAGCACTCCCGCTGACGAGTTCGCAGGCGCGATCAGGGCTCCGGCTTCCTCAAGCTGCTGGATGCCTGGCGCCCTCCAGCCTGGGCACAATCAAGCCCTAATAAGCTAGGGATGGGACCGGGCATGTTCGGCCAGCAGGACGGAACAATAGGCAGTGATGCGCGTGCGGCGCCAGTTACCAGCGCCGAGGACATGCTGCGCGAAGAGTTTGCCCATGTTGTGCCCAGTGCGGATTGGAGCGACCGGTCCAAGACGCTCCCCGAACTGATCGCCAAGTTGCACGCCGGAGATGCCGACAAGCGGCCTGCCGCGCTGTGCTTGTCTGGCGGCGGCATCCGCAGCGCGACGTTCAGCCTGGGCGTCATGCAGTGGCTGGCGGGCCACGAGCAACTGAACGAATTCCAGTATCTGTCCAGCGTGAGCGGCGGCGGGTATACGGCTAGTTTCGTCGTCAACGCATTGCGGCAAGCGTATATGCAGGCCTTCAACGCTGAACTGGAAGCTGGCCGCGACCAGGCCACCGCCGATGCGGCGGGCCAGAAACAAGCCAAGGCCTGGATGCGCCGCCTGGGCAACAGTGCGGGCGCGGACCACGCCGCCAACGCGGCCGGCGCGGCCCGCATCACGAACGGCGGCGGAGACCCCGTGGCGCCACTGCGCGCCTACAGCAACTACCTGAGCCCGACCGGCGGGCTGAGCACCGATTCCTTCGCGCTTGGCGCCATCTTCTTGCGCAACCTGCTGCTGAACCTGCTCGTCTGGCTGCCGCTGCTGGCCGTGGCTGTGGCGCTGCCCCGGATCTACATCGCGTTGCTGGACAACTCGCCCCCGATCGGCCTGGGCGGCATACAGACGCTGCCGCTTGCGCTGCTGGTGATGGTGCTCATCCTTTTCGGCATCGCCTACATCGTGGCCGACCTTCCCGCCCCGCGCGAACGCCCGGCCGTGCCGACGGGCCACAAACAGCCTGCCGCTGCAATGGCCGAACCGGCGCCCATGCCGGCCGACCGCTTCGACTGGCTGTGTTTCTGGCCCATCACCTCTGCGGCGGTGCTCCTGAGTCTCTTCGGAGTGTGGGCGAGCGATCTGCGGGCGGCAGCGTGGTGGCACTTCGCCCTCGCCGGGGCGGGCGCCCACGTGCTCGGCATCGTGCTGGGCCTGCCGTGGCGGCTCAAAATGCGCAAGCTGAAGGCCCGCCCTGGCAGCCTCATCGCCGTCGGCGTGGTGGTGGCTGTGGGCGCTGCCGGCGGTGCACTCGCCTCACTGGTTGTTGCGCAGGCCGGCTCCGGCGAAGTGGGGCCGACGATTTCAGCCCTGCAACAGTTGATCTACGCCAGTCTCGCGGTGCCGGCCATGACCGGCGCCTTCTGGTTGGCGATGACGCTGCAAGCTGGACTGCTCGGCCGAGTGACCACAGAAGAGGACCGCGAATGGTGGGCGCGTGCGACCGCCGCCTGGCTAAAATTCTCGCTGTTTTGGGTGCTGGCCTTCGCGCTCGTCGTCTGGGCGCCGCTGCTGATCCTCGAACACGCCGCCGAGGCTGGCCTCACCGCCGCGAAGTTCGGTATCGGCAGCGGCGCGCTAGGGGTGGCAACCGCGCTGATTGGTTACTGGAGCAAGAACGGCGCGCAGGTCAAGAGCAAGGCGCAGAACTTCCTGAACGCCACCGGCACGAATCTGCTGAACGCGATGTCGGGGCTGGTCATCGTTGCGATACTTCTGGCGTTGTCGCTGAGCTGGAATGTCGTGCTCGAGCGGTGCCACGGCTGGGACTGGGCGAAGCCGCTGTGCCGAGTCGACGTGCGCGCGCAAACCGATTTCCTGCGCGAGCAGAGCTCCCTTGGCGCTGCGGCTGCCGGCGCGGCGGGCAATGCAAACGTGCAGGTGCTGCCGCCGGAACCCGATCCCACCCGCGCCCTTATCGCCGAGCTGGGCAGTTCCACGGCGCCGCAGGTCTATGCGCACGTGTTGCTCAACGGCAGCGGCTGGGCCGTGCTCGTGGCGTGCCTGCTGCTGCTGCTGATCGCTTACGGCATGTCGCGTTGCATGGGGGCCAACCAGTTTTCGCTGCACGGGATGTACGGCAATCGCCTCATCAGGGCCTTCCTGGGCTCCGGACGACGCGTACGGCACCCGCATTGGTTCACAGGCTTCGACCCAGACGACAACCCCAAGCTGCACGACTTGGCAGAGCCGCTTCGCGCCGCCGACGGCAGCCCCCGCCTCTTCCCGCTCGTGAACATGGCGCTCAACCTGGTGAAGCCATCGCAAAAGCGGCTTGACTGGCAGCAACGCAAAGCCGCCTCCTTCTTCGCCTCGCCACTGCACTGCGGGTCGGCACATTTGGGTTTCCGTCCGACCAGGTACTACGTCGAGGGCATGTCGCTCGGTCGCGCGATGACAATCTCCGGCGCCGCAGCCTCGCCCAACATGGGCTATCACAGCGCGGGGCTGGTGACGCTGGTGATGACGCTCTTCAACGTGCGCCTGGGATGGTGGTCGCCGAACCCGGCGGTCCACAAGCGTTGGTTCGAGGATCAGCCGCCCATTGGCCTCAAGATCCTGCTGGCCGAGGCCGGCGGCGCGACGGGAGACGAGGACCCCTTCGCCTATCTCTCTGACGGCGGGCACTTCGACAACACCGGCATCTACGAGATGGTTCGGCGCCGCTGTCGGCGCATCGTCGTCGTCGACACCACCTGCGATGGCGAGTTCAAGTGGAAGGACCTGCTCGACGCGGTGCGCAAGATCCGCGTCGACTTCGGCGTGCCGATCGACCTGCACGGCGAACTGCCGGGGGCCGACCGAATCTCACAGCATCCGCGCTGGCTCAAGGGAACCATCAAATACTCTTCACGGGACCCTGACATCAGGGACGGCGAGCTGATCGTGCTCAAGCCGATGGTGTTGCCCGGCGACCCACCCGAACTGGCCGCCTATGCGCGCGACAGCGCCAAGGAAGGCAGCGCCGAAAAGGATCCCAACCGCTTCCCGCACCAAAGCACGGCGGATCAGTTCTACGACGAGCAGCAATTCGAAAGCTATAGGCTGCTGGGCTACGTGACGGCACAGGAGGCGTTCACGCCGGGCCCCGTTTCGCCGCGAACGGGAGCAGCATCGGGCGGTGGCACAGGGCCAGCAATGACGCCTCTTGCGGCCCCCGTGCCCTCGGGGGAACGCACGGCGAATCCCACTCAGGCGGCCAGCAGCATCGGTCAGTTCGCGAATCAGGTCGGGACCAGCATGGCCTTGGCGACAGCTGTCACTGTTGGCGGCACGCTCGGCATTGCCGGCACCGTCGCACTTCAGCCGTCGCAAATCAGCCTCTCCGCCGAGGATCGGGACTTGCTGAGGACCGGCATCAAGGGCTCGGTCGATGTCGGGAACTTGAAGCTCACCGACCAGGATCGCCGGCTGCTGAGCAACCCCGTGCAGGTCAAGCTGGACGAGCAGACCGTCGAACGATTGACCGTTGCCACTCAGCAGATGGAAGCCGCTGTGAAATTGCTTGCGGCGTGGAAGCCGGGCCCGCCGCCGGGCGGTAGCGCCACGCAGGTGACCTTCGACACGAAGTCGTACGAGGCGCTGAATAACCTGAGTGTCGCGCTCGTCAAGGCAACGTCCTCCGGTGAGCCGGCTTCGGCGGGATCATTGCAGGCGCTGGCGAATGCGGTCAAGGAGCTCAAGGTGTCTCTGGAAAAACTGCCTGAGGACGAGAAGCTCACCAAGGCGCTGGGCAGAGTGGTCGAGGGTTTGTCCAACACCGTGGCGTCCAGCTCCCCCCGGCGCAACATCCGTGGGCAGGAAGGGGGTTCACGGTGATGGGTGCATCACCACTCATCGCGGTGTTGAGCTTGGCAGCACTGGCCGGCTGCGCAAGTTGCCCGCCGTTTCGCGCCGCTTGGTACTTGCACGACCCAATTCAAATGCCGCCGACGGCTTCAGCATCTGCCGCTCTCGGCCCGGCCTCCGGTATCTACCTCGCCCTGCTGAACGAGGGCGACAAGGCCGTCCCGCTAACGAAGGTCGTTGTGAATCCGGTGAAACAGCAGAGCGGCGACCTCGGAACTGAGGTGCCGGTCGGTCAGTTGGGCGGCATGTGGTTGCCGGGCGAGTTGCGTGTTTTCTACATGGGCTCGCACGTCGACCATTGCATCCTTCCGGTGATGGTGCAAATTGAATGCGGCGAGAGTTGCAAGCCGAGACCGAAGGCGGTGTCTGGCGCATTGCCCAACGCCCTGCACGAAACCTGGCTGACTTCCTGCCCGAAGCCGAAGAATGGAGCAACGCGATGAGTGTCCTGCCCTTGAAGCGCGTCTTCGAAAATACGCTGTGCGTGGGGATCGTCGCGTTTCTTGTGTCACCGGTTGCCGCCGCGCCAGCTACAAGAGCGACGCAGGCCCAGATGACGGTGCCGCCTGGGTCGGTGCTCGCCTCGCAACGTCTGCACGACCGCTGGATCTCCGGTTTCAACGGCTGGCGCGGGGCCAAGTGGACTTGGCCCGGCGAAACGGCGCGGGAGGCCGAACTGCGAAGTCAGACCCGATTGCTGATCTCGCCCTCGTCCACGCCACTGATAAGTGCAGAGCGGCGGGTCGATGGCAACGCCATTGTCATCAGCTCAGGGCTCATTGCCGTTGTCGAGGAACTCCTGCTGGCAGAGACCGTCGGGATCAAGGGGGAGCCCTCCGGCTGTTTCGGCATCTACAGCGGAGATACGCTCAAGTACATCAAGAGCAATCGCTCCGCCTTGAGTAGGGTACCTGCCGGGGTGCTCCAGGCTTGGCCGCGGCTGACCACGCTCGTGCAAGCGGAGAAAGCCCGGGACGAATGCGCCGGGCTGACGCCGGCCGCACTGCGCAGTGCAAGCACATCGGTCCAGGTTGCCGCCGCTACCGACGCTCTTGTAATGTGGCTGCTTACATGGCAGAACCTCCGGCTTGCCTCTCTGCCTGACCTCCATCCGCCAAGAGAACGAGCCGAAGCCGTATCGGCCGCATCTGCCGCGAAGGAGGCTGCTTCTGCACTAGCCGACATCTGCCCCGCCTCTGCGGCCTCCGATCCCGAAAGACGGGCGTCCGCAGCAGGCAAGTGCATCGACCGTCCCGCTCCGAGGACGGCGCAATGGTTGCTCGAAAATCGCGAGGACCTTGCACCTCCCGACCACCTGGCTCCGAAACGCTAGTTGCTGCGCTTCGCAAAGATGCACTTTTCGGGGTCATTTGCATGCTTTAGGGCGAACTCCTTACTGCGGCACGCCTTTCCCAATGCCACCGAGGCGAGCGAGTTCAACTGGGTCGATTCGACCTAGCCTTGACTCGCTGCGCATTCGCGCAGAGCACTATCCGCGCTACTCGCGGCGCGATGGCTCAACGTGCACGCGGATCGCAGGATAGCTGTCCTTCGCCGAGGTCGGCTTGTAGCCGGCACTCTCAGTACGTCTCAGCACCCGGAAGTTGCCGTTCGACATGCCGCCAGTCGGGCCGACTGCTTCCGCTGGACGTCGGATCCGTACCTGGAAGTCGTCGCAGCAGGTCATCGGGTCGCGCACGCCTGACGGCAAAGCCAGGGCCAGCAGAAATGCCTACAAAGGCGGGTTGTGGCTGAGGCTGCGCGAGCTGTCGCGCCTGATAAGCGCCGAGGCTCGAGAGGCGCGAGATCTGGAGCGGTTACTTCTCAAACGCTGGTTCGAGGCCGGCACGCCGATACACTGACAGGCGTCACTGAATTCTGATCTGGCCAGCAGTCGTATCCCGGCGCGCGGAGCCATCGCGAAGGAGTCTGCCGCTTGAACTGGGCCACGCTACAGCCACGTTCTCTGAAGACGCGGGTGACGATGGGGATCCTGGTGATCTTCGCGCTGGGCCTGGGGGCCATGGCATGGCATGCCAGTCGGCTCTTGCGCCAGGACATGCAGGTGCTGGTGGGCGATCAACAGCTGTCTACCGTCACCGTGCTGGCCGACCAAGTGTCTGGCCAAGTGTCGGTCAGGCTTCAGAGCCTGGAAGAACTGGCCGCCAAAGCCGGCCCGGTGCTGGCCGATGCCGGCGCCACGCAGTCCCTGCTAGACCAGGACACGCTGACCGCACAACTGTTCAACCGTGGCAGCTTCGTCACCCGAATAGACGGTGTCGCCATCGCCTCGACGCCGCGCGAGCTTCGTCGCGTCGGTATCGATTACCGTGATCGCGACTACATGGTCGCCGCTTTGGAGAGCGGCCGCACGGTGGTCGGCAAGCCAGTGCTCGGCAAGCCCTTGGGGACGCCGGTGCTGGTGATGGCCGCGCCTGTGCGGGACGGTACAGGTCGGGTGATCGGTGCGATCGCCGGCGTCACTGATCTGGGACGGTCGAGCTTCCTCGACACCATCACCAGCCACCGACATGGCGAGACCGGCAGCTTCCACGTCGTATCCGTTCAGCACCGCCTGATCGTCACGTCCAGCGACCACAGCCGCGTGATGCAGGTGCTGCCGCCACCCGGCGCGAACGCGGTCATCGACCGCCTGATGCAGGGCTACGAGGGCACGATGGTGCTGAAGAACCAGCTCGGCACCGACGTGCTCAACTCCGGGCGGCATGTGCCGGTGGCCGGCTGGGACATCGTGGCCTCGCTGCCTGTGGCAGAAGCCTTTGCCCCCATCGAGCACATGCAACGCCGCATGCTGGCCGCCGCTACGACCGTGACCTTGATGGTGGCCGGGCTGGTCTGGTGGCTACTGAGGCAACAGCTGGCGCCGATGGTGGCGGCAGCACGAGCCCTGGCCCGGCAGGCGGCGCATCCTCAGCCGTCCCAGCCCCTGCCAGTGGCCCGCGACGATGAGGTCGGCACGCTGATCACCGGCTTCAATCGCCTGCTGCTGACGCTGGACGAGCGCGAGGCCAACTTCCGCCTCAGCGACCAGGCGCTGCGCTCGATCTCCGAGGGCGTGGTCATCACCGGACCCGACCAGCTGGTGCTGTCGATGAACGACGCGCACGCGGCGATCACCGGCTACTCCCACGAAGAAATCCGAGGCCACAACCTGCGACTGCTACAGGGGCCCCTGACCGATTGCAACAGCGTGCAGTCAATTCGCACTGCCATTGCCGCGGGCGCGCCTTTCCATGAAGAGCTGCTGAACTATCGCAAGGACGGCACCACTTTCTGGAATGAGATGACGATCTCGCCCGTGATTGGCGCCAACGGCAAGTTGACGCATTTCGTGGGCGTCACGCGCGACGTCACCCAACGCCACCAGGCGCAAGAACAGATCAACCAGCTGGCCTTCTTCGACACCCTGACCGGCCTGCCCAACCGCCGCCTGCTGGGCGATCGGCTGGCGCAGGCGATGGCCGCCAGCCAACGCAGTGGGCTGTACGGCGCGGTGGTCTTCATCGACCTGGACCACTTCAAACCGCTGAACGACCAACACGGGCACGGCGTCGGAGACCAGTTGCTGGCGCAGGCAGCCGAACGGCTGCGCGCCAGCGTGCGCGAAGCCGATACGGTCGCCCGCTTCGGCGGCGACGAGTTCGTGGTCGTGCTGGCCGCGCTGGGCACCGACGCCGATGCCTCGGCGGAGCAGGCGCGCAACATCGCAGAGAAAATCCGCTTGGCTTTCGGGCAAGTCTTTGTCCTGGCGGCGCCGCCCGCAGCGCCGATATCGGCGAGCGCGATCGAGCACCGCTGCTCTGCCAGCATTGGCTTGGCCTTGTTCCGGGGCCA
>Ga0209181_10013745_pt1 | contig 10090 bp, 8 predicted proteins | sample MAT05_FD_187208 | JGI IMG/M metagenome (GOLD analysis project Ga0209181, IMG submission 187208) | Freshwater microbial communities from Lake Fryxell liftoff mats and glacier meltwater in Antarctica - MAT-05 (SPAdes) (version 2) | ecosystem: Environmental > Aquatic > Freshwater > Ice > Liftoff...
GTTCGGATCGAGCGCTCCGCCGAACGGCTCTCCTTTACCGAGCCAGGTCAGAGAATAGCCCGCGGAGATCGAGTCCGAGGAGAGCGCGCGGCGAAACGTGTAGCCGGCGCTCAGGTCGACGCCGACGTCGTCGGAGATCCAGCCGCGATCGACGCCGCCGACCTGCAGCCCGCCGCGGGGCGAGACCATGCGAAACACGCGCGTCGAGAGCGCGACTGGCAGCCCGTGATAGGCGTACGACGCGTCCAGGCTGACATCGCCCCGCACGAGACCCACGCCGAGCCGCAGCGCGTAGCTGTGCCGGCCGACGACGTCTCCGCCGATGGTGCTGATGCTCAGCTGCTGTCCAAACCCATCGGGCAGCAGCCCGACCGAATACGCGAACGGACGAATCGTCCCCCACGGGTTGTACGGCTCGCTGACGAGCTCGGTCGCCGTCTCCGTCGTCTCGCTCGGCGGCGGACGGGTGTCGACGTACGCGGGCGCATCGCGGAACCGCGCCTGATCGAGCGGCATCGAGAACAGATCGTAGCCGTACGACGTGTAGCCGAGATACACGAGGAGCGTGCCGTCCGGCGAGATGGCCGGCTGAAACGCGCCGGCGAGGACGTTGGTGACCTGCTGCAGGCGTCCCGTTGCGCGCGTCCAAGCGTAGATGTTGGGGGCGCCGGTGCGGTCCGAGGAGAAGTACAACGTGCGTCCATCGGGCGACCAGCTCGGGCCCGAGTCGTATGCGCGATCGCGCATCACGCCGGTGACGCGTCCGCTCAGCACGTCGACCAGGCGAATGTCGCGATAGCCTCCCGCGGCCCAACACGAGTACGCGATGGTGCGTCCGTCGGGCGAGAAGCGCGGCGAATAGATCTGCTCGAAGCGGCCGCTGCGCACGAGGATCTGCTGTGTGCTCTCGATGTCGGCGAGCTCGGCTACTGCCAGATGGGTCGTGCCCGCGGAGTTGACCGTGTAGACGACGCGCCGACCATCGGGCGAGACGTCGGGCTCCTGCGCGCGCGCGCCGTGCGTCAGCCGCGTGCTCTCGTCCGTGTCGAGATCGAGCACGAACAGCTCGTTGAAGCCGTAGATGTCGCGATGCATCTCGAGCGCGCTGTAGACGACTTGCCGGCCGTCGGGATGTGGCGCCGCCGCCGCGCTGCCGGCGAACGCGATGCGCGTCTCGACGTCGGCGCCGGTGCGCGCGTCGAGCGTGCGCAGCGCCGCGAGCGAGCGGTTGTCTCCCGCGGCGTAGATCAGCCGCCCGTCTGGCAGAAAGCGCGGTGTGCGCGCCTCTTCGCCGTGGTGCGTGATGCGCACGCCTTCGACGAGACCGCGCGCGCGGATCTCCGCCGCCTGCGCCGCGTAGTGCGCGCGTCGCTCGACGAGAAAGTCGCGATACAGCTCGGTGAACGTGCGCCCCGTCGCGCGACGCGCGATGCGATTGAGCGCGTAGGGCACGACGTCGTCGGCGTAGTCGTCGATCATGCGCGCGATGGCGCCGATGCCGTGCGCGCGCGCGATGTACTGCATGAACTCGGAGCCGTAGAGATACCAAACGTTGCCGTGCGGCCAGCGATCGACGTCGTTGGAGATCTGATCGAGGCGCAGCAGGCGATCCTCGAGCGCGTCCATCCGCATATACATGTCCCAGACGGACGAGCGCAGACGGCCGCCCGAGGTGAGATCGGTCTCGATGTAGACCGCCAGACCCTCGAGGAACCAGCGCGGCGCGACGGCGTTTGGCGCCCACGTCTTGCCGATCAGCGCGTTGACGACCGCTGGGATGCCGCGGATCTGGTCGAGGTGCAGGACGTGCGTCGCCTCGTGAAAGATGAGCTCGGTGAGCCAGTCGTCGTAGTCGCTGAGCGGCGAGAGATCCTCGGGGGCCGTCGCGTAGAGCCGGATCGTGTTGAACGGCAGCGCCGTCGCCGAGCCATTGGCGAAGTCGGTGTCGTCGGTGAGCACGATGTGCGTCAGCGAGTCGGGCGTGTAGCGGAGCAAGGGACCGACCGCCGCGTAGGCGCGCGCGGCGACGACCGCGACGCGTCGCGCGATGGGTCCAAGCGGCTCGTGATAGTGGATCGCGAAGCGCTCGGTGCGGATCGTACGGAACGTCAAAGTCGGGTCCGAGACCGCCTGCGCGCGCGTCGTCGCGGGCGCGATCGCGCCGACGACGAGCCAAACGATCGCGCCCGTGAGCGCGGCGAACAGAGAGCGCATGCGCAAAGCGGTTGTAGCAGAGGGCTACCGACCTCCGAGCGCGCAACGTACGTCACGTCCTTGACCACGAGCGCTGGACGCCGATAGGCTACGCCCTACGCCACGACGCGCGAAGGCTGGATGGAGCCCCGGATCCCTAAGATGACGCCCCCGCCGCCGACCCGGCCGGTGAAGCAATTCGCCCTCCGCTTCATCAGCGGGAAGTACCAAGGCGGAGAATTTCCGCTACCGGCCAATAAAGAAATCGTCGTTGGACGGTCGAGCGAGCTCGACATGGTCCTCGTCGAAGACATGGTCTCGCGTCGTCACGCGAAGATCACGGTGACTGGCGACCAGATCTTCATCCAAGATCTCGGCTCGACCAACGGCACGTTCGTCAACGGCGAAAAGATCAAGCGCGCGCGCCTCAACGAGGGCGATCGGATCCTGATCGGCACGAGCATCATCAAGCTGGTCGCCGCCGAGGGCGCGCTCGGTGACGACGCGGGCCGCGCCAACGCGCACCTCGAAGAGGTCGCGCAGGGGCGCCGCACCTCGCAGGTGCGCACGATGTCGGGCGCCATCGAGGAGGTCCCGCTCCCCGATCTGCTGCAGCTCTTCTCCACGTCGAAGAAGAGCGGCGTCTTGGTCATCCGCACCGACGCCGACGTCGCCCGGCTGTTCCTCGACAAGGGCCGGCTGATCTTCGCGACCGTGAACGATAATTTCGACGTGCACCCTCTGAAGAGCGTGATTCGCATCCTCACGTGGGAGCACGGCACCTTCGAGATGGACGCACCCGAGGAGCGCGAGTTCCTCGAGACCATCACGATGACCGTCGAGGGCGTGCTGATGGAGGCGATGCGTCAGATCGACGAGCTGCGACGCCTCGGCGCCGACATGCCGCCGATGCACGCCACCGTGCAACTCGCGATGCCGCTGATCCCGCCGCTGCGCGATCTCGGCCCTGAAGAGCTCGATGTGCTGCAGCTCGCGTTCAACTACGGACACGTCGAGACGGTGCTCAACAAGAGCCTCGCCAACGATCTCGACACCAGCCAGATCCTCGTAAAGCTCGTGAAGAGCGGCTTTCTCCGCCGCGAGTAGCGCAGTCATCCACCGCGAGTAACGCAGTCGCGAACGCGCTCACGTGGGGCGCGACGCCACGGCCTCCTCGACACGCGCGCGCTCCGCATCGAGGCTTCGTCGCGCTTCCCCTGGCGGCATAGGCGTTGCTCTCTCGCGGACATGCACAAGACCTACTCGATGATGGCGCTCGCCTTCCTGCTCGCCTCGGCGGCGTGCGGCGCCGACCTGAACCGCCAGACCAGCGAGATGCCCAACTCCGATCCCGCAGCGCGACCGCCTTCGGCCCAGAGCGAGATCGTCCTGAGCGAGGTCCCGCTCGCGCAGGCGGATTCCGCTCCGACCAGCGAGCCCACAACGTCGACGACGCCCGAGCCGGAGCCGCAGCCCGCGCCGCCTGCGCCACAGCCGCTGCCGCCTCGCTAGCTGGGCTCCCAGCCCCAGCGCCGCGTCACTTCTTGCTCAGCAGCTCGACCAACGCGGTGTAGGCGCGCGTGAGGCTCTGCGCGAGCTCGGTCGCCGCCTTGTGACGCTCGGGATCGCCAAGGTGCTTGTCCGGGTGATAGCGCTTCATCAGCTCGCGGTACGCCTTGCGCACCTGGTCGAGCGTCGCGCCCGGGCTGAGCTCGAGGTTCGCGTAATACTGCGTGACCTGCTGCTCCTGCGGGGAGCGCGGCACCGCCTTCGAAGCTGAGCGCGCGCGTGACTCGCCGACGGCGTCCTCGACGCTGCCGCCATCGCTGCGCTTCGCAGCGCGCGCGCGCCGGCGACGGATCAGCTCTTCTTCGAGCTCGACGTCGCTCAGCTCGGCGAGCGGCTTCTGCGTGCGTCCGAAGGTGCGGTCGGTGAGGCTCACGAGCGTCCCTCGAGCGAGCTGCGCAAAGCGATCAATCACGCCCACGTGCCCGCGTGCTCAGTCTTCTGCCGCAGCGCGCGGCACCGTGAGCAGTCGATCGATCAGGTGCTTCGAATATTGGCTGAGCTCGGTGAAGACGACGCCCATTCCGGGCGGATCGTTCTCGACGCGCACGACCTCACCGACGCCCTCGATCGTCTCGATGTCGTCCATGATGACGGTGAACTTCAGGTTCACGCGCGTCCCGACCGGCAGCGGCTGCTTTGACTTCACGAACACGCCCGAGCGCGAGATGTTGGTCACGTACTCGTGGATGAACGCGTCGAACGACTCGAACTCTTTGTTGATCGTGACGCGCTCTTCGCGCCGCTTCGCTTCCGCCTCGTCGCGTTCGGCCTGCGTCAGGCCGTCGTCAGGAGAGGTCGCTTCGTTCGGCTTTGGCTTCGAAGAATCGGTCACGTCACGCCCCCGCGAGATCGAATTGCTCGAGATGATAGTCCCGTTTCGGCATTACCACGATCTGCCGCGTGAATTTCTTCGACGCGACTTCGACGGCGGCCTTCTCTTCGCGTTGCAGCATGTCGCAGATCGCGGGGTGCGCGTTCACGACGATCTTGTAGCCCGGCAAGTTGTCCTTCTCGCGGCGGATCTGCCGCAAGATCTCGTGGCAGACAGTGGCCTTGCTCTGCAGGTGCCCAGTGCCGTCGCAGTAGAAGCACGGCTCGTTGAGCGTGCGGCCGAGCGACTCGCGCGTGCGCTTGCGCGTCATCTCGACCAAGCCGAGCTCGCTGATGCGGACCGCGGTGGTCTTCGCCTTGTCGTGCTTGAGCACGTCGAGCAGCGTCTTGTAGACCTTCTCGCGGTGCGAGGCGCGCTCCATGTCGATGAAGTCGAGGACGATCAGCCCGCCGATGTTGCGGAAGCGCAGCTGATACGCGATCTCCTTCACCGCCTCGCAGTTCGTCTGGAAGATCGTCTCTTCGACGTCCTTGCCCTTGCCGGTGAAGCGGCCGGTGTTGACGTCGATCGCGGTGAGCGCCTCGGCCTGATCGATGATCAGATAGCCGCCTGAGGGCAGCGGCACTTTGCGCGACAGCGCGCGCGCGATCTCGTCCTCGATGCCGTATTCGTCGTAGATGGGCTCCGAGCCGCTGTAGTGCTCGATGTCGCCGGCGCGCTCCGGCATGAAGTCCTCGACGAACCTCACCAGGCGCTCGTGCTCGGTCGGGCTGTCGATGACGAACTTGGCGACGTCCTCGGTGAAGAGGTCACGCGCGGCGCGCAGGATTACGTCGAGATCGTCGTAGAGCAGCGCCGGTGCGCGCGAGGTGGTCTCGCGCTTTTTCATGGTCTCGTTCCACGTCTTGACGAGATAGCCGACATCAGCCTTGAGCTGCTTCTTCGTCAGGCCAGCTGCGACCGTGCGCACGATCAGCCCGCCCTGAGGCGGCTTGAACGCCTCGATCGTCTCGCGCAGCCGCTTGCGCTCTTTCTCGTTGCCGATGCGCTTGCTGATGCCGATGTGCTCGACCGTCGGCATGTAGACGACGTAGCGGCCGGGCAGCGAGATGTGACTCGTGACACGCGCGCCCTTGGTCGAGATCGGGCCCTTGCTGACCTGCACGATGATCGACTGCCCCTCTTTGAGCACGTCGCGGATCGGGGTCTTGCGGGTGATCCGCTTCGACTTCTTCTTGTCGTCTTCTTCGTCTTCTTCGTCGGACTCGCCGGCGCCGACGGCCTCGAAGTCCTCCTCGGCGACGATGTCCTCGACGTGCAGGAACGCTGCCCGATCGAGGCCGATGTCGACGAACGCCGCCTGCATGCCGGGGAGCACGCGGGTGACCTTGCCGAGATAGATGTTGCCGACCGGACTACGGTCGCGGGTGCGCTCGACGAAGAGCTCCGCGAGGATTCCGTTCTCGATCAGTGCGACGCGCGTTTCGCCGATGTCGACGTTGATGACGAGCGAGTTGTGGCCCATCCGAACCTAAGAAGCTGTGGCCCGGGCGCTCACCCGAGAGCGCGCGCACGGACGGAAGTTGGTGCGACGCACGAGGCGTCACGGAATCCGAGAGAAGCGGCCAGGCCCCCAGCGTGATGCTGGGCATGGCCATGGCTGAGCGAGCCGCAGGTGAGGAGACCCGCGCAACCCAGCGATCGCCGAGTGCGCGGACGAGAAGACTGACCCAGTTGCCCGAGTCAGTCCGGAGCCTACACCCTCGCGGCTCAGTTCGCGTCGAAGATCTTCTCGATCTCGGCGCGGACCTTCTCTTCGGGCTTGTGCCGCGCGACGGCGATCTCCTTGACGATCAAGGAGCGCGCGGTCTCGAGCATGCGGCGCTCACCGAACGAGAGGCTCTTCTCTGCTTTGAGGCGATACAGATCGCGCATCACCTCGGCGACGTCGAACACGCTGCCGGTCTTGATCTTGTCCATGAACCCGCGGTAGCGGCGGTTCCACGTCTGATTGTCGAAGGCGACCGTCTGCTCCTTGAGGATCTCGAAGATCTCACGGATCTCCGTCTCGGTGATCGGCGCGCGCAGTCCAACGGACTTTGCGTTGTTCACCGGGACCATGATCTTGCGATCGGTGTCGAGGATCCGAAGGACGTAGAACTGCTGGCGGTTGCCGGCGATGTCCTTCTCTTCGATCGAGACCACCTCGGCTACTCCCTGCGCGGGATAGACAGCCTTGTCACCGACCTTGAAGAGCTTCTCGGTACGAGCCTGCATGGAAGGAATCCTCCACCGACCGAGGTCACGCGCGGGGCGTGCCGGGTCGCGCATATACGGTCCCGCCGGTCGACATGTCCGGTAGGTCGGCTTCGAACCCTGCCCCAGTGATCCGTATTCCCTTACGAGACCGTTTCTCGCGGAGAGCGGAAGCGCTGGGGAGCGCCGAAGCGGGCCGAGCCTACCGCCGCCCGCGGGTGGAGTCCAGGTGACAGGCTTGCCTCGATCGATCCGAACGCACACCGCGCCCAGATCGACCCGAAAGCACGCGGCGGCTGGACGGCGCTGAACGAGCCTTCAGCGCGGCGTGGCTGGCGTTGCTGCGGCAGGCGTCGCTGCGGCGGGCTGCGAGCCCTCGAGCGACGAGAGATCGGGCAGCTCGTCGAGGTTCGGCAGCAGGATGATCTCGATGCGGCGGTTCTGCTGGCGCCCTTCAGGCGTGTCGTTCGAGGCGACCGGAGCCGTCTCTGCATGGCCAGCCGCGGAGACGCGACCACCCTCGAGACCGCGCTCAATCATGAATTTTGCGACGGCGACGGCGCGCGAGGTAGACAGCTCCCAGTTCGATGGAAAGCGGCGCGAGCGGATCGGCACGTTATCTGTGTGACCGGCGACCTGGAATTCACGGCCCGGGATGGTCTTGAGCACCTCGACGATCTCGGCGAGCGCCGCCTCGCCGGCATCCTTCAGCTCAGCCTCGCCCGACTCGAACAAGATGTTGTCCGGCAGCTCCACGACCATGCGGCCGCGGACGATGCGCACGCGCAGCCGCCCGCTGGCGATCATCGCGCGGAAGCGGTCGATCATCTGCCGGAAAGTGGCGAGACGCGCCTGCGCCTGGCGCTCGCGCTCCTGTAATTCCGTGAGCGCGCGCTGCGTGCGATTGAGATCCGACTGCAATCCTTCGACGTTTTGCCCAAGCGCGCGCAGACGCTCGGTCATCGCGGAGTTGGTCGTCGTCATCTCGTTGAGGCGCCGATCGAGCCCCTCGCGCGCCGTGTTGGCGTCGGCGAGCTGCTGCTCGAGCTCGCGAACGCGGTTTTCCGCGGCAACTTGCTCGTCGGACGGGCCACAGCCGCCGCCGAGAAGACCGACCATGAGGAGCGCGAGCGCCCCGACCACTGCTGCCGTCCTGACTCGAAGCATCGTCATGTACTCACCCTTGGCTGGCCTCGCCCCGGCGAAGCGAGCGGACCGTAGAGCGCGGCTTCGAGGGTGTCAACGCGATCGGCCGATCGACCCAGATCGTGCTTTCTCAACACTTCCGCGGGTCTGAGTCGCCATATGTTTTTATTGAATGATTTCGTAAGATTACGAATATCGACTGTCACTCAATGATCAAAGAGCGCTAAGTTAGGTATAAATTATGGTTGTTGCCGCTTGACAGATGACGTGACGTGACAATACGGTTCACATCGTTCTGGTTTACACAGCCAGAGGAGGAATAGAAATCATGGCCAAGGCAAAGACGACCAAGAAGCCCGCAGCAGCAAAGAAGCCCGCAGCGAAGAAGACCGCCAAGAAGGCGCCTGCGAAAAAGGCGGCCAAGAAGGCTGTCGCGAAGAAGCCGGCAGCAAAGAAGGCGACCAAGAAGGCCGTCGCGAAGAAGCCCGCAGCAAAGAAGGCGACCAAGAAGGCCGCCGCCCCGAAGAAGCCAGCCGCCAAGAAGGCGACCAAGAAGGTCGCGAAGAAGGGTGGCAGCAAGAAGGCAGCGGCAGCGCCCGCCTTCGGCGAGCCGACCAGCATGGGCGGCAACTGATCCAGCCGATGATCTGATCTCTCGCGGGGCGACGTCGGAGGCCCTCATGGCCTCCGATCTCTGAACCGCGGCCCGCACGGCGCCTGGCAAGGCGCCGCGTCGGATGATTGCGGAGGCGGTAGTTCGCCTCGCCCGCGGCGCTCGCTGGGTCATTCCCGCGAGTGCCCGGGGCTCGGGCCGGTCCTCCAAGGGGACAGGACTGAGCCGAGCAAGAGATACAAAAGGTGGCGCGCAGGTTCCGGCCCCCATTAGGGCATGACCGCGCGAGGGACGTCCCGGTGGCTCAGCCACTGGGACGTTCCTGTTTATGGCACCGCGCTAGGCCAGCGACTCGGCTGCGAGCAGCCGCGCTAGGCCAGCGACTCGGCTGCGAGCAGCCGCGCGAGGCGCTTCGGCTCGAGGCGCAGCGCGATCACCTTCTCGCGATCGACGACTACCGCGCCGGGCGCAGAGCGGCGCGGCTTGCGGACGAAGCGCTTCGGCGCGTGCAGCACATCGACGATCGGCTCTCCGCGCGCGTCGCTGAAGTGTGCGGCGAGCGTGGCCGCGTCGAGCAGCAGCTCTGGCGGGCAAGTCTCGCCGCGCCCGAGCGGTACGACGACGTGCGCTCCGGGAATGCCGCGCGCGTGCAGCCACAGGTCTTGCGGGCGCGCGTGTTTCTGCGTGAGCGCGTCGTTGTCTGCGGCGCCGCGGCCGACGAACACCGGGCGCTCTCCGCTCGCGACGAAGCGACGATAGGGGACGCGCTCTTCGGGTCGATCGCGGCGCTTCTTCTCGGAGACATCCGCGCGGGCCTCGAGCGCGCCGCGCGCGCCGACGACTCCGAGCACATGGGCTTCCGCGGCGAGCGCGTGGAGCGCGCGATCGTCGCTCGCGGCGTCGACGCGCTCGACCATCGCGGCGATCTTGGTGCGCTCGAGCTCGGTGCGCAGCTGTCGCTCGGCCGCGATGCGCGCGCCAGTGTCGAGCTTGCGCGCGCGGACGAACAGCTTCTGCGCGGCGTCGATGGCGGCGCGCGATCCGGTCGGGCCGCCGTGCTCGCGCGGCAGCGCGATCGTGTGCCGCTGGGGCGGCTCGTGGCTCTCGTCGAGCAGCACCATCTCGGTAGCGTCGGCCGCGACCTCGTGGGCGTGCGCGAGCAACAGCGACGCGCGCATGCGCAGCGTGTCGGCTTCTGCGCTCGCGCTGAGGTCGCGGCCGATCGCCACGAGACGGCGGCTCGCGCGCTCGAGCCCGCGGCGAACCGCACGGCCGAGGGCGACGCGGCGCGCCTCGAAGTCCGCGGTCGCGCGCGCACGAACGACGGCGTCGCCCGCCGCCTCGAGCTCCGCGAGTGACTGCGGCAGCAGCAGCGGCACGCGCGCAGGTGGCGGATTGAAACGTCCGCCTGTCGGGAAGGTGCGGGCGTCGCTCGCGTGCAAGATCTGCTGTGCACCATCGAGCAGCACGAGCGCGCCCTC
>Ga0209181_10013747_pt1 | contig 10090 bp, 6 predicted proteins | sample MAT05_FD_187208 | JGI IMG/M metagenome (GOLD analysis project Ga0209181, IMG submission 187208) | Freshwater microbial communities from Lake Fryxell liftoff mats and glacier meltwater in Antarctica - MAT-05 (SPAdes) (version 2) | ecosystem: Environmental > Aquatic > Freshwater > Ice > Liftoff...
ATGGCTCGGCACCCGCGTTGCTCTACGGCTACGGAGGTTTCAATATCAGCCTGACGCCGGCGTTCAGCGTCTTCGATCTCGTGTGGATGGAAATGGGCGGCGTCTTCGCGATGCCGAACCTCCGCGGCGGCGGCGAGTATGGCACCCCGTGGCACCAGGCGGGGATCAAAGCGAAGAAGCAGAATGTCTTCGACGACTTCATCGCCGCCGCGGAGTGGCTGGTGGAAAACAAGTACACCTCGCCGCAAAAGCTCGCCATCCAGGGCGGCAGCAATGGCGGGCTGCTCGTGGGCGCGTGCATGACGCAGCGGCCCGAGCTATTCGGCGCGGCGCTGCCCGCCGTCGGCGTGCTGGACATGCTGCGCTTTCACAGATTCACCATCGGCTGGGCGTGGAAAAGCGACTACGGCTCCGCGGAAAGCGCGGACGACTTCCGCACGCTCCTCGCCTACTCGCCGCTGCACCGGCTCCAGCCCGGGGTGCGCTACCCGGCGACGCTCATCACCACCGGCGATCACGACGACCGCGTGGTGCCCGCGCACAGCTTCAAATTCGCCGCGCGCCTCCAGGAGTGCCAGCCGCCCGACGGCCCGCCCGTGCTCATCCGCATCGAGGTGAAAGCCGGCCACGGCAGCGGCAAGCCGATGACGAAGATCATCGACGAAAAGGCCGACCAGCTCGCTTTCCTCGCGCGGGTGTTTGGGATCGCGTTGCCGTAGTCGAATTTCGCTTCCCCTCTCTCCGAGGGCGGAGGCGGTCCGGTGACTTGCGCCCGCCTTCGCCCACGCGCCGTCTCGCGGACTCGGCTCTTCGCTACGTTCCTGTCGCAAAGCCTCCAGGAACTTCGCTCGGGATGACGGCAGGTTTTTGGCTTCTTCGGGCTGCTGTCGGGCATTGCGCGGAGCGGGAAATGCGGTTGAATGATCGGCACTATGAAAACCTCCCTTGCTCTCCTTGCTGCCGCCGCCTTTCTCGCCGGCCCGCTTTATGCCAAAGACGCCAACCCGGTCGCGCCCACCGCGGCGGCGGCCGTGGCGAAAGACGTCTCGCCGGATGAGGCGCAGAAGCTCCTCAAGGACAATCCGAAGCTCGTCGTGCTCGATGTGCGGACGCCGGAGGAATACGCTGCGGGCCACATCGCGGGGGCAAAGAACATCGACTTCACAGCGCCGGATTTTGCGACGAAAGTGGAGGGGCTCGACAAGACGACGCCGTATCTCGTGCATTGCGCCGCGGGTGGTCGGAGTGGCAAGACGCTGGAACTGATCAAGGAGAAAGGATTCGTGGCGATCTACCACCTGAATGGCGGATGGAAGGCCTGGGAGAAGGCGGGCAAACCGGTGGAGAAGTAGGCCGCGTCACCACACCAGCCAGACCTCGAAAGCCATGCGCGTCTTCCCTCTTTTTTCCGCCATCACCCTGGCCATCACCCTCGCCGCTTCCGCTGCGGATCAAGTCCTGATCGAGGCGGAGAGTTTTCGTGAACCCGGCGGCTGGGTGCTCGATACGCAGTTCATCCAGATCATGGGTTCGCCCTATCTGCTCGCCCATGGGCTGGGTGAGCCGGTGAAGGACGCGACCACGACGGTAAAGTTCCCAAGCACCGGGAAGTATCGCGTCTTTGTGCGGACGAAGGACTGGGTCGCGAAATGGAAAGCGCCGGGGACACCGGGAAAATTCCAGCTCCTGGTCGAAGGCCAGCCGCTGGCGGAGAACTTTGGGACGAAAGGCGCGGAGTGGTCCTGGCAGGATGGCGGGAGCGTCGAAATAACGAAACCGGAGACCGCGCTCGCGCTGCATGATCTCACCGGTTTCGACGGACGGTGCGACGCGATCTATTTCACGAAGGATGCGAATGCCGCACCGCCGAATGAAGGCGAGGCGATGGCGAAATGGCGGCGCGAGACGCTCGGGCTGGCGGAAAAGCCGGCCGATGGCGGGAGCTACGATCTGGTGGTCGTTGGCGGCGGTTACGCCGGCATGGGCGCGGCGATCTCCGCGGCGCGCATGGGCTGCAAGGTGGCGCTGGTGCAGGATCGGCCGGTGCTGGGTGGGAACGGATCCAGTGAGGTGCGCGTCTGGGCGATGGGCGGCATCCGGCGAGGGCTGTATCCAAACATCGGGGAAATCGTGGAGGAGTTCATGGATCGGGCGAAGTCGTCGCCGGGGACTTTCGAGGAATTTGGCGACGCGAAGAAGGAGGCGCTGGTGCGCTCGGAAAAGAACATCGCGCTTTTCTTGAACAACCATGTGCTCGCCGCAGAAAAGAGCGGCTCGCGCGTGGTGGCGGTCACTGCGCTCGACACGAGGACCAGCGAGCGGCGGCGCTTCACGGGCAAGTTTTTCGTCGATTGCACCGGGCACGGCACGGTCGGAGCGCTCGTGGAGGCCGAGCTGACGGTGCGCGAGAAGGAGCATCTCGGCATGAGCAATATGTGGCGCTGGAAGCACGGCGACGCGCCGCATGCATTCCCCGAAACGCCGTGGGCGCTGGACCTGACCATGGACGACTTTCCCTATCCCAAGCGGAACGGCGAATGGTTCTGGGAGAGCGGCTTTGACAAGCATCCGCTCGACGGCTTGGAGAACATGCGCGACTGGAATTTGCGCGCGGTTTTCGGCGCCTTCAACGCGATGAAAAACCGGGATGGCAAGGACCAGCATCCGAATGCGCGGCTGGAGTGGGTGGCCTACATCGGCGGCACCCGCGAGTCGCGGCAGTTGATCGGCGATGTGGTGCTCACGGAGGACGACATCGTGAAAAAGAAGCTCTTCCCCGACGGCACCGTGCCAACGACCTGGGACATCGACCTGCACTACCCGAAGGAGCAATACGCGAAGAAGTTTCCCGACGATCCGTTCATCTCGAAGGCCGTCTTTGGCAAAGGCGTGGACCGGCAGCACGGCTACCCGGTGCCCTACCGCTGCATGTATTCGAAGAACATCGAGAACCTCTTCATGGCGGGCCGCAATGTCAGCGTCACGCATGAGGCGCTCGGGACGGTGCGGGTAATGAAGACGGGCGGGATGATCGGCGAGGTCGTGGGCAAGGCGGCGTCGATCTGCCTGAAAAACGACTGCACACCGCGCGCGGTCTATGAGCGGTATCTCGACGAGTTGAAAGCGCTGCTCGCGCTCCGCGGCGCGGCGCGGCGGGAGACGGTAAATGCGCCGATTACCTTGCCGGAAAGCTTTGTCCCGCCCGCCCCGCTGACTTCATCCAAGCCGGCCGGCGAAGCCGGGATCGACGCCTCGAAACTGCCCGGCCTCGTCCTCGACGACTCGCAGGCAAAGCTTACCGGCGCATGGTCGAAGAGCGGGGCGGGGGGGTTAAAAGGTCAGGTCGGCGCGGGCTACATCTACGCGGGGGCGAAGCAGGATGCGGCGGCGCGCTACGAGTTTAAGATCGATACGGCTGGGCGCTACGAGGTGCGGGTGAGCTACGGCATGCACGAGAACCGCGCAACGAACGCAGCGGTGACCATCGAGAGCGCCGAGGGCGTGAAAACCGCGAGCGTCAACGAACGCGTGGCACCGCCGCTGCCTCAGGGTTTCGTATCGCTCGGCGCGTTCCGCTTCGAGCCGGGCAAGCCCGCCGCCGTCACGATCTCCACGGAGAAGGCGGACGGCACCGTGCATGCGGATGCGGTGCAGTTGCTGCCGGTGCCGTAAAACCGGTGCGGACGTTTAGCCGCGGCTGAGCACGCTTTGAAATTCGCGGCGCTTCAACTTTACCGGCTCGCGGTGCTGGCGGTGATCGTGTGGATCATCCGCGACCACGCCGTCCGGCTGCGCGTCGAGGGTCATGCGCCGATCACCGTCGGGGAAGTGCGCGAGATTTTTCCGCAGGCGGAGAGCATCCATGACGATGCCGGGCCGCGCGGCGGAGCCTCTGTGCGCGATGCCGGCGGGACGCAAATCGGCTATGTGGTGCGGACTTCGCCGCACACGGATGGGATCATCGGCTACCGCGGTTGGACGGACACGCTGATTGCCTTCGACAGCGCGCTGCGGGTCGCCGGTGTGCGCATCCGCTCGTCGCAGGACACGCGGGATCATGTGGCCGACGTGCGGGAGGACCGGCATTTTCTGAAAACCTGGAACGGCAAACCATGGGAGGACGTGGTGCGGATGACGCCGGAAAAGGCCGGGATCGAGGGAGTGTCTGGCGCCTCGATGACGAGCATGGCAGTGGCCGAGGCCATTCAGCGTCGGCTGCAACTGGCGGACGCCGCTTTACAAATCGTGCCGCCGCCACTGCGGGTGCGCGGGCACGATCTCGCGCTGATGGCGGTCATTGCCGCGGCGCTGGCGCTGGCTTTTACGAAAAAGAGGCAATGGCTGCGGCGGGGATTTCAGGTGTTCGTGATCGGGTATGTCGGATTCCTCACCGGCGATCTGCTGGCGCAGTCGCTCATCGCGGGATGGGCTGCGAATGGAGTGCCGTGGCGCACCGCGCCGGGGCTGGTCCTACTGCTCGCCGCGGCGCTGACGGTGCCGTGGGCGACGCGAAAGCCCCTCTACTGCCAGCAACTCTGCCCCCACGGCGCCGCGCAGGAGCTGCTCGGGCGGATCGCGCCGCGGCGCTGGCGCGTGGCGCTTCCACAGGAGTTTGCGCGCGGCCTGCGGTGGCTGCCGGCGCTGCTGCTGGCGCTGGTCATTGCCATAACGATCCTCGTGCTGCCGATCGACCTCGCGAGCGTCGAACCCTTTGACGCCTACATCCTCCGCTCCGCGGGTTGGGCCACGATCGCGCTCGCGGTGGCTGGTCTCCTCGCGTCGCTATTCGTGCCGATGGCTTACTGCCACTACGGCTGCCCGACGGGCGCGCTCCTGGAATTCCTCCGCGGCCGCGGCGCGACGGATCGCTTTGGCCGCCGCGAGGTGGCGGCGGCGTTGCTCGTCGCGCTCGCAGCCGCGCTGTCGTGGAAATACCAGGCGCTCCATGAGTGGATGATCGCGGGGAATTGAGTGCGCGGCGGCTTGCACCTTGCGGGCCTCTGCGCTCCCCTGCCTCTGCCGCATCCCGCGCTTTCGGAAAAAATGAGACAGTAAGAAGAGATGAAATACAAAAAGCGAATTCACGGCATGGTTTTACTCATCCTGTCGGCCTTCCCCTGGCTGGCCTCTGCGGCGGAAAAATCCGTCGCTCTCCAATCCGTCGCCTTTCAAACCCACGACGGTTACTTTGTTTCCAAGCAGTTCGAGGCGGATATACCGATCTCGTTTGTCGTCTTAAAGGATCAGGCCGCGTTCGATAAGGTGTTCGGCGTCGCGGCGGTGACGCGCGACAAGTCGCTTCGACTCCTGCCCGATGCCTTTGTCGGGCAGATGGTCGTGGCGGCGATTCACCGGGGAAAGAAGGTCGTGAGTTATCAGGTCGAGCGAGTCGCCGCGGAGGGAAAGACGCTGGCCGTGCGTTACACGACGAAGTCGGAACCAAGTAACGCTGCAGAGTTAGTCTGCCCGCTCATCGTCTCCGTTCCGAAGGGAGATTACGATGCCGTCCAATTCATCGAGGACGGGAAGGAGATCAAAAAGGTCGCGATCCAACTTGCAGCGCAGTTCGAGGTCACTGCACGTGAGCCCGGTACGCTTACAACGACTGAGGAGGGTGGAAATACCGTCTTTTCGATCAAGGGTGGAAGAGGGATTGGCAAGGCAACGGTTCGTCGCGTGGCCGATGCGTGGCCGAGGGAGATCGTCGTCCGTGCTTACCTTAAGGGCTTGGAACAGTTTGCGGTCTCGGATGGTCGCGTCAGATTGGCAGCGTCAGCTCCCAGCCACGGTGAGAGCGGGCCGATGCTGCACCTCTGGCAAGGGGGAAAGGAGAGTGTGCCACTGGATGCGAAGAGTCCGTATTGGATGAAAATCCAGAAGCGCAATGCCTCCGGCCAGTCAGTCAATAACCTGCCTCCCGAGGATGGCTGGTTTGAGATGATCATCCCACGCGCCTTGCTTAAGGAGGGCGATAGCCTTGAACTGGAGTGGATCGATTTCTACAGGTGATGGCTTGCAGCAGGCCTCACCGGAGCGCCCATTGACGCGTGTCGAGAAGCTATCGAAAGCGGAGGCGCGGCAACTGGCAGGAGAGCCGGTTAAGACGGGCGATTCTCCGACTCCGCGGGCGTTCTGAACGCAGTTACCACGTATAGCGCACCGTATAGGTCACGACTTTCTCCTCATCCGGTTTCACCGCGACTTTGAACTCGATGGTCTGCGCGTCGGTCTTCTCGAAAGCCTGGGACTTGGCTTTGATCTCCCAGTTCGTCCAGCGGTAGAGGTGCTCGACGACGCGGATTTCGGCAGGCTGTTTCTTGCGGTTGCGGAGCTTGATCTCGAAGGACTCGGTGGCGGTGTGGTTGGCCTGGTTGACTTTGAAATCCGTGCGTTTGCGCTCGCCGACGAGGTCGAAGCTGTCGCCGACGTAGAGCCGCACGAGTTCGTCCTTGGGCGTGTGGTCGATGTTGTTTTCGCCGACGAACTCGAGCTGGCGATCCTCATCCTGCGCGTAAAAGCGCACGCGCCCCTTGGGCAGCGGGAGGCCGAGTTTGTTCGCCTCGGTGTTATTGAACTCGCGATAAACGGCCACTTTTTTGCTGCTCGTCACGCCGTAGTCGGGGTCTTCGCCGACAGTGTTTCCGAGGTGCCATTCATTGTTCTTCATGATGGGGTCGTAGATGAAAAGGCGCGCGGCTTTGACCTCGGTGGCGCGGATGAACTCGACCTGCTTGGTTTCCTTGTCCCGCAGCGTGGCCGGGCGCGCGAGGGTGTAGAGGTGGAATTCGTCGAAGGCTTTTTCGGTGACGACGGGCGCCGGCGCGGCTTGGGCTGCCATCTCCATCGCCATCGCCACCGGTTGTTCTTCCTGTGGCTTCACCCTGTTCACATCGCCCGCCATGAGCTTGATCTTCGCATTCGCGAAAGCCGCACCGCTTTCGTTCTTCATCGTGATCCAGCCGACGAGGTCGATCACGTCGTGGGCCTCGGGCGCGACGATATTGTAGCTGGCCTCCCACGTCAGTCCGCCGGTGATGTAGGCGAGTTCGACGTCGAGCTTCGCGGCGGCGGGGGCGTTGAGTTTCCAGGAAAGCGTGGGCTTGAGCTGCGTGTCATCGCCGAGCGCTGGAAAGCGCGGCTCGCCGGGGAGCGAGAACTGCAGCTTGCCGTCCACCTCGATGATCGGCTGCACGTTTTCGCCGCCTGGGACGTAGCCGCTGCGGATGACTTTGCCCGCGATGGTTTGATCCGGTTTCTGGAACTCCCTGCGGATGAAATCGAGCGTCTTGCCCTCGAAGAGCGAGAGCAGCAACTCCTGCGAGACAGGGTCGTTGCGGTAGTTCTGCTCGAGGATTTGCAGCGGCACTTTGCCGGTTGGGTCGCGGAGGATCACGGAGTCGGCCTCGACCTGCGCGGTCACGCCGGAGAACCGCACGTCATTGACGCCGGCCTTCAGCTCCAGCGGGACGGTGTCGCGGAGGACGGCGAAGCCCTGATTGTAGATGGTGAGCGCGGGATCGGCGGCGCGGACGGTGAGCGAGGCGGCGAGTGCGATGGCGAGGCGGATCGATGTGTTCATGGTGGGTGGATGGTTGGAGCGTTGGAATTGTGGAAGGGGGGATGGAAAGGCGGTGGGTGGCGGTCGAAAAACAATGCCGTCATTCTGAGCGAAGCCTTTGGAGGCTTTGCGACAAAGGCGGAGCGAAGAATCGCTGAAAGTAATGGGCGGAGGCGGTCTGGTTGTATTGCGTGTCGCCCCCACCAGACCGCCTCCGCCCATTACTTTCAGCGATCCTTCACTGCGTCCCCGCCCGCCTTCGCCCGCCGGGGACTCCGTTCAGGATGACGGCGTGGTTTTTTGGGGGCGCTGCGCGCGGCGGGCGGGAGCGCGGGCTACCAGGTGTAGTGGACTTTGTAGGTGATGATCTTTTCCTCATCCGGCTTGAGCGCGACTTTAAATTCGATGGTCTGCGCGTCGGTCTTTTCAAACTCCATGCTCTTCTCTTTCACGGTCCAGTTATTCCAGCGGTAAAGGTGCTCGACGACGCGGATTTCCACCGCCTCTTTCTTCCGGTTGCGGACTTTGATCTCGAAGGTTTCGTCGGCCATGCGCTCGGCGTTGCTGACTTTGAAGTCCGTGCGTTTGCGCTCGCCGACGAGGTCGAAGCTGTTGCCGATGAAGAGCCGGACGAGTTCGTTTTTCGCCGTGTGGTCGATGTTGTTTTCGCCGACGAATTCGAGCTGCCGGTCCTCGTCCTGCGAGTAGAAACGCACGCGGCCCTTGGGCAGCGGGAGGCCGAGCTTGTTGGCCTCTGCATTTTTGAACTCGCGATAGACGCTCACCTTTTTGTTCGACTGCGTGCCGTAGCCGGGGTTCTCGCCGACGTTCACGCCCACGCGCCAGCCGCCGATGGCCGCACCGTCGTAGATGTAAAGGCGCTCGGCTTTCACGCCGGTGGCGCGGACGAACTCGACCTGTTTGGTTTCCTTGTCACGGAGCGTGGCGGGGTTCGCGAGGGTATAGAGGTGGAATTCGTCGAAGGCTTTCTCGGTCACGACGGGCGCCGCTGCGTCCATCCCCATCCCTCCCGCTCGGGCAAATTTCGCCATCGTCACCGGCTGCGGCTGGACCTTGTTCACGTCGCCGGCCATGAGCTTGACCTTGGCGTTTTGAAAGGCCGTGCCGCTGTCGTTTTTCATGGTGATCCAGCCGACGAAATCGACGGCGTCGCCTTTCTCCGGCGCGACGAGGTTGTAGCTCGCCTGCCACTCAAAACCCTGCGTGACGTAGGCGACTTCGGCGGTGATTTTCGCGGCGGCGGCGGCATTGAGTTTCCAGGAAAGCGTGGGCTTGAGGATGTTGTCGTCGCCGAGCGAGGGGAAGACTGGCTGGCCGGGGAGGGAGAATTGCAGCTTGCCGTCCACCTCGATGATGGGTTGGACGTTTTGCCCGCCGGGGACGAAGCCGCTGCGGATGACTTTGCCGGGGATGATGGCGTCGGGCTTGTTCGCCTCGCGGCGGATGAAGTCGAGCGTCTTGCCCTCGAAGAACGAGAGCAGCATCAACTCGGAGACGGGATCGTTGCGGTAGTTTTGCTCGAGGACTTGCAGCGCGGCTTTGCCGGCGACGTCGCGGAGGATGACGGAGTCGGCTTCGAGTTTGGCGGTGGCGCCGCCGAAGCTGACGTTGTTGACGCCGGCCTTGAGGTCGATGGGCAGCGTGTCGCGGACGACGGCGAAGCCCTGATTGTAGATGGTGAGCGCGGGCTCGGCGAAGGCCGGGGATGCGACGGCGAGGAGGAGTGCGAGGGATTTCATGTTCATAAGGAGGAGACGCAGGAGAGCAGGGGATATTTGTCATGCCGATGTAAATTGTTCGTCAGAACGGTGTGAGCGGAACTTGCGCCTTGTCGCATCGGACTCGTCTGCTAGAAGCCGTCGCATGTCAGAAATTAAACGATTCCGTGCGGGCGTGCTCTTCGGCGACGAGGTGAAGGAGCTGCTCGATTTCGCCAAGGCCAATCATTTCGCGCTGCCAGCGGTGAACTGCATCGGCACGAATTCCATCAACGCGACGCTCGCCGCGGCGCGCGAGCTGAATACGCCGACGATGATCCAGTTCTCGAATGGCGGGGCGCAGTTTTTCATCGGCAAGACGGTCAAGGGCGAGAATCAACTCGGCCCGATCCTCGGGGGAATCGCCGGAGCGCATTACGTGGATGCGGCGGCGAAGGCTTACGGGGTGCCGGTGGTTTTGAACACGGACCACTGCGCAAAGAAGCTGCTGCCGTGGGTGGATGGGCTGCTGGCGGCGAGCGAGGAGCAGTTCGCGAAGACTGGCCGGCCACTCTACAGCTCGCACATGCTCGATCTTTCCGAAGAGCCGCTGCACGAGAATCTGGAAATCTGCGCGCGTTATCTCGAGCGCATGGCGAAGATGGGGATGACGCTGGAGATCGAACTCGGCGTGACCGGTGGCGAGGAGGACGGCGTGGACAACACCGATGTCGATGACTCGAAACTCTACACCCAGCCGAGCGAGGTCGCCGAGGCTTACACGACTTTGAAAAAAATCAGCCCGAACTTCACC
>Ga0209181_10013748_pt1 | contig 10090 bp, 6 predicted proteins | sample MAT05_FD_187208 | JGI IMG/M metagenome (GOLD analysis project Ga0209181, IMG submission 187208) | Freshwater microbial communities from Lake Fryxell liftoff mats and glacier meltwater in Antarctica - MAT-05 (SPAdes) (version 2) | ecosystem: Environmental > Aquatic > Freshwater > Ice > Liftoff...
TTACTTAAAGTGTGCGGCAGCACTCGGCTTTGCTCCGGAGAATTGTATTGTGTTTGAAGATTCTTTATCAGGCGTGGCAGCAGGCAAAGCCGCTGGGGCGAAAGTGGTGGGTGTGGCGACTACGCATACGCATGAGGAATTGAGCGACACAGACCTTGTGATCAGTGATTTTAGGAATCTAGATCCGATTCAAATTGCTAAACAATTATTTGAAAAGTAAACCCTTCATATAATCAATCGCGATCATGCAAAGTCAACCTTGACGACCGCGTTAGCTCTAAACATTCAAGGCTTATAGACAAATTATCCGTGCCAGTACGGATGGTGCTCAATAGTTCAATTATCTATCTTGCGCAGATAGCAATTCGAAACGGCATGAAGAAAATCATTCTCATTACTTTCATTCTTCTTTTTAGACTTCCAGCAGCAAGTCAGCAAACCACAGGAGATCAATACTTTCAAGATGGTAAAGATTGGCTCGATAAGGGAAGTAACGAAAAAGCAATAGCGTCTTTTTTGGAATCAAGAAGGGCCTACCTAAAAGAACAAAATTTTAACCGCTACTTTGTCGCTACGCAAGCACTATCGACTATGTATGACGAGCTGGCAGAAGGGGTTCAATCAGAAAAGATTATCCTAGAAGCAATCGGCACAATACCAAAACAAAACACCGATCAACGCGAACTTCATGCAAAGCTGCAAGACAATTTAGCTTATACTTATCTAAATGTTTTAAACCAAGCCGAGAAGGCAATTGAGGCATACACACAATCTATAAATTTCTATGCCAGTATTGGAAAAGCCAATTCAAAGGAGACTGCTTTTGAACTAACAAATCGTTCACTTGTTCATCAACAACTTTCTCACTATCCGCAAGCAGTAGATGATCTTCTTAGAGCAATCGCAATTAACGAGAAAGATACTGATGTGCAGCCTCAAGATATTGCTGAAAGTTATTATACACTCGGAATGAGCTACACCGAGCTAGAAGAGTTTGAAAAAGCGCTGAACAGTTTAAAACGTGGGCTTACGTTGATTGGAACATTAGAGAAAAGTGAAACCCTTGGTAGGTTTTATAATGCTATTGGCAATGCGTATAAAACTCAACATAAATATCAATTGGCAATTGAAAATTATGTCCTGTCAAAAGACATCTACGAATCTGTGTTTGGAAAAGATGCTGAAAACTATTGCCAGCCGCTGATCAATATTGGTGATGCCAATAAAAGCATGGGCGACTGGAAAACTGCTTTGCTTAATTATCAGGATGTACTTACCATCTATCAAAAAACTCCACCAAAAGATCTTGGGAGTGTTGTCTATTTATTTTTAGAGATTGCCAAAACCATGAATGGTCTTGGGCTAACAGAAAAATCAAATGAAGTGGTTGGCCTTGCGCTAACCTTTGCAGGAAACGCAATTGGAAAAAATAGTGTTGAAGAAGCTGAGATCTATAAGCACATGGCTGTGGTGGCCTATAACGATGGCGAGTGCGACAAAAGCTTAACCTTCAATTTTAAGGCCATCTCTATCCTAGAAAGTAGTAATTATCCTAAGAATGGATACTATGCCGAACTATATGATGCCATTGGCCAAGCCTATGACGCACTAGACGAAACTCCATTGGCACTAAAATACAAACAACAAGCAAAGGTAATTTATGAAACCGTTTATGGTTCTATCAACTCCGCTGTTGCAATGGAGATGGGCAGTATGGGGCTCAGCTATGAAATTGCTAATCAATCAGACGAAGCACTTGAATTACTAAATCAATCAGCAACTATTCTTTTACAGTCACCGGAGTCGAATAAAAAAGAATTGGGAATTACGTACGCGGATATAGGAAGGAATTTTCTGATCAAGAAAGAACCAAAAAAAGCAATTGAATGCCTTGAAAAGGCTCGCGTTATATTTGATGCTGATAACAAAAGCTTTAATAAAGCCAAAGTTTATAATGAACTCGGAGCGGCCTATTCATTAGTGAACAACCTAGCTAAAGCAGCTGAGTGTTTTCAAAAAGCAATCATAGCGAACACATTCAATTTTGAAAACATGTCACTCCAATCAAATCCTGATAAGCAGAACTACGTTAATTATTATGAATTGGCAACATCCTTTATTTCAAAGGCAGATTTATACAGATTGAAAGATGATAAAGCAAGCCTACTAAAAGGAATACAACAGCTCGATGCGGCTGACATTCTCATCAAAAAAACAGCAAACCAATTCAGCAGTCCAGCAGATCGTTTAAAACTTTCTAAACTAAACTCATTTTTTACGGAAGCAGGCATGCAACTGGCAGATAAACTTTATCAGCTAACCAAGGATCCCACCTTTATTGAAAAAGCATTCTATTTTTCGGAACGAAGTAAAGCCAACGAATTATTCAATGACATACAACTCAGTAAAGCAAAATCGTTATCGAAAATACCGACCGCCATTCTGGCGCGAAAAAAAGAAGTAGAAGTAAAAATGAATAGCTTAAACCAACAACTAGCATCTGCCTACTCAGAACAAAATCAGTCTCTAATAACCAAACTGAAAACAGAAGAGTTTGAGTTGAGAAAAGAACAGCTCACCATTCAAACAAAAATGGACGAGCTATCACCTAAGCTAAGTTCGATCAACAACAAAAGAGCTTTACCAACATGGCATGACATCAAAACCAGGTTGGATCCTAACACTGTTGTGGTGTCTTATTCGATTACTGACTCTGCGAAATACGTTTTAGTGGGCAACTCCAATGGCTTGATCTTAAAGAGAATCAGCAATAATGTCAACATCGAAAAACTTATAAAAGGCTACGTCAATCAACTTAAATTCAACGAATTATCCTATAAACAAATTGCAGCGACATTAACCGATGTTTTGTGGATGCCGGTGGAAGACGCGATTAAGGAATTGGGCGTAAAGAAAATCGATAAAATTGTGGTAATCCCGGAAGGGTCATTGAACTACCTTCCTTTTGAATCCTTGGGAAAGGATCAATTCCTTATTGAAAAATATAACATGCACTATTCTTATTCTGCTGCGCTGCTTTTGAATGTAATTAAAGATGTGCCAAACAAAAAGTATTCTTTTATTGCGATGGCACCGGTGTTTGAGGATAAAGAAACCAATTTTGTGAATAAGAGTTGCGAGCGGTTTGTTAAATATTCGAAGAAGGTTGACACAACAAGTCGCGCATTTAGTCTTAACGGAGATTATATTACTCCCTTGCCCGGCACACGCACCGAGGTGGAGAAAATAAATCAGATACATATCGAAAAAGGCTTGTTGAGTAAATTCTTTGTCGAAGAAGGTGCAAGCGAAGAATTGATTAAGAAAGGTGAGTTAGAGAAATTTGATTTTATCCATCTTGCTACACATGGCTTTGTGAATAGTCAATATCCAGAACTGTCAGGATTATTGCTAACACAAAATGCCAAATCGGTTGAAGATGGCGTTTTATACACTGGCGAAATATTAGGTCTTAATTTCAACGCTCAATTGGTAACACTTTCAGCTTGCGAAACTGCCTTGGGAAAAAAAGTAGAAGGTGAAGGTGTAAGGGGACTTGCCACTGCATTTCTTTTTGCTGGAGCAAAGAATGTGATCGCTTCGTTATGGAAAGTATCGGATGCCAGCACGTCTGAGTTGATGATTGAATTCTATACCGAACTACTTTCAGGCAAGGATAAAGCAACAGCGTTAAGATTGGCAAAACTGAAGCTGATAAAATCTGATGGGTTTAACACTCCCTACTATTGGGCACCGTTTGTTCAAGTGGGGGCAAATTAAAAAATACCAGTGTAAATATTAGTTTACGCTGGTATTCTAATTTAAAATTCTAAAATTACGAATTCAGTTCTTCTATTTGCCTTGCGACCATCTTCTGTATCGTTGGTGGCTATTGGGTTCGATTCGCCATAGCCTTTGGCTTGAATGCGCTCGCCCGCAATGCCTGCCTTCACTAAATACTCCCGTACAGATTTAGATCGGTCGTGAGAGAGTTTCATGTTATACGCATCATCACCAACATTGTCAGTGTGGCCGCCCACTTCAATGGTCATGCTCGGGTTTGTCTTTAATAAATCTACTGCCTTCTCAAGCTCCACATTGCTTTGTGGCGACAGTGTGGCTTTTCCTGTTTCAAAAAAGATATTGTTGATTACAATCTTCGCACCCTTCTCGATAGGCTTCAGTTGAATGTCTTTCTTAATGGTTTGAAACTTTGCCGTAACAGGTACATCAAACAATTCAGAGTGGAAAAAGAACCCTTCTTTATTGGCTGATACACTATATGTTTTGCCTGCTGGCAACACCACCAAGTATTTGCCTGTGGCGCTGTTACTTTTATTGATGGCAATCAACTCACCCGTGTTTACATCTTCCACCATTACATAAGCACCCACCAAAACTTTTGTCTTTGCATTGGTAACTATACCCTCAACAACAACAGTAGGCGCTGGGCGCATCTCTTCGGGTATTTCAACTTCATATAAATCTAATTGGTCGCCATCACGATCCGATGCGAAATACCCAATCTCACCGGATCCCCCTATTGTAAAATAGGTGTCCTTGCCAATCGTATTTAAAGGCTTCCCAAGATTTACTGGTGCAGTCCACTTACCATTTTCAAGCACGGTTTTAAATAAGTCATGGCCTCCGTAACCCGGATGTCCTTCCGAAGAGAAGTATAATGTTTTTCCGTCTTGACTTAAAAAAGGAGATATGTCACTAAAGGGCGTGTTTATTGCTGGCCCAAGGTTCATGGGCGGCCCCCATTCGCCAAAACTATTTCGTTCTATCCCATATAAATCTTCAGACCCGTAACCACCAGGACGTTTGGAACTGAAAATAATTTTGTTGCCATCATACGAGATAGTGGGTTGCGAATCCCATTCAGTACTGTTTACAACATTGCCTAGATTAACTGGTTTTGTCCACTCATTTCCTTCTAATACTGAGATGTAAAGATCACAACTGCCAACGCCTCCGCCTCTGCCACAGGCAGTGTAAACCATTAGTTGACCATCCGCAGAAAAACAGGCAGCGCCCTCATTACTTGCCGAGTTAATAGGCTCTGGCAATAGTTGAGGTGAATTCCACTCATTAGCTGTTTTCTGTATGTAGTAAATGTCTTCATCGCCTTCTTTGGCTGTTTCGCTATCTTCTTTTATCCCACCTTTTCTAACAGATGTAAAATAAAGTTTAGACCCCGTTGGATCTAAAGCTGGCATGTAGTCAGAATGGCTGCTATTGATTTTTGAGGAAAGCTTCGATGGTTTACTAATGGCCGTCTTTATCTTCTCTAATTCAGCTTGGTGTTTATTATAATTAATTTTGTATTGTGCTTGGTGAATTAACAAAGTGCGTGAGGCATCGTGAGGGAATTTCTTTAAAAAAGCTTCGTAGTAGACAATAGCGTTGTCATACTGCTTTAGCTCATCATAGGCGATACCCAATTCATAATAAAACCAAGCCCAGTAGCTGGGATTGATTCTTTCTAAATTTTTCAATTGCTCTATTGCCTTTTGCGGTTGCGATGTATGGCGATAACAAAGCCCTAAATAGTATATGGCATCTTGATTGGTGCTCTCAGCCCCTAACGCTTTCTCAAAATAAGGTATGGCCTCGGTATAATTACTTTTATCATAAAGGCTTTTCCCTTGTTCAAAGTTAATAGCGGATTGGTCGCCCACAACAACATTCTTCTTCTTTTGGGCATAAAGAAATGAACTACAGAGAAACGCGAAAATAAAAATTGCAGATAACTTCATATTGATAATTTTTAGGTACTAAAAAGCCCTCTGGAAAGCGATCGTCCAAAGGGCTATTATTTTTATGATTCAATTTGAGCTACTTTATTATTTAGTGCTCAGCTTCGTCATTTTCGATTTTCTAATCATGCTGCCCGACTCAAAGACATACAGTGCCATGCCATCGTCAGCAAGAAAGGCTTCTGCCCCTTTCCGGGCATCAAATCTTTTATATTTCATTGTAGTTAAATCGTAAACCGCATAGTCGCTGTTCTTGGTATAAAGTGCGAGTGATCTGTCGCCATAGATAATTTTATTGTTATGAGACAGCGGAGTAGAGCGTTTAAATTTGCTTGATGCGGTAAGAGAACCATCGTCTTTCTTGCGTGAGCTCACTCCCTTCTCTCCGATAATAATTACCTGATCGTGGTAATCAATAATTAAATCAGCCTCACCAATATTATCTTCCTTCAATGGCTTTTCATAATTTTCTTTACCTGTATTGAGGTCCATTGAATAGAGTGCTTTGCCCGAGCATACCATTATATTATTGCCTGAAGGAAATATATTAGTAAGCCCTTTTTTCATCTTTTCAGATTCCCAAAGTTGCTCGCCAGTAATTGCGTTAAAACATTGCACGTTGTAGGGCTTCACATTTTCAAACTCAACCACCTCCACCCGTTCAGTTGCAGCGGTTCCCGTTATTGTCGAAGTTCCTTTCACTATCATCCAGTATTGCAACTCAACCTGACCGCCTACTTGCAAAACTACTTTATCGCCTACAACATAAAGGCCCGGTATGGCACGTGCATCTTTTATTTCGGCAGAAGTCCATATTAATTTTCCGGTTTTAAGGGCATATTTTTTTAAGAATTGATTTCTTCTATTGACAAGATCAAGCACATAAATATAATCGCCCACAACTACAGGCTGTGCTACCACGCCATAGGCACCAAACCCTTTTGCACCTGCTGGCTTTTTGTTCTTCACTACCTCAGAAGGAGATTCATCATACACGGCAGACCACTGCGGCTTGCCCGTGGCTAAATCAAACACCTGAATACCATTCATGTATAAAAACACTTTGTCGTCTTCAATAGTAAGCGTAACCAATCGTTCCCGAGTTATTACTTTTTTCTCTACGAGACCCCGGTAAGTCTGATCCCAAATAATATCTCCCGTTTTCGAATTGATTCTCACTAATTGATTTTTCATCCCCGAAAATATAGAACCGATCACCGAAGACTTCATATTGATCATCACTATAGAGCCATCTTTCATCACATTATAGGTCGCTACGATACCCTTGAATTTATCTGTCTGCCAAAGCTCTTCCCCTGATTTTACCTTAATCATAGTGAGGTGATCTTTGGATGTTATAGCAAAAGCATCTAATTCACTAATATAAATAACGTTCTCCTTGTCATCTACATTTTGATATTTACTGCTTACCCACAAGAGTTCGCCTTTTAGCGCATCAATGCAAGCAATCTTATCTTTTCCGATTTTGCGGTCAAAAACAAAAATTACGTTGGCGTCCCACATCGGAATGATGTCATCTACTTTACCTAGCTCGTCTGAGATTTCCTTGAATTTCTTATTCCATAGAATTTCACCTGTTTGGTTTTTTATCACTGTAATTTCTTTGCCGTTGGACACATAGGAGTAACCATCATCGTTGCCATTGGCTGTATAGCTAAACGGGTGATCTATTTCCTTTTTGTAGATCTCCGACATGTCATCTTGCGCGCATGTCGCATAAAAACCCGATGCGCACAGCATCATCATAGCAAACTTTTTCATAGGATTTGGATTGTGTTTAAAAGGTAAGTGTGTATCGCTGTTTCACGCGTTGTTTTTTGGGAATACTAACATTATCAAATTGCAGTTCACCAAGTTTGTCTTGCAGCATATTCTTTTTGGTTACGGGTATCTCGGGGCCGGAAACCATACGAACAGTAACTACTCTGCCCTTTCTTTCCACAGTAAGATCAACTATAAAATCGCCAACGATTTCGTTCTTCTTGCAAAACGCTACTAATTCCATCAGTTGCTTAGACGCCATGGTCGCAAGCTGTGCTTTAATCTTATCTGTAACTGCTTGCTTGGCCGGCTCTGACAATGCATTCGGATCTTTAACTATCATTTTTGATGATTCTTCACTCCGCTGCGGTTTAACTTCGCGAGGTGGCTCACTGTCTCTTCCAGAACCGGTTTTATCCTGCGCCTGACAGATTCCCATTTGCATGGAGATGAAAAATATTATTGAGATGACTCTTTTGAAATTTTTCTTGTTCACGACTCTCATCCTACAATATTCTGGTTATTGTGTTGTGCCTACAATACCATGGAGAGGGTAATTTGATATCCGTACTGGTACGGAGATAACTACATGATGTTATGCTCTAGCGCGAACTTTACCAAGCCTACCAAGGAGGCAGTATTGGTTTTTCGAAATATATTTTTTCGGTGTGTCTCAACTGTTCTTTCACTGATAAATAACTTTTCAGCTATTTGCTTGTTAGAAAATTCCTTTACAATCAATTTCACGATTTCTTGTTCCCGATCTGTGAGGAGCACATGCTTACTTTCGTTGGCAAGCCCCGTCATTAGTTGCTTTGTGATCTCAGGGCTGATGTAGGGCATGCCTTGCATAATCTGCCGAAGGGCAGCTTTAAGTTCACCTTGCTGAATGTTTTTCAATAAATATCCATCGACTCCTTCTTTCATTACCTGCTTTACCAAATGCCCCTCATCGTGCATACTTAATATCACGCGTTTGATATTTGGGTATAACTCTTTCACTTTCGTGGAAAGCTCGAGGCCCGTCATCCCCGGAAGGGTATAGTCTGTTAGTAAGATATCGGGTTGTTGAAGCTTTAATTTTTCCAACGCCTCTGCTGGGGAACTAACTGCCGCTATGATTTCAAACTCCGAATCATTATCGAACAGTGCCTTCAGTCCGTCTAGTAAAATGCGGTGGTCGTCTACTAATAGTATTTTTATAAGCATGGTAACCATTCGTAAAATTTATTCGCGTCTCATCCTACGTGAAAACTAATAATTTAATTTGTGCTTCCATTATTTTTCTATCCTTCTAGTGGCAAGCGCAACCACCAGATAAACTGTTCCTCAAGGCAAATACGCCAGCGGAATGCTTTCTGGTTCGTATTTTTTAGAAGGCAAAATCAATTCGCGCCAAGAAGATCCAACAGAAAACGAAGCGGTAGGTATGTTTTTTAAATGTAGGTGAAGCATGCGAACGAATATATTGTATTGCCTTGATCGATCTTCAAAAGTCAACCGCGTTAGATAAAACCGATTGGTAAGTGTAATTGATCGCAAATTATCTAATTCGATTTTCATTTTAAACAGCTTGCCACCTTGAGTTAGTCGTATAGAAATAATATTATAAAACGAAAGGTGACCACCCTTCTCGCCCTGTTGCCATTTTAAATGCGAATCCAATAGGTGTACGGTCAGTGGTTTCTCGTTTACTGAGTTTTTACAAATGTATTCTTCCATCCTCTGTTGATATTACTATCAAAGGTTGTGGATTAAGATATTCAGGGAAATACCCTCTGACTGGTATTTCCACTCCGTGCCGGTACGTAGAGACCTACGTGGGGACTGAAATAATAGAAATAGTACCCTTCCTGTGTAGCAGCGTGTCTATATCAATAGTGCCGCGAATGAGGCTTAGGCGAGAATTAATATTCTTCCAACCGTTCCCTTTTCCTTCTGTCAAAAGCCCTTGATCAAATCCATTTCCATCGTCTTCAATAGTGATCACCAACTCTTCGGCATGTTGCACGGCTTGAATCATAATTTCTTTGGCGTCACTGTACTTGATTACGTTATTCACCCACTCCTGACAAATTCGGTAGAGAGCAATTCGCTGCTCTGAAGTCATATCCTGATTCAAATTGTAAGTCTGTACTTCAATCTTAATACCGCCTGAATTAGACAGACGTTGTGCAAATTCTTGAAGTGCCTCGTGCAGCCCGTCTTTCATCAATACTTGTGGCATTAAATTGAATGCAATGTTGCGTATCTCTAGGTTCATATCGTTCATCAGACCCAGCGCATATTGGACTGACGAAGTATCTATCTTGTTTTTTGATAAACCCAGTCGCATAGCAGAAATCATTTGGCCTAAACCATCGTGCAAATCGGCAGCAAAACGCTTGCGCTCTTCTTCTTGTGACCCAATTACCGCTTGCAATTGTTGTTGTCGAAGTTCTGCTCGGGCAGCTTCTAGGTCGGCTTGCTGTTTTAATTTAGTGCGATTTCTTAACAATAGACCAATACCCACTAAGGCAACCAATAACAAAACCAAAACTGTAATT
>Ga0209181_10013755_pt1 | contig 10086 bp, 8 predicted proteins | sample MAT05_FD_187208 | JGI IMG/M metagenome (GOLD analysis project Ga0209181, IMG submission 187208) | Freshwater microbial communities from Lake Fryxell liftoff mats and glacier meltwater in Antarctica - MAT-05 (SPAdes) (version 2) | ecosystem: Environmental > Aquatic > Freshwater > Ice > Liftoff...
CGATTGAGCGAATGAACGCATTCAATGCACGGTGCTCTGCGCCTTTCTACTTCGCCGTGGCCACCCTGACGGCGGGCTGCGACGGGCCGCCCCCGAAAGGCGAGCTCGTGGTGGTGGTCGACACCGATGTCGCGGTGCCAGAAATGGTCGGCCGTCTGCGCGTGGACCTGTTTACGGTCCCCGAGGGCGCGCACGAAGACCCTCTTTGGTTCGAGTCGCGTGACGTGGCGCTCGGCAGCGCCGACGCGCTCCCAATCAGCTTCAGCCTGGTGAACCCGAGCGACACCGAGGCGATGAAAGCGCTGGTTCGAGTGCGGCTCTACCCTGAAGGGGCCGTACGCAGATACACTGGCGAGTCTTACGAGCCGCCAGAGCCCGCGCCGTCACTGGTTCCCAGTCTCGACGTCGCAGAGCTGTGCGACGACCCGCCGCTGCTCGAGCTCGGGGGGCAGGTGATCGGTCGCCGCGGCCGGGAGTCTTTGTTCGACTTCGAAGGCTCCGCCGCGTGTGCGGCGCTCGTCAATCACAACGGGTCGGTGGCGGCCCGCCTCGCCGTCGAGCAAGCCGGCGTCTATCAGCTGGAGGCAGAGGTGTTCGTCGACGAGAGCTCGCCCTCGTCGCTCGCGCAAGTGACCCTGGAGCTGCGCCGCGCATGCGCGGAGCCCAGCACGGCGATCGACTGCGACGTCGGTGTGTTTCTGGAGCCGGTGATGATCGGAACGTCGAGGCTGTCGGTGGAGCTCGAGCCGGGCGACTATTACGTCGTGACCGGAGGCGCTGTGCTCAACGACGGCTACAACGATCTTCGGCTGGTCGCTTGGAACGAAGAGGTGCCGCGGCTTTCGCTCGTACCGGTGGCCCCGGAACCGCCTGCGCGCCCGTTCGCGCCGCTGCTGAACGACGATCAGGACTCGACGCCTGTCGACGAGCCGGACCCGATAAGAGCGATCGACAAGCTGTTTCTGGCCCAGCTCGACCCCGGCGAGCGGCGGGTGACGCTCCTTTCGTTGCTCGGAGATTGTCTGGGGCGCAATGCCAAGCTCGGCGACGCGGACGGAGTTGTCCGCGCGAGCGAGGCCGAGAGCTGCGCGTCCGCGAGCGCCCCCGCGCTGCCCGTGGCCGAGGCCCAGGCCTTGCCGTTTCAGGAGCCATTGCTCCACTTGCCGTCGGCGGTCGGGACCTTCGCGACGCATGAGCCGTGCGCGCCGGATGACAGCAGCGATCGTTTCGTGTGCGTTCCGTCTGGAGCGTTCGTGGCGGGGGATACGCGTGGTGCGACGCCGGGATCCACTTCCTACCCATTGCGACCCGCTGCGCTTCGCCGCTATTGGTTGGACCGCTACGAGGTCACTGCGGGAGACTTCCAGGATGCAATCGACGCGGAGTTTCGTTTGCCCTGGCGCGACATGCCGGAGCAAGGTGAGCCCATTTGGCCTACGAGCGCGAGTCAGGCCGAGGGCTTGAAAGCGATGTGCAGCTGGCGCGAGGGGGTCGCGGATGAAGAGCGCAGGGCGCGCCCGCTCAACTGCATCAACTGGTATGGCGCGCAGGGCTTCTGCCAATGGCGGGGAGGGGACCTGCCCACGATGGCGGAGTGGGAGTTCGCGGCGCTCCGCGCCGGCGGCGACCACAAGCGGCTGTACCCATGGGGTGAGGTCGAGCCAGCGTGTTCTTGTGAAAGCGAGAACGAGTCGTGCCGCTCCGCCGTGTTCGCGCGAGCGGTGGGCGAGCTCGCCGAGTTCGAGCCGTACAGTCACTGCCTCACCGACGAGTACGGCCCATTGCCGGTGAACCTGCTCGGCGGCCCGAACGGTGACGTGAGCACGCTCGGCTTGGTGGGGCTGACGGGCAACGTAATGGAGTACACGCGGGACGCGGCGCGTCCCCTGGCCGACGGCTGCTGGGCCGTTTCCGGCGTCTGGCAGCCGACATGTGTCGACCGCTACGCCGTGGCGCGACAGGCCGGGGGAAGCTCGTACGCAGACGCCTTGTATTCACCGGCGTTTCGGCGCTTCATTCCAGCATCCGACCTCGGTCCTTCGTACGGCTTCCGATGCAGCTACGCCACGCGTCCCTTTTGACTGCAACATCGACGTTGGTAGCCTTGCTGACGCTGCACGGCTGTCAGGAGGCACCTGCCGCAGGCGGACGCGTGCTCGTGTATCTCGATACCGACGCACCAGTCGATGGCAGTGAGGCTCGTGGTGGGCCGCCCGCGCTCTTTGACCGCGTGCGCATCGACGTGTACCCGCCCGGCAGCGACGAACCCTGCATTGGCTGCTCGCGTGTGGAGCCGCTGACCCACGATGCGCTCGTGGCCGGGCTGTCCTTCGGGCTCGGTCTAGAGGCCGACAGGGCAGGCACACGCGTTCGGGCGAGAGCATTTCGCAGCGGCGTTTCGACGGACAACCTGCCGCTCCCAGTGGCGTCCATCGACGTGACCGTCGAGCTTCCGAGCGTGCCCGAAGGCGAGGTCAGCGAGCTCACGTTGTTTCTTCCCACCGACGAGACAGGCAGCAGCACCTCCTCGCTCGCTTCGCCGCGTCCTGCGCAGTCTGGCAAGCCAGCCGCCTCACAGGTGGGCTCCTGGCCGGGTGCGTTGCGAACCGGCTGCACCGGAACGCCTTGGCCGGGTCAGGTGTGTGTGCCCGGCGGCGCATTCTGGCTGCCAGCTGCCGGAAGCCCAGAGACGGGCGTGCAGATTTCTGTGCCCTACGAGGAGCAGCTCACCGTCGTGTCAGCTTTTTACATGGACGAGACCGAGGTCACCGTGGGTGCGTTGTTGCGCTCGGGCTTCGTGACAGCGGAGCTCACGACCCGTCACCTGACTGCTTGGAGCGGTGACGAAGAAGGCGCCGAGGTCGGCGGGTATCGCGATTGGTGTACCTACTCTGGGGCGCTGTCTCGTGCCGAGCTCCCCGTCACTTGCCTCTCTTGGCCGGCGGCGCGCGACTATTGCACCTCGCTCGGAGCGGCGCTGCCGACCGAAGCGCAAGTCAGTTACGTCATGGGCGGTCTGCGAAGCCAGCGGGGGCCGTGGGGTGCGAGCTTTCCGGTCTGCGGCGACGCGTGGTGGGGAATCGGTGGTGGGCTGGCGCCGTTCCTTCCGCTCGGCCCGTGCAGCCCGCCCAATCAGTTCGCTGGCATGCGCCCGGTCGGCACTTCAGCGCTCGACCGTCTCGAGCTGCCTGACGGCACACTCGAGGATCTGGTGGGCAACGGCCAGGAGATGACCTCTGACCGGTTCGCAACGCGTGGGGACGCCTGTTGGCCAAGTGGCGTGCTGCGCGATCCGAGCTGCCTCATCGAACGCGGTCAAGAGGTGAGCGCGGTAACGCGCGGCGGATACATCGGCGTCCCGAGTGCAAGCGAGGCTTCGGCGCGGTCGCGAGGCTCCGTGGGCACCGTCACCTACTCCTACACCGCCGCGTTCCGCTGCGCGCGCGCTGGCGGAGATGGTACACCTCCGCCAGCGCCGAAGCCGCTGGCGTGGCTCGGCGCGGGCTGCGTCGAGCCGACTGACTGCGCCGATGATCCAGAAGCCATCTGTCTCGGGCCGGGAATTCCGGGCGGCATCCGTGGTGGCTATTGTACGCGCCCCTGTGCCGATGACAGCGAGTGTGGTGATGGCGTGTGTGGCCCCGGGCATTGCTACCTCGCGTGTGAGACCGGCGTTCCTCCGATCGAGAGCGATTTCGACAACCTCTACGCTGGCAAGTGCCATGGGCGCCGCGATCTGATGTGCTTCAGCGGAGTTGGCATCGAGGGCGATATTTGCCACCCCGCCTGTGCATCGGACGCCGACTGCAGTGAGGGTCTGTACTGCGATCCGAGGGGCGGCTCGTGCATGGTAGGTGAGCCGCAGGGGCTCCCGACCGGCGCTGCCTGCACCGACCACGAAGATTGTCGCGGCGCCTGCTTCCGCCACTGGGAGATGGGCGTGTGCGGCGACTTTTGCTCGAGCGGAGCTGAGCCCGACAGCGAAGACTGTGGCGGCAGCGACAAAGCGCTGTGCTTCGCCCTCGCCGACTTTGGGGGCATCGGCGACGCCGGGTTTTGCGCCGCAGGGTGCGAGACGCACGCAGACTGCGCCGTGCCGAGCGCGTTTTGTCGAGATGCCATCAACTACGGCGAAGGTTCGGCGCCCCCGTGGTGGAACATCACCGCGGGCGTCTGCGTCCCCAGCAGGCCTTGTGCGGCTGACATCGATTGCCCGGACGAAACCAGCTGCGAGAGCACCGTGTTCGGAAGCTTCTGCCTCGAGCCCGAGATCCCCTTCGAGCCTCGGATGTAATAGGCTTGCGCGCGAAGTGTCGTTTGCGCTCGAGGAAGGCGCCGTGATCGGCGGTCGTTATCGTCTGGATCACCGCATCGGTGAGGGCGGCATGGGTGTCGTCTGGGCGGCCACCAACATGATCACGAAGCGTGCGCTCGCGCTGAAGTTCCTGAAGCAGCGAGGGCTCGACGACGGGCACAAGCGGAGGCTGATCCGCGAAGCACAGGCGGCGTGCGCCATCAATCACCCGGGCGTTGTTCCCGTGCTCGACGTGCTGGAGAGCGACGATGGTGAGCCGGCGCTGGTGATGGAGCTATTGGAGGGCGAATCGCTCGCAGCGCGGCTCGCTCGCTCGCGACTTTCGCTGAGCGAGGCCGCTTCGATATTGACGGAAGTTTGCCACGCTGTCGCGGCTGCCCACAGCGCCGGAGTCGTCCACCGCGACCTTAAGCCGGAGAATGTCTTTCTGACGAAGCACGAAGGCGCGCGCGTGCTCGACTTCGGCGTCGCCAAGCTGACTAGTATCGACGAGGCCACAGCGCGCTCGGCGGGCACGCAGACCGGCGCGCTACTGGGGACGCCGCACTATATGTCGCCCGAGCAGGCCTTCGGCGAGCGCGATGTCGACCACCGCTCGGACATCTGGTCGCTCGGCCTGCTTTCGTTCGAGTGTCTCTCGGGGGAGCTGCCGACCAGGGCCGCAAACGTGGGTCAGATCCTGAAGATCATCATCATGCATGCAGTGCCTCCCCTGGCGGAGCGGGCCCGCGACGTACCCCCGGAGATCTGCGCCATGGTCGACCGCATGATCTCGAACGACCGTGAAGCGCGCCCCACGCTTTCGGAGGTCGTGGATGCTTTCGCCCCGCTCTGCCCTGAGCCGCGCCTCTCGCTCTCGGGTCGCTTTCTGGCCTTGCCTAAGGAGGCGATGTCGTCCTTGGGCGGCCCGCAACGCGAGGCGGGCAGCACCAGCTCGAGCCCGGTTACGACGGCATCCACCGCGCGCAGCGTCAGCTCATTCGGGCGCAAGGCCGCGGGCACCACACGGCGCTGGCTGGTCGCCGCAACGTTGCTTCCGATTGCGGCAGTCGTCCTTGGCTCGCTGTTCTTGCGGTCACCCTCCGGCGCCGTCAGCACCTCTTCGCAGACGACCCCAGTGCCGGGGCCGATCACGCCCAGTGGAGCGATGGCTCCCGACTCGGCGTCGGCGCTCAGCGTAGGCGCCGCGGCGGTGCCCGTCCCACAAGCCTCGGTTGACCGGTCGAGCGCGTCGGAGGCCGTGACCGCAAGGGGTTTGGCGCGTGCTGCCAAGCCGAAGTCCACCGCCATGGCGGTTGTCAGCGGGACGGCGGGCGTCGCGACATCCAGCGCGCAGAAGCTGCAAGACGCGCTGGCGAAGGACACGCCGTTCTGATGAACGGGTGGATACATCGCGCGGGGGTTGTCGTCTTTGCAACCGGCTTCACCCTGGCCGCGCCCAGCCATGCGCAGGACAACCCACCCGCGATTGCGGAGGCCACTGAGGTCGGCGAAGCACGCGCTCACTTCCGCGCCGGCACGGATCTGGTGGTGCGCAGCGAGTGGGCGCAGGCGCTCGACGAGTTCGAACGTTCCTACGAGCTCGTCGCGCACCCGGTGACTCGCTACAACATCGGCGTTGCCGAACGCGCGCTCGGCAAGTACACGCGCGCCCGATCGGCGTTCATGGCGTCGCTGAACGACACGCAAGCAGGGACCGCGCTCCCGGCCGTGCTCGCCGACCAAGCGCGGGCGTTCATCGAAGAATCCGATGGCATCATTGGTCGGCTGACGCTCGACATCACGCCCGAAGGCGCAACCGTCGTGGCAGACGGCCGCCCGCTGCAGGCCCTCTCCGTCGATGAATCGGACGCTGACACGACGCCGCGCTTCGTCGCAGGAACGCGTAAGCCCGGCCGTGGCGAGGCGCTCGCTGGTCGTCGTTTTCGTGTCGAGCTCGATCCCGGAGCGCACGTGATCGTTTTTCAGCGCAAGGGATACGCCGACGTCGTGCTCAATCGCTCGATCAAGCCGGGCGCTTCGGAGCGGCAGACCATCTCCCTCGACAAGCTGCCAGCGAACATCCGGGTGCAGAGCGGTGTCGAGAAGGCGCGCGTGACGATCGACGGAGCCGACGTGGGCTTCGCACCGGTCGATGTGCCGCGCCCGCCGGGAACGTACCTGGTTGAAGTGAGCAAAGACGGCCGCGTGCCTTTCTCCGCCCGTGTCACGCTGGCGGCGGGCGGCGAATCCAACCTGCGCGCGCCACTGCCCGAGCGCGAAATGGTGATCTGGGAACAGTGGTGGTTCTGGAGCGCGGCGGGCGTGGCCCTGACAGGCGTTGCTGTCGGAACCTATTTCGCGGTGCGACCGGAGCCCGAGCGGCCTGCGGTCAACGGTGGCACGCTCGGCTGGGCGATCGATCTGCGCTGAGCGGCAGCGCCACGCGAGCGGGTAGCTCATCGCCCGCACTTGGCTCGGCGAAAAGGCTCGCAGCCGAGCGAAGTAGTCCGGACGAGAGAATTTGAAGAGCCAGTCGTCAATGGCGGCGTTTCACGCGCGATCCGCATGAAAACGCTGGTTCTGAGAATCCAAGGTGACGGGGCGTAACACGAGATCACGTGGCGTCACGGTGGGCTGGGCACCTGGTGGGCACCGATGCCCACGGCAATTGTCCAACGGCCGTTGGACGCGCGCCGCCGACACGCGGCAACGAACCTGGCGTCACCGCGAGCCACCCGTGGCAACGTCGAGACGGATCTGGCAGGACCTGAGCTCAGCCGCATCTGGGAGCCTACGGTGTGAGCCCCATGGAGCCACGACGTGTGCACCAAAGGCCGCGCGCGCCGCCACGCTGGGACCTCGCCGCGCCCTGAGCAAGGGCATCGTCATCTCGGTCAACGTGATCGAGCGCTGGAGACGGCTGGCGCAGCGCCCCATTTCTCCAGCAGACGTCTCACCCGCTCCTCCACCAGAGTTTCGAGGTTGCCCAGCAACTCCGAGCTGGTGGTCTCGAAGGTGGAGCTCTTGGTCATCGCGCCGACTCGTGGCAGATCAGACCCAGGCCAACACCAAGGCAGCTCGATCTTGGCGCCCACTTCGCACTTTGCCGAACCCGTCGAGTCAGTGCAACGCGAGAACGTGATGAGCACGACGAAAGCGATGCAATCGCGACTGCGCTGTTGCTGCTGGGTGCGAGGGTGATGAAAGGCGTCATCTTCGCAGCCACCCGGGCACGTCGCGCGGATCGTTGTGCGGGGCGCGCTCGGGACGCCGAATGAGTACCCTACCTGCAAGCATGACGCGACGAAGGCTTCTCGTGATCGCTGGGCTGCTCGTCCGTGCGAGTCGGCGACGACGGCGTGCTCGCGGAGCCCTCGGAGCTCGCCACTGTGACGACTCCCGAACCGGGCTGGCAGGTCGATTTCCGATCATGCAGCCCCGAAGGCGATCAGCGCATCGTTATCGTCAGTATCGCCGACGAGACGTTCGTCGTCTTCCGCGGGCCGGGAGCGGCGACGACGACAGTCCACTCGGGCGAGATGAGCGGCGTCTACAGGCTTCGGGCGTGCTCTCGAGGACGAGTCGTGCTCGATGGCTTCAAGCCGATGGAGTGCACACCCAAGGGCTGTCTGTTGCGAGATGCTTTCGAAGTGAATTGGCCAGCGAGGCCCCCGATTGACCACAATTTCGCAGCGCAGAAACACTGCTAGGCGACAACACGCTCCACGTTTGGGGCGCCAAGCCTGGGTGGGATGGCGGGGTGCACATGAAGCTCGCGCCGGGCTCGGAGCTGGACAGCGCGCCCGCCCGTTTGATCCTCGATGATGCGGTGGACGGAGGCCAGGTCCACGCCGCCGGTCTGGTAGGCGAGCTACAGCTCTTCGGCGGCGCGAGCGAAGCGCTGCTGGTCGTCCTTCTCGATGACGGCCGGGAGCTCGTGATGCGCATCGAGGCGGACGGTTCGGTGCGACCCGAGCAGGTCCGCTGGGGTGCGAACTAGAGCCGCGACTCAGCGATACGGCAGCGGGCTGGCGGCGTCCGCGCACCCGGCGTGACCTCGTCGTTGAACGCGTGCCTCGCGCCCAGCCACGCACCGACCACCCCATCTCGTCCAGGGCCCCCTTTTTCGCCAGCGGCTGGAGCAAAAATCTGCAAAATCGAGCGCCTTGCAGCAAGTGTCCGCCCTGTACCCGCCCGCCGACGCTGCCAATGCGCACCGCGGGAGGGAGGGTAAAGTCTACCCCGCCATTGCGGTGCGCTCAGCGCACCGCGGCGAGGGGCCGGCCGCGAGCCGGCAGTAGGCGATCGTCTCGGAAAGACAGCTGGCGCGGAATTCAAGGTTTCCTGACCCCGGCGAACACCGGCCGTACACATCGTCCCTGGCGCGGCCCATGCAGCAGGAGCAGGACACCCGAGAACGGCGGCTCGTTCGAGCGGTGCGCCGACACGCCAGCCGGTGCTACGCTGGCTGGAGTGAACGCGCTCAAAGCCCACGTCGTGAAGGGCCAGATCATCCTGGATGAGCCCACCGAGCTCCCCGAGGGTGCGGTGGTCCAGGTGCATCTGTACGATGCGCAAGGCGACGCGCTGAACGATGATGACCGCGCGGCGCTTCATGACTCACTTCGTCGCGGAATCGCTCAGGCAGATACAGGAACGCTCATCGATGCCGACGTGGTGCTCGGCGAGCTCGACCGCGAAAACGCGTGAGAGTTCGGTTCACGCCCGAGGCTCGCGACGCCGCACGAGCCAGGCGCGCTTGGTGGGAGGAGAACCGCGACAAGGCGGCGAATCTATTTCGCCAGGAGCTGGCGGCTGTCGTAGCGCAGCTGCGCGTCTCGCCGACAGAGGCCCAGCAGTACACGGTCGATCGAGGGCGCATCATCTGGCGAGTCCTGATGCCGAAGACGAAGAGCCACGTGTACTACCGCGTGGACCAGGCCGCCCAGGAAGTCGAGATTGTCTCGGTCTGGAATGCCTTGAGCGGCGCCGAGCCCGACTTCACTCCGTAATGGTCGCGATCACGACGCGCGCGACGGGGCGCCGGCTCGTGGTCGCGCAGGCGGGCATGGAGAGACCAGAGTCCCCGGAGGGCTGTGGACAGTGCCGCGCGTGGGGAGATGGGGACAACCTGCGCGATCGATATAATGGCAGACCGCCGCGCCCAGGGCGCGCAGGTTGCCCCCATCGCCACAGGCGCTGGGAGAGCTCGCTGTCGCGAGCTCACCCCACTGCCCACAGCCCCGACGGCGGATATTTTTGATCCCATGAGAGGGAGACCGACGCCGTGGAGCCGGTCGGCGAGCAGCTTGCGCTCGCGGCGCTCTGCGGTGCAGCGGCCGCTGGCCACGGCCTCGCGGGCGAGCCGCGCTGGCTTGTAGACCTCCCACACGTAGTCGAAGCCAAAGGCTCACGCCGTGGCGCCGCGCGATCTCCTCGGCGTGGCCGCCCTGCGCGAGCTCCTCGAGCTGCTCTGCCCACCAACCCGCATGATGTCGTTCCATCCGGCCACTTCAGCAGGCCGAGCCCGCCCGCGCGTGGCGTCCATCCCCGTACGGTTACGCAGCTTTGGTACTACCCCGTCGAGCACACGTGGACGTTCGGCGCGCAAGCCCTCGGAATATGCCGCTATCGCGGACGAGGCTGACTACTCCAGTGACCCTCACCCCCCCCTCACCCCCGGCCCCGGTACTAGTCCTTGATCTAGCACTGTTCGAGGATTCAATGGAGTTTGCGCGGCAATCACGCAGAGCGGGGTTTCGACTTCAGGTGAAAGCCGAAGCCGATCT
>Ga0209181_10013757_pt1 | contig 10084 bp, 4 predicted proteins | sample MAT05_FD_187208 | JGI IMG/M metagenome (GOLD analysis project Ga0209181, IMG submission 187208) | Freshwater microbial communities from Lake Fryxell liftoff mats and glacier meltwater in Antarctica - MAT-05 (SPAdes) (version 2) | ecosystem: Environmental > Aquatic > Freshwater > Ice > Liftoff...
CTGTCCCGAATCTCCCACCAGCGGCGCATCAACCAGCTGCGCCGCTCGCATAGCACTTCCGCACATGCCGCAGCGTGCATCCCCAGGATACACCTCGCCAGCTCGACCATCCAGTTCGCAACGCGAGCAGCGGATGATGTTTACATCATCCGCTGCCGCGACCGAGGAAAGACCCGCCGAAGAAGATTTAGATTGCTGGTTCGGATTCACAGAGTTTATTCTTCAAAGCGTCTTGGGGTTTGCGTCTGCACTGCGCTGCTTCTCGGGCGTTCTAAGCAGATCCTCCTTGACGAACAGGTGAGGCGGTGTCTCCAAAGTGTAATCTTTTCCAAACCAGTTCAACTTGAAGCTGGCCTCATCCAGCATGGTCTGACCCGTATTGGCGTGGGCATCCTTTTCCGGGAAGAGCCGCAGCAGGCGGTGGGTCGACTGGTCAGGAAACAAGCCCTTCGCGGCGTCCGCGTGATCAACACCTCTGCCGACGAAGAGCACGTAATGTTGAAGGTCACGCTCTGCGGTCTTTTCGAGCGCTGCAGCGCTGATGGCAAAGCCCCGTTGTTCGGCGGTTCGACAAAGGCCCTTAATGCGTTGGTCTACCTCGAAGGCGAGGCGGCGCGTCATCGTATATAACTGATTAAAGGCGGACTTCTCTCCATCGGAGGCCTTTTTATCGGGGAACACCTTCTCCCGCAACACAGCGTACACCAGCTTGAGCTGAATGAGCTTCTCGATCGCCGCACGCATGATCTCTTCGGAGTTGGTCTGGCGACCCTGGGCCAGATAACCATCGACTAACGTAATATAAGCCTTCTCGATGCGGGGACGCAGTTCGACCCCCCGCGTGTTGTTGCGGAGGAACTGCGACACCTGCTCGAAGGTCTCACCCATCTCTATATCCGCGGCGTCGTTGGGGGGCCTGTAGTAATATCTGCCGTAAGCCGGTGCCCAGACCAGTTGACCGATGATAATACCTTTGAGCGCAACGTCACGCGATTTGGCGACGTCGCGCTTGGCGGCGTCGGTTCCTTCCCCCGGCTTCACCGAGAGCGTGAGGTCGGGTAACACGTTGATCCATCGCGGGTCGATGTGCCGGAGTTCGATCGGGCTGATCTGCTTTGCGGTATTGTAACTTTCCCTGTACTGATCAAGCTTCTGGAGAGAGAGCAGGCGATAACCGTGGAAGTCATTGACGATCGTTATATCGCCCTCGACCTGTCGAGCCTCGGCCTTCTGCGGTTCGGTTAACTCAGCACCAATGCCCCGCTCTCGCATCAACTCCATCGTGGTGATGAACGCTCCCGAATTACGGTTCTCAACACTGCCAAAGCGAGAGAACTTATCGGGCGCGGTGTTCGCGTTCGCTTCCCAGTACGGATTCGCGTTATTCGCGATTGATGTCAGCCGCCCGTGCAGATCCAGATCCTTGGTAGATTCATCCAGCGCGGTAAACACGTCGCGCACCGCGGGAAGACTGCCTTTGAAAAACTTAACCGAAGCGATATCCACCAGGTTCATGAGGACCGTGCGGCCGTCGCCCTTCGCCACCGCGGCGTGGATTGTGGTCTTCGCCTCCAACCCGGACTGATACTCATCCCGATACAACTCAAGAAGCCGCTTTTTGCCCCAGGCGGATTTATCCATGTCCGTCGTTCGGCCAGCGGGCATCGTATCGCTGGAAAGCGCGAGATCGATTTCTTTGTCCAGAGCGCGCTCCCGATCGGGTTGATCGCTGGACGCGCCGAGCGATTCATAAAGAACGTTATCACGGGAGGATGTAAGTGCCTTGGCAACTTCAGACTGCAAACTCGCGAGACGCTGCTCGTACTTGGCCAGCACATCGATCTCGCCGTCAATCCTGCTTAGCTGATCTTTAAGCTTGAGCGCCAGTTGCGTCAGATAGCGTTCGTCCAACTTTGCCTCGATGAGGTGGAACGCTGTTTCAAGTTGATGCACGCCGCAACGCACATAGTTTGCCTTGATAATATCCTGCGCCTTGTGGCGAAGGGGTGCGGTGCCCCAGCCGTCGGTCTGGTCTGCATTCTCCCAGTTTGAACGCAGGCGGCCTAATCGGGTGAGCTGCGGATTGCTGTTCCGCTGCTCGTGAAGATACTTAAGGCGCTCGTTGATGAAAGTCTTAAGCGAGCCACAGTGCGACGCGCTCGCGGCTACGCTCGCCGCCCACTTACGTAAGGGCTTGCCCGGCCTGAGATCATCGGAGATCGCCTTGGCATCGGCCTCCGCCGCGTCGTCGGTGAATGTAAATCGCTCTTTGGCCCAGACCTTGAACTCTTCGCGAACATCGCGGGCAGAGGCGGCATTCACATCGCCAGCCTCAATTACGATACAGTGCTGATTCAACCGGGCCTGCATATCTTCCCATATGCTGTTGGCACGAGTGCCTGATTCGCACCCATTCAGAGCCTTTACGAACGCATCACGAAGTTTTTCACGGCGTCCTCCCGTGAACTTGTCCGCCCCAGATGGGGGCTTGGGGTCGCTTATGTTTTTGGGCCACTTGCCGCCCAAGACTTTCTTTCCTTCTTTATCAACGTCCCACTGCTCGGCGCTCTGCCGCGGGCCCATTTCCTGCACGATAAGACGGCGGAGCCACCGCACCGATGCCAGACGCTGTAACTCGGGGAGTTTGAGGCTCACCTTCGCGACGCCCATCGCCGAATAGCAGCGAGTGGCGTTAGGCTCGAACATTGCGAATCTTTCAGCGTTAACATTCGGTTCCGACTTTTCGTACCCACCGTCAAGATCTTCCAGCGCGAATAATGAGTCAACTTTGCTCTCAGCGTTATATAATATCGACGCGTTTGACCAGTTACTCATGAGCCGGCTCGATAGCTTCGAGGTGCCGACCATGAACTCAAGGCAATCGGCGACGAGTTGGTAAGCCTCAACCGGCCGAACGCCTTCTTCACGAAGTGGGTGCGCACCGTTGGTCTTGGAGAAGAGGTAGCAGGCCGAAAACGGCCGGACCCCCTGCATCGTCGCGCCGTAGCCCGAGCCCCAACAGTCAGTTTGAAATCGCTGCGACTGGTTTAAGTGTTCAATCTCTCTGAGCGCCGCGTACCCGTTCGCGCATCCAATCGCATACGCATCTTTGTCGCGCGACTTAAGTGCTGCCTCAAAGTGCTCGGGCAGGAGAAGAAAGGCGCGAACCTCGCCAAGCTGAAAATGGTTGGCTGACTTCAAATAGTGGATGAGATAGGTGCAGTCGATGAGCGAGCCGGCACCCGTTCCACCAGCAATCGACGCGACAATTACAACGTCAACCTTGGGCGACTTTCCGCCGCGGGCGGATTGCACTTGGTCTGCGGACTCGACGGCGATTCCCTTTTCCACCGCTCGGCGAATTCCCTGCGGAATGGTTGAGTTCATCCGCACGGTGATCGCCTCGCGGATGCGGGCGAGCTGCTCGATGAAGAGCATTCGGCCAGCCGGGCGGATCGCGCCAGCTCCCTTGGTGAACCCGATGTTATCCAACTGCTTCATCACGTCTTTCTTAGAGAGAAAGAGGCTCAAGTGATGCTTGGATTGCTCAAGATTGTTCAGCGTGGCACTAACGGCGGTTGAATCCATGCCGGTATTAATACAGTCGGCGGACTTAAAGCTCGCCGCGTCGCGGATCCCCGTTGAGCCGACGTTATCCGAATCGGTATCAATTCCGAGAAAGGCGAAGTAAGGAAAGTAATCGGCGCTGTCGTACTTCTCGAAGATGCGCCGGCGGAAGCGAGTCAGCACTTCAAATCCCGTCCCGCCCAGCGCGATAAAGAGCGTGGGTTTAGCCTCGGGCTTGGTTACGACATCTTCGTCAGACTTGGCCGCGGTGGCTGATTGAGCTTGTGTTTGAGTCATGTTGGTTCCTGTACCTTTTCGTGATAGTCGGCGGCCGCTCTTGCGGGGTCGCCTGATTCAAGTATAATAATTATTTCAAACCTACGTTACTGGCTCGCCCCGGATCCATCGCCGGGGAGGCGTTTCAATCGCGGGATGCCCATCAGCCCCGGCCCCCGACACTTACCGAGGCGGTGCGATGCGCCAACTTGCCCGGGCATGTTCCCTGCTCCAACCCGAGGCAGGACTCTGGCTTACATCCAACTCAGCGGTCACGGGAGGTCCGGGGTCGGAGTGGGAGCGGGAGCGGGAATATCAACATCCGTGTCGCCTTGAGCCAATCGACCGAAGAGCGGCTCGTTGAAGAAGTAGACGCTCGCGCTGAACGCGAGGAAGAGCACGAGCGAGCCGACGACCCAGCTTCGGATGGAGCCGATGACGCGGCTAGGCACCTCGTCGCGCTCGATGCGTGCTGTGAAACCCATCAGGGCCCACGCGGAGAGCGCCACGGCGATCACGAATAGAACCGCGATTGTGGCGAATGACCATTGTTCGGCCGTCATCGCGAGAAGCAGGGGGTAGGGGGTCATTTTGAGGGCTCCTTTTCTGTACTAGATGGCGTATGTTCGGAAGAGTTTGCTCCACGTTTCACTCACAAATTAGCGACTCTTCTGGGGATCTGGATTAAGGTGAAGCAGGCGGACCGGCCAATAACTGCTGACGGGGCGTTTCATGGGCTTAATCTATGTCCAAGCCACTGTCCGGTTTTACTTTTCTATTCGCCGCCGATTCTGGTTCTGACGAGGTTTGGCTCGTATCGCGAGGAGCCTCATAGCCGTCAACATCGAGGGGGTCTTCGTCCTCACCGCCGTAGGCAGCATCTGGATGTCGTTTGGGCAATGTCGATGCACGCTGCCGTTTGAGCCACCAAGACCGACCCGCATAACCCCCACCCGCAAGGCCCACGAGGGCCAACGGCCAAACAAACAGGGGCAGCGTCGGCGGGAAAACCGAAGCGACCGGAATTGTGATCCTTAATGAATCATCTGATGTCCGAACGAGTATCACGCCCGACCGCTGACTCGACCAGAATCGGAAGCCCTTTTGATCAGAAGGGGCGAGAAGCCCGAGCCCCACATTGCCCGCGTTGATGTCACGAACGCGCATTTTGGACGCAACTTTACTATCGCCCTTTCGAGCAAATCCGGCCTCGCCCGCGATTGTTGGCACCTGACCTTTTCCATCGACGAGTTGCTCAACTACAAGTTCAAGGTCGTCAACTTCGGAACCTCCGCCGGGCGGCGTCACCGCAAAATTCGCGGGGACCTTCCAGTCGGCAGTGTTCACGAAGGGGATCGCTTTGGAGTCCCATGAAGTTTTGCCGGGCATTATCGAATCGAGAGCCTGCGTTCCGCGCATGAGTTGCAATCGCCAGACACGGGGAACCAAATTCAACTCGAATACCTCTCGCTGCTCGTTCGCAGCCAAGGATGCTGTCGGCTCCGCCGAGATACTCACCGGGTCTGTGAGAACTACAGAAAGCGTTCCCTTCTGCGCTTTGCCAGCGAGCGCGGACAGTTTCTCTGTTGGCAATGCGGTGGAAAGCTTACCGAATACTTCGAACGTTTGCGGCTCGATCTTTTCGCTCAGCGTGGCGTCTGACTTCATCTCTTCGCCAAACCCCACAGTGAGAGAAAGCGACTTGTCGGGGAGCGCACCCGCGACCTTTATTACTTTGGCTTGCCCCCCACCGGTGACCTGGAGCGCCCCTAGCTTCACCGAGCGGTTAAATGGAAACTGGGCCTCACCCGCAACCGCAGTGAACGTAACAACATTTTTAATCGCCACGACGTTAAACGGCGCGGACAATGTAAGCAACTGCTCACCAGAGAACCGGGCAGACTTTATCTTCGCGCGAAGTTTGAGGCGTCCCCCGCCGAGCACCGAGTCGCCCGCTTTAACCGGCACGCTGAGACTTCCGTTAAGGGATTTTGACCCTAAAGTAAACTCCCGGGCGCTAGTGTTAGCGGAGGTCAGACCGCCCGCTGCGGATGCCTGTTCCAGCGAAGCCGCGACCCCCGACGCGGAGATTACCTCGAGTGTGACCTTTGATCCGGCGGCAGCGCGATTCCACGACAGTTTCAACTCGCACGCCGCAGAGCTACCCACGGGAATGGACTGCGCCCGCAACACAACCTCATCAGTAGGCCGGCCGAGGGGGTCCACGGCGTACACCAGCGGATCGAGGGGCGAGATCGCGTTCTCGATTCGGATGAGTGGGGTCGCGATCGTGATCTTTGAGGCGTCGGCACCCTCTATCTTTACTTCAATTCCCGGCACCGCTGCCGCCTCGAACTGAGTGGCACCTTTGGACCAGCGGACGTACAAGGGTACTTCCTTGGGGATATCGCTGCTCTTGAGAGTAAGTTGCTGGGCCCCCGCTTGATCAAACGCCATCTCAACATCGGTGGCCGCGCTCGAAACCGCGAGCTTAACATTAAAAGCGGGCTTAGTGCTTTCATCGGGGGTAAGCAGAACAATCCCGATCGGCCCCGCATCCAGGCGCGTCCAGGTATCGGCGTCATCGGGCAACTGGGTCAAGCGGCCTTTATTACTTACATCGGTCTGGAGCGTCACGCCGCGTGCCGTGATCCGAGTAGACGCGATGAGTTGCCGCCCGCTCTGAAGCTTGGCGGTAGCGACCACATCGCCGGAGACCTCGCCATCGGCTTTGATCCTCGCTTTAAGCACCAGCGCCTCACCCTTCGCGGGCATGACAATTTTCTTTTCTATCTGCCCGGCGGACATCGCCGCGTTAGCGCCGCTCGCATCTACCCAGGCTGCGATCAGTTTGGGGGGAAGCGTCACCGAAACGGTCGCCGCGTTCCCCGCCGCGTCGTCGTTACCTCTCAGCGTGTAGGTAAGTTCCTTCGCATCAGACGTAATCATCGCGATTCCCGGTGGATCTACGGTGAACGATGCGAGCGCGGGGTTCAAAACCGAGGTCTGCAAGATAACCAGCTGTTTCGGGTAGATTTTTTGGACGCGATCTTCTTTAACATCCTTGAGCTTGGTCTCAAATGTAAACTCAAGCTGGATCTCATATTTCGCAGGGCCGCCCCCCTGAGCACCACTGAGATTAAGCTCTACGGTGCCGTCGGGAGATGCCTTCGTAATTGGGATCGGCAGCGACGCGGTGACGAAAAGATCCTGCGAGGTTCCCTGCGCCCTCGCCGCCTTGGCGGTAACCGAGGTAATTCCATCGGCTGGCGTCCCAGACTCCGACACGCGCAGCCGCACGGGAATTTTCACTTTCGCGCCCGTGCCCACAAGGTCGCTCTGTTTGGCTTGCACAGAGGTAGAGCCGCCGAGTTGCACAGTGCCCCGCGGAGCCAGCACTTTGGTTTCTGTGCTCCACTTAAAGACTTTCAAGTTAACTTCAAACTTACCGTCAAGCCGGAACTTATCCTGAAGCTTGGCGCGGCAGGCGGCTTCGTCCCAGCCCGGGCCTGAATCGCGATCGACACCGTCGGTGTAAATGGCGATCGAAGTTCCTGGGGTAACTTCGCCCAAAGAGTCGATCTTGTTTCCCAGCGTCTCCCAGATCTTCGAACCATCTCCCAGATTCAACGCCAGCGCATTGAGCCACTGATTGAGTGCTTCAAACTGCCCCGGTTGGAAGCTGGCTTCGCTCACGATCTTCTCGCTGAATGCGATGACCTTTACCTCATTTCCGGCGTCAAGCTCGATGCGTGCATGCTCGCGCACCCACTTGCTAACCAGGCTGAACCGATTAGGCGCAGACGGGTCGACTTTATTCTCGTCCGGTGACCACTTCATGCTTCCCGAGACATCCAGTAGAATGTAAGCTTGGGGCGCGACCTGGGCATAGCAAAGTGGGGTTGCAAGCCACAGCCCGAAGCACGCTAGGGTTAGAAAAAGGTTGGCTGTCCATCGGTGGATCAAAGTGCTACCTCGTGTTAAAGCTACTTAGCTTAGTTGCTATTGGACCCGTGCGCCCGCTCTACCTCTCGCTTGGGTCAGAAAAATTTCCAAAGTAAGCGCGGCCAACTGACCGCAGAGTGATTCTATACTGAACTTCCAAGCCGCTTAACCGTGATCATCTGTGTTTTAGCATCGAAGAATCCTACCAACGCAACATCGCCGAGCGGGATCGGGCCGAAGGCGGCGCACACCGAGCCGTACGGATCACCAAGATCTGAAATCCGCGCTTCCTTAATCTCACGGTCAATCAGAGCAACCGCGTCCCACCCGTAATCTTGAAACGTTACTGCCAGCGGAAACGTTTTGCGTGTGGCAGGGTCGCCCAGCACGCAAAGATCCGCGATTGTGATCGTCAGGCTAATCTCCTTGGTCTCTTCATGATGGCGACTACCCGAACTCTCGAAGCACGCGAACGAGTTATGGTCGATGCCCCACAGCAACGCTCCCGCCAAGCGGATATTTTTTAGCCCGCTCATCTCGTTGACGTCCCACGCCATGGGCGGGCTGCCCTTTGAGTAACTTACTATTTGGGTAATAATCTCGCCATCGTCGCTGCTCCCCCGGCATATTAATTTAACATCGCCGCTGAGCGACCGATCGCAAAACGCGCTTGTCTTATGGTGCACAACCGGCTTTTTCTCCAGCGTTTCTGCGGCCGAGAACGTGGAGTCCTGCCGCAGAACCAACCTGCGCAGCGGGCCGCCGTTAACGATAAGTAGGTGTTCATCGACCGTGATGATGCGGGTCGCTGGCCTCAGCTGTGAATCCGCTGATCTCCAGCCGATCCGCGATGGCCACGCCTGGTCTCTCCGGAGCAATACCCGATGAGTCGTCGTTGACTTTGCCGGGTTTACAATCGCCACCCCAGTTTCGCCAGTCGTCTCATTCACAGCAAGGCCGGCCAGTTGAACTTCGCCTACATCAGTATCCTCACGTCGGATAGGGTGCAGCCCGCCGCGGAAGCGCCACCCGGGCTCCAGGGTTGCCACGCACACCGGCTTCCCGCGGTCCGCGAAGACGTCAACGCCGAAAACGCTCCCTCCGCTAGTCAGCACAAGTACATTATCAATTATGAACGGCTCCATGAGTGAAGCCCGCTCGCCCTCAATCGTATGTTCCAAGGGCCAGTCATACGCGACCCCGCGCGCACGGTCGCGCGGGTCCTCCGCTGCTCCGCGCTCGGCCGTCCAGTCGCCGCTGGTGACTACGAAAATTGATTTACGATCACGCGCGACCGCGGCGATGGCGGAATGATTCTGATTCGCCGCCCACCAACGCCACCCATCAAAGCACGAATTCAGCGCCAGAATCGGGTCCACTTTACCCGCAAACTCTAAGACGGCGCTGCACTGAATCTCGCTCTGAGATGTCCAGCCCGTTGACGAGCGAACGAAGCCATCCACGAACGGCTTCGCTTCACCGCAGGCGGTGCAAAACGAGGAAACTCGGGGTGACTTGCCGCCACAACCGGGCCGTTCGCAGATATAACTACCACCCGCGATTGGACCCGAGACAGGCCGCGAGGCACCGTACATTTTCCAATCTCCGGCCGTCGAAACTCGTTGCTGTTCTGAGGGACGACGGACCGCCTCAGCCTCTGCTTGATGGCCACCGGGTGACTCGCCGATACGGCTTCCGCCCAGTGTAGCATGCGATGACTCGGATGAGCGACCGCTCATCGTCCGCAATAAATTCTGGTTGACCATCGTTGGGAGTTCGTACATAAGACCTTCCAAACCGCCATTGGCTCACCCCTTGCCTCGTTAGGCTATCGCTCCTAGAAGTTTCGCGTCGTAAAAAAAAGCCACGCATCCTTTAAGGAAGCGTGGCGTTAAAAACGACTCGGTTGTCCCTACTTTGAACTAAATCCAAGTAACCGGACTCTTGCCTCCGCCGTTATCGTGAAAGCGAGGGTCTCTCACGGACCCTCGACTGGAGTGCCCAACGCCCCAGCCGCCGAGGAACTATTCTCGGCCGTCGGCGTAGATTGGGAACCTTGTTCATTAGCTGAATCAAGATGAACCAAGTTAGCCTGATGTTGCTGAGCCCACATCGCCGCTCGCAGCAGGCTAGAACGCGTGGTCATAGATCGGGTCGGATCAATGGTCGTTTCCCAGAGGTTTGCAATCACTACCGGGCGGCCTTGGCTTGCCGCCGCGTCGATCATCGCGGCGAGTAGTGCGGATTGCGGGGTGGCCGTTCCGCTTCCAACCAACGCTCCGGGTGCGAACGAAAT
>Ga0209181_10013758_pt1 | contig 10084 bp, 11 predicted proteins | sample MAT05_FD_187208 | JGI IMG/M metagenome (GOLD analysis project Ga0209181, IMG submission 187208) | Freshwater microbial communities from Lake Fryxell liftoff mats and glacier meltwater in Antarctica - MAT-05 (SPAdes) (version 2) | ecosystem: Environmental > Aquatic > Freshwater > Ice > Liftoff...
GGGGCGCGGGTTGTGCCGCGCAGCCCCCACGAAGTCGAAAGGCTTGGCCCCTGGTGAGAGCCAAGCCTTTGACATGCGCCAGATGTTCCGCTTCGCAGCCGAGCGCGAGATCGTGCCACTCAGCTCTCATGGCTCGCCTGCGTTTCTCTACCGACGTGATCGAATTGACACCTGAGCAGTGACGCTATACGCTTACCGCTGTGATCCAAGACTTCGCGCACAAAGGCTTGCAGGCGTTCTTCACGACCGGCAGCAAGGCAGGCATTCAGCCGGCGCATGCGCCGAAGCTGCGGCGCCAGCTGGCCCAGCTCGACTTGGCTGCAGCGCCGGCCGACATGAACTTGCCGGGCTGGAAACTGCATCCACTGAAGGGTGAGCTTGCAGGCCGTTGGTCGGTATGGGTCAACGGCAATTGGCGGCTGACATTCACCTTCGAAGGCGGGCATGCAACCGTCGTCGACTACACGGACTGCCACTGAGGAACACCAAGATGGCCACGATGCACAACCCGCCTCACCCTGGCGAATCCCTTCGCGACGATGTGCTGCCAGCGCTGGGGCTGACCGTGACCGATGCGGCCGCACAACTGGGCGTGACCCGTGCCGCACTGTCCCGCGTGCTGAATGCGCGGGCCGGTATCTCGGCAGAAATGGCCTTGCGCTTGGAGCGCTGGCTTGGCGTCGAACACGGCGGGCGGGCGAGCGTCTGGTTGGGCATGCAGGCGGCCTACGACCTGTGGCATGCACGCAAGATCGCCAAGCCCGTGCTGGTCCGAATCAAGCCCGTCCGGCACGAGGTGCAAGCGGCTTGAAGAACCGCGCCGGCCGGCTGCTGACAACCGCAGCCGCTGTGGTTCAGTGGCAGGCGGGCCGGGCGCTGCACCAACAGCAGCCCGACCCTGACCACGAAGTGCAAGAGGTGCACAACCGAGGCAGCGCACCAACCGCAGGCAACAGCCGGTTGCGCCGCTGACTCGGCGCTTGACCCGAGGTCCGCAGCCAGCGGCGAACGGTGACCAGCGGACGCAACGAGCCCCACAAAGCCAAACGGGCTAGCCCCTTGAGAGAGCTAACCCGTTGATTCGTAATGGTCGGGACGGCGGGATTCGAACTCGCGACCCCTTGCACCCCATGCAAGTGCGCTACCAGGCTGCGCTACGCCCCGTTGAGCCCTGGAGTATACGGTGCGCACCGCAACGATTCAGGCAACGATTCAGGCCCGACCCCACGCCACGGGCACGATGCGGGCGGCCGATACACTTCCCGGCCGCCATCCTGGCGCCGTCGTCAACCCACACCCTCCGGAGTCTGGACATGAGTTTCAACCGCCGTTCCAAGAACATCACCGAAGGCGTCGCGCGCGCGCCCAACCGTTCCATGTACTACGGCATGGGCTACCAGGAAGGCGACTTCGGCAAGCCCATGATCGGCGTGGCCAACGGGCACAGCACCATCACCCCCTGCAACTCGGGTCTGCAGAAGCTGGCCGACGCGGCCGTGGCGGCGTTGAAAGAGGCCGGCGCCAACCCGCAGGTCTTCGGCACACCGACCATCAGCGATGGCATGGCCATGGGCACCGAGGGCATGAAGTACAGCCTGGTGTCGCGCGAGGTGATTGCCGACTGCATCGAGACCTGCGTCGGCGGGCAGTGGATGGACGGCGTGCTTACCATCGGCGGCTGCGACAAGAACATGCCCGGGGCGATGATGGGCATGCTGCGCGCCAACGTGCCGGGCATCTTCGTCTACGGCGGCACCATCCTGCCGGGCCGCTACAAGGGCGAAGACCTGAACATCGTCAGCGTCTTCGAGGCCGTGGGCCAGTTCAGCGCGGGCAAGATGAGCGAAGAAGACTTCGGCCAGATCGAGCGCCGTGCCATCCCCGGCACGGGTTCGTGCGGGGGCATGTACACCGCCAACACCATGTCGTCGGCGTTCGAAGCGATGGGCATGAGCCTGCCGTCTTCATCGACCCTGGCCAACGTCGAAGAGCCCATCATCGAGCACACCCGGGCCGCAGCACGGGCGCTGTTCGAGGCCGTCAAGGCCGACCTGAAGCCGCGTGACATCGTCACCAAGAAGAGCATCGAGAACGCCGTGGCGGTGCTCATGGCCACGGGCGGCTCGACCAACGCGGTGCTGCACTTCCTGGCCATCGCGCACACCGCCGGTGTGGAATGGAGCATCGACGACTTCGAGCGCGTGCGGCAGCGCACACCGGTGCTGTGCGACCTCAAACCCAGCGGCAAGTACCTGGCCATCGACCTGCACCGCGCGGGTGGCATCCCGGCGGTGATGAAGGTGTTGCTCGACGCCGGCCTGCTGCACGGCGACTGCATCACCATCACCGGCAAGACGGTGGCCGAGAACCTGGCCAGCGAACCCCCGCTGCGTACCGACCAGGACGTCATCCGCGCGGCCGACAAGCCCATCTACGCGCAGGGCCACCTGGCCATCCTCAAGGGCAACCTCAGCACGGAAGGCTGTGTCGCCAAGATCACCGGGTTGAAGAATCCGGTGATGACCGGCCCAGCTCGCGTTTTCGACGACGAACAAGGCGCGCTGGCGGCCATCATGGCCGGCAAGATCGTGGCGGGCGATGTGATGGTGCTGCGCTACCTCGGCCCCAAGGGCGGGCCGGGCATGCCGGAGATGCTGGCGCCCACCGGCGCACTCATCGGCCAGGGGCTGGGCGAATCGGTGGGCCTCATCACCGACGGGCGTTTCTCCGGCGGCACCTGGGGCATGGTGGTGGGCCACGTGGCGCCCGAGGCCTATGCCGGCGGCGTGATCGCCCTGGTGCACGAGGGCGACACCATCACCATCGATTCACGCCAGTTGCTGCTGCACCTGGAAGTCAGCGATGACGAGATCGCCCGGCGCCGCGCCGCCTGGGTGCAACCGGCCCCGCGCTACACGCGTGGCGTGATGGCCAAGTTTGCCCGTCATGCGGCCAGCGCCAGCCTGGGTGCGGTGCTCGACGCGGACTGATATCACGGCGACTGAAATCACCCGAACTGAGCGCGAGCCGACCTGCCCGCCCGAGGCGTTCAGTCCCGGTTGGTCGGGTCGGCCGAGGGGCCTTCGCGGCGGCGCACGTCCTCTTCGGCGCGGGTCACCTGCTTGACTCGCCGCTTGTTCAGACCCAAGGCCTCCATGGCGTCGGTGCGCCGCTTTTCCTTGCGGTCGTCCATGCGTTGCATCGCCTTGCGCTGGGTGAAGCCCACCGAATCGGCAATCGCCCACCAGACCGTGGCCATGGCGAAGGGCGCCAGCACGATCCACCACGACCAATCGCCCATGGGGCCGATTTCCGCCAGCTTGCCCGCCAGCAACAGCACACCGATGATGAGAAATGCCACGTTGCGCTCCTCGCAGGCGGCCGGGGAGCCGCACTGCGGATCAATGTAGCCGATGCGAGGCCGCTTGCGGCGGCACGGATCAGTTGGCTTGTGTCAACTGATCCAGGATGGCGGGGTTCTCGAGCGTGCTGGTGTCTTGCGTGATGGCTTCGCCCTTGGCGATGCTGCGCAGAAGCCGGCGCATGATCTTGCCGCTGCGGGTCTTGGGCAGGTTGTCGCCGAAGCGGATGTCTTTCGGCTTGGCGATGGGGCCGATTTCCTTGGCGACCCAGTTGCGCAGTTCGGTGGCGATCTTCTTGGCTTCCTCGCCCGTGGGCCGGCTGCGCTTGAGCACCACGAAGGCGCAGATGGCTTCGCCGGTGGTGTCGTCGGGGCGGCCCACCACGGCGGCTTCGGCCACCAGCTCGGTGCAGCTGACCAGCGCGCTCTCTATCTCCATCGTGCCCATGCGGTGGCCCGACACGTTGAGCACGTCGTCGATGCGGCCGGTGATGGTGAAGTAGCCGGTGTCCTTGTCGCGGATGGCGCCGTCGCCCGCCAGGTAGTAGCCCTTCAGCTCCGGCGGGTAGTAGCTCTTGACGAAGCGATCAGGGTCGCCCCAGATGGTGCGGATCATGCTGGGCCAGGGCTTCTTGATGACCAGGATGCCGCCGCTGCCGTCGGGCACATCGGCCCCCGTCTCGTCGACGATGGCCGCCGTGATGCCCGGGAACGCCAGCGTGCACGAGCCCGGAACCATGGTCGTGGCACCCGGCAGCGGAGTGATGACGTGGCCGCCGGTTTCGGTTTGCCAGAAGGTGTCGACGATGGGGCAGCGGCTGCCCCCCACGTGCTTGTAGTACCACTCCCAGGCGGCGGGGTTGATCGGTTCGCCCACCGAGCCCAGGATGCGCAGGCTGGACAGGTCGCTCAGCTTGGGGTGCACGGCGGCGTTGCCCTCTGCCGCCTTGATGAGGCTGCGGATGGCCGTGGGCGCGGTGTAGAAGATGCTGACCTTGTGCTTTTCGATGGTCTTCCAGAAGCGCGCCGCATCGGGGTAGGTGGGCACGCCTTCAAACACCACCTCGGTGCCGCCCAGGGCCAGCGGGCCGTAGGTGATGTAGCTGTGGCCGGTGACCCAGCCGATGTCGGCCGTGCACCAGAAGACATCGTCGGGTTTCAGGTCGAAGGTCCAGGCGGTGGTCAGCGCGGCGTGCAGCAGGTAGCCGCCGGTGCTGTGCTGCACCCCCTTGGGCTTGCCCGTGCTGCCGCTGGTGTAGAGCAGGAACAGCGGGTGCTCGGCGCCGACCCATTCGGGCTCGCAGGTGGCGCTCTGGCCGGCCAGTTCTTCATGCAGCCAATGGTCACGCGCGTCATTCCAGGGAATGCTGCCGCCCGTGCGTTTGTAGACGATGACATGGGCCACGCTGTCGCAGCCGCCCAGGGCCAGGGCGTCGTCGACGATGCTCTTCAGCGGCAGGTGCTTGCCGCCACGGGCCTGTTCGTCGGCGGTGATGACCATCACGGCGCCGGTGTCCTCGATGCGGTCACGCAGGCTTTGTGCACTGAACCCGCCGAACACCACCGAGTGCGGTGCACCGATGCGTGCGCAAGCCTGCATGGCGGCCACGCCCTCGATGCTCATGCTCATGTAGATGACGACGCGGTCGCCCTTCGTCACGCCACGCGCCTTCAGCGCGTTGGCAAACCGGCCCACCATCGCCAGCAACTCGCTGTAGCTCACGCGGGTCACGGCACCGTCGTCGGCCTCGAAGATCAGCGCCGTCTTGTCGCCCAGCCCACGCTCGACCTGGCGGTCCAGGCAGTTGTACGACGCATTGAGCGTGCCGTCCTCGAACCACTTGAAGAACGGCGCGTCGCTGCTGTCGAGCACTTTCGTGAACGGCGTCTTCCAGCTCAGAAACTCACGCGCCAGGCGGGCCCAGTAGCCCTCGTAGTCGCGCTCGGCTTCATCCACCAGGGCTTGATAGGCAGCCATGCCGCTGACCGTGGCTGCCGCCACGAGGCTGGCAGGCGGTTGATGAACCATGAACTCGGTGCGTTCGCTCATTGATGGTCTCCTGTTTCATTGTGCGTCTGTGCGTCCCATGTGCCTTTGTGCGCTTACGCGTCTACGCGTTTGCGCGCAAGGCCCGGCGCCCGGGGGAAAACTTGTGCTGGTCAATGTCGCCCGCGGCGCTGACGAAACCCTTACTTTGCATCCATCACTGCCAGCAAATCATCGGGGGCGCCAGCAGCAAGCATTCCCGCCCGAACGGGCAGGCCAATTCTGGGCGCGGGCCGGCATGGGCACAATCCATCCTCCTTGGCAGTATGCCCAGCCCATGGACCTCCATCCGCCGGGGTGTCCGCCTGCCTACCCGCAACCCACCGGCCACCTGCGCTCCGTCGACTTGGCCTGGAGCACCCGACCCATCGTGACCGACCTGTCCACCTCCGCACTGCGCTCGACACTGGCAGCGTTCCTGGAGCGACCCAGAGTGCAACACACCATTCTGGCGTTGATCATCATCAACGCGGTGATCCTGGGCCTGGAGACCTCAACTGCGCTCATGGCGCAGTATGGAGCCTGGCTGGTCGCGCTGGACAGACTGATCCTGGGAATCTTCGTGGTCGAGATCGGCATGCGCATCTATGTGCACCGAACCCGCTTCTTCCGCGACCCGTGGAGCGTGTTCGACTTCCTGGTCGTGGCCATTGCGCTCGTGCCCGCCAGCGGGCAACTGGCGGTGCTGCGCGCCCTGCGCGTGCTGCGGGTGCTGCGTGTCCTGACCATCGTGCCCTCGATGCGGCGTGTGGTGGGCGGGCTGCTGGCGGCCATACCTGGACTGGCCTCGATCGGCATGGTGCTGGCGTTGGTGTTCTATGTGTTCGGGGTCATCACCACCAACCTGTTCGGCGCCGCCTTCCCGGACTGGTTCGGCACCCTGGGCCGCTCGCTGTACACGCTGTTCCAGGTCATGACGCTGGAGAGCTGGAGCATGGGAATTTCGCGCCCGGTGATGCAGGTCTACCCCTACGCCTGGGTCTTCTTCATTCCCTTCATCCTGATCGCCACGTTCACGATGCTGAACCTTTTCATCGGTGTCATCGTCAGCGCCATGCAAAGTTTCAGCGACGACGACAAGGCCGACCCGGCTGGCGCAGCCACCACCGGACCCGACCCGACCCCTGACGCGACCGCCCAACTGCATACCGAGTTGCGCGCCCTGCGCAGCGAAATGGCCGAATTGCGAGAACTGCTGCGCCGCAGCACCCCCCCTGGAGACGCTGCATGCTGACGCAAACATTGCTTTTTTTCGCCGGTCTGGCCGGCCTGGTCATCGGCGCCAGCCTGCTGGTGCGTGGCGCTTCCAAGCTGGCCTTGTCCTTCGGCATCTCGCCGCTGGTGGTCGGCCTGACCATCGTGGCTTTCGGCACCAGCGCACCCGAGGTGGCGGTGTCGGTGGGCGCGGTGCTGGACGGCAAGACCGACCTGGCGGTGGGCAACGTGGTGGGCAGCAACATCTTCAACGTGCTGTTCATCCTGGGCATCAGTGCGCTGATCACGCCGCTGGTGGTCAACCTGCAGCTCATCCGGCAGGAAGTGCCCATCATGATCGGGGCCTCGCTGCTGTTGCTGGCGATGGGGCTGGACGGCACGCTCAGCCTGTGGGACGGCGGCGTGCTGTTCGCCTTGATGCTGGCCTACACGACGTTTCTGGTGGTGCAGTCGCGCCGCCAGACGGCCGCCGAACAGGCGACACTCAGCGAGGACGTCGCCGCCGCCCCGGCGGGCGCATGGGACGCCAGGCTGCCCGTGCAACTGCTGCTGATCGCTGCCGGCCTGGTGGCGCTGGTACTGGGCTCGGACGCGCTGGTGACCGCCTCGGTAGCCTTCGCCAAGCAGCTGGGCGTGAGCGACCTGATCATCGGCCTGACCATCGTGGCCGCCGGCACGTCTATGCCCGAGGTGGCCACCTCCATCACCGCGGCCATCAAGGGTGAGCGCGATATCGCCGTGGGCAACGTCGTGGGCAGCAGCACCTTCAACATTCTGGGCTGCCTGGGAATCGCTGGCCTGGTCTCCGGCGACCTGGGGCTGGTGATGCCGGCCTCGCTGCTGGCCTTCGACATCTGGGTCATGCTGGCCGTGGCCCTGGCCTGCCTGCCGGTGTTCATGACCGGGCGCGAGATTGCGCGCTGGGAAGGCGGCCTCTTCCTGGCCTACTACGTCGCCTACGTAGCCTATCTGATTCTGGCTTCGCAACAGCACGCCGCGCTGGCCCACTTCAGCACCGCCATGCTCAGCTTCGTGGTGCCGCTCACTGTGGTGACCCTCGTGGTGGTGATGATCCGGCCGGCAAAGGCGTCGTAGCCCGGCGAGCTGGTGCGCCCGTCACGGGCCCATCGCGCGCGCGGGCATCAACGGTGGCCGGAACCCCGGGCGGCGGCGCGGCGGCGCCGGCGTCTGGCGAGCAGCACCTTGGCCCGCCACAGCAGCGTCACCAGCACGTAGCTCAAGGTGCTGAAGGTGCAGGCGAACAAGACCAGGCCCAGGACCAACGGCTTGCCCGCCGCCTGCACGCTATTCCAGGCGCGCTGCCACCACGGCAAGCCGTTCGGCGTGGCCGCTGCGGGCCCTGCCGTCACTTCGCCCGGCAGCACGGGGGGTGGCGTGCTCTTGTCGGCCAGGATGAAGCCCCCCACCTTCCAGGCGGCGTAATACACCGGGCCGAAGGTGAAGGGGTTGGTCACCAGTGTGCTGGCCACGGCCATGGGCACGTTGGCCCGCAGGGCCACGGCCGCGGCGGCAGACAAAGGAATCTGCGCGATCGGAATCAGAAATCCGAAGAACACGCCGACGGCCATGCCCAGGGCCACACCGCGGCGGCTCATGTGCCACAACCGCGGGTGGTGCAGGGCCGGTCCCAGCCAGCGCAGCCAGCGGTTGTGCGCCAACGACTCTCGCGTCGGCAATCGGCTGCGCCAGCGGCTCACTGGCGCACCCTGCGCGCTGCGCGCCGGCCCGCCAGGCGGGGATTCATGCCCGGGCAACCGTCGATGATCATTCCTGCGGCTGACCCGGCGGCAGCGGCGCGCGGCTGGGCACGCGCAGGTGCAGCGCCGCCATGCCCAGCAGGTTCGCAGACACCGGCGCGGTAACGAACAAGAAGAGCGTGATCAGCAGCTCATGCAGCCCCGGCTGGCCCCGCGCCCAGCTGACCAGCAGGCTGGCCAGCAGCACCCCGCCCACACCCAGCGTGGTGGCCTTGGTGGGGGCGTGCAGGCGCATGAAGAAGTCGCCGAAGCGCACCATCCCGACCCCTCCCACCAGCGCAAACAGGCCACCGATGACCAGCAGCACGGCAGCCGGCACCTGCACCCACAGCGGCAGCGTCTCGATTCCGTTCGACATGGTGTCCCCCAACATTTTTCGGTTCGTTACTCGATGACGTCACCGCGGGCCAGGTAGCGGCCCAGCGCGACGGTGGACACAAAACCCAGCATGGCGATGATCAGCGCCGCCTCGAACAGCAGCGGCGTGTTCAGGCGCAGCCCCAGCAGGATGGCCAGCGCCACGGCATTGATGTGCAGCGTGTCGAGCGCCAGCACGCGGTCGGTGATCTCCGGCCCGCGCAGCAAACGCCACAGGCACAAGGCCACCGCCACCGCGATGGCCAGGATCGCAAAGTCAAGGGCCCAGGCCAGGATCATCCGAAAATCTCCTTCAACGGTGCTTCATAGCGATGCTTCATGTCGGCCACCATCGCAGCCGGGTCGTGGCAGTCGAGCGCATGAACGAGTATGTAGCGCCGTTTCTCGTCAACCACACAACTGACGGTGCCGGGCGTGGTGGTGATGATGGTGGCGAACAGCGTGATGGCCGTGGGGTGCTGCACGTCCAGCGGCACGGTCAGCCAGGCGGGCTGCGGGTTCGAGCCCGGCGACAACACGATGCGCGCCACCGCGACGTTGGCCACGACGATGTCGTAAAGCACGACGGCCACCAGGCGCAACGCAGCCGGCCAGGAACGGACGATGGTGGGCGCACCCAGAAAGCCGTGCAGCAGCCGCGGCACCACCAGGCCCAGGACCACGGCGGTGATCAGGTTGCCCGGGGCCAGGCTCTGCTGCAGCAGCAGCCAGGTGGCTGCCAGCAGCGCCGACAGCAGGGGGTGGGCCAGCCAGCGCGGTTTCATCGCGGCTCCGGCGTGGCGTGGGAAGGTGGTTGCGCTGGCGGCGACGCCGGAGGCTGCGGAATGCGGTACGGCCGCACGGTGTCGGCCTGCGCGCCGCCCATCTCCGGCAGCACGGCGCGGGCATAGGCATCGCGGTCCATCAACTGCGCCGCCGCCGCCGCGGTATAGCGCTGGATGGGTGCGGCCCAGACCGACAGCAGCACGCTCATCGCCATCAACGACATCATGGCCGCCAGCAGCTTGGGGCTGGATCCGGCACGGGTGCTTTTCACTTCCGGCCGCACGGACCAGAACAGGATGCTGCCGGCGCGCGCCAGCCCGATCAGCGTCAGGAAGCCCACCGTCAGCACCACCCCCCAGACCGCCACCGCCCAGGGGTGTGTGCTGGACGCCTGCAGCAGCATCAGCTTGCCGATGAAACCCGGCAACGGCGGCAGCCCGGCGTTCGACGCCGCCGCCAGCAACAGCATCAGCCCCAGCAGCAGCGGCTGGGCCACCGGGCTGCAGGGTTCCAGCCGGTCGGCCATCGGCCCGCGCTGCG
>Ga0209181_10013762_pt1 | contig 10082 bp, 8 predicted proteins | sample MAT05_FD_187208 | JGI IMG/M metagenome (GOLD analysis project Ga0209181, IMG submission 187208) | Freshwater microbial communities from Lake Fryxell liftoff mats and glacier meltwater in Antarctica - MAT-05 (SPAdes) (version 2) | ecosystem: Environmental > Aquatic > Freshwater > Ice > Liftoff...
AGCCGATCGCGCAGCGGATCGCGCCGGTCGGCGCTCCTACAGGGCGCTGCTACAAGGCGCTCCTACGTTAGAATTCCCGCAATGCCCACACCGACCCACATCCTGGGCATCTCGGCCTACTACCACGACAGTGCCGCCGCCCTGCTGCGGGACGGGGAGGTGCTCGCTGCTGTCCAGCAGGAGCGCTTCACCCGGAAGAAGCACGACCCGGACTTCCCGCAAGAGGCCATCGAGTATTGCCTGGCGGAAGGCGGCATCGGCCTTAAGGACCTGCACAGCGTGGTCTTCTACGACAAGCCGCTGATCAAGTTCGAGCGCCTGCTGGAAACCTACCTGAGCTACGCACCCCACGGCTTCCGCTCCTTCGTCGTGGCGATTCCGGTCTGGCTCAAGGAAAAGCTCTACCTCAAAACCACTCTGAAGCGCGAGCTGGCGCACCTCGGGGCCTGCAAGACCACCGAGCTGCCGCCGCTGCTCTTTGCCGGCCACCACCACTCCCACGCCGCCTCCGCGTTCTACTTCAGCCCCTTCGACAGGGCCGCGGTGCTCTGCCTCGATGGCGTCGGCGAATGGGCCACAACCTCCACCTGGGTGGGCAACGGCCGGGAACTCAAGCCGCTCTGGGAAATCGCTTTCCCCCACTCCCTCGGCCTGCTCTACTCGGCATTCACGTACTTCACCGGCTTTCGCGTCAACTCCGGCGAGTACAAGCTCATGGGTCTCGCACCCTACGGCCAGCCCGTCTACGAGAAGCTGATTCGCGACCACCTCATCGACCTGAAGGACGACGGCACGTTCCGGCTGGACATGCAGTACTTCAACTATTGCACCGGCCTCACGATGACCAACGACCGGTTTGCCGCGCTCTTCGGCGGGCCCCCGCGGGCGGCAGAGACCCCGGTGACCCAGCGCGAAATGGACCTCGCCGCCTCGATCCAGAAAGTGACCGAGGACGTGGTGCTGCGGCTCGCGCGCACCCTCCACCAGGAGACGGGTGAGGAGAACCTGTGCCTGGCGGGCGGTGTCGCCCTGAACTGCGTGGCCAACGGGCGGTTGGTCCGGGAGGGGCCCTTCAGGAACCTCTGGGTGCAGCCTGCTGCCGGCGATGCGGGTGGTGCGCTGGGTGCGGCCAGCATCGTGTGGCACGAATACCTGGGTCAGGAACGCTCGCCGTCCACCGGCGGCGATCGGATGCGGGGCAGCTATCTCGGGCCGCGCTACAGTGCCGACGACGTGCGGCGCCAGCTGGACGCGGCAGGCGCCGTGTATCAGGAACTGCCAGACGCGCTACTCATGCCTCGTCTTGCGGAGATCCTCGCGAGTGAGCAGGTGGTGGGCTGGGTCCAGGGCCGGATGGAATTCGGGCCCCGGGCCCTGGGTGGCCGCTCGATCATCGGCGACCCGCGCAGCGCGACCATGCAGAGCATCATGAATCTCAAGATCAAGTACCGGGAGTCCTTCCGGCCCTTCGCCCCGGCGGTGCTGGCAGACCGGGTGGGTGACTACTTCGACCACTCCGGGGCCAGCCCCTACATGTTGATCGTAGCCCCGGTGCGGGAACACCTGCGCATCACCCTGACCACAGAACAGGAGCAACTCTTCGGTGTCGAAAAACTGCAGCTGAAACGCTCGACGCTGCCGGCGATCACCCACGTGGACTACTCCGCCCGGGTGCAGACCGTCCACGAGGACACGAATCCCCGCTTCCACCAACTTCTCACGGCGTTCCAGGCCCGGACGGGCTGCCCGGTCCTGGTGAACACGTCCTTTAATGTCCGTGGCGAGCCCATCGTCTGCACGCCCGCCGATGCCTATCGCTGTTTCCTGCGCACGGAGATGGACTACCTGGTCGTCGAGAATTTTCTCCTGGCCAAGGCCGACCAGCCGGAGCCGGCCGACAAGACGGACTGGCGCACCGAGTTTGCTCTGGACTGAGCACCCTGGAAGTCACCATGAGCAGCAGCGCGCACCAGATTCCGGAACTTGACCGCAAGGGCCTGCGGGAGTTTGGTCTCGTGACCGGGGGCATCATCGCCGTCCTGTTCGGGCTCTTTTTTCCCTGGCTCATCGAGCGCCCGATCCCGCGCTGGCCCTTCGTGATTCTCCTGGTGCTCGGCGGGCTGGGGCTGGCCGCGCCCCTGGCACTGAAGCCGGTCTATCACTGGTGGATGCGCTTTGGGCTGCTGATGAGCAAAATCACCACGCCCCTCATCATGGGCCTCGTGTTCTATGGCGTCGTCACGCCGATGGGCCTCGTCATGCGCCTGCTGGGCAAGGACCCCCTGGCGCGGCGCCTCAAGCCGGAGGACCCGAGCTACCGGATCCAGAGCGAGGCCACCCCACCGAAACGCCTGGAGAAGCCCTTCTGATGATCGACCTCATTAAAGACCTGTGGGACTTCATGCGGGAGCGGAAGAAATTCTGGCTCGCGCCCATTATCATCGTGATGCTGCTCCTCGGCGCGCTGATCGTCCTGAGCCAGGGCTCCGCCGTGGCGCCGTTCATCTACACACTGTTTTAGAGGGGAAATGGGGACATGCCTCATTTCCAATTGGAAATGAGGCATGTCCCCATTTCCCATGTCCCCATTTCCCACAGGAAGGAACATGGCAAAAATCGCATTGATCACCGGCGTCACCGGCCAGGACGGCGCCTACCTGGCGGAGTCGCTGCTCCGGAAGGGCTACGAGGTGCATGGCCTCAAGCGCCGCTCGTCGTCCTTCAACACCGACCGTATCGATCACCTGTATCAGGACCCCCACGTGGATCACCGGCAGTTCATTCTCCACTACGGGGACCTGACCGATGCCACCAATCTCATCCGCGTTGTGCAGGAAGTGCAGCCGGACGAGATCTACAACCTGGCCGCCCAGAGCCACGTGGGCGTGTCCTTCGAAACGCCGGAATACACCGCCAACGCGGACGGCCTGGGCACGCTGCGCCTGCTGGAGGCGATCCGGCTGCTGGGCCTGAGCCAGCGGACGCGGTTCTACCAGGCCTCCACCTCGGAACTTTACGGCCTCGTGCAGGAGACTCCCCAGCGGGAGACCACGCCCTTCTATCCCCGGTCGCCCTACGGCGTGGCCAAGCTCTACGCCTACTGGATGACGGTCAACTACCGGGAGGCCTACGGGATCTTTGCCTGCAATGGCATCCTCTTCAACCACGAGTCGCCAATCCGGGGCGAGACCTTTGTGACGCGCAAGATCACCCGGGGCCTCGCCCGCATCCAGGTGGGACTGCAGAGCACCCTCCATCTCGGCAACCTCCATGCCCTGCGGGACTGGGGCCACGCCCGGGACTACGTGGAGGCCCAGTGGCTGATGCTGCAGCAGGCAGCGCCGGACGACTTCGTGATCGCCACCGGCAAGCAGCGCTCGGTCCGGGACTTCGTGACCCTCGCCGCCAGCGAACTGGGCATCACGCTGACCTGGGAGGGCGACGGCGTCGACGAGGTGGCCCGGGTGGCCCGCGTCGGGGAGGCAACGGCGGGCGCCCCCGGCCCCAAAGTGGGCGACGTCATCGTGCGCATCGATCCCCGCTACTTCCGGCCCACGGAGGTGGAAACCCTGCTGGGCGACCCGACCAAGGCCCGGGAAAAGCTGGGCTGGGTGGCCAGCACCACCCTCGAAGAACTGGTCCGGGAGATGGTGGCCTCTGACCTGAAGATTGCCGAGCGGGACGCCCTGGTGGCCCGGGAGGGCTACCGGGTCTTCAGTCACCATGAGTGAAACCCCAGGGCTCCGGTCGGCCCGGATCTATGTGGCGGGCCATCGGGGGATGGTGGGCTCGGCCATCGTCCGCCGGCTCGAAGCCCTGGGCTGCACCGGGCTCCTTCTGCCGACCCGCCAGGACCTGGACCTGGCTGAGCACGGTCAGGTGCGGGCCTTTTTCCAGCGGGAACGCCCCGCGTACGTCTTCATGGCCGCGGCGCGGGTTGGCGGGATCTACGCCAACAGCCACTACCCGGCGGACTTCATCCACACCAACCTGACCATTGCCACCAACGTCATCCAGTGCGCCCACGGGGCTGGCACCGCGCGACTGCTCTTCCTGGGCAGCTCCTGCATCTACCCCCGGCTCGCACCCCAGCCCATGCCGGAAGAGTGCCTGCTGACCGGGCCGCTGGAGCCCACCAACGAGCCCTACGCCATCGCCAAGATCGCCGGCATCAAGCTCTGCGAATCCTTCAACCGGCAACACGGCACGGATTTCCGCAGCGTGATGCCCACCAACCTGTACGGCCCGAACGACAACTTCGATCTCCAGACCAGCCACGTGCTGCCCGCCATGCTGCGCAAGTTTCACGAGGCCCGAGTGACGGGTGCAGAGAGCGTCGAGGTGTGGGGCACCGGCCTCCCGCGCCGGGAGTTTCTCCACGTGGACGATCTCGCGGCAGCCTGTCTCTTCGTGATGACGCTGCCGCAGGCACGCTACGCGACTGCCACCCTGCCCATGCGCTCCCACCTCAACGTGGGCACCGGCACCGACATCGCGATCCGGGAACTGGCCGGGCTGGTGCGGGAGGTGGTCGGCTTTGAGGGCGAGATCCGCTTCAACCCGGAGTACCCCGACGGTGCGCCGCGAAAGCTGCTGGATGTGGCGCGGCTGACGAGCCTCGGCTGGCAGGCAAGCACGGATCTGCGGCAGGGCATCGCCTCCACCTACGCCTGGTACCAGAAAAACCCCCCGTAGGAGCGCGTTTACGCGCGACCCGGCTATCGATCGATAATCGAATCGCGCGTAAACGCGCTCCTACAAGTCAGCCACGCGGGCCAGCAGCTGCTCGAACCGCGCGGCCAGCCGCCGCCGGTCGTAGTGTTCCCTGACATAGCGGCGTCCGCTGTCGCCCAGGGACCTGGCGCGGGCCTGCACGGTGGCCAGCTCCTGAACCGCCGCCGCCAGTTCGGCATCGTTCTCCGGCTCGATGCACAGCCCGGCACCCGCGGCCGCCACAATGCGCTGGCTCTCACCCCGCACCCCGAGAATGATGGGGCGTGCCATGGCCATGGCCTCGAAGATCTTGGAGGGAATCACCGACTCGAAGGTCGGGCGCTTGCGCAGCAGGACGAGACTGACATCCGTCAGGGCCCAGATCCCCGGCATCCGCTCCTTGGGCTGCTGGCCGACGATGAAGACATTGCCGAGGCGCAGGTGGTCCCGCTGCTGGATCAGGTGTTCCCGCTCGGCGCCGTCCCCCGCCAGCAGGAAGGCGATCCGGGAGTCGTCCCGCAGGCGCTCCGCCGCCCGCAGCACCGTGTCGAGGCCGTGGGCCATGCCGTGGGTGCCCACATAGGCGGCGACAAACTTGCCCTCCACGCCAAACTCCGTAGCGAGCGCGCCGCCATCGTCCCGGGGCGCATAGAACGCGAGGTCTACCCCATTGGTGATGACCGTTACCTTGCCCGCGCCACCCCGGGCTTCGATGTGGGGCACGAAGGACTCCGTCACGCTGACAATCGCGTCGGCCTTCCGGTAGGCAAAAGCCTCCAGCCTGCCGAGGACCCGGGTCATCCAGCTTTCCCGCATGGCGCCCACGGTCACGATGGACTCGGGCCAGAGATCCCGGATCTCCAGCACCCAGGGCGCCCGCTTCAGGCCGCTCACGGGATAGCCCGCCAGCCCGCAGAGAAACTGGGGCGAGGTGGAGATCACCACATCAGCCTTCGGCAGCGTGGGGGCCACGAGGGTCGCCATGAGCAGATAGAACAGGTAGTTCGCACTCCGGGCCACGAGACCCGCGTTCGCCGCGGGCAGGGTCAGCACCCGGTGGACGTGGATGCCCGCAACGTCTTCGTGCTGAAGCCACCGGTTCCGGAAGCCCGGGTAGATGCGCCCGGCGGGATGATTCGGGACGCAGGTGAGCACGTGCACCTCGTGGCCCTGCTGCACCCACTCGCGGCAGTGCTCGAAGGTGCGGCTCGCCGGCGCGTTGACCTCGGGGGGAAAGTAATGGGTAAGAAACAGAATGCGCATTCAGAGCCGCTCGAACCCGTACGTAAATTCCACCGGGAGGGCGGCTGTGTGTTCAAGGACCAGCGCCCCACACGCCAGTCGCTCCCCGAATTTCGGGCAATAGTAACCGCTCGCGAGCCTCAGTTTGCCTTCCGGGCCGAATTTGAGGCACAGCACCACGCCACCGGGTGCCGTCAGCCGGAATTCCCGGTCCGTCAACTGCTTACAGCCCACAGCAGGGTGCAGGTGCAGGAAGCTCTCCACCCGATGGCGCCCCGCACCGGTGACGCTGTCGCGGACGGTCCAGCGCCCCGTCTCCATCACGACCTCCCGGCGATGGACGGGCCGCCCCGGCAAGCGCTCATAGCCGTCATGCTCGCCCGCGAACCGCAGCCGGCCCGCGTCCCATTCACCCAGCGTGACGGCCCGGGGCCGGGCCCGCCGCGCCACCCGGAAGGCGCCCCAGATCTCCGACTGCTCCTGCCCGTCGATGCGCACGGTGTTATGCGCGGCGGTGCTGCGCAGGTAGTGACGAAACGCACCCGGCTCGTAGTCGAAGGTGCCGCTGTCCACGACGATGGGCACACCGCCCACGTGCAGCTCGTAGCTCAGCGTGTCGCAATGGGTATGGCCGGGCTGATAGTCGGGACCCACGGGCCCGCCGTCGATGATCAGGCTGTCGCCACCGTGGCGGTAGCCGTAGTAGCCCGTGTGGGGCAAAAATATCCGTGCGCCCGTAGGAGCGGCTTCAGCCGCGACCGGAATCGGGGTCGCGGCGGTAGGAGCGGCTTCAGCCGCGATCAGATTTCCGATCGCGGCTGAAGCCGCTCCTACGAGAACGCGGTCGGCATAGGCGAGTAGCTCCCGCACCGGCTGGGTGATCCCGAACGCCGCGTCGTTAAAGAGGGGGATGTCATCCGCACCGGTGCAGATCGCGCGGAGAAAACCTGTTGCGCGAATGGCAGCGTCACGCAGGGTCACCAGCACCTCACTGGTCACCCGCTCAGGATTCGCCACCAGCAGATTCACCACATCGAGAAAATCCTCGAGCACGATGCAGTGATACATCGGGCTGCGCTCGAGGTGCCCCCCATCAGGCAGGATCTGCTCCGCCGCTGCCGCGACCGTGATCTCAAGGCCCTGCGCGAGCCAGCGCTCCGCGGCGGGTCCCTTGAGGCACACGCCGGCAAAGACCAGCGCCTTGCCGTTCTTCAGCAGGTGATTGGCCAGCAGGTGGTACTCCAGGTCACCCTCCAGGGCGGCGACCTGGTGCGCGAGGCTCGCCACCCACTCGGCGGGCACGGAGCCAGGCGGCAGTGCCAGGGCGTACTTCAGCCAGTTCACCACCCGCAGGGAAATCGGGTAAGGCTCCCAGGCATCCTCCGCTCCCACCCGCACCCGGGCGCTCCAGTCGTTGATCAGGGCGGCCTTGCACTCGTCGGCCAGCGTCGGCCAGCCCAGGTAATCGAAGTAGTGCAGGTTGTAGCGCCAGAGCTTCGGGGCGTCGGACTGCACCCAGTCAGGGCGCTCCAGGGCGAAGGGCCGGGTCTGACCGACAAAAGCGATCTGGCCGACCGCGGCCAGCGCCTCGGGTGCCGGCAGGAACGGCGCGCACCGCACGCCAGCGCGCCAGTGAACCGCCGGTCCCGTCACCGGCGGCCGCGGCGGCCACAGCCGACGTTTCAGCTGCCAGGCGATCTGGCTCACCTGCAGATGCCGGACCGTGTGGAAATAGAGGCCGAGACGCGCCGGCAACCCCGGTTTCACCGGCGCCGCTTCCGCGACGAGATCCCGCCTGGCGTCGGGCCCGGCCGTCATGCCCGACTGTGCAGGGCCTCGACGGCGTCAAAAGTCGCCCGGGTGACTTCCACGAGTTCGTCGAAGAGCATGGGCGAGGGCCGGCCGGCGCTGATCGCGGCGATGAAGGCAGCCATGCACGCCTCGTTGCCCTTGTCCTGCTTCCAGAGGTTGAGCTTGCTGAACCCGGGCCAGCCGAAGCCCGTCAGCCGCCGGAAGTTGTCCAGCTGGAGCACCGCGCCCCGGCAGAAGACTTCGAGGCGTTCCTTGGGCAGGGACCGGTGGCCGTTGGCGAGGTAGTGGACCGTGCCGAAGGAACCGTCCGCGAACTCCAGGGTGATCGTGGCCTTGTCATCCCGGACAGCAACGCCGGGCGCTGGGCCCATGCGCACGGCAGCGGTGCGGCGGATCGGCGCACCGGCGAGGAAGCGCAGCAGGTCCACGAAGTGACAACCCTCGCCGATGATCCGGCCGCCGCCCTCGGTAGCGCTCTGGGTCCAGTGCTCAGGGGGAATCTCGCCGGCGTTCACCGTCATGACAAATACCTTCGGCTCCGAGGTGGCGGCGAGGAGTTCACGGATGCGCACCACCTGGGGCGCGAACCGGCGGTTGAAGCCCACCATGACCACCGGGTTGAAGCCGCCGGCAACCGCCGCGGCGTGGGCCGCGACGATCGCGTCGAGCTGGGGTCGGGTGATGGCCAGCGGCTTCTCCACGAAGACGTGCTTGCGCGCCTCAAGGGCCTGCACCACCAGCCCGGCGTGGCTGTCGTGGCGCGTGGCGATGACCACCGCATCCGTGTCGGTAGCGCTGATCGCCACCGTCGCGTCCGTGCCTGCGGCTGCGAAGCCGTGCTTGCGACCGGTGCGCACGCCACTGACGCCGGCGGCACTCACCAGCGTCTGCAGGCGAGCGGGCGTCGCGGCCAGGGCGGGAATCAACACCTGCGCGGCGTAGTTGCCGGCGCCGATGACGGCGACGCGGGGCGGTGTCGTAGGAGCGCCGACCGGCGCGATCGCTTGTGGAATCGCGCCTGTAGGAGCGGCTTCAGCCGCGATTCCGCGAGCGATCGATTGCGGAATCGCGCCTGAAGGCGCTCCTACAGAGAGCTCCACGGTGCGGCTGACGGGCGTCGCATCCCCCGCCGGGTATTCCAGGACGATGGCCAGCGGGTTACCCGTCGCGAGCACGTCGTAGCCCCGGGCGGCGTCGGCGACGGCGACCCGGTCGCTGACCAGCTGGGCGGTGTCGAGACGTCCGGCCGCGAGCAACTCCAGCACGGCCGCGAAATTCCTCTGCTCCGTCCAGCGCACGAAGCCGATGGGGTAGTCCTGTCCCTGCTCCTCGTAGGACGGGTCGTAGCGCCCCGGACCGTAGGAGCAGGACACCTGGAACGACAATTCCTTCGCGTAGAAATCCGCCCGGGAGAGCTCCAGCCCGGTGACGCCGACGAGCACGATGCGGCCCCGCTGGCGACACATCTGCGCGGCTTGGTGCATGGGCTCGTTGCTCTGGGTGGAGGCCGTGATCACCACGGCGTCGACGCCCCGGCCGCCCGACACCCGGCGGGCTGCCTCGAGCGGATCTTCCCCCGCGGACAACACGCAGGTCGCCGCCCCGTAGCCCCGCGCCAGCGCCGCCCGGCCCGGATCGGGATCAATGCCCAGCACGTGGCAGCCGTTGGCCCGCAACAGCTGGACGGCGAGCAGGCCAATCAGCCCGAGGCCGGTGACCACCACCGTTTCGCCGAGCGTCGGTTGCACCAGGCGAAGGCCCTGCAGGGCGATCGCACTCACCACGGTGAAGCTGGCGGCCTCGTCATCCACGCCGTCGGGAATGGCGGCGCAGAGGTTCTCGGGAACGCAGACGTACTCGGCGTGGGGCCCGTTGGACACCACCCGCTCCCCCACCTGGAAGCGCGTGACGCCGGCGCCCACCTCCACCACCACGCCCGCGTTGCTGTAGCCGAGGGGAATCGGCTTGTCGAGCTTCGCCTGGACGGAGCGCATCGTGGGCCCGATGCCGTCGGTGCGCAGCTTGTCCAGCACCATGCGCACCTTGTCCGGCTGCTGCCGCGCCTTCTGGATGAAGTTGGCCCGACCGAACTCGAGCAGCATGCGCTCGGTGCCCGCCGACACCAGGGAGCGCCGCGTGCGGATCAGCAGGTGTCCAGGCCGCACCAGGGGCACGGGCACCGTCTCGACGATCGTGGCGCCTTGCTTGAGGTCCTGGAGGATCTGTTGCATCGGACTGTTTCACTACTGGGAGGAGTCAGGTTCGAGGGGCTAGTTTAGTGGGGTTCGTCCGTTCAGGAGACATAAGCCCAAAAC
>Ga0209181_10013765_pt1 | contig 10080 bp, 6 predicted proteins | sample MAT05_FD_187208 | JGI IMG/M metagenome (GOLD analysis project Ga0209181, IMG submission 187208) | Freshwater microbial communities from Lake Fryxell liftoff mats and glacier meltwater in Antarctica - MAT-05 (SPAdes) (version 2) | ecosystem: Environmental > Aquatic > Freshwater > Ice > Liftoff...
CGAAATCCTTCATCGGCGAGGCGAAGAAGGGCGACAGCCACACGCCATCCACCCCGAGTGCCGCGACATAATCGAGATGCGCTGTGATCCCGGCAAGATCGCCGATGCCGTCGCCGTTCGAATCGGCAAAGCTGCGCGGATAGATTTGATAGATCGCGGCACCGCGCCACCAATCATGCGCGGCGGTGGTGTGGGTCGGGACAGGATCGAGCAGCGATTGAGCGGTCATTGTGCAGTGCAGATCACATATTCGAGTGGTGGGACGGTGACGGTAAGGCTTCCGGGCGCGGCGACTTTGGCGGCACATTTGCCATGGCGCGCGACGAAATCGATCGAGCGCGTTTCGACCAGTACTTGCGCAGTGACAGGTGCGGTGGAGGTGTTGAACGCCAGCACCACCTCGCGGCCCGTGTCCGGATCGAAGCGCGACACCGCGAACAGGCCGGGCGTGTCGCCATAGGCGCGCAGCACCTGTTTGCCGCGCCGCAGCGCCGGGAGTTCGGCACGCAATGTCGCCAGCGTCGCGATCGCGCGGTAGAGCGGGTGCGCCGTGTCATAGCTATCGGTCGCGGTCGTTTTCGCGGTCCCGAGCAAGCGATTGTCGTTATACGTCGCGACCTTGCTGGCGAACAGATCCTCGCGCGCATCCTGGTCGCCGCCCTTGCCGACGAACCCCTGTTCGTCGCCCGAATAGATCGTCGGCACCCCGCGCAGCGTCAGCAACATCGCATGGCCGAGCAGCGCGCGTTGCAAGGCTTCGCCATCGTCGATCGTCGGCAGCGCGCGCCGCACGAACATCGCCAGGCGACCGACGTCATGATTGCTGACGAAGGTGGGCAATTGCGCGGCCGCTGCCGAACCACCCTCGTATAACGGATCGGCGCCAAAAACCTTGTCGAACCCGGCGTTTCCCGCGCCGCCCAGCGCGCCGATGACGGCACGTTGCAACGCAAAATCGAGCACGCCGGGCAGCTTGTCCACGCGGGTGTGGCGTGCGAGCAAAGCGGGATCGGTGTCCTCGCTGTAAACCTCGCCAAAGATGTGGAAGTTGGGGATGCCGCGCGCTTTGGCACGCGCCTGCATCGCCGGCACGAAAGCCTGCCAGAATTCGGGATTGACGTGCTTGGCGGTATCGATGCGGAAACCATCGACCCCGAAGCGATCGATCCACTCGCCAAAGACTTGGATAAACCCCTGCACGACGCGCGGCTGCTCGGTCGCGACGTCGTCAAGCCCGCTAAAGTCGCCATGCGTGATGCTTTCGCCCTGCCAGAACGAATTACCGCGATTGTGGTAATATTGAATGTCGTTAAGCCATCCGGGCACCTTGGCGTGTTCCTGCCCGACCGGAACATATGGCTGATAGGCGAAATTCATGTCGGTCAGCTTCGCGAAATTCTCGCGGCTTCGATCGCCCTCACCGGTAAAGCCGGGATTGATTGCAGCACCACCAACGCCGCCACGACGCGAAAAGGGGTAATCGGCGATGCTCCGATACCCGCAATTTCGCGCGCAATCGCGATATTGGATCACGTCCGCTGTATGGTTCGTCACGATGTCCATATAGACTTTCAAGCCGCGCGCGTGCGCCGCATCGACCAGCGCCTCGAAGTCGGCATCGCTGCCGAAATGCGGATCGACCTGCGTGAAGTCGGTGATCCAATAACCGTGATAGCCCGCCGATTCGTCACCCTTCGGGCCCTGCACCGGCTTGTTCTTGAAGATCGGCCCGAGCCACAAAGCGGTCGCGCCAAGCCCCTGAATGTAATCGAGCCGACCGATCAACCCCTTCAGGTCGCCGCCATGATAAAAGCCCTTGGCGGTCGGATCGAAGCCGGTGACGAGCCGGTCACCCTTCAACCCGCCGCGATCGTTCGTCGGATCGCCATTGGCGAAACGGTCGGGCAGGACGAAATAGATCACTTCATCCTGCGGCAGCCGGTCGCGGTAGCTGGCCGACGCAGGGGATGGCGCGTCGGTTTGCGCCCGCAATGGCGCGGCCACAGCCCCAAATACCAACAGGGTTGCCGCGGCTAACAGCGATCGGGCTGGAAAAGCCCAACGGCGGGGTCGGCTTGGATTTCCCATCTTGCACGCTTTCCAGGTCTATTTGGCCGACGTAACATCGTCATGCTTAGCCTGTGTCACCACCGGCGTCGAAGCGGGAAGCAGGCGACGCCGGTGATGAGAATTTTCGGGCGATCAGAACGCGAAGCTCGCCCCGACGAAGAACGTGCGTCCGAAATTCTGGATCGTCCCCGTTTGCGCCGTCTGGCCAAAGAAGGTCCGCGTCGGTTCGTCGCTCAGGTTATTGGCTTGGGCAAGCAGCTTCAAGCCCGACAGCGCGCTGTTTTTCGAGAAAAGATACGAGATTTGCGCGTCGAACACGGTCTCCGGCGTGCTCGTCAGGATCAGTTCGCTGATCCCGATCTGCGGGCTGACAAAGCCGGAGCGATGGCGCGCGCTGCCGCGAATACCGAAGCCATCCTTTTCATAGAACAGGATCGGGTTGAAGACATGGTTCGACAGGCCGGGCAGCGACAGGTCGATCAAGCTGCCACTGGTCGAGCTGGGGAAGTTCAAGTCGCTGTCGCTATAGGCATAGTTCAGTTGCACGCCCAAGCCGTCGAACGGCGCTGGTAGTTCGACGAAGCTCTTGGTGAACTGCACTTCGATGCCATAGACGTAACCGCCGCTGCCATTGATCGGTGCCGAAAAACTGCCGATTGCATTGCCCGGTGTCGATGTGCCCGGAATGGGCGGCGGTGTGACGCCGTTGGCGGGGAAGTTGAACTGCGGGATCGTGCCGTTGATGATAAACGATCCGAGCCCTTTGTAGAACGCGCCGACTGCGAACACGCCGCTATTGCCGAAATAATGTTCGTAACTGAGATCGACTTGGTTCGCCCGGAACGGCGCCAGCTCCGGGTTGCCGCCGCCGCCGCTGGTGTTGCCGTCGGATCCAGTGTTCACGCTGATCGAACCACGCAATTCCTGGAAGCGCGCACGCGAAATCTGCTTGCTGTAACTGACGCGGAACAGGTCGCTCGGGGTTATTTCCAAAATCGCGTTCACCGCTGGCAGAAAATCGGTGAAGTTATCGCCGCGCGTTACGAAGCGGCGGTTCTCGCGCGCGGGCGGCGGCGTAGCAGGATTATCCGTCAGCAGCGGATCGGCAAACAACACGGTCGAGCTTTGATCGGTGTTGATCACCCGAAGGCCGAAATTGCCGCGAAAGTTCAAACCGCCGACCACGGCTGCGAAATCGACTTGGCCGTAACCGCCATAGGTCGTCTCCCTGATCCGGAAACTCTGGTCGAGCGTGAAATCGAACGCGATCTGATCGGTTGGCTGGCGGGACCCTAATGAATTCCCGAACGCCAGGTTGAACGCGCCATTGATATCGACCACGGCGAAATTGGGTAGTCCGGCTCCGGCAAAGGGGCCTCTGAACCCGCCGGTAGTTACTAGGTTGGCGGGCACCTCGCGCGGCGATCCCGGAATGTTGAACGTGTTGAACGAGGTGACGACGCGGTCGCCGCGCCGGTCGGCATAGCGAAAGCCGACGCGCAATTTGTCGAAGAAGTTCGATTCATCGAACGACACCACCAAGTCTGTTGCCGCAGCAAACAGCCGGTCGCGATCGCTTTGCGGGACCAGAAACTGGCCGTCGAGCAGGAAGCCGCCGCCCGCCGCCGTCGTATCGGTGAAATTGGTGCTGATCTGGTTGATTGTCGGCAAGCTTGTGCCATTCAAACGGTAATCGACGATCACCTGGCCCGGAATGCTGTCCGTACGCCGCAGGCCGGTAGCCGTCGCGCTATACGGGCGTAGATTGATACCGGCATTGTTGAAATCGCTCGATCCGCTCGAATAGGCGACATCGACCGCCAGCGTCACCCGGTCGCTAAAGTCATAGGCTAAGTTACCGCCGACGGTGTAAAGTTCGTCGCGGCGGCTTTCATCCTGATTGACAAGCTCGGTGCCAACCCCGGAACCCGCCACATTGACGAAACGCCCCCCGACCAGCGCATCATTGACGATGACCGGGTTAGTGATCTGGTTTTGCCCGCTTTGGGTATTGAAGACGCGGAAGCCGCGACGGTTCACGTCGGAGTCGAAGCGTGAGTAATAGCCGTCGATCAACACACGCAGACGGTCACTCGGTTCCCACTGAACCACCGCAATACCGGCGTCGCGGGTTTCCTGGCCGCCGAATTGTATGCCTTCAAACCCGAAGTTGAACGATTCGGGTCGACCGTTGCCGTTCAAATCCACCGTTGGCGACCCGTTGGTGCCAGGCAACGGGAAATCGAACTGGACGAAACGGGTCGCGACGTTGGGCTGGTACAGCCGCGCATAGCCCAGCGCGAGGCCGAGCGTGTCGTCGAGCAGTTTGGTCTGGATCGACCCCGAGACGCGGTAGCCATATTCGGACACGTCGGTGCTTTGTCCGGCCCGATCGTTGTAAAGGGCGCGGACGTTGAACGCGCCTTTGACCTTGCCAGTGATATCGAGCGGACGCACCGTCTTGAGTTCGACCTTGCCGGCGATGCCGCCTTCGATGTGGCTGGCGAGCGGCGATTTGTAGACGGCTGCCTGGTCGATCAGTTCCGAGGGATATTGGTCGAATTCGATAACGCGGTTGCCGCTCGTCGCGACCTGTTCGCGCCCGTTGAGCGTGGCCGAGACAAGATCCTGCGACAGGCCGCGAATGTTGATCGCGCTCGCCTGGCCGCCAGTACGCTGCGAGGTAACGCCGGGAAGACGGGCAAGCGATTCGGCAATCGACACGTCGGGCAAACCGGCGATGTCATCGGCTGTCACCACATCGACAATGAACGAGCTGTCACGCTTTGCCGCGATCGAGCTTTGCACGCTCTTACGAAAGCCCGTAACGACGATGTCCTTGTCGTCTTCCTCGGTCACGGTCGGCTCGGCGGGCGCGGTCTGGGCCTGCGCGGTCGTGGTGCCGAACAGCAGCACAGCGGCACCGAGCGCGCCGAGGCCCGTGCCGAGCGACAAGGTAGTGCGGAACTGCGTCGCCTGGTGGCGCGTCGATGCGATCATGGTATCTCTCCCCGGCGGCTCCACGGCGTCTTTTGCGCGTTGAGCGTATCCTGAGCCTGATTGCGCCCGGACGATTGCAAAGCCAAGGTATCGGCATACGTATTCAGAAGGCTCCCCGATGGGCCTTTCGCAAGCGCCGGTCACCGCGTACACCCGGACGAAGACCGGAAACCCGGCGCTTATCAGGCTGAGGATAGCTTTGCGCAAATGGCGCTGAACGACAAACCGACCTCGTTCGATATCGCGGCGCTGGCAGGCGTGTCGCAGCCGACCGTGTCGCGCGCGCTGCGCGGCGATCCGACGGTCAGCGCGGCGACACGGTTGCGGATCGAGGCGATCGCCCGGCAGGTGAACTATAAGGTCGACAAGAACGCGTCGAACTTGCGGCGCGGCAGTTCGAACACGCTCGCCTTGCTCTTTTTCGAAGACCCGACGCCCGATGATTCGCTCATCAATCCGTTCTTCCTCGCAATGCTCGGTTCGATCACGCGAACGTGCGCCTTGCGTGGCTACGATCTGCTGATTTCGTTCCAGCAACTCTCCAACGATTGGCACGTCGATTATGAGGATAGCCGCAAGGCCGACGGGATCATCCTGCTCGGTTACGGCGATTATGAGGAATATCGCGCGCGGCTCGATCTGCTGGCGGCGCAGAACACGCATTTCGTGCGCTGGGGCTCGGTGCGATCGAACCAGGCCGCCGATGCGACGGTTGGCTGCGACAATGTCCGGGGCGGGCGCGACGCCGGACGCCATTTGATCGCGCAAGGCTGTCGCCGGATCGCGTTTCTGGGCGAAGCGTCGAGCCATTATCCCGAATTCGAGGATCGCTATCGCGGGCTGGGTGAGGCGCTCGACGAAGCCGGGATGCTGCTCGACCGCGCCCTGCAATTCGATGCGATCACCACCGAAGCCTCGGGCCATGCCGCCGCGACCGCCTTGCTCGCGCGCACCCGCGATTTCGACGCGATTTTCGCGGCCAGCGACCTGATTGCGATCGGCGCGATGCGCGCGCTGGCCGAGGCGGGTCGCCGGGTTCCCGATGACGTGAAGATCATTGGCTTCGACGATTTGCCCGCCGCCTCGCTCGCGCATCCGCCGCTCACCACCGTGGCGCAGGATTACCGCCGCGCTGGCGAGTTCCTGATCGACACGCTGCTCGCGCGGATTCGCGGCGAGGCCACCGCCACTGCGATCCTGCCGCCGCGCCTGGTCGTGCGTGCGTCGAGCGGCATACGTATTCATGACGACTGACGTGACGTTCCCCGCCACGACCGTGCGACAAGTCGATAAAAATACGAGCGCAGGGGATGGATCAGTGACCGAACGACCGCGCCAGTCCTTTGCCGGACTGTGGAACATCTCGTTCGGTTTCTTCGGCATCCAGATCGGCTTTGCGCTCCAAAATGCGAATATGAGCCGGGTGTTTCAGACGCTCGGCAGCGATCTCGACGATCTGCCAGCTTTGTGGGTCGCCGCCCCGCTGACCGGGCTGCTGGTCCAGCCGATCATCGGCCACCTGTCGGACAAGACCTGGCTCGGGCGGCTCGGGCGCAGGCGGCCGTATTTCCTGGCTGGCGCTATCCTTGCGACGCTGGCCCTGTTCATCATGCCACTGGCGAACATGCTCCTCATCGCCGCCGTAATGCTGTGGGTGCTCGACGCCTCGCTCAACATTTCGATGGAGCCATTCCGCGCCTTTGTCGGCGACATGTTGCGCAAGGACCAGCATAGCGTCGGCTATGCCGTGCAGACCGCCTTTATCGGTGCGGGCGCGGTTGTCGGGTCGATCTTCCCGAAAGTGCTCGAACTCTGGGGAGTCGCGAACACCGCAGCGCCGGGCGTGATCCCCGATACGGTGCGCTATGCCTTCTGGTTCGGCGGCGGCGCGCTTTTCCTGTCGGTGCTGTGGACGGTGCTGACGACGCGCGAATATTCGCCGACCGAAATGGCCGCGTTCGACGGAACCGCCGAACATGAAACCGAAACGCTCCGCCTGCTCGCCGCGCGCACCTTTACCGGCAGCCTGTGGTGGATCGCGGGCGGGATTGCAGTGATCGTCGCGGTCGCCGTCTTCGGTCTGAAGAAGGAAGTGTATCTGCTCGGCGCGCTGCTCGCAGCGTACGGCCTTGCCAGCATCTTCGCGATTTCGCGCGCGCGAACCGGCAATCCGGCTTCGATCCTCGGCCATATCGTCGGTGATTTCGCTGGCATGCCCGATCTGATGAAGCGGCTGGCGCTGGTGCAATTCTTTAGTTGGTCGGCGCTGTTCATCATGTGGATCAACACCACCCCGATCGTCGCGCAATATGCCTTTGGCGCGAGCGATCCGACAAGCGCGCGCTATCAGGAGGGCGCGAGCTGGGTCGATGTCCTGTTCGGCACCTATAACGGCGTCGCCGCGATCGCCGCGCTCACGTTGCTGCCGTTCCTCGCGAAGCGCATCGGCGCAGCGCGGACGCATGTCGTCGGGTTGCTATGCGGGGCGGCGGGCTATGCGAGCTTTCTGGTGATCCGCGATCCGAACGGGTTGCTGGTCAGCGAGGTGGGCATCGGCATTGCCTGGGCGTCGATCCTCGCCATGCCGTATGCGATCCTCGCCTCCAGCCTGCCGCAAAGGAAGCTTGGCATCTATATGGGACTGTTCAACGTCTTCGTCGTGGTGCCGCAATTGCTGGTGGCAACGGTGATGGGTTCGATCATGCAGGCGTTCTTCCCGAACGAGCCGATCTGGACGATGCTGTTCGCCGCAATCGTGATGGTGCTCGCAGCGCTCGCCATGCTGCGCGTCAAGGTTGAGCCAGCGTAACGTTCCGGGCTTTGCGGATCGTATCGGCTGGGGTAGCGTTACTGCTGGACCGGACGCACCCCCGCCCGCGCCGCCCGAAAGCTCGCTTTGTCTTCCACTGCCTATATCGCCGCGATCGGCACTGCCGTTCCCGACCATGACATCCACGATGCGTTCATCGCCTGGGCGCGCGCGCGATTGCCCGATGCGCGCGCGGCGCGGGTGTTTGATCGGATGGCCGGCCGTGCGGCGATCGGGCATCGCTGGTCGGTGCTGCCAAAGGGTGCGGATCGCGGATCGCCGGTCGATGCCGGAGGTTTCTACGCGCGCGATCCGTTGCCCGGCACCGCCGAGCGCATGCGGCTTTATGCCGAAGCGGCCCCGGTCCTGAGCATCGCGGCAATAGCGGATTTGCGCGCGCAGGTCCCGCTCGACGGCATCACGCATTTCGTCGTGGCAAGCTGCACCGGCTTCGTCGCTCCCGGCATCGACCAGATCGTTGCCGCGCAGATCGGCCTTGCCCCCTCGGTCGAGCGGCTGCTGATTGGCTTCATGGGTTGTTACGCCGCCGTCGCCGCTTTGCGCAGCGCGCGCCACATCGTCCGGTCCGACCCCGCCGCACGCGTGCTCGTCCTGTGTGTCGAGCTATCGACGCTGCACCTGCAGGACAATCCCGCGCTCGAGCCGTTGCTGGCGATGCTCCAGTTCGGCGATGGCGCTGCCGCCGCTTTGGTCACCGCCGACCCGGTCGGTTTCGCGCTCGGCGAGCCCTTTGCGACGACCCTGCCCGATTCCGCAGCATTGATCCGCTGGGACATTACCGACAGCGGTTTTGCGATGCATTTGTCAGGGCAAGTCCCGGCGCGGATTGCCGCCGGTCTCGCCGATCCCGACTTCGCCGCCGCCGCAACCGGCGGGCGCGATCCGGGCGAGATCGATGGTTGGGCGGTGCATGCCGGCGGGCGATCGATCCTCGATGCGGTCGAACATGCGCTGCATTTGCAGCAAGGCGCGCTGTCCGCTTCGCGCGGGGTGCTGGCGGATTTCGGCAACATGTCGTCGGCCACGTTGATGTTCGTGCTCGCGCGGCTGCTCGATGGCCCGCCGATCCGCGACGGCGTGGCGTTGGCGTTCGGCCCCGGCCTTGCCGCCGAAGGTTTCGGCTTCCGGAGCGCGGCGTGAATTTGGCACATCGGGCAATCGCAGAAGAGCTGATGGACGCCGACGATTTGGCGCCCGAGACCTATGCCGCAGTCGTCGGCGATCTCGCCAAGGTCAATGTCGTAACGATGGCGGCGCGCCCGACGCTCGATTTCCTGCGGCGGGCGACGGTCGGGATGACGCGCTTCAAGCTGCTCGACGTCGGTTACGGCGACGGCGACATGCTGCGCCGGATCGCACGCTGGGCGACAAAGCGCGGACTGGACGCGGAACTGGTCGGTGTCGATCTCAATCCGCGAAGCGAACTGGCGGCGAAAGCGCATTCCCCCGGCGATCTGTCGATCCGCTATCTCACCGGCGATTATGCCGATCACGCGGACAAAGGCTGGGATTTCGTCGTCTCAAGCCTGGTCGCGCACCATATGACGCACGCTCAGCTTATCGCCTTTCTGCGCTTCATGGACCGCGAAAGCGCATGCGGCTGGCTGGTCAACGATCTGCATCGCCACGGTTTTGCGCATTTCGGCTTCCCGCTGCTCGCCACGCTGGCGCGCTGGCACGAAATCGTGCGGCATGACGGCACCTTGTCGATCGCGCGCTCCTATCGTCCCGCCGAATGGCCCCCGATCCTGGCCGAGGCGGGCGTCGCGGCGCGCGTCTATCGGGCCTTTCCGTATCGCCTCTGTGTTGAAAAATTGTGCGTCGACTCCCGGCACTGATCGTCGGCGGCGGCCCGGCGGGCGCGAGCGCGGCGATCGTGCTCGCGCGTGCCGGCGCACCGCATTTGCTGGTCGAGCGCAGTCGCGAGACGGGCGATGCGATTTGTGGTGGATTCCTTAGCTGGCGGACGCTTGAATCGCTGGGGCGGCTTGGCGTCACACCCGATTCGCTCGGCGCGGCGCGGATCACGCGCACGCGCATCCTTTCCGGCGAGCGCATCGTCGAGGCGACCTTGCCGCGCCCCGCGCAGGGAGTCTCGCGCCGTATGCTCGACACGGTGTTGGTCGCTCGCGCGGTTGCGGCGGGTGCAGCGGTCGAGCGCGGTCTCGCCGTGCGCGGCC
>Ga0209181_10013766_pt1 | contig 10080 bp, 8 predicted proteins | sample MAT05_FD_187208 | JGI IMG/M metagenome (GOLD analysis project Ga0209181, IMG submission 187208) | Freshwater microbial communities from Lake Fryxell liftoff mats and glacier meltwater in Antarctica - MAT-05 (SPAdes) (version 2) | ecosystem: Environmental > Aquatic > Freshwater > Ice > Liftoff...
CAGCCGGGGGCAACGTGGCACGCATCGCACGCAGCGTACGCTTGTTGTGCCGCGCCGCCTGAGGCGCCAGCGCAAGGATGCGCAGGGCCGTTTCCCCGACTTCGGCTGCCAGCGCCTGCGGCATCACAACCCGGTTCAAAAATCCGCAATTTTGCATGGACGGCGCATCCAGAACGGCGGCCTCCAGCAACATCCCTCGTGCGATCGCTGGCCCGACCTGCGACGCCACGAGTTGCAGCTCACGCGGTGCCATCGGAAATCCCAGGCGGGCGATGGGCGCTCCAAATCGGGCATCACTTGCCGCAATACGAATGTCGCAGCAACTCGCGATCTCCAGACCAGCGCCCAGACAATTGCCCGAAATTGCCGCGAGCATCGGCACATCGCAGTCGAGCATGGCTTGCAGCGCGCCCCAGACTTCGACCTCATGGAAATGCCGCAGGCTGCCGTGCGCGAAGCGGAAGTCGCGGTATTCGGCAATGTCGCCGCCCGCGCAAAAATGCCCTGCGGCCCCAGCGACGACGATGCAGCGCACCGATGCGGCCGTTTGCAATTCCTCGAATGCGCGTTGGAGTCCGGCCCACATGGCACGCGACATGGCGTTCAACTTGCCGACTTGTGACAGCGTCACGAACGCCAGCGCGCCCTCAGTGCGTACCTCAACCAAACCCACGCTCGCGCTCGCTGGATCCACAGACATCGCGGCTCAGTCGAGCTTGGCGCCGGACGCCTTGACGACCAGTTCCCAGCGCTTGACCTCGGCACTGAGGAAGCTGGCGAACTGGGCCGGTGACTGCATTCCGAAGTCCGCGCCCTGGGCGGCCCAGACTGCCCGCGCTTCGTCGGACAGGCCGGCTTTGCGGATCTCCTCGGTGATTCGTGCCTGCACATCAGGCGGGGTTCCCTTGGGCGTCCAGATGCCGTACCACGTGGTTACGGTGTAGTCGGGCATACCCAGCTCGGCAGCGGACGGGACGTCCGGGAAAGCCGGGTTGCGCCTGGCGCCGGCCATCATCAGTGCCTTGATCCGGCCCCCCTTGATGTGCCCGGCGGACGAGCCAAGCCCGTCGAACATCATTTCCACGTCGCCGGCAATCAATCCCTGCAAGGCCGGACCGGCCCCGCGGTAGGGAATATGCGTGATGAAGGTCTTGCTCTGCTGCTTGAACAGTTCCCCCGCCAGGTGGTGCGAAGTACCGCCGCCGGCAGACCCATAGTTCAAGCGGCCTGGATTCTTGCGCACGTGGTCGAGGAAGGCGTTGAAATCGGCCATCGGGAGTTTGCGTGGATTGACCACCAGAACCTGCGGCACATTCGCCACCAATACCAGGGGAACAAAATCCTTCTCGATGTCGTAGTCGAGTTTCGGGTACATCGCCGGGGCAATCGCGTGGTGTACTGCCCCCATGAAGAGCGTGTAGCCGTCCGGCGCGGCCTTGGCAGCGATGCCCGCGCCCAAGGTACCGCCCGCACCACCCCGGTTGTCGATGATGAGTTGCCTGCCGGTGAGTCGGCCAAACTGGGCAGACAGGGGACGCGCAAACGCGTCCGTCCCGCCGCCAGCCGGGAACGGCACGATCAAGGTCACCGGCTTGGCCGGCCATGCAGACTGCGCACGCAGGGGCAGCGGCGCAATTGCCGCGCCAAGGCCAACTGCGGCGGCAGCGTGCAGCAACTGGCGCCTGCGCGCATCGGTATTGGCGCCATTGCGCCCGGTCGCAATTGAATTCTGCGTGTCCATGGTGTCTCCGGTTGTAGTAGGTAAAAGTTATTGCCTCGCTGCTACCACTGCAGCCCGGCGAGGTCAGTGCCCATCGCAATCTTGCCGCGCGCCAGCAGTGCACGGTGCTTGTCAAGGCGCTTGAGGTCGTACAGGTAGTTGACCATCAGGGCGCAGGACTGTCGCAGCCCCTTTGGCGACGGGTCGGCGGCCCAGTTCAAACGCTCCACCCGTGCCCCGTTGCCGAGGTGGAAACGGGCCACCGGGTCGAGCGGCGCCGTTCCTGAGAACTCCTGGCCCAGATAATGTGCCGCACTGCGCATCAGCCACTGGCGCACCGGTGACGCAGCGCCGTCAGCGAGCGCCTGGTCCGCTGCTTTGAGCAAAGCTGCGGCCGTCAGCGGTGACTGGCCGACAGCGCGTTCCAGCCTGGCGCGGGCCTTGGGGTCCAGCCGTAACACCATGGCATCGGCGTTTTTTACCAGCCAGCTGCGCAAGCCAGGGATGGGCGACAAGGTGGCAAAGGTCTTCAGACCGGGGAACTCCGTCTGCAGCGCATCGACCACCCGCTTGATCAGGGAGTCGCCAAATCCCACCCCGCGCAGCCCGGTCTGGGTATTGCTGATGGAGTAGAAAATCGCGGTTGTGGCCTTGCGCAGGTTTGTCGGCGCCGCAGCCTCGTCGAGCAACGCAGTGATGCTGTCACTCAGGTGGTCCAGCAAGGCCACTTCCACGAAGATCAATGGCTCTTCGGGCAGGCGCGGATGGAAGAAGCCGTAACAGCGGCGATCCGGGTCAAGCCGGTTTTTCACGTCGGCCCAGCTGCGGATATCGTGCACCGCCTCGTACTGTATGAGTTTCTCGATGAGCGACGCCGCAGAGTCCCAGCTGATGCGGCGCAACTCCAGAAAACCGACGTCAAACCAGGTGGAAAACATGTATTCCATCTCGGCGTCCAGCGCCAGCAGCCGGGTGTCGCCTTTCAGCACAGGCTGCATCTGGGCGCGCAAGTCCACCAGAAAACGCACACCTCCCGCATAGGCGCTGAAGCGTTGCAACAAGCGCCGCCGCGGGGACACCGTTTCGCGGCGCAACTGCACGGCGGCGCTGGCCTCCTGCGCCGTCCCTACCGCCGCTGCGTAGCGCGCCTGCGCCAGGCGCACACCAGGTGCGTCGGCAAGAAACTGCTCACTCATCAGCAGCCACAGGTCGTGCTGCTGCGCTGCGGTAGCACTGGCATACCAGTCGGCCATCGCCTTGGCGCGCGAGCCCCCCTCCACGTCGCTCACATGGGGGTCGACAATCGCCTGCAGTTCCTGCAAGGTGCGGCGCATGGCGCGCGGCGTCATCGCCTCGCCAGGCTCGCGCAGGGTGGCCCGCATCCGTGCCGAAGTTCCGCGCGGAGCGACCGGCACGACCGATTCCTCCGCGGGCAGCAGGGAACTGACCTTTCGACCAAACCAGCCGGCCGCGGTCATGCGAGCAACGCGCTCTTGCGATGGCGCTCAAGCTCGCGCAATGCGTCGCGCTGGCGCGTGAGGTGGGTGCGCATCGCAGCCTCAGCACCCTGCGAGTCGCGCGCGCGCAAAGCCGCGTAAAGGGACAGGTGTTCGTCCAGGCTTTGGGCGAGACGCCCCGGCGCATGCAACTGCTGCAGCCGTGCCAGTTTCAGGATCTTGCGCAGATCGGCGATCACCTGCGCCAGCCAACGGTTGTTTGCCAACGTGATGATGGCCTCGTGAATGCTCAGGTTGGTGGCGTAATACGCGTTGATTTGCCGCGATCTGGCGTGCTTCTTGAGCCGCACATGCAGCACATCAAGCGCTGCCAGATCGGCGTCACTGGCGTTGCGCGCGGCTTCAAAGGCGCACCGTCCCTCCAGCAGCGCCAGCACCGGAAATATGTCGTCGAGATCCTGTTCGGTGACTTCGCGCACAAAACTGCCGCGGCGCGGCTCATGGCGCACCAGTCCTTCCGCGGCCAGCACCTTCAAGGCCTCGCGCAGCGGCGTGCGCGAAATCTTCAAGCTGTCGCACAAGCCGGGTTCGTCGATGAAACTGCCCGGCCCGAGCGTCCCGGCGAAGATTTCTCCGCGCAGCCTGGTGGCGACTTCCTCATGCAGCGAGTGGTGCATCTGGGTCACCACAGCCAACCGGTCCGACAAATAATCATACGTAATTATGCGTAATCACCTGCACTGCGACAAGCCGTACAACACCCGGGCAAACCCTTACTGGCAGGACCGCCATCGGCCAGGCCGCAGAATGGACCGGCATGTGAAAATCTGCGCCATCCCGCACTGCGGTCGTCAACGCGCCCAAGCGCAAAGCCACCGGCTCGAAAAGGACCGTTGCCATGACCCCCATTGTTTCGCGCCGCCAGGCCACCCAGACAATAGCAGCCACCGCGCTGGGCATCTGGTCCGGCGCACGGGCCGCTCAAGACATGCCCTTGTTCGACGCCCATATTCACTACAGCCACGATGCCTGGGAACTGGTTCCGCCAAAACAGGCGGTGCGTATCCTGCGCGATGCCGGCCTGCGAGGTGCCTTGGTGTCGTCGTCCAACGACCAGGGCACACAAATGCTGCTGGCCGAAGCACCGGATCTGATCGTGCCGGAGTTGCGCCCGTACCGGACGCGCGCCGACACCAACGGCTGGGTGCGCGACGACGGCATCCTGCCGTATCTGGAGGCGCGCCTGGCGAAATACCGGTATGCCGGCATCGGAGAGTTCCACCTGTTTGGTGAAGAGGCCGAGTTGCCAATCCCCAAACGCATGGTGGCCCTGGCACGTGAGCGCGACTTGCTGCTGCACGCGCACTCCGACGTGGAGGCGATCGACCGCCTGTTTCGCCAATGGCCGCAGGCGCGGATCCTGTGGGCGCACTCCGGCTTTGAACGCCCGGAGAAGGTGCGTGAGGTGTTGCGACGCCATCCCCGGCTGTGGTGTGACCTGGCCTACCGCAGCGACCACGCCAATGGCATCAAGCTGGACCCGGCCTGGCGCGAGGCGTTCATCGCCCATCCGGATCGGTTCATGGTCGGCACCGATACCTTCACGCCGGAACGCTGGCACTACATTGGCACGCATGCCGGTTATTCCCGTGGCTGGCTGGCGGACTTGCCGCTGCCCGTGGCCGAACGGGTTGCCTGGCGCAATGCCGAGGCACTGTTGCGCGCCAATACCTTGCCCCGCACATGAAGCCGACCAGACGCACCGGTCGCCTGCCAGGCGCGCTGTTGGTCTGGGCGATGGGCGCGTCGGCGCAAGCTGCCTGCGGCGAGCAGCTGACGGCGCATGACCGGCTGCTGGCCGAAGGATCGGGCTGGCAGGTTGCATTCGCTCCCCGCAGCGGGGCTATACGCGTCGGGCAGCCGTTTGCCCTCGACCTGATCGTATGCGGCAATGGCGCCACTGCCGGGGTCCCACGCGTGCAGGTCGATGCCGACATGCCGGCACACAAACATGGCATGAACTATCGCCCTGTCGTCACCAGCAGCGGCGAGCGCAGCTACCTGGCCGAGGGTTTGATGTTTCACATGCCGGGGCGCTGGCGCTTTTTGATCGACATCGAAACCGCACCAGGGCTAGTCGTTCGCCTGAGCCGAGAGATCGAACTCCAATGAGCGCCGCGACGGGTCAGCTTCGGTCAGGGTGGTGCGCCGTGTTGTTATCGGTGCTGGTGTCTGCAGAGGCGCAGGCGACGCCGCCAATTCGGTTCTCCAGCGACGAGCTGCGGCGTATCCAGGCGCACGGGCCATGGCCACTGGCGCCAGCCCGCGACCCTGGCAACGCCGCCAGTGGCAAGGCCCAGGCAATTGCTCTGGGGCAGAAGTTGTTCTTCGATGCGCGACTGTCCGCTGGTGGTCAGATCGCCTGCGCCACCTGCCATGTGCCAGCGCTGGCGTTCTCCGATGGCAAGCCACGCGCCGGCGGCGTGGCTACGCTGGACCGCAACACACCCTCGCTGTGGAACGTGGTGTACCAGCGCTGGTATGGATGGGACGGCGCCTCCGACAGCCTTTGGTCGCAGGCGCTGCGGCCGCTGCGCGATGCGCGCGAAATGGCCGGTACCGCCGAACACATCGGCATCACTGTTGCCAGTGATGCCGACCTGAGTTGCCGCTACCGCCAGGTGTTTGGCAACGCGCCGCAAACTGGCGCCGCCGCGCAGACCACCCTCATCGGTGTGGCCAAGGCCTTGGGCGCATTCTCGGCCAGCCTGCGCTCGGCGCCGACCGCCTTTGACCAGTTTCGCGACGCTCTGGCGCGCGGCGACCGGGTGGAACAGGCGCGTTACCCGATCGCGGCGCAACGCGGACTGCAACTGTTTGTCGGGAAGGGGCAATGCGCCAACTGCCATGTGGGACCGATGTTCAGCAATGGCGAGTTTGGCGACATCGGAGTGTCTTTCTTCGTCCGACCTGGGGTGGTGGACCCAGGCCGCCATGCCGGAATCGTGGCTTTGCGCGAAAGCCCGTACAACCTGCTGGGTCGCTTTGCCGACGGCGACACGCGCGCCGACTCGGTGAAGACACGCCATGTGGATTTGCAACACCGCAACTTTGGCGAGTTCAAGATTCCCAGTCTGCGCAACGTGGCCAACACCGCGCCGTACATGCACGATGGGCAATTCGCCACGCTGCAGGCGGTGCTGCGGCACTATTCGGAACTTAACCTGGAGCGGCTGCACGGGGACGGGGAAACCCTGCTTCGCCCGCTGCGACTAAGCCCGGGCGAAAGCGCAGACCTGGCGGCATTTTTACGGACCCTGTCCGACCCGCGGGCGCAACAGTGGCAAGCCGTCAGGCTGCAACCCTGCAAGCCGCCAGCGGAGCAGCTCAGCCCTTGACGGCGCGAACTGGCGCGGCGCCTCCCGGCTGATTGCGCGCCCACCACCACAGGCCCGCCCCGGCCAGCACCATTGGTACACACAACCATTGACCCATGCTCATGCCCAGCCACAACAGGCCCAGGTGGGCGTCCGGTTCGCGAAAAAACTCGGACAGAAAACGCAGCAGGCCATAACCGACCAGAAAGGCGGCTGCCACCTGCCCCTGCCGACGCGGGGTTCGGGCATACCACCACAACAAGGCAAACAGCAACAGGCCTTCCAGCAGGAACTGGTACACCTGCGATGGATGGCGCGGCAAGTCGCCGGCACCGCGAAAAACCATGCCCCATGGCAGACCCGGGTCGGCCAGCCGCCCCGGCAACTCGCCGTTGATGAAGTTGCCAACCCGGCCAGCCGCCAGCCCGGTCGGTACGCAGGGGGCAACGAAATCCGCAACCTGCCAGAACGGACGTTTGCGCGAATGGGCAAACCACAGCATGGCCACCACCACCCCCAGCATGCCACCATGGAAACTCATGCCGCCCTGCCATACTGCGAACACTTCCAGCGGGTGCGCCAGGTAATAGGCCGGCTTGTAAAACAGGCAATATCCGAGGCGACCACCCAGCACGACGCCAACAACGCCCAGGAACAGGATGTCCTCCACGTCCCTGCGGCCCCAGGCGCCAGGACCGGTGATCTCGGCGAAGGGGCGATGGCGCAGGCGAAGGTGGCCAAGCCACAGGAACAGGCCAAACGCCGCCAGGTAGGTCAGGCCGTACCAATGCACGGCCAACGGACCCAGTTGCACGGCGACGGGATCAATTTGAGGGTGGTTCAGCATGGAGAGGATTGTGCCCGGTCGGTCGCAAATGCCACAAACCGGCCTAATGCCGGGTTCGAAACTTGCGGGTTCCAGACGAGGCTGGTCTCGCACAAAATGGTGTCGGCGCGCGCTGCGCGACTGCGCGCGCCAGAGCGCAGTGGCCGGTACACCACGCCGGGGCGCTGGAACTGCGTCACACTGTGTGGCACCCAGGCCACGCCAAGCCCGGCCGACACCAGATTGACAATGGTTTGCATCTGGTTGGCCTGTTGTGCAATCAGCGGCACCCGGCCTGCCGACCGGTACAGGCCGTCGATCGCGTCGAACAGGGATGGCGCGATCTTGCGCGGGAACACCACCAGCGCCGCGTCCAGAACCTCCTCCAGCGAGGGAGCCCGGGCACGCCGCGCCAGCGGGTGCTGGTCGGGCAGCGCCAACACCAATGGCTCGCATGCCACCGCGAGCCGGGCCAGGCCAGCTGGCGCAAAACCCGGTGCGTGCAGCATGAATCCGGCGTCGATGTCGCCACGCGCGAATGCCTCCAATTGCACGTCGCCGGTGGCTTCGATCAGGTCAAGCTGCAAATACGGCAAGCTGCTGCGAAACGCCCGCACCCACAGCGGCAACAGGCCGTAGCCGACGGTCGATACAAAGGCCAGCCGCAAACGGCCACGCTGGCCATCGGCGGCAGCCCGCGCAAACGGCGCTAGCGACTGCGCCCGCTCAAGCAGTTGCACGACCTCGGGCAGCAGCGCCGCACCCGCCACGGTCAGTTGGACACGCCTCTTGCTGCGGTCAAACAGCCGTATGCCGAGCACGCCTTCGAGCTTGGCGATGGCCTGGGTCAAGGGCGGTTGGGTCATATTCAACGCGGTGGCGGCGTGTCCAAAATGCAAATGCTGTGCGACGGCAGCGAACTGCCGCCACGAACGCAGCTCGATGGAGGGGTTATTCATATGCCAAACATATTAATAGGTTCCAAGAAATATATTGGACCAGCGCTAGCTGGGCAGGCATACTTTCGGGACCAGCGCGTGTGCAAGCGCAAAAACCAGCGAGAACCCCATGGAAATAAAACCCGTCATCCTCAACGCCCGCAGCAAAAATATCACCGAAGGCAAATCGCGCGCGCCCAACCGGTCCATGTACTACGGGATGGGTTACCAGGAGGCTGACTTCCACAAACCCATGGTGGGCGTGGCCAATGGCCACAGCACCATCACGCCTTGCAACAGCGGTCTGCAAAAGCTGTCCGACGCAGCTGTGGCGGGCATCGAAGAGGCCGGCGGCAATGCCCAGATTTTTGGCACACCGACGATATCCGATGGCATGGCGATGGGCACCGAAGGGATGAAGTATTCGCTGGTCAGCCGCGAGGTCATCGCCGACTGCATCGAAACCTGTGTTCAGGGGCAGTGGATGGACGGTGTGGTCGTGGTGGGCGGTTGCGACAAGAACATGCCAGGGGGCATGATGGGCATGCTGCGCGCCAACGTTCCGGCCATCTATGTCTATGGGGGCACCATTCTTCCCGGGCGTTACAAGGGTCAGGACCTGAACATCGTCAGTGTCTTCGAGGCGGTGGGACAAAATGCCGCTGGCACGATGACCGACGCCGATCTGCTCGAAATCGAACGGCGTGCCATCCCCGGCACCGGCTCCTGCGGCGGCATGTACACGGCCAACACCATGTCGTCGGCGTTTGAAGCCCTGGGCATGTCGCTGCCCTTCTCGTCCACCATGGCCAATCCGCACGATGAAAAAATGCATTCGGCGCGCGAGTCGGCAAAGGTTCTGGTGCAGGCGATCGGCAAGGGGCTGAAGCCACGCGACATCGTGACCCGCAAGGCAATCGAAAATGCCGTGGCCGTCGTGATGGCCATCGGCGGCTCCACCAACGCGGTCCTGCACTTCCTGGCCATCGCCCACGCCGCCGACGTGGAATGGACCATTGACGACTTCGAACGCATACGCGAACGCACGCCAGTCTTGTGCGATCTCAAGCCAAGCGGCAAGTACCTGGCGGTCGACCTGCACCGGGCCGGCGGTATTCCGCAGGTCATGAAAACCCTGCTCGCGGCTGGACTCCTGCATGGCGACTGCATCACCATCAGCGGGCAAACCATCGCTGAAGTACTGGCGGACATTGCTGCCGTGCCGCGCGCCGATCAGGACGTGATTCGGCCAATTGCCAACCCCGTTTACGCGCATGGCCACCTGGCCATACTCAAAGGCAACCTGTCGCCCGAAGGCTGTGTGGCAAAGATCACCGGCCTCAAGAACCCGGTGATGACCGGTCCAGCGCGCGTCTTCGACGACGAACAGTCGGCCCTGAGCGCAATCCTTGCCGGGAAAATCGTTGCTGGCGACGTGATGGTGCTGCGTTACCTGGGGCCTAAAGGTGGACCCGGCATGCCGGAGATGCTAGCGCCCACCGGCGCCCTGGTCGGGCAGGGGCTGGGCGAGTCCGTCGGTCTGATCACCGATGGGCGTTTCTCGGGCGGCACCTGGGGCATGGTGGTGGGGCATGTGGCCCCCGAGGCGGCGGCCGGTGGCACGATTGCCTTCATCGAGGAGGGTGATTCGATCACCATTGATTCGCACCGCCTGCTGTTGCAGCTCAACGTGGCCGATGCCGAGATCGCGCGGCGCCGTTCTGCCTGGACGGCACCCGCGCCGCGTTACCGGCGTGGGGTG
>Ga0209181_10013768_pt1 | contig 10079 bp, 11 predicted proteins | sample MAT05_FD_187208 | JGI IMG/M metagenome (GOLD analysis project Ga0209181, IMG submission 187208) | Freshwater microbial communities from Lake Fryxell liftoff mats and glacier meltwater in Antarctica - MAT-05 (SPAdes) (version 2) | ecosystem: Environmental > Aquatic > Freshwater > Ice > Liftoff...
GGCCACCGAGGCGCGGCGGCGGGCGGCGGGCAGGCCGCCGAGCGCCCGCCGGCCCTTGCGGGGTCGGCGATCGCGCCGTACGTATCGCCGGATACTCGACCGAGCCCGATTGAAATTCCTATCCCGTGGCGGGTTTGCGCGCACTGACTAGCAGCCGTCTTCTCGCCAACTTCCCGCTCTTACCAATTGCGTGTCTCTTTCGAACAGAACTTGTTACACACCACGAAGGCGGGTGTATTTGACAAATGGGGGGGGAGGCCTTGACGCGCCTACTCGAGACGCTCAGTGACGCGCACGATTCCGACCCGACGGCCCCCACGCCGAGCGATGTGCAGATCCTGCGTTCGTTACCAGGGGTCGGGCTCAAGACGGTGGCGGCCCTGTTTGCGGAAGCCGCCGACGCTATCGCCACCCGCGACCTCGCCGCCCTCCGCGCGCACGCGGGCATCGCGCCGGTCACCAAGCGCAGTGGGACGCGCTGCGTCGTGGTGATGCGCCACGCCTGTAGCGGACGATTGCGCACGGCCCTATATCACGCGGCGCGCGTCAGTGCCCAATGCGATGCGGGCGCCAAGCAGATGTATGCCGCCCTCCGCGCCCGGGGCCATTCGCACGGACGCGCCTGTCGCAGTGTCGCCGATCGCATGCTCCGCATCCTCATGGCCATGCTCCGCTCACGCACCATCTACCTCGCCCCACCCACCAGCCAACCCGCGTGATATACGCGAAAGAGCGGTTGACAAAGGGTGGGGAGTCCTGTACCCTTGAAGCGGCGCACTTGCGCCGCTTCAAGGGTACAGGGGGTAACCTAGATACGGCATGGCCTCGTAAGAAACGGATCGAGGCATGATGGGTATTGATCGTTCGTCCTCGTCCTCGTCCTTGCCGCGTACCGGTCGTTCTTGGTGCTGGAATCTCGCTTTGTGGGCCTCTTCGCAGTTTTGCGAACATTCTTTTTGAGGTGAAAATTGACTGGCATCGAAAGGGTTGCACGGCTGACCGGATTGCTCCTTTCTGCTGCGACCGTCGCGGTCTTATTGCATCCGAGGGGTCGAGCGCGAAATCTGCTGTCGGAGTGGCGCACTGCGTCCGAACGCGCGTCCGTTGTTCGCGAGGCTTGGCCAGGGTTGCGCGCGAGATCCACCTTCGGTTCGCCCCCAAAACCGTTGTTGATTCTCGTTAGTTCGTTCGATTGCGAATACTGCAAGTTGTTCGTCGATTCACTTCGGGCGGCCGTCGCCGCAGCCGAGGGACCTCGGATTCTGGTGATCAATCGCGCTCGTCAGGGAGACAGCACGGCACAACAATCAGCAATAGCCGCTGAGTGCGCGACCCGACGAGGATTCGGCTGGACCGCCTACGAGTTTTTGATGCAACGCACGATCGACGGCGCCTCGCTGGACCCTACGATTCGGAACGACTTTCCCTCAGAGCTGTCACCTTGGCGCGCCTGTCTGACGTCGCCCGCCGCAAGACTTGCCGTTGAATCGGACGATCAGCTCGCGAGGAGTATGCACATTGACGGAACGCCAACACTCGTCAACGAACGCGGAGCGACTCTCGCTGGGGTGCAATCCGTTAGTCGAGTAATTGAGTTTGCACACGGCTCACGCTAGCGCGCTGATTGCTTCGGAGGGTAGTCAGCGAGTATTCACCTCCTCCGAGCCTTTTTCGAGGTACGATATGTTTAAAGTTCTTCGCTTCCCGATGCTCGCGTTTGTGGCACTGGTCGCCTCAAGTCAAATGCTGTCCTCGCAAGAAGACCCCGGTGAAGGAGGAGGTTGCCCGCGAGAGAAATGCGTAAGTGGAGCGTGTGGCTACGTGGGTCACTTCTGGTTCTGCAAAGATGGATCGACTTGTCAAGAAGACGTTTGCAGAGTTTGACGCGCGAGTTGGTTACGAGGCTCCTCGCTCCCGAGGAGTCTCGTAGCGCCTCTTCTCCAGGAACCGGATATCGTGTAGTCATGCATCCAAGACTCTCAAGCAAAATCGGTATCCTAGCGCTTTTGGCGACGCTCATGCTGCTGGGAACGCTTCAGACATGGCGCGTATTCTTCCCTCAGCGTTTCGTCCCGGACACTGTGCTTAACGACGGCGACCAACTGGTCTTCTTCTTTGCGACCAATGGCAATAGCAAAGATCTGACTCTCGTAGAGTTCGTGAACGCGGCGCGCGATAGCATTCGAGAGCGTGCCCGGGGGGCAGGCCTTCTCTACTCTACAGTCGCTGTCAGCATTGCCTGGAATCCTTCATCCGGTTTTGATTTTGTGCGCAAGTTTGGCCCGTTTGATGAGGTGTCTGCCGGTCGCCGCTGGATGAACTCTACTGCGAATCGATACGTAAGTGACCAAGGCGGCGCGCAAGCGGTACCTCAGCTCGCCGTCTTTCGAGAATCCGTGAAGGCGACCCGCGCACCCTTTGAAGTCTCGCGACCCGTAGAGGTGGTCAGAGTAATCGGGCGCGAGGATATTCAGCGTTGGGTCAAAACAGGTGCGCGCACTCCAACATCGACACGGTAGGCTATCGTGAACTTCGTTCGGACTCTCTGTTGTCTCGTCGCAACGCTTGCCAGTGGGGCGTGCGTGGAGGCACCGGTACCAAGCGCCACGGTCGACGACGTCGGTGCGACTCTTGTGCGATCAATCGGCGCCGCTCAAGCGGACGTTGTAGAGATTTCATCGGCCATCCAAGTCGATAGCCTCTCAATTGTCGCCGATGCCACGAGTGCAATGATCGCCGCGCTGCTTCCGAATGGGAGGCTGTCGTGGCGCGCTGGCGGGAAAGGCCGCGGGCCTGGCGAGATGCTTCGCATTGACTGGATGAGTACTTCCTACGACACTCTCCGTCTGTTTGACGGGCGCCAGCGAAAACTGGTTTTTCGGTCCCTCAGTACTGGCGCGCTTCTAAGCGAGCGCCGTATTGACGTCCTTCCGCTATACGCTCGCTCAAGCGTGGATGGCGTTCTCAGCGATCATAGTCTGTTGTTATCGGGTTATGACAACGGATACGACACACTCATCGGTGTGGTTCGCCCCGAACGCATACTCTTGGTTTCCAAAGAGGGCTCCGCAACAGAGATTGTATCAAGCGTCCGCGGTAGCGAGTTGCTCCGCGCACGCAGCGGAACAGCCGCGACGGAAATGCTTCGTCCGCTTGGGAAACGTGCAGCCGTAGCTGCGGTAGGAGGTGAAATCTTTGTATTCGACGGCGACACGCTTGGGTACTTTGCTCGAACAGGTCCGGGAGGCTGGAGGAAGACCGTGGTCGATCTTCCTCTCGTACTACCACCCCACGCTCCGACAGCAGCCGAACGACGCTGGGCATCGCTCCATCTGACCGCAAGCGGCGCCGGTATTGGGTACTTTCAAGCAATGCTGGCATCGACGCCGGCACCTACCCAAAGTCCCCTGTGGGGCAGCGGCGACGACAGCCGAGACTCACCACTTGTCATCGGCTCGGACGGGACCCTGTGCCTGCGCGCGTTTACCGATCCGACGGTAGCAACACAGCGATGGTGGCTTCGTGGGCCACAGGGCGGCGCGTGGCGTTCCTTCACACTGCCAGCGCGAACGAAGCTTCTCGCTGTGCATGGTAGCACCATTCTGGCAAAGCAAGAAAGCGACAGCATTCCCGATGTGCTCCAGATCAGAGTCGTTTCGAAGTGAAGACCGCTATGCAGCGCCCCAGTTGGCCGGAAGCTCCGCGAAGGGCGGGGAAACCAAGTCCCGATCGGTAAGGTACGCCGAGATCAATGATCGTGGCGTTACGTCGAACGCGGGGTTGAACACCATCGCACCACGTGGCAACTCGCCCAGCTCGTCCGCGTCCCGATGCTCAATCACGATGTCCGCGCCGTTGGCCGTCGCCGTATCAATCGTGCTCCACGGCGCGGCGACATAGAACGGCACGGCGTGCGCGTGCGCGGCGAGCGCCACGCCATAGGTGCCGACCTTCTTGATGGCGCGCGGCACGTCAGCAGATTTGAGGCCAGCCTTCTTCGCCGCACGCTGGGCTTGGGCGCGCAATGTCGCGAATTCCGACAGCGCAGGTGGTTCCAGCACTTTGAGAATGACTACGTCGCGATCGGCGACCACGACGAACTGCGCGCCGCTCTTGAGACCGAGTCGATCACGGATAGCTTCGGGAATAACCACCTGTCCCTTAGAGGACATCGTGGTGGTGCCGGCTTCTGACATTGAGGCTCCTGGTAGTGTCTTACCAGTAAGAATGAAGCCTCATGACCTTCTCGTCAAGTCAATGCCTGCTACAGGCATCTAACTCCCTATTCACCTGCACACATCCTACGCCCCCCGCCGCAGACCCCGCAAGCAACGCGGCAATATCCACTATTCGTCACCCAGCCGGTCCGCGGGACTCCGCACCGCCAAGCGACCCCGATTGAGCACGTGTGTGTAAATCATCGTTGTGCTCACATCAGTATGCCCCCGCAATTCCTGCAGCGTCCGGATAAGGTCGGGATGCAAGGGGACACCGATCGCGCGCTCAGTTGCCGCCGCCTTGACCGTGCTTCGCGCTCACGACGCCGTTGGCTGGCCGTGCAGTGCGCGCTTCGGCGACCGCTGCGCCGGTTCCCAAGACCGCTCGGCCCGAATTTCAGCGACGCCCCCCGACTGCCTGATTGGACGCGCACAAATCAAGCTGGATCCAACCCCGCTTCCTCGTGCGTAGCTACGGAGCCTTGTCGAGGGAGAGTCGGTCTCCGCCTTGCAGGATCTGCCAGGATCACCCAGCCTGCTGCTACTAGCTGCAACGGTTCGTAATGCAACGCCGCTTGCCAGCACTGCACCATCTTCTCGAACTCGAAGCACCGAACAACAGTTGATCCGATGGTGATCCCTACCCTCGTCACAACTCCTCCCCGCGAATAACCGCCCTAAGCCGGCGGGCGCACAGCAGGACGATACGTCCCGAAATGCCACTCGTGCCCTTCGGGATCCTTCGCCGCGTACTCCGTCGCGCCGTAGTCGGTGTCGCGCAACGGCCGCGAGATCGTGGCCCCGGCGGCAACGGCGTGCGCATAGTGCGCCCTGACCGCTTCAATGCTCGCCAGACCGAAGCAGACGGTCGAATTCACCGCAGGCAAATCGAGCGGGCTCACCCATCCCAGCTCCGGTTTCGACGAGCCGAGCATGATCACCTCGGGCCCGAAACTCATTTCGGCGTGTGTGATGGAGTCGTCCGCTCCCGGTACGACCAGCAATTTGGAAAAGCCGAACGCCAGCGTGAGGAATTGAATCGCGGCGGCCGGGTCGCGATAGGAAAGACAGGGATAGAGCTTTGGCGTCATCATGGGCGCATCGGGTGAGAGGGGTGCCGTCATGCTACCGCCGACATCGTCTCGTGTCTTGGACAAATTTTACCAGTCGATCACGCCGCCGTCTGGAAGGAGCTGCGCCCGATAGGTCGTAGGCGTGGTGCCGGCGAAGGCCGTGAAATCGCGCAGCAGATGCGACTGATCGTAGTAGCCCGCGTCGAGCGCCAACTCGCTCCAGCGAACGCCAGACGCCGTGCGCAATCGCTCGGCGACTTGCTCGAAGCGGACGATCCGCGCCATCGTCTTGGGCGTCAGACCCACCTGCTTTTGAAAACGCGAGATGAGATATTTGTGACTGCGCCCGGTGGCGTGCGCGAAGGAACCAACCGCAATGCGTCCGTGACTCTGCACAATCTGCGTCCACATCCACTCAACTTCCGGTACCGTGCTTGTGGCGCGACGTAGTCGGTCCAGCAGGAACGTGTCGAGGAGATCGAATCGCTCGTCCCACGTTGACGCGCCATGGAGGCGTGCGATCAGCTCGCCCGCCGATGCGCCGAGCAGGTCCTCGAGCTCCACCGTCGCATTGGCCAGAATCGCCATCGGCACGCCAAACAACCGGTACGCGTCCAGCGGGGCAAAATTCACCTGGATGGCACAGCTCTCGGTCGCGCTGTCCACGAACGTGCATCCGTCCGCGAGGCCTGCAACGAACGAGCCGCGCGTGTGCATGACCGCTGGTGCACGGGCATCACGCACGACGTAGCGAGGTCCGAGATTCAGGATGAGCGGGATGGCCGTCGACGCAATTTCGCGACGGCGCACCGGGCGGCTCGTCTGCTCGATCCAGCCCAGGTACGGGCCCGTGACGTACCGCGCCAGCTGCGGGTCCGGGGCGCGCGATGTTGTCGCGAACCATCCGTACTCCCACTCGTGACGCGTGGTCGGCGATACGACATGAATTCTGGTCACGCGATAAACATGCGCACTCCGTGTCGGCATCGAAAGGAAAGGGCGCCGATTCCCCATGGTCGCCATTCGCCGGACACGAGATCGGCGGCCAGCAAGGTGAACAAGCGGACAGGATCGCCGACATTGACTCAATCAAAGTTCCGTGAGGCGTCTCGACTACCGGCCGCTGGCCGGAATGGCGCGACTCCTGCGCCGTCGCGTACCCAAAAGCGTGAGGCGCATCAGGACTCCGGGTCCGCTCTCTCAGCAGCTGCTGCAGCAGTCGCTGCAGCAGTCGCTCGCTCGCGGCGCCGAAGTAGGCACCCAGCGCCAAGACGTGGCAGGGCTCCACTTCGCCCTCGAAGAACGGCGATTGGCCCCATGGTCGTGATGCGAAGTGCGTCGCGACTACCCACGAAGCGCGGCTGGTTCACGGAGCGCCCGTCTGTGCGAACGTACGCACGGCACCAACCGCGATCGGTGTTCCGACGCAGAACACGATGATCAGCGCGCCGATCGCCGCCTGAACGGCGTTGAAAGTTTTCGGTGGCCCGATCAGCGTCATCGGTACAACGACGCGAGTCATCATCAGCCACACGAACAGGCCGTAGCAGGGCCCGATGATCCATGGACTGCCGCGCAAGGCGCCGATGCGCGACGGCATCCAGGGTACCGGCCAGCAATCCGGTTCGTACGAACCCATGGAGCAGCGGCTGTGTGGCAGGCATGGTCACGTGTCGATCCGCAGGATAGGAAAACTCACTCGGAGTGGATCGAGTGTACAGCGTGGTCTCGGCGCCCGCCGCTTCTCGTGAGTAACGCGGCGATTCGCATGCTGCCGACTCAAACCGCGGTGCCGAACCCTTCGGGACTACCGGAGTGGCTGTGAAAATTCGACATTGTACGACGCGATTGACGAGATACGCCCATTGCGAAACCGGAACACATCGCAGGACGCGACAGCTGAGATGCTCCCAGAAGGCTTCGTGTACGTCGCCTCGCTTTCCACGATCACGCACTCTGGCGCAAGAATCACGGTGAACGACACAAACGCCGTGGTGACCGTCTTGAGGTACATCGATGACTCGTCACAACGTGCTTGTACCGCAGCAGGCCCCGCGAGTCGCTTGCCGCCGACCAATGACCATTCCACATCGTCGCTGAGGTACGGATACGCCGCTGCATACTCGTGATGCGCGAACGCTCAAGCGACGTGTTCAGGGCTGTGTTCCATTTCCGGGTCTACGGTTCGAGGTGTTGGTGGCCGATCAATGACACGGCCGCGGTTGGGTCGGTGAAGCTCTCGAAGAAATAGACCTGACGACCGCCCGAAACTCATCGGTCCCGCCTAAAATGCGTTCGGCGGGACCGCGTTTCCGTCAAATAGTCGGCTCAGGGCGCGTGCATCGAGCACGGTAACCCAAAGCGCGGGAACAGCGTCTCGACATCCAGATACGAGACCACGCCCTTTGAAGCCGATGCCCCTAACATGAGCTCATGGAATGGGAGTACTTGACTCGATCTCCTGCTGAACCGCGGGCGCAAGCATAGCGTGCAGCACATCATGCGCGGGCGTCGGCACGCCATGTTCCCGGCCCAACCGCACCACCGCGCCCGTCTGCAAATCAAACTCCGACGCTCGGCCGGCCATCAGGTCGCGCTGCATCGACGCCATGCTACCCGGCGGCAGTCCATCGTAACGTTTCCACGTCCGCGCGATGGCGTCGGGGGAGAGCGTAACACCAACAGCAGCCGCCACCGCGTGCACTTCGTGCAAACACGTATTGAGCAGCGCGCGTGTTTCCGCAACCGAGCGCATCACGCCAATCGGCACGCGCGTTGCCGCACCCACGGTACCGAACGGTTCGATAAAGAGAAACTTCTCCCAGACCGCCTGCTCCATGTCCTCCGGCAGCACCGCGTGCATACCGGCCGCGCGCATCGCCTCCGCGAACGGTGCGATCTGCGTGCGCGCCAACGCCGTGGCCGGCATGACGCGACGTGGCCCGAATTCGATGATCGGCGTTACCGCTGTATGAAGGATGTGTGCCGGGGCCACCAGTTCGGTGATCACCCGCGCGAGGCCGTCCATGACGTGCTCGTTACCCAGCACCCGCGCCAACATGGCACTCGACTCCACGCCATTCTGCAACGGAATCACCGCCGTTGCCGGGCCGATGAGCGGCAGCAACGTGGGCGCGATACCCGCGACCTGCGTTGACTTGACGCACACCAGCACCACATCGACCGCGCCGATGGTAGCGGGATCATCCGTAGCCACGACGTGCGGCAACACGAGATCCCCGTCGATGCTGTCAATGCGCAGGCCGTCGGTACGCAACGCCGCCAGCGTCGCCCCGCGGGCGACGAAGGAGACGGAATGCCCGGCGTTCTGCAACCGGCCACCGACGATACCGCCAAGTGCACCAGCACCGACAACGGCGAGAAGCATGCCAGTAGGGAGTAGGAAGTATTGAGAGGGGAGTACTGACCTGCAGTACGGAGTACATCTACTGCAGTACTGAGTACTTCTCGCTGCAGTACGGAGTACATCTACTGCAGTACTGAGTACTTCTCGCTGCAGTACGGAGTACTTCTCGCTGCAGTAGGGAGTACTCCTTACTGCAGTAGGGAGTACTCCGTACTGCAGTAGAGTACTCAGTACTGCAGGAAAAGTACTCAGTACTGCACGTCAGTACTCCCCTCTCAATACTCCCTACTCCCTACTGTCAACATCTCTCCCCCATCCTCTCGCCGCGACATCAGCAGCCCTGACTCCGTGTACAGCATCAGCTTCTCTCGCGTATCCATGATATCGAGATTGCGCATCGTCAACTGACCAATGCGATCGAGCGGCGTGAAGAACGCTTCGCCGCGCTCCATCGTGAGACGCTCGGGCTTGTAGGTGAGGTTCGGGCTCGAGGTGTCCATGATCGTGTAGTCGTTGCCGCGACGAAGTTCGACCGTGACCTCACCGGTGATCGCACGCGCCACCCAGCGCTGCGCCGAATCGCGCAGCATCAGTGATTGCGAATCAAGCCAGCGACCCTGATAAAGCAGGCGTCCAAGCTTCCGCCCGTTCGCGCGATACTGCTCGATCGTGTCTTCGTTGTGAATGCCCGTCACCAATCGCTCGTACGCGATGTACAGCAGCGCCAATCCTGGCGCTTCGTAAATGCCGCGACTCTTCGCTTCGATGATGCGGTTCTCGATCTGGTCCGACATACCCAATCCGTGTCGCCCGCCAATGGCGTTGGCCTCCATGAACAGGTCGAGCGCCGACGCATACGTCTGTCCGTTCAACGCGAGCGGCATGCCCTGCTCGAAGCGGATCGTGACTGTTTCGCGAGCCACTGGCACCTCGTCTCGCCAGAAGGCGACACCCATGATAGGCTGCACGATGTGCATGCCTTTGTTCAGAAACTCCAGGTCTTTCGCTTCGTGCGTTGCGCCGAGGATGTTGGAGTCGGTGGAATACGCCTTCTCCACGCTCATTTTGTAGTCGAAGCCGGCCTTGATCAGATACTCCGACATCTCAGTGCGCCCACCGAGTTCGTTGATGAATTGCTGATCAAGCCACGGCTTGTACACGCGCAGGTTGGGGTTGGTCAGCAACCCGTAGCGATAGAAGCGTTCAATATCGTTGCCCTTGAACGTGCTGCCGTCACCCCAGATATCCACACCATCGTCGCGCATTGCGGCAACCAGCATGGTGCCCGTTACCGCGCGGCCAAGTGGCGTGGTATTGAAGTACGTCTGCCCGGCCGTCGAGATGTGAAAGGCGCCGCACTGCAGCGCGGCCAGCCCCTCGGCCACCAATTGCGCGCGACATTCTATGAGTCTCGCCTTTTCC
>Ga0209181_10013772_pt1 | contig 10078 bp, 11 predicted proteins | sample MAT05_FD_187208 | JGI IMG/M metagenome (GOLD analysis project Ga0209181, IMG submission 187208) | Freshwater microbial communities from Lake Fryxell liftoff mats and glacier meltwater in Antarctica - MAT-05 (SPAdes) (version 2) | ecosystem: Environmental > Aquatic > Freshwater > Ice > Liftoff...
TTCAAAGGTGAATGAGGTGTGCGTTTATTGGTACGAATCTTCGGAGTGGATTAAGCCTGTCAAAAAAATAGCAGAAACTTGATCTATATCAAATCGACTTTAATTTATCCGCGTAGATTCGCGATCATTCACTACCCGATTTTTGCTTCTATAAAAATCCGTGTATTCAGGGTGTGACTAATGTGGTATGTACTGAAAAAATTAGTTTTTGCGGCATGAATTATTGTTGTTTTTTTGTTTCAAGTTAAAGTGGTGAATGAAAATTACTCGGATTGATGCTTAAACATAAAGCCGAGAAAATAATTTAATTTAAATTAACATAGGGGTGACTAAATGATGGAAATCAAGAACAACATAGGCAGGCGCAGCTTTCTAAAGCTGTCTGCCACCGCCGGACTCGCTGTAATGGCCAATAACGCCTTTGCAGCATCACCATTTCTGAAGCCGTATGTCGTTGACAACCCTCTGAAGTCCTACCCGAATAGAGACTGGGAGAAGGTTTACCGGGACATGTTCCATGTTGACAGCGAATTTATATTTCTTTGTGCGCCGAATGACACGCACAACTGCCTGCTTAAGGCCCACGTAAAGAATGACGTTGTAATCCGCATCTCGCCGTCCTACGGCTACGGAGATGCCGAAGATATGGATGGAAACCGTTCCAGTCACCGGTGGGAGCCGCGGATCTGTAACAAGGGTATGGTCATGAACAGAAAGGCCTATTCTGACAGAAGGCCTAAAGGTGCGATGGTTAGAACCGGCTTTAAGGCCTGGGCAGATGCGGGCTATCCGCGGACGGGCGCAAACGGCTTCCCGGATCAAAAATATCTGCAACGCGGCAAAGAGCCCTTTATCAAGCTGCCCTGGACCGAGGCTTACGCGTTGGCCGCCGGCGCGCTGGAGAACATCGCCAGGACCTATTCCGGTGACAAAGGCGCCGCGTTGCTGACGCGGCAAGGCTATGACCCCGAGATGATTGCGTCGATGCACGGCTGCGGCATGAAAACCATGAAATTCCGGGCCGGGATGGCCGCCTTGGGCGTATTAAGAATCTATTCGTTGAAGAGATTTGCGCAAGGATTGGCGCTGCTGGACGCCTATGTCAGAAATGTCGGGCCGGACGAAGCGAGTGGCGGGAAAGTATTGGACAGCTATTCCTGGCATACCGATCTGGCGCCTGGATGTCCTATGGTTTCAGGTCACCAGATGCTGGATTATGAGTTCATGGTCTATGAGCATGCCAAGCTGATCGTATTCTGGGGAAACAACTTCGTCTGTACCAAGATGCCTGACCTTCATTGGGTCAGCGAGTCGCGGATGAAAGGCTGCCATATCGTAGACATCTCCATCGACTACCACGCGAACTCGAACAAGGCGGATGACGTCATCATTATTCGGCCCGGTACGGATCCGGCTTTAGGTCTGGGTGTGTGCCATCTGCTCATCAAGAATAATCATTATGACGAGAATTATCTGAGAGCCAATACGGACATGCCGCTGTTGGTCAGAACGGATAACTGGAAAAACCTGAAGGCCTCGGACATTATCGCGGACTACAAGCTGGCCGAACTGACGCACCATCTCAGGGTGATGAAGCCAGGTGAAGGTCCGACGATGCCGGTGGCGCTTCAGGCCACGGCCTTTGTTGCGGAAGACGTCCGCAAGTTCTGGGGCGACAATGTAGTATGGGATAAAAAGACCAACAAAGCCGTACCGCTTACCCGGGATGAATGTGGCGCGCGCTATGCGGCGAAGGGCGTCGAATCCGCCTTGACGGGCGAGTATGAAGTGACCCTGGTCGACGGCAAGAAAGTTAAGGTTGTACCCGTGTTCCAATTGCAAAAAGAATACCTGGAGGAATTCACGGCCGAGAACACCTCGATCATGACCGGCGTTCCGTCGGAAGCCATTGTTGACCTGGCCAACCTGTTCCACAAGCACAGAGGGCAAGGCATCATCAGCACGGGTGCGGGAACCAATCACTACTTCAATTCCACCCTGAAGGATCGTGGCTTCATGCTGTTAGCGGCCCTGTGCGATAACGTTGGCCATATTGGCGGATGTGCCTTCGGTAACTATGTGGGTAACTACAGACAGTCCGTCTTTGGTGGGTTTGGTCAGTACCTTCTGGAAGATCCGTTCAATCCCGAACTGGATGCCAGAAAGATGGTCACCAAATTGGCTCACTATACCGATGACGAATCTGCCCATTACTACAACTATGGTGATCGGCCCTTAAGGAATGGAACCCGGTTGCTGACGGATCCTGGGCATATGCCGGCGCCGACCAAGGTCCTGTGGCAAGCGAACTCCAACTCCTCACTGGGCAATGCCAAAGGTCACTATGACATGGTCGTCAATACCCTTCCGAGATGGGAAGCGATATTTTACAGTGACTGGAATTGGACCGCCTCTTGTGAATATTCCGACATCGTTTGGGGTGTGGACTCGTGGTTGGAAAACAAGCATACCGATATGGCCTGCTCCTGCTCCAACCCGTTCCTGACCGTTTCCCCGATCACCCCGTTGAGGCGGTTTCAGGATACCGTAGGCGATGCTGAAGTTCCTGCCGGAATCTTTAGGGCATTTTCAGCGCTGACCGGTGATCAACGGTTTGCCGACTTCTTCAAGTTTGTGGGCACCAACCCTGCCGGTAATCCGGCAGACAGGGATTCCGAGGTTTACGGCCAACGGGTTCTCAACGCCGGCTCCGCCACCCGCGGGATGGTTTTTGCTGAGATCCGGGAAAAAGCCAAGAGAGGGGTTCCGTCCATCTTCATGACCAGAACCTACCCCAGAATTAGCGGTTGGGAGCAAACGGCTGAAGGCGGCGGCTTGCCTTGGTACACCAAGAGCGGACGGTTGGAATTTTACATGGATGACCCGCGGTTGATTGATGGCGGCGAGAATCTCACCGTGTATCGCACCCCGATTGACTCAAGCCATTACGAGCCGAATGTCATCGTCGGTAACAGCCGTGCTTTTGCATTGATGGAAACCCCTGAAATGCGTGGTCTGGAAAGAATGGGCAACAGCCTTAAAATTGCCGAAAACAGGCAAGGGAGAAACGTCATCCTGACGACCAAAGAGCTGATGGCGACCACCCATCCGCTGCGGCCGCACGGGTATGAGATCTGCTTCAATTCGCCCAAGTACCGGCACGGCGCCCACACCACCCCGATTGATACGGACTTGATGACCTTATGGTGGGGGCCGTTTGGCGACATCTACCGTCATGACAAGCGGCAACCGTCAGTCGGTGAAGGATTCGTGGACGTTAACCCACTCGACGCCAAGCGGTTCGGTATTGATGAAGGCGACTATATCTGGGTGGATGCAGATCCCGGTGACCGTCCTTACAAAGGATGGAAAGAAGGTACACCGGAATATGCGCTGGCCCGATTCATGGTCAGATGCAGATACTTCCCCGGTATGTCCCAAGGTTCCATGCGGATGTATTACAACGCCTATGCCGCCACGTATGGCAGTATGGAAGGTGCGAGGACCCGGGCGGATGGATTGGCCAAGAGCCCGAGGACCAACTATCAGGCCATGTTCCGGTCCGGAAACCATCAAAGCTGCACCCGCGCGTGGATCAACCCGACCAACACGACTGACACCGTGGCCAACAAGAAAGTCTTTGGACAGGAAATTATTATTGGGATGCAGAATGACGTCCACTGCGCCAATGGTTGTCCCAAGGAATCGTATGTGAAGATTGAGCTGGCTGAAAAAGGCGGCGTCAACGGGGGTATTTGGCATATTGCTGCTAAAGGCTACCGACCAACCTATGAGAGCCTTCAAATGAAGACTTATCTCCAGGGCGGGTTTATCAGCCGCTAATGACGGGTGTGCAGCCGCCGCCCTGAATCAGGGCGGCGTTCTTGAAATTGTGAAATAATTTTGTAAATGGAGATCTACAATGGCAAAAGTTAGAAATTGGCAGCTGGGCAGGGAAATGGATTACCCCTATGAAGAAAACAGGCCAGGTCGGCAAGTATGTATGTTATTCGACTTGAATAAATGTATCGCCTGTCAGTCTTGTACCATGGCGTGTAAAACCACCTGGACGGCCGGTAAAGGCCAGGAAACCATCTTCTGGAATAACGTGGAATCGAAGCCTTATGGATTCTATCCGCTTGCTTGGGATGTGAAGGTTTTGGCACTGCTGGGAGAAAATGCGCAGCCGTGGTCAGGCAACAAGTACAACGGCACGACGATCTTTGAAGATCTGGGCATGAACCAGCGGCTCAAGGGTTATCTGCCTGATGAAATGGACTATGCGCATCCGAACCTTGGTGAAGATGAATGTCTTAAGATCCTGGATGGTGAAGGCGATTATATCAAGGGCCCTACTCATAAGAACTGGGGATTCTTCTTCCCGCGGATATGTAATCATTGCACCTTCCCCGGCTGTTTGGCAGCTTGCCCAAGAAAGGCGATCTACAAGCGGCAAGAAGACGGGATCGTTTTAATTGACCAGTCCAGATGCAGGGGATACAGAGAGTGCGTTGCTGCCTGCCCGTACAAGAAGGCGTTCTACAATGACACTGGTCGGGTCAGCGAAAAATGCATAAACTGCTATCCGAAAGTAGAGGCTGGGTTAATGACTCAGTGCACAACTCAATGCATCGGAAAGATCCGTCTCTTTGGCTTCAAGTCGGCAGATTACGATAAAATAACGAAGAAAGAAGTCAGGGAAAATAACCCGTTCGACTTCCTGGTGCACGTGAGGAAGATTGCACTGCCGATCTATCCACAGTTTGGTACCGAGCCAAACAACATGTACTTGCCACCTGTCCATGTTAACCCTGATTTCCTGTCCCAAGTATTTGGCCCCGGCGTTGAGAACTCCATCAAACAATACCGGAATGCTGGTAAGGACAAGGAACTTTTAGCTGCGTTGTTACTCTTTGGAACGACCGAACGGATATGCGATACGTTCAAGCTTGAGGGTAATGAGACGGTTGGTTATGATCCACAAGGCAAAGAGATAGTCCGGGTTCCATTGACTGAGCCTGTATATATCAGGCAGGTCAAGAACTTGAAGACCGGCGCATTTCTTACCAACAACTCATAAGGGGCGGATGATGAAAAAACTATTAATAGCCGCGTCACTCTTGATGATTCCGGTTGCGACTCCTGCCTTTGGGAGTGATGCGCACGGACCAGCCAAAGATTTGACGATTCCAATTATTGCTGCTGATAATCCTGGCCAGTATGGGGGCCACGCGTTCCATGGCTCCTTTAAAAGGCTACCACCCGTTCACTTGGATGGGGGGGAAACGTATAATGAAGGCGTCATCAAGTCCAAGGCAGTCAAGGGAGAAATCCCGATGGACCCGGTGAACCGGACCTGGCATCAGGAAGATCCAGTAAGAGAAACCTCTTGGAACCAGTACAATCAGAGTTGGGAGCAAGCCCCGGCGTCGGTATGGAATGATGCATCGGCCACTGAAGTTCCCATGGGGCCGCAGAACCTGGTGATGCCTGGTTTGGTCGTGGCTACTGTTCCAGTGGTGAAGATCAAGTCTGTCCATAATGACAAGGATATTGCCTTCATGCTAACTTGGTACGATTCAACCAAGTCGGAAACGGAAGTGATGATGGACAAATTTTCTGATGCGGTCGCCATTATGTTCCCGGTGAAAGCTGGATCGGAACCCTCCTTCATGATGGGTGACGAAGAAAATCCTGTTCACATCGTCTACTGGAAGGCCTCTTGGGAAAGGGATCTCGAGTTTGGATATCAAGACGTCAGGGATGCTTATCCAAATTACAACTATGATATGTATCCGGAAGTGATCCCGGCAGTTGGTCAAACAATTGATACCCCTATCAGACGTTATAATGAAGGTCAAAGGCAATATATTCCTGCCTTAAAGCTCAGAAATATCAGCAGAGTTGACCCTGAGAGGTTAACTCCGGTGGAAGAGCTCAATGCGGTTGGCTTCGGAACATTGACCCGGCAGGCTACTAATAATGCAACTGGTGTTGGCGTCAGACGGTTTGGCTACTGGTCGGTTGTCATCAAACGTCCTTTAAATTCTGGCGATGTTCAAGACTCCGTTCTTAAGCCCGGATCCAAGACGATGATGGCGATCGCTGCCTGGGATGGTAAAAATCTCAATAATGGCGCTGGCGGAAACAGGGGGCCACGCAAGAACTATTCAAACGGAGGCTGGATACCGCTTGAAATTGAATAGTCGTAATTGATGGACCTGAGGGGGGCGGCGTTAAAACGCCGCCCCACTTTTTATTTAAGGGGATAGAATGTTAACGACGAAATCGGAAACAGAGTTGGCTCTCGCGAGGGCAGATATTTACAGGTTTTTATCAATGGCCTTTGTCTATCCAGACAAAGATAGACTCGCCACCTTGCACGAACTTGCATCCGATATGGATAGCTCAATCAGCCTGCTTCCGTATGATATGAAGGAAGAATTCCTGGCCTTTACTAATCTGATCGAGACAGTCGACGTGACCGCGCTCCAGCCGGATTTTACCGAGATGTTTTTAACCCGTATGTTTTGTCCTTCGACTGAAACAACCTATGGGAAAAACAGTTTCAATCAGCCGAATATTCTGGGCGACATCAGTGGATTTTATAAAGCATTTGGTTTTGTAATGAATGACGATGCTGCGGTTGCATTTGATCATATAACCGTCGAGCTTGAGTTTATGAGTTTTTTAGAATTAAAGATCGCCTATGCCCTGGACCAGGCGATGGAAGAAAATATCGACATCTGCCTGTCTGCGGAAAGAAGATTCCTTGAGCAGCATATCGGGAAATGGACTGGCGTGTTCGGGGAAAATCTGGCAGCGAGAGCGAATGAAGCCTATTACCGAAACCTGGGCCTGTTGTTATCAAAGTTCATGGGTTCGGAACTTAAATTCTTTGGCATTGAAGTGGATAGCAGAATAAAAGAATTGCCAAAATCTGATTATGAGGGACCGGTGGATTGTCCTCAACAGACAGGCACCGAAATGGATGAACCTTTGCCTCTGCATTAGAGGGGTTATTCGTGCTATTTAAATTGTGTATAGTAGTAGGGTGCTCAGTCGTGTGCCGTATCATATGTCATTCTGTAGACCTTTTTTGGAAAAAAATGTATCTTGCTGTCTGATCGCTGAATTAAGGAGTAATTCATGGACAATGGCAACGTGATGGGAAGGCGCCAATTCTTTAGCAGATTTTTCCCTGTTCTTACAGAAACGATCGTTGAAAAAACTAAAGACGAGACAAAAATATCGACCAATTCGAGCGTTATCATGCAAACGCCTATCCTCGATAAGATCGAAGTGGCGGAGGGAGTCAAGGAGGATGTCGGAAGGAAGTATCCTTGGGTTGGGATGTGACCATCATTTATGGATATTGAAGGGGTCGCACGCTGAGAAAGCTACATATAATAATAAATAAAGTCAAAATTGGTTGCTCAACCCTGAGCAATGTGTTGGCTAAGATGATTATAGAAATAATCGTTTAGTCATTAATAATCAGAGAGCGATTGAAGATGGGGCAATCAACCCTATCATGAAGATAATTATTTATATCACGAGAATGTTTAAATGACGAAAACTATTGAAATAAAGAACATGAGGGACACCCGGACAGTGGCTGCGCCAGCGAAGGATTGTGGATATTTCCATGGCTGTCAAACATGTGACGAAAATGATACTTGCAAGCTGGACCGTGCTGCTCATAAAAAATGGTTGATTAATAAGCGGATGGCGGATATCAAGTACAAAGTTCTTGTCGGCAGTAACAAGGGCGGCGTGGGCAAAAGTACCACCACGGTTAATCTCGCCTGTGCCTTGGAAAAACTAGGTTACAAGGTTGGCTTGGCGGATGCCGACCTCCATGGGCCAAACATTCCAAAGATGCTTGGAATTGAGAATGTAAGACTTCGCGGGGATAAAGACGGTATAGCCCCGCACATCATGCCGGCAGGGTTAAAGGTTGCATCTTTGGGTTTGTTGATAGAAGACCAGAACGAGCCAGTTGTCTGGAGAGATGCGGTAAAGTATGAGTTTATCATTGAGCTCCTCGGGAATATTACTTGGGGGAAGCTCGATTTCCTGATAATAGATCTACCTCCCGGCACGGGAAATGAACATATTACGATCATGGATTTTATTCCCAATCTGGATGGGGTTGTTGTTGTAAGCACTCCGCAGGATGTTGCGCTTCTTGACGCAAGGAAAATGATCACTTTTGTAAAAGAAAGAAATACACCCATTATCGGAATTGTTGAGAACATGAGCGGCCTGATCTGCCCACACTGCAGTGGTGAGATTGACGTATTCAAGAAGGGCGGAGGAGAAAGGGTCGCGAATGAACTGGGCGTGCCATTTATTGGCGCTATCCCGCTCGATAGCGAGATAACAATTTGTGCGGATAAAGGAGTCCCTGTTGTGCTGGCTTACCCAGAATCTCCTTCAACAAAGGCATTTATGGCGGTTGCCGAAAGATGCGCGAGATTTTTAGACGCTCATCCAGATCAGGAGGAGAGCGGGGGGGCTGCGTAAAGTTTTTGAAGGTATTGTAAAAACAATATTAACTGTAAGTAAGGTCATCTAATTAACCCAGATTGTCTATTAGAACAATGCATCATTGAAAAATAATGAAAATTTCTAATGGATAGCATTAGAAACCCCATTGATTTTATTGGGCTCGTGTTTCCAATGGATAATCTGGGTTTAATGAGTTTACGTAGATTACTTTTGCTTCTTTTTGTAAGTTCGACGGGCAAACAAGTCGGGCAAAGAAGATTTAACAGTTTGATTGTCGGTAAGTAATTGAAGTACGAGAAGAATATAAAAACAGGTTAACAGTAAAACTGTGTAGGAAAGTAAATATGAGTGAATCAAACGATTTTAAAGAGGGGCTGAATTTTTTCTTGAGTAAAGACTTTACCAATGCGGAAAAGTGTTTTAGAAAAGCTGCAGAGCAGGGGGATCCAGAGGCACAGTTCTGTCTTGGAGATATGTACAATAATGGCTATGGTGTTGCAAAGGACGAGCGGAAAGCTGTGGCTTTATTTCGTAAATCCGCAGAGCAACGATTTGCGCCATCACAAATTAATTTAGGTATTATGTACTCTCAAGGGAGTGGTGTTGAGCAGGATCTTGTTGAAGCGTTTATGTGGCTAAATATTGCTGGTCGAGCTGTCGATGAAGAAGGGGGGGATCTTGCTCTCGATGAGGAAGGAAGGGATCTTCTTGGGGTTGTGGAAGAACAAATGACGGCCGGTCAAATTACAGAAGCACTGCGGCGATCAAGTGTTTGGATGAAAATGAATCAAATACTTTAAATTGGATATCCACTTCATGCACGTATTGATGACGTGCAATAAATGATGAAGCTGTAAGCAGCTGGATTGACGGCAACGGTTTGTTGAGTCAAGCGGTAAAAGAGCATTACGCTGTCGTTGGATTGGCTGTGGTTGAAGCGAAATGTGAATTCATCGAGGCAATAATTGAGATGCTGTTGTTGAACGCCACCCTGCATGGTTCCGAATAATCATTGTTTGAGTAGAGATACAGACTTAATGAGTGTGAGGCATAGTATTATATGTGCTAGCTGAGATTTGATCGGGCCGTTACCGAATTTTCGGGTGTCTGTCAGATTAAATTTTGTTTAAAAATTTTCCATTCCAAAGAAGTTTTCTTTGGAATGACGTATCCAACGGCGTTCTGCCATTACAAACCTTGCTTTGATGTATTCTTCCTTATTGTAATCATCGAGCCATTCGTCTAGATCTTTCTGTGAGATATCCATATTGGTATAACGTTTTTTCGGAATGTAGCTTGGTAAAATTCCTGCACAATGGTTTTGTGAAATCGTTCGCATGTACCGTTAGCCCGGGTGACATCGTCACAATGCATAGTATCGCGATCCGTAACCCATCTTTAACACCTCCCCCACTAAAAGACCTTAATTTCTGCCCATAATTTACAAAATACCGATAATAATCAATGGCTGTATTTTTGAAACCATTTTGTTGTGCCATAATATTTTATTATTTACGGTTTTTCTCTTGATTTTCCGGTAATATCGGGGATATGTTTATTCGCC
>Ga0209181_10013774_pt1 | contig 10076 bp, 6 predicted proteins | sample MAT05_FD_187208 | JGI IMG/M metagenome (GOLD analysis project Ga0209181, IMG submission 187208) | Freshwater microbial communities from Lake Fryxell liftoff mats and glacier meltwater in Antarctica - MAT-05 (SPAdes) (version 2) | ecosystem: Environmental > Aquatic > Freshwater > Ice > Liftoff...
GTAAGGCAAAGTTAGCCATTGCTGCCATATCTAAAAGATAAGCGGTCAGCGTCGTGCTGCCCGACCCTTGGCCTGGGAAGTATCGCGCTAGACCATCGTTATCCAAATAGGCGGGCAAGTTTGCGACCACATCTTGCCAACGCTTATCATCATGTAGACCCACGGCAACAGACGTTTTTTGCTCCAAACAAGAGTAAGGGTATTCCTCGAAGAAGCGCTTTAATCCGGGTGGAGGTGTCGATAACTTCGGCGACAAGCCGATTTCAATGCCTCCTTTTCCTGGTAGCGAACCAGCCGGTGGTGTTGTCGCAACTTCATATTTACCTTCGATCCGGGTGAAGGTCGCTTGTTGCACCGTGACAGGAACAGCCGGGGCGACTTGTTGTGTGATTTTTAATCTGTCTTTAGCTGAGCTGCCTCCTTCTTCTTTAGCCTCAAATTCCCAAACGGCTTGGCTAACGCCTTCGGGCGCACGTGCAGACCAGGCAACTTCCGCGGCCCCTTCAGCATCAACTTTTATAGTGCGAGTTTCTAAAGCGGCATCACTCAGTTTGGCAGTGACAACGACATTCATAGCGCGCGCTGTGCCGTTTCTCACAGTGAGTAAAGCTTGATAGCTGTCTTTTTCACGCACCATCGGCGGCAAGCCGGAGATCATTTGCAGATCTTGTTTTGTGCGGATAGAAGCCGAGCCGGTACCGAATAACGCGGCCCCAGCAGTAGCTACGCCGACTAACTTAAACTCGGTGAGGGAATCATTGATAGGCACTTTCACTGTTGCCATACCATTACTATCGAGTACGACGCGGGGGTTCCATGTCAGCAGCGTATCGAACAATTCGCGAGCCGGTCCTTTTCCACCGCCACCACCGGGCGGCAAAGCTTTTTTGCCGAAGTGTCGCTTGCCAATAACTTGCGATTGCGCCGTTGCGGTTTCTACTTCGTAAGCGCGTTTTTGCAGCAAGGCATCTAACAACTCCCAACTTTCATTTGATTTCAATTCCAATAACGCCTGGTCAACAGCGGCAAAAGCCACTTCTGCTCCCGCTGGTGCGGGCTTGCCATCGGGGGTGGTGACTTTCAGGCGCACGGTTGCTTCTTCGCGAGGACGGTAGTCTTGCTTGTCTGTCGTTACATCGACCTGCAATTTAAAGCCCTCGGTACCCACACCTAGCTCAGCCAAGCCTAAACGATAAGCGGGCTTAGAAAGATCCACCATTGCGCTCGGCTGTTCAGGATTCCACCAATCTTTGAACCAAGCCACAGGTTCGCGCCAACCCCACTGAAAAAATGAAAACCACTTTAAAGGTTCTACACGCCCACGCACAGCCAGTACCGACACATACGCATTCGGGCCCCATTCTGCTTTCACGGGCAGCTCAATCACCGGTTTGAAGCGTGAAAGCGGTTGCACAAAAGTTTCAATAATGCCGCCTGCTTCTATTGAAATCAGCGCGGTGGATTCGCGGAATGGCGTCCGCACTTGCAATCGAGCTGTTTCACCCGGCTTGTAGCTGCGCTTTTCCGGAATCACGTCGATACGGTCTTGATTGCCTGCGCTAAACCACAGGTCACCCCCATTAGTTACCCAGAAACTTCCTCCGGCGCGTGCGATGTTGCCCGCGCTATCCTTAGTTTCTGCCAGCAAGTAAACCGACCCGGATTGGTCCGATTTTGGTACGCAGAAAAACAAGCCGCGACTGTCGGTTCGCCCGCTGCACACTTCGCCCATGTTGGTAAATTCGTGGCTATTTTCATAAGCATAAAAGCCTCCCACGATGCGGCGTCTATGGCTGTAGTCGGTGCGGCGCTTAGCGAGTACTCGCACAGCTTGGCCTACCAGTGGTTTGCCTGCTGTATCCAGTGCCACAATTTCAATGCGGTTGTCACCCCCTTTGTTGGCCGTCCATTCACCAATGTGCATGCCCAACGCCACCGCCGCAGGCCACAACTCCACTGTGCCGTGAATGGTTTGAACCTCACCGTTTGGGTCAGTGAAGTTCATTTCGGTATAAAGCTCGCTCGGGCCTTTGGGTTTCTCGGGCAAACTCACGGCAAGCTTGCCGCTTCCCGTTTTATCCAAAGTCAGTTTTTGTGCGTCTAGAACCAGACTTTCTTTCTCACGCCCATTATCTATACCGAAGGCATTCAACCCGTCGTCGTTGAAATCTACATTAAAAGTAAAGCGGTCATAGTGAGGGTAACTCGGCCAGCGGGGCCGCAATGTGGCAGACACCGCCACCTCGGCACCTTTCGCACCACCGCCGTTGAGAAATGACAAGCCGAGCGCAAGAGGCACTTCTTTCGGCGCCACTTGTCGGCCGGGGACACCTTGCACACTGCCCGTAAAAACGGGCAGACGGAAATCGGCAACACGAAACTCGCCACTGATAATTTGGCCCAGCTTGCCACCGGAGAGGACTACTTCGTAAGTGCCACGTTTAGCAGAGTCGGGGATTTTCCATTGACTAATTGCGCTGCCTTGCTTGTCCCAAACTAGGGGTTGCGAAAACTCGGTGCCGGTTTCACTTTGGCGCAAGGTCAGTTTGTTGGGTAACTCCTCGGCACTTGGAAAGCCAAAGCCACGCGTCTTGCGAATGCGGGCGATATGCTTCATCGAAACAGCTTGGCCTGCGCGGAATAAAGTGCGATCAAATATCGTATGAATTTTAAAATCGCTGCGATCGCCCCAAGTTTCAACACCAAATCGCCAAGACTCAATACCCTCGTTCCAGTCCGAGCGCACAAAACTATAGTCCTCGCCTAGGCGGGCGCTGGCAAAGAAAAAGTCAGCATCATCACAAGACACAACTTGCAGTGCTTTGTCGATCATCGCGCGTCCTTGACGATCAGTTTTTCCGCGCCATTGTTCTTTTGCATCACAGCCCGAAACACGCACATCTGCTCCTGCTACAGGTAAACCCGTATCCAAAGAGGTCACCCATACCAAGCCGTTGTCACGCCCTCGTTTTAGATGCACCGCTAAATTAGTCACCAATGCGGCAGATCGCACATACATTGGCTTAGGTGTAGAAAGTAGCGCGGCGCCGAGCAGACGACTTTCAATCTCGACGATGTGGTAACCCGGTTTGGTGAGCGGAATACCGACAACTTCAAACTCTGCGCTTCCACCCGGTTTAGGAAGTTCTTGCCGTCCCACACCTTGGCGCTTATCGAGAAAGGACAACTCTCGAGCATAGTAAGGATCTGTGTAGTCTTCCAATTTACCATCGCGATTAATTTTTACGGTGCGCGTTTGGCGTTCAAATTTCGTTAATGCCTGCATTGCCTTAATGACTTCGGCGTCTTCAGATAAGCGTTGATCTGCAAGGCGATGGCTGCCCGTCAGCCTCAGTGTAGAGGTAGCCACTTTGGTTTCTAGATTGCGTAAAGTAACTGGCAACAATCCACCTTCCTTTAACTCCACAATACCGAAATTGCCTGGGAATTTAGCCAGCGGCGGTAACGCACCTGTTCGGAATTTAAGGGGAAACTGCACGGCATTAGTAAGTGGACGACCCGCATCATCTTTAATGCCGGCGGGTAAGGTGAGAGTAAGCTCAACGCTTTGTGGAAATGGTCCAGGGAAAGTTACTGAGCGCCCCGTACTTTCTCGTTGTCCTTCGCCACGATTGGGATCCTTAGGGCTACGTTTTCCCTCAGGTGTTGCAATCTGAAGTTTTTGTAGCAGCTTGGCGTCGACGTTACCGCTAAATTCGATGGTTATATTGGATAAGGGTGAGCACGGTGCGCTGGCTTTTTCGCGCTCGCAAGTCAGTGTCGCCCGGAGAGGTTCTCGTACTGTGTAAGCGAAAACTTCTTCTTTTTCCGATTTACTGCCATTTTTGGCTTCTATGCCCTTGCCCCACACCAGCTTCATTTTCGCGCTAGGTGGCAAAGTTTCGGCGCATGACACCACGACGGGTGCCGAGCCAAAATCACCCGATGCGCTGTGAAGTATTTCTTTGCGTTGTGCATCAGGGGTTACACGAATAGGGATGCGATTACCAACGCCATTAGCTTCGCACCACATAAATTTTTCAATCGTTGCTGCGTTAATTGCACCACCCGCGTTAATGATAAAAACTTGGTCCTCATCAATGGTGGCTTCCGCGCGGGGCAATATTGAACGTGGCCACGGACCGGAGGCAAAGAATTCAAAACTATTTTTGCCAGTCATGGTTTCGCCATTCAGAGCGGTCAAGCCTGTACGGATTGCAAACTCACACCTTTCACCCGCCTCCAGAGGACGAGACAATTGCCAAGCCCAAGTGCGCGCATCAACCCAGCGACCCTCTCCGGCAACATTGTTGCAATTGACTTTAAACGGCGCGGCCGCAGCGGTATCGCCGAGCTTCACCATATCTACACTGAACACCACGCTAGCTCGGGTTTGCTGATCAATGCGCCCTTGCGGAACAAATTGCTTAACAGTGCCCGCATACGAGCTGCTGAATTGCAAAAAAAGTAAGCACGCTAGAACCTGAAAAAGACGCTTCATGGTGTTGTCCAAAGCCGATGGTTGAAGGGCGAACTATAGCAATTCATGCGAGTTTCAACTTGGGCTTAAATTGGCGTCAAGCTGCAGGCCCGAAACGACAGCGCCAAGCAACCCAGCCAGCACATCCCGTTATGGTGAGTTCTAGCAGCATCGTCCAATGCGTAAGATAGTTGAACACCCACCAAGAGTGATGGCGCGGGATTTGGATGCTCTGAAACCATTCGTTCGACCATGGATATAGCCACTTTATCGGTGCCGCTACGGTGTCCAGCGCTAGATGAAGTAACACGTTGACGCAAAGAAATAATGCAGCCCCACCCCATTGCGGTCTTCCAGCAATCCGGCTTGCGAGGAAGACGCTAGTGGTGAGGGCTAGCCAGAATATCGGGATATGCGTCCAATAAGCGTGGTGCCCAATGGATCGATTCGAAATCAAGTAGAAGTAGATTAAATCGATGTCAGGTAGCACGCTCCCAATTAGCCCCGCGAGAACGAGTGTGCGTTGATGATGAGGGTTCAGCCGCCCCTCTGGAATGCGGCTGAGAATCCCCACTGAAAGAAGATATCCTGCTGGTAGATGAGCGATAAACACGTTTGTTTTCCTAACGTGCGTTATCGCGCAAAGAGGCATTTGTCTTGAATTGTGAGGGACACAAAAATTCGAGAAGACAAACGTGAAACCCATTGCCAGCCACGTCTTGTTTGCCCGAGATGTGGGCGTGGAGATTGGTGTGGACTGTGACGTTTTGTTCTACGGTTAGCTGTGTTGGCCAAGCGCACTCAACGCCGAGCGGCCACTCTTCATCAGAACATTTTTGTTTTGAGCTGAATTCACTCAGCTTGTTTAAGCTGTTTTTCATACGCTCACCGTGCTGAGAGTTGTTAAGGCGCTGACAGCGCAAGGACTGTCTACACCGCCTAAACTGTTAAGCAGCAGAACGACGCCACCCAACACAATTGCGATGCTTAGGCTTATGAAAAAACCCAGTAATACATAGGCAAGAAAATCGATGATCGCCAGTTGATTGCCGGTTTTGGCGTCGCGCCAAAGCGTGTTTAGTTGCATGTTCATTTCAGACCCTTTGAATTCGAACGAAATCCGTTCATGGATGCATTTAAGCCGATGAGTGGGGCAGTGCGCGGATGGGATTCGGATGAGTTGGCGAAGAATTGTGGCAAAAAAATGATTTGATGCTTCTGGACCTTGGTTGCGATTCATTAGCCCGTCTCGTCGTGTATATTTCTGTCGCATGGGACGAAGAATTGCAATTGTTGAAGACGAGGCGGCCATCCGCGCTAACTACGCGGAGGCGATGAGCCGTCAGGGTTATGATGTGGTGGCTTATGCTTCCCGCCCAGAGGCGCTGGAGGCTTTTCGCACGCGTCTGCCTGATTTGGCCGTGATTGATATTGGTTTGGGGGATGAACCGGAGGGCGGTTTTGAGTTGTGTCGCGCGTTGCGTGCCATGTCGCCCCGATTGCCGATTATTTTTCTTAGCGCACACGATAGCGATCTGGATATTGTCTCTGGCCTACGTATGGGCGCGGATGATTACCTCACCAAAGATGTCAGCCTCCCCCATTTAATGGCACGTATCGCCGCGCTATTCCGTCGTGCTGATGTGGCGAGCGAGCCGCCAGACGAAACAGAAATAATTGAGCGCGGCCCACTCAAGCTCGACACCAAGCGCCTAACTGCAAGCTGGAAGGGACACATCGCCGACCTCACGCTCACCGAGTTTTGGATGGTGCACACGCTGGGCAAGTTTCCCGGCCATGTTAAAGATCGCGACCAACTCATGCACGATGCAAAACTGGTGGTGGATGAAGGTACGATTACCTCGCACATCAAACGCATTCGCCGAAAATTTCTTGTGCTCGACGAAACATTCGACCAAATCGACACCGTCTACGGCATGGGTTATCGCTGGCGTGCCTGATGTCGTGCCGTACTCTCCGCACCCCTTTCCTCTGTAACCCTGTGATTAAAAAACCAACCTTGTTTTTTTCCTTGAGCTTGCGCACTAAGCTCGCCTTGGTTGCGCTGTCTTTGCTCGCCTTACCTTGGGTAGGTTATCGCTACGTTAAAGAGATGGAACGCTTTCTACTCGAAGGCCAGCAACAGGCGCTGCTTTCCACGGCTAACGCGGTAGCGACCGCCTTGCATGAACGTCCGCAGCTTATGCGCTTATCGGAAACCCGTCGGCCCTTAACGCCCGAAGAGCGTGCAGCAGCCTTGGCCTTATCGCCCGGCGAATCCGTAGAGATGACGCCCACAGAAATTGCGCGTGAATCGGCAGCGATAGAGGAGAAAGCGGTGGCGGAAGTCCAAGCGATTTTGCGCGGCTTAGAGCGTTCCACCTCACGCATTTGGGTGGTGAATCGTGAACTAAAATTGGTTGCTCTGGCCGGTAGTTTGAAACGGCCGACAATAGATAAAACACAAGAAAAAACAAAAGACGGGGAAGACAAAAGCGAAGCCTTGCCAACACGTGGATGGAATGCATTAAGCAATTTTATTTTGCCCCGCCCGGTTGAGGATTTCGACGACGCCATTCAAGCAGACGTGTTAGCCAATGGCAGTGAAGTCACCAAAGCTATGCTCGGCGCGCCCGCCACTCGCCTGCGCAATAGCCCGGACAGCCGCGCTGTGATTGCCTCTGCAGCCTATCCAATATGGAGCCACGATACAGTGGTGGGTGCGGTGGTCGTTGAGGAAACGACTAATTCCATTCTGTCGGTACGCAGCCATGCGCTAGAGCGTTTGCTTTTGGTGACGCTCACCGTGTTTGCTTTAGCGGCAGTGCTGTTGCTAGGTTTTGCGTCCCGGTTATCAACGCGAATTCGTCGGCTGCGCGATGAGGCAGAAAGTGCCGTGGATGCCGATGGTCGCCTTAACAACCAGCTCATGCGCTTGGTTACCGCCTCGAATTCAGGCGACGAAATCGGCGACTTATCGCGCAGTTTTTCGGCGGTGTTGCAAAAGCTGTCGCAGCATCATGGCTATCTGGAGAGCCTTGCTGGACGGCTCTCTCACGAACTACGCACCCCCATCGCAGTCGTACGGTCGTCATTAGAGAATTTGCGTATGAATGGCGTGGCAGACAATCAACTGGTTTATGTAGAGCGCGCAGAAGAAGGCTTGCTACGCCTGACTAAAATTTTCGCACGCATGAGCGAAGCCACGCGACTAGAGCAAAGCCTACAAACCGAAGCGCGTGAAAACTTTGATGTCGCTAAAGTGTTGCAAGCGTGTGTGCAAGGTTACATGCTCGCGTATCCCGCACTCATATTCGAATACAGTGCGCCAGATCAAGCCATTAACTTATATGGCTCCCCAGATTTGATCGCACAAATGCTGGATAAACTCGTCGCCAATGCGGCCGATTTCACGCGGGCGGATAGGCCAATTCAAATTGGTTTAACCGTGAACGAGGGTTGTGCCGAGCTCTGTGTTGCCAATCAAGGCCCTGTGTTGCCAGAGGCAATCAGAGATCGCCTATTTGATTCGATGATTTCAGAGCGCATTGATCGTAGTGATGCGGAGCCACATCTAGGCTTAGGTCTTTATATTGCAAAGCAAATCGCCGTATTTCACGTTGGCACAATCAGCGCAAGGAATTTGCCCGACAGTAACGGGGTCATGGTGGTAGTGAGCCTACCGCTAACAGTCTCAAGCTAAAAATAGCCCGTTTTATTGACCGAAACACAGCCGTTAATGAGAATGGTTGTGATTATCTTTATTGTTTGATACGATGGTGATGTCAGTTTTATGTCGGTTATTTTTAAACTTAAAAGGCGGTCAATATGAAATCTTTAAAAATGGGTGCGGCTATCGCTTTAAGTCTTGCCATGGCAGGAACGGTGGGCGCACAGGAAAAGGTCTTGAACCTCTATTCAGCGCGCCACTATCAAACAGACGAAGCGCTCTATGCGAACTTTACCAAACAGACTGGCATCAAAATTAATCGTATTGAAGCAGGCGAAAATGAGCTGCTTGAGCGTATTAAAAATGAGGGCGCAAATAGCCCGGCAGATGTTTTCTTAACCGTAGATGCAGCACGACTCGCTAAGGCAGATGACCTGAATCTGTTCGCAACTATTAATTCTAAAGTGCTGGACTCGCGCATTCCAGCGCATATGAAAACCAAAGATTGGTATGCTTTTTCAACTCGAGCCCGTGTGATCGTGTACAACAAAAGCACTGTTGCCCCGGCCGATATTCAGACCTATGAAGACGTGGCGAATGCCAAGTTGAAAGGCAAGGTTTGCGTGCGTTCCGGTTCCCATCCTTACAACTTATCCCTTGGCGCAGCGTTGCTGGAGCATGTAGGTGAGAAAAAAACAGAAGACTGGGCGAAGGGGTTGGTTGCAAATTTTGCACGGGACCCCAAAGGTGGTGATACCGATCAAATTAGAGCGGTCGCTGCCGGTGAATGTGGCGTAACGATTGCCAACTCCTATTACCTCGCACGTTTGATGCGCTCAGAAAAACCGGAAGACAAGAAGGTGATGGAGTCAGTGGGTGTTGTTTGGCCAAATCAGAAAACCACGGGTGCACATGTGAATATTTCCGGTGGTGGTGTGTTGAAGAATGCGCCTAATAAAGAGGCCGCAGTGAAGTTCTTGGAGTACCTTGCCTCTGATCAGGCGCAGGTCTACTTTGCAGACGGTAATAATGAGTGGCCCGTTGTGTTGAACGTTAAAATCAATAACCCTGCATTGGAAGCGTTAGGCAAGTTCAAAGCCGATACGTTGAATGTGGGCGCGCTGGCAAAAAACCAAGCCGCCGTACAGAAAATTTATGATCGTGCAGGCTGGAAGTAAAGCATCGCTTCCGTTTGGCTAGTTTTTTGTAAGGTCGAGGTTTAGAGATGAAGAAAAGCAGAAAGGGAGCTGAATGCTCCCTTTCTGCTTTTTTATAGCCGACCTAAAACTGTACAAACACTAAGCAAACACTAACGTACTGCTCTGCTTCGGGCAATTTGTCGCGAGATTAAGATGAGCGGCAAAATCCCCACTACAACGATTGTTAATGCGGCTGTTGAAGCTTCAGTTAAACGCTCGTCCGACGCTAAGGTGTAGGTTTGTGTGGCCAGTGTGTCGAAGTTAAAGGGGCGCATCACCAGCGTTGCAGGTAGCTCTTTCATTACATCAACAAACACCAGTAACCCCGCCGTTAAAAGGCTGCCACGGAGCAGAGGCAAATGAATGCGTTGCAAAGTTTCGCTTTGTCCATAGCCAAGCGAACGAGCTGCATCATCCATCGAGGGTTTTATTTTTGCCAGGCTGGTTTCCACTGTTTGCAGAGAAACAGTGAGAAAGCGCACCAGATAGGCATAGACCAATGCGGCGACGCCACCCGTGAGTAGCAACCCGGGGTTATAGCCGGTGAACGACAGAATGGTTGAGGATAGCCAATTATCTAATCGCGTGACCGGAATCAATACGCCGACTGCAATCACGGAGCCGGGAAAGGCATAACCTAGCCCCACAATACGATTAACCAGCCTTGCTACTGGATGGCGCGTCATTCTCACCGCATAGGCGAGCAAGACGGCAATCACCACGCCCG
>Ga0209181_10013776_pt1 | contig 10074 bp, 9 predicted proteins | sample MAT05_FD_187208 | JGI IMG/M metagenome (GOLD analysis project Ga0209181, IMG submission 187208) | Freshwater microbial communities from Lake Fryxell liftoff mats and glacier meltwater in Antarctica - MAT-05 (SPAdes) (version 2) | ecosystem: Environmental > Aquatic > Freshwater > Ice > Liftoff...
ACTTTCACCGTCTTCTCCCGTCTACGAGTACTTGCCCAGGCGCTCCTGCACCCGCTCGCGGCCGAACAGTTCAAGCACCGCGTCGAGCGAGGGGGTCTGCGTCGTGCCGGCCACGATCACGCGCACAGGCATGGCCAGTTGCGGCATCTTCACGCCGAATCGAGTGAGCGTCGCCTTGATCTCGGTGCTGATAGCGGCCCTCTTCCAAACCGCGCCGGCTAGCCGCTTGTGCAGTTCGGCAATCAGGGGCCGCGTCGCGGCTGTCACATGTACTGCAAGCAATTCTTCGGCCGGTGCATGCTGGCGATAGAAAAGCATCGCGGCATCCGCGATCTCGTGCAGGGTGTTGGCGCGGTCCTTCACCAGGGCGATCACCGGCGCCAGCGCGGGGCCGCCGGCCACCACTCCGTCGCGCTCCCGGATCAGCGGCTCGACCAGTACGGCCAGCCGCGCGCTGTCGGCTTCCTTGATGTACTCGTGGTTGAGCCAGGTCAGCTTGGCCAGGTCGAACTGGGCCGCCGAGCGGCTGACGCTGGCCAGTTCGAACCATTCGATGAATTTTTCGCGCGGAAATTTTTCGGCATCGCCATGGCTCCAGCCAAGCCGCGCCAGGTAGTTGAACAAGGCTTCCGGCAAATAGCCGTCGGCCGGATACTGCATCACGCTGACCGCACCATGACGCTTGGAAAGCTTTTCGCCATCCGGCCCGAGGATGGTCGGCAGGTGCGCGAACTGCGGCACCGGCGCACCGAGTGCGCGGTAGATGTTGATTTGGCGTGGCGTGTTGTTGACATGATCGTCACCGCGCACCACATGGGTGATGGCCATGTCGAGATCATCGATCACCACCGCGAAGTTGTAGGTGGGCACCAGATCGCCGCGCGCGATCACCAGGTCGTCGAGTTCTGTATTGCTGATGCTGATGTCGCCCTTGACCAGGTCATGCCAAGCCACATCCCCGATGTCGGGGTTGCGAAAACGGATGACCGGCGCAACGCCTGGCGGCGGCACCCGGCCCGCCGCATTCTCCGGGCGCCAGCGGCCGTCGTAGCGCGGCTTCAGGTTGCGCGCGCGCTGCTCCTCGCGCAGGGCATCAAGCTCTTCACGGCTGGCGTAACAGCGGTAAGCGCGGCCGTCGGCCAGCATCAGCGCAAGCACTTCCCGGTAGCGCGCCAGGCGCGCGGTCTGGCGCACTGGCCCCTCGTCGTAGTCCAGGCCCAGCCAGGCCATGCTTTCAACAATGACCTGCACCGCTTCTTCGGTGGAGCGCTGCAGATCCGTATCCTCGATGCGCAACACGAACTTGCCGCCGTGATGGCGCGCATAGGCCCATGAAAAGAGCGCCGCGCGGGCATTGCCCAAATGCAGAAAACCGGTCGGGCTGGGAGCAAAGCGGGTGCGAACCTGCGCCATGAAGCTGTTCTGCAAAAGGAGACAAGCCAGCGATTGTAGCTGCTAAGGAAATACCGAATCAGCCCGTAGGTGCAAGAAAACCGCGTTTGCAAGCGCTTGCATCGAAACGCGCTGCCGATCGATGGCCTGAATTGCAGGGCCTTTCTCAGCATTTCCCCCAGCATTTTCCGCAAGGTATGGCGCAGCTTTTTGCTACAATTACCAACTCTCTTCGGGCGGTTAACTCAGCGGTAGAGTGCCACCTTCACACGGTGGAAGTCACTGGTTCGATCCCAGTACCGCCCACCAGGAACACGTTTCAAGAAACATCAGGTGGTATCAAAGAAGCCCGCTCTCCTTTTTAGGACGGCGGGTTTTTTGTTCCCTGACGTATCAGAACGCTCACACTCACGCCCTCGCTCCCACACCCGCCCCCTTCTCCCGCAACCCCTCCCACAACTGCCCCGCGCCCACACCCAGCAGCACGTCCTTCATGTCGGCGCGCAGTTGCTCCGACTCCAGCGCCTGCTTGCTCATGGCGCTATGCGCACTGAGCGCGTCCATCACCGCGTTCATGATCTCGCTGGCCGGGTCGGGTTCAACCAGAACTAGACATGGCGTGGACGGCGGCATGGCATGTCCGGGGAGGCGAACTGCTCCTTGGTGCTGTTCATCGCCTGTTCGGGCAGCTTCTCGGATTGCCCGCGCCGGCGGCATTGCCCTGGTTGAACGGCAGGAAGGCCGTATCCGGCCCGGCCAGGTCGCAACGGGCGTTGTGGCCGGCGTCGTACAAGCAGCCGGCGGCGGCCGGGTCCGCGCAAATCTCGTTTTGCAGATGGATTTCGGGGTGCAGGGTCAAGGCATGAAGCGTGTGACGAACGCAGCAGGTGTGAGGATTGGATAAGACCCTTACAAGGCGAGCAAGTCTTGGTCTCCGGTGACGAGCCAGTCGGCGCCGGGGCACAACAGCGCCGCACTGCCAAAGAATAGCCGCCGGCAAACTGCGCTGCATGGAGTCGCAGCGCGCCGCGCTCACCCGACTGCGCAGCGCGCGATGTTAGAGTCGCCAATTGCGGGCAGCGCGCCGGCTCTTGCGCCGAATGGTTTGCGCATGGCCAGGCCGCGCCGCCCGGCCGTGTGTGCATTGACCATCAGGGCCGGCAAACTGCCGGGCGGTCGACGCGGCAGCAGCCGGCCTTGGCTTGACGGAATGGACCAATGATTGAACGCATGATCCTCAAATGCACAGTGCCGGGCGCGACCGCAAGTCCTGCCATTGGCCGTGCGCCAGGCGCGCGCGGACGGGGTGCGCTGGCTTGCAGCGTCGTCGCTTTCCTGTGCGCCTTCGCCCTATTCCTCCCCGCACTCGCATCTGCCGACAACCCAAAACTCGTGGTCGGCTCCAAACGCTTCACCGAGTCTTACATCCTGGGCGAGATCGTGGCACAGACCGCCGCCCCGCACGCCAGCGTTACGCACCGCCAGGGCCTGGGCAATACCGCGGTGGTCTACGAGGCCCTCAAGGCCGGCGCGATCGATGTCTACCCCGAGTATCTGGGCACCATCGATGCCGAGATACTGAAGAACCAGCAGCCGACTGACCTGGCGATGATGCGCGCAAAGCTGGCAGCCCAGGGCCTCGATATCGCGGTGCCGCTGGGCTTCCAGAACGGCTATGCGCTGGCCATGCGGGCCGAGCAGGCGCGCCAGTCGGGCATCACGCGCATCAGCGACCTCAAGCGCCACCCGACGCTCACCCTGGGCCTTTCACACGAGTTCATCGGCCGCGCCGACGGCTGGCCCGGACTCATGGTGCGCTACGGGCTGCCGCAAAAACCGACAGGCATCGATCACGGCATCGCCTATGAGGCACTGGCCGCCGGTCGCATTGCACTTACGGACATTTACTCGACCGATGCCAAGATCGCGGCACTGCAACTTGCCGTGCTGGAAGACGACGCCGGCTACTTCCCGCGCTACGACGCTGTGCTCCTGTATCGGCGCGATGCCGCGCAGCGCTTTCCCCAGGCCTGGCAGGCGATTCTGTCTCTCGAGGGGCGCATTCCCGCAGCCCGCATGATCGCGATGAACGGCGACGCCGAACTGCGCGGGCGCCCTTTTGCCGCCATCGCCGCCGATTTCGTCAAGCCACAAGGCGCAGTCGCGACCACCGGCCGTGCCGGCTTCATCGAGCGCCTGTTCGCCGACGACCTCGGGCGTCTGGCGCGCCAGCATTTGCTGCTGGTGCTGGTGGCAGTCGCGGCGGCGCTGGCGGTCGGCATTCCGCTGGGCGCGGCAGCCGCCGCGCGGCCCAGGCTGGAGCAGCCGGTGATGGCGGTAGTGGGCCTGCTGCAGACCATTCCTTCGCTGGCACTCCTTGCGATCCTGATTCCGCTGTTGGGAGACATCGGTACGGTGCCGGCGCTGGTGGCCTTGTCACTCTATGCGCTGCTGCCGATCGTGCGCAACGTGACGACCGGCCTGCAACAGGTTTCTTCGGGCTTGCGCATGGCCGGTACCGCGCTTGGCCTGACGCGATGGCAACGCTGGTCGTCGATCGACCTGCCGCTGGCAACGCCGGTGATACTGGCCGGCGTCAAGACGGCAGCCGTCACCACCGTTGGCACCGCCACCATCGCCGCCTTCATCGGTGCCGGCGGCTTTGGCGAACGCATCGCCTCCGGCCTGGCGCTCAACGATCACAGCGCTTTGTTGGCTGGAGCGGTGCCGGCGGCGGCGATGGCGCTGGCCACCCAGGGCCTGTTCGAACTATTGGACCGCTGGCTAATGCGCGGCAGGCAAGCAAGCCGCTGAGGGGCCTGCTTGCGCCCTGAATTGCTCAGGGCAAGACCTGCACACCCTTCCAGAATGCCACCCGCCCGGCCACCGCCTCGGCGCCCTTGATCGGGCTCGGGTAATACCACACGGCGTCTGCGTTGACCTGCCCACCCACATCGAGCGAGTAGTAACTGGCCACGCCTTTCCAGCCGCAGGTGGTGTGGGTGTCGCTCGGCCGCAGCAGTTCACGACGCAGCGTGCTTTCTGGAAAATAGTGGTTGCCTTCCACCACCACGGTATCGTCGCTCTCGGCGATCACTGTGTCTTTCCAGATGGCTTTCATTGCAGTTCCTCGTGTGCGTTTACTCATGCCGCAATTTGCGGCTCCGGCCAACATCGTACCGCAGCGAGCTGAGGCAAGCACAAATCGGCGGCACGGCCGCAGCACAGGTCGAATCTTTGCACCCTCCTCCTGACGCGCCGAACCCTTGCGCCCAATGCAGCCGATAATGGCGGCATGAGGCACTCCTTTCCACTCTTCGGCGACCTTTCCTGGCTTGCCATGTTGCGGCGCTATCTCGCCGTTATCGCCATCGGCAACCTGCTTTGGGAAAGCGCCCACTTGCCGCTTTATACTCTGTGGGCCACCGGCAGCTGGGGCGACAAGGCTCTCGCCGTGTTGCACTGTACCGGCGGCGATATCCTGATCGCCGCTGCGGCCTTGCTGGCCGGCCTGCTGCTGGCCGGCAGCGACCGCTGGCCGGCCAGCGGTTGGCTGCGCGTGATGTGGCTGACTATCTGCATCGGCATTGGCTACACGATCTTCAGTGAATGGCTCAATCTGGTGGTGCGCCGCAGCTGGGCCTACGCCGACAGCATGCCGGTGGTGCCGCTGATCGGCATCGGCCTGACACCGTTGCTGCAATGGATCGTCGTCCCCCTGGCCGCTTTCTGGGTGGCGCACCGTGGCAGCGTCCGGCGCGGCGCGATGTACTGAACGCAGCGCGCCCCGACCCGCGGCGCAGAAATCCACAAGCGCTATCATTCGGCCCGGCCGCGACGCGGCCCCCCATCGCGGGTTTTGCCAGGCGCCACCCGGCATTGCCTGACCCGGCAACAGCCACTTTTCACCCACTGCAAAGGTAGTCGTGTTCAAGAACGTCATGATGTATCGCATCGGCCCGGCGTGGGCCGCGTCGATCAAGCAGATCGAGCAATCGCTGCAGCGGTTTCGCTTTGTCGAATGCACCGCCAGCCAGGAAAGATCGGTGGGTTGGTGCGAGCCGCGCGGCCTCGCGCACGGCGCCCTGGTCGAAGCGGTCGGCGGTCAGTTGATTCTCAAGTTGATGATCGAATCGAAGCTGTTGCCCGCCACCGTGGTGCGACGCGCGCTCGAACAACGCATGGAAAAGATCGAAGCCACCACTGGGCGCAAGCCCGGCAAGAAGCAGGCGCGCGAGATCAAGGAAGAGCTGATCCGGGAACTGCTGCCGCTGGCGTTCACCAGGCAGACTGCGGTTACCGTATGGATCGACCCCAAGGCGCGCCTGCTGGTGATCGACACCACCACCCAGGCGCGCGCGGACGAGGTGTTGGTCAGCCTGATCCGTGCGCTCGACCAGTTCACCGTCACGCTGGTGCAAACCCGTCAGTCACCAGCCGCGGCGATGGCCCAGTGGCTGACCGAGCGCAGCGCGCCCGGGCACTTCGACCTCGATCGTGAATGCGAACTCAAATCCACCGACGACATGCAATCCGCAGTCAAGTACTCGCGCCATCTGCTCGATCTGGCCGAGATTCGCGGGCATGTGGAAGGCGGCAAGGTGCCAACGCGCCTGGCGATGCTGTGGGCCGGCCGCATTGCCTTCGTGCTGACCGACACGTTGCAGATCAAGAAGATCCGCTTCCTCGACGGCGTTTTCAAGGAAGCGGGCAGCACCGAAGAAGACCGTTTCGATGCCGACACCGCGATCGCCACCGGCGAGATGGCCAAGCTGATCGCGGAAATGATCAGCGCCCTGGGCGGCGAGTCGGCGCCTGCGTAAAGCCCGTCGCCCGCCGACATGCCCGCCACCGGCGGGCGCTGATCAATAGGCCCAGCCGCTGGCCTTGATGTGCCCGGCACCTCCCGGTGCGCCATCGATTTCATCGAAGCCCGCGATCTTGCCCGGGTTCATCAGGCTGAAAGGATCGCTGGCGCGCTTGAAGGCGATTTGCGCGTCGTCGATCTTGTGCATGCCGCCGTTTTGCAAAAAATAGGTGTGCGGATTGGCGATCCTGACACCGAGTTCCTCGAAAGCCTGTGCCAGGCGATCAATCTGTTGTGGCCCGCTGTAACGCAACAGCGGAATTCCTTCGATTGCCATCTGCCCGTTGATGCGCTTGAGTTCCAGGTGCAGCGGCGCCTCTTCACCGAAGCGCTCGTGTATCAGGCGCACCTGTTCAAGCGGATCGGCGCCCCTGAAAATGCAGATCAGGTACGTCACCGAAGGGTCGTCGGCCAGCACTTGCAAGGTGGTATGGCCCCAGGTGTATTCATAGAGCGGCTGGTTCAGGAAGCCCCCTTCAGGATGGTTGAAAGTGAGCGCACCGTCGAACTCGCGCACCAGGTCGGTCAAGGCCTCGATGCTTTCGGCCGCCACCATGCCTAACACCGCGTGCCGGCCCTCGGGAATCACCGCGCGCAAGGCACGGAAATGCTGCGCCAGCCTCCAGCAGATGGGCGACACCAGCTTCTTTGCTATTCCATCGGCGACTGCCAGGGCCCAGCCGAAGCGTGCCGCCTGCATGAAGTCGTGGAAGCACACGATCACGTCGCGCCAGGCGTGCGCCGGTGCCAGCGGCATTTCGACTTCGAGAATGATGCCGTTGACGCCATAGGCATGGTGCACCGTGGCCAGTTGGTCGCCGCGAATCTCCAGCACGCGCGGTGTCTCTTCGATGGTGGCCAGCTTCAAGCCGAGGATGTTGCCGCGATCGCGCAGGATGCCGTAGTTGACCGAGCCGATGCCGGCATGGCCGCCGGCCATGAAGCCGCCCAGGGTCGCGCTGCGCTTGGTCGAGGGGTGCATGCGCAATTCGAAGCCCTGCGCGCGGGTGGCGTTGTCGAAAACCTCGACCACGATGCCCGCCTCGGCCCGCGCCGCCGCGCCGCGCCCGGCCCCGCCTACCCACAGCATGCGGTTGACCGCACACATCTCCAGCACCACGCCGCCTGCCAAAGGCACGGCCTGACCGAAGGTGCCGGTTCCAGCTCCGCGCGCCGTGAGTGGAATCCGATGCCTGGCGCACAGGCTGGCGACCCGTAAAACCTCGTCCTGGGTGCGTGGTGCAACCACCAGTTCGGCGGTCAGGCCATCGAGTTCCTGTTTCAGAATCGGTGAAAACCAGTAATAGTCGCGACTTTTTGCCTGCAGCTCATCCGCCGCGGCCGAATGCGGGATTTCGCCCAATTCACGCTCAAGGGCTCCCAGTGCGTCTTCAATATTCCTGCTCATCATCCTGCCTCCTGATCCCGACCGCCCAATAACCGGCCCGCAAAAGCAACAGCGACAACATCGCCAGCCTGCGCCAGCCGTTGATGATAGCCACTGCCGATGCCGTCCTCACACGCACCTCGCCGATATCGCAAATGCCGCGGGTTGATCCTGATCAAGTGCCTGCGCCGCGCCTGCCCTAGGATAAGTCGAATCACGGGGCGCAGCGTCCTTTAGCGGCCGGTGTTATGGGTTTCGGCGACAGCCAGTCACGCCGATCGGCACCGCCGCAACGGGCCAGAGGAAGGGAAGTTCCATGCAGTTTCGAGGCTTGCATGTATAGCCTTAGAGTCGGGGATATCCTGGACCAGACCCGGCTGGTCACGGCAGCGCCGGATTTGCCCGTCAATGCGGCGGCCAAGCTGATGGCTCTCGAGCAGGTCGGGGCCATTCTTGTGATTGATGATGGCCGGTTGGCGGGGATATTCACCGAACGCGACATCGCGTTCCGCGTGGTGGCAAAAAACCTCGACCCCGGGCTCACGCAGGTCTGTGAAGTGATGACCCCGGCGCCTATCACCATAGAGTCGCACAAATCCTTTGGCTATGCGTTGCTGCTGATGCACGACAACCAATTTCGCCATCTGCCCGTGGTCGAAGCCGGCCAATTGATCGGCATCGTCTCGGCGCGCAATGCGCTCGACCCCGATCTTGAGGAGTTCGTCGCCGAATCGCAACGCCGGTTGCACCTGTGGCGCGAGGCCGACTGAAGACACAAGTCCCGCCGCAAATTTGCCGGAGCGGCACCAAACCGTGAGCACCGCTCGGTATCGCACAGACGGCAAGCCGGGGCGAGCACTACCCGCCCTTTCAACCCGCCGGCGTCACTCCCGGCGTGCCAGCAGCAGGTCGACCATCGCCAGCAGACGATCGCGCACCGCCGCCAAGTCGATCGTGTCGTCGAGAAGCCATTGCAGCATCACGCCGCGCAGGCTTCCGAGCAGCAGCACCGACATGCTCGCAGCTTCGATATCGGCGCGAATCTCGCCCCGCGCGATACCGATGCGCAAATGGGTCTCGAAAAACGCCAACGCCAGCCGGTTGTAAGCGGCCATGTCGCTCTTGAGTTCGGCGCCCTCCATGAAACCCTCGGTCAATAGCGCCAGCAAGGCGCGGGTCGTGGTCCAACTGCGGTCGCTGCGCCCGAAATAGACGCTGATATTGCCGCGAATCGCGTCCAGCCCATCGCGGCGCGGCGCTGCGGCGCGCAGTTGCTCCTGAAAGCAGGCGTTGATATGGGCCGCCAGCGCGCGCAACAGACCCGCCTTGTTGCCGAATCGATGGCTCGCCAGCCCGCGGCTGTATCCCGCCGCCGCGCCCACGTCTGCCAGCGTCAGTCGCGCACTGCCGGCGCGTGCGACGATGCCCAGAGCCGCATCGAGCAAACGCTGCTCGGCTTGCTCGCGCCGCTGCGACTGCGTACGCCGCGGCGGCGCGACGGGTGTGACGGGTGCGGCGGGTGCGGCGGGTGCGGCAAGGCGCTGTCGGCGCGCCGTACCGGTTTGCCTGTGCTGCTGCAAGGTGCGCGGCACCGGCTTCACCCGGACTCGAGCGCGGGCGCCTGTCGAATCACCCCGGCGCCATGCAAGCGCTCCAGTGTCGCATCGTCGATGCCGGCTTCGCGCAGCACCTCGAAGCTTTGCTGCCCCAGACGCGGCGCCGGCAGGCGCACTGTCGCCGGCGTGGTGCCGAAGCGGGTGGGCGGCCGCACTGTGATGGTGGCGCCTTCGCTCGGATGCGCCAATGCCTCGAACAGGCCCACCGCCTGCAGATGCGGATGCGCCGGCAACTCGTCGATGCCGTAGATGCGGGTGGCCGGAATATCCAGGCGGTCGCACAGCGCCAGACATTCGGCGCTGCTCATTTCCCGTGTGACGCTCACCATGTCGGCATACAGTTCGGCCACCCGCGCGTTGCGCTGGACGCGGTCGTTCAAATCGTATTTGGCCGCCAGGTCGGCGCGACCGATGCTGGCGAACAGCGCTTTCCAGTGGTCTGCGGTGTAGGGCAGCATCGCCACGTGGCCGTCGCGCGTGGGGGCCGGTTTGCGGCCGCCGGCCAGGATGCGCGCGTAGCCCGCCTTCGCGGTGGGCGGCTCGAATGTGAGGCCGCCCAAATGCTCCGCCAGGGTGAAGGCCACCATGGTTTCAAGCATCGGCACTTCGACATACTGTCCCTGGCCGCTGCGTTGGCGGTGAAACAGAGCCGCCAGCACAGCGTTGACCACCGCAAGGCCGGTGGTCTTGTCGGCCATCAGGGTGGGCGCGAAATCGGGCGCCGCGCGCTCATGGCCGATCAGGGACGCCATGCCGCAGGCGGCCTGGATCACGTCATCGAATGCTGGTCGGTTGGCATCCGGCCCCTCCTG
>Ga0209181_10013780_pt1 | contig 10071 bp, 4 predicted proteins | sample MAT05_FD_187208 | JGI IMG/M metagenome (GOLD analysis project Ga0209181, IMG submission 187208) | Freshwater microbial communities from Lake Fryxell liftoff mats and glacier meltwater in Antarctica - MAT-05 (SPAdes) (version 2) | ecosystem: Environmental > Aquatic > Freshwater > Ice > Liftoff...
GGCGACGGTGAGGACCGCAGGGGAGCATCCTCGACGGAGGTGACCCGAGGACCGGAACCGGCAACGCAGCCAGCCGGGATGGATCGGCCGCGAGAACGGTCGACTTGTTCGTTTGCGGGCCCTTAGCTCAGAATTCGATATGCAGCACGCCACCGACGGTGGTGGTACTGACCGTCGGCGCGACGAGGAACGTGCGGCGTGGCGCGCGAGCGTTGAGGGCGCGCTCGCGGGACTTGGGCGGCGAGATGTAGCCCTTGTAGTAGAAGTAGCTGGCCACGACGCCGGCGGCGATGGCGATGCCGCCGCTCACGTAGGCGAGTGTCTCGGCGTCGTTGCCTTTCTTGCATTCGCCTGAGCCGGGGACCACGTCGACCTCGGTGATCTTGGAGCAGCCAGCCGAGTAGTTGTACATGTCGACCTTCGCGTAGACCCACACGCCGGTGCCGGCCAACGCGACCGCGCCGGTCGCCCAGAACAGCGCGCGCGAGCCGCCGCCGGGGCGCGAGTCCTGCGACACGCCACCCGAGATGATACGGCGATCGTCGGGACCGACGACAGATCCGCCACCACCGTTGACCCCACCACAACCGGACGCCGCGTTCTTCTCGAGATCGACCGACTCGGTGGAGTCCTTGCCGCCGTCGATCGAGATCTTGCTCTCGCTGCGCAGGTAGCACTCCGACTCGACCATCAGCTTGTAGTCGCCGGCGGCGAGGCCTTCGACGCGGGCGGTGCCGCCGACCAGCTGGCCCTTGGGCTCACCGTCGAGATAGACCGTGCCGGTCGCCACGTTGGCCTTCACGATCAGCGTGGCCTGGCTCGAGACGCCGGTGATCTTGGCGTAGAGCTTCTTGCCCAGCGCGCTCAGGTTGGCCGTCGACATCTCGCCGATCGGCGCGAGATCGCTGGTGGTGCGCTCGATCGACTTGGTGTCGACGTTGAGCAGCTTGAGCGAGATCTGGTAGTTCGAGCCGTTCCTCTGGATGCGGCCGTAGAGCAGGCGATCCGCGGCCAGCTCGCCACCGATGCCCGCCATGCAGGCGTTGGCTTCGGAGTCGCAGCCCGACAGCAGCTTCATCTCGATGAGGTTCTTGTCGCTGCCCGCGGCCAAGCTGAACGGTCCGGTGCCCAGGCGAGCCCGCTGGCGCAGCGCCTCGGTGAGCGCCTCGGCGAACGCGGCGCCCTTGGCGTCGGGGGTGTCCGACTCCTCGACGACCTCGAGGCCCAGCACAGCGATCGACGGCTTGGCCAGCGCGGGCCGGGCAACCGCGAGGCCGATGAGAGTGACGAACAGAACCAACGCTCGCTTCATTGATAGCTCCGGGGCGAAACCCGCTCACTATACACGCCTGGCGCGCCGGTCCGGTACGGTGATGGAACAGATCTGACGGTCCGGGACACTGGCGGGGGGAACCGTTCTGACCAATGCTGTGACGCCGTGATCCCGCAGGCTCTGCGCACGCTGTCGACTCGCATCCTCGCGGGCTTCGTCGCGCTGATCCTGGTGTTCACCTCGACGATGGTCTGGATCGTCCTGTACATGAACGATCTCCGCTCGGAGATCGCGGTCATCCGCACCCGCTACCTCCGGGTCACCATCGCCGCCAAAGATCTCGCGGGCCAGCAGCAGATCCTCTACGCGTACCTCAAAGAAGAGCTGCCCGGCGAGAACGCACCGCTGGTGGTCGAGAAGCGGGTCAGCCGCATGCGCGACAAGCGCGCCGATCTGCTGGCCTCGCTCGACGCCACCATCGACGGCCTGCGCGGCCTGCCTCGAGGCCACGGCGCGCTCGCGATCCGGGTGCTCGACAAGATCAGCGGCGTCCAGCGCACCGTCGACGGGCTCGATCCGAGCTACCGGCAACTGTACGCGGCGCCGCCCATCGATCGGCTGGTCCACGCCGCGAGCCCGCAGGTCGAGCCCGAGGTGCTGGCGACCGCGATGGCCGCGCGCGATCACCTGCTCGAGTCGGAGGGCCGGCTCTACACGACGCTGTCGGAGCTGGCGACCAACCTCAACGCCTACACCGAGAAGATCGCGCGCAACCTCGAGTACAACGCCAACCGGCTGCGCATCTTCGCGGCGGCGGTGGGGCTGGTCGCGGTGCTCATCGGCTTTTTGATCACGATCTGGGTGACGGTGTCGTTGCGACCGCTCGGTCGACTCCGCAGCGCGGCGCGCCGCATCGCCGCCGGCGACTATGCCAGCCGCATCGACGAGACTGGTCCGGCCGAAGTCGCCGATCTGGCCCGCGAGTTCAACGCGATGGGCCACGCCGTCGAGGAGCGTGAGCGCGAGGTGGTGCGCTCGGAGCGCCTCGCCGCGGTCGGCAAGATGGCCGCGATGATCACCCACGAGGTGCGCAACCCGCTGTCGTCGATCGGCCTCAACACCGAGCTGCTCGAGGAGGAGCTCGAGGCCCTCGACGCGGGCGAGGAGGCCAAGGAGCTGTGCCGCGCGATCGGCCGCGAGGTCGACCGGCTCACCGCGATCACCGAGGAGTACCTGACGTTCGCGCGCCTGCCCAAGCCGCGCCTCGCCACCGGCTCGGTGGCCGGGTTGGTCGACGATCTCGCGCGCTTCGTGAAGGACGATCTGGCCAGCCGCGACGTCGTGCTCGAGGTCAAGCACGCCGACGGCGTCGCGCCGGCGCTGCTCGACTGGGGCCAGATCCGGCAGTCGGTGTTGAACCTCGTGCGCAACGCCGCCGAGGCGGTCGGCACCCGCGGCGGCGGCCACGTCTGGATCGCGACCCGGGGCGACAACGACCACGTCATGATCGACGTGGACGATGACGGGCCCGGCATCCCGCCCGAGCTGCGCGAGCGGCTCTTCGATCCGTTCGTCTCGACCAAGGATGGCGGGACCGGCCTGGGGCTGGCGCTCACGCATCAGATCATCCGCGACCACGGCGGCACGATCGAGGTCTCGCCGCGCGTGCCCCGCGGCACGCGCTTCACGCTGTCGTTGCCGCGCGCGAGCGGCCGACCCGAGACCGAGCCGGGTTAAGGCTCGAGGGTCGGCTTGCGTGCTCCCCCACGCCGGGTGAGTATGGTCGAGGTTTGACTGCTCCCGACGACTCCGATCCTCACAGCGACAAGCGCCGGCATACTCGCGCCGGCGTCACGCTGATCGTCGAGTACGAGGCCGCCGAGGAGCTGATCGTCGACTACACCGACAACCTGTCGTCGGGCGGCACCTTCGTCGCGACCAACCGCGAGCTGCCGACCGGCAGCGCGGTGCGACTCGCGCTGTCGTTCCCCGGTCTGGTCGAGCCCATCGCCATCGACGGCGTGGTGCGCTGGACCCGCAGCGGCGAAGATGCCGGCGTCGGCATCGAGTTCCTCGAGGGCGACGGGCGGACCCGACTGGCTCAGGTCATCGCACGCGTCCGCGCCGGCGACCCTCGGACGGTGTCGCGGGTCGTGCGGGTCTTGGTGGTCGAGGACAACCCTCACGTCGCGACCTTCATCGGAGACGGCCTCGCCGGATCGGGCAAGCGGGGCGGCGATCTGGCGTTCACGGTGCAGACCGCGTCCAACGGTCGCGAGGCTCTCGAGCTGCTCGGCAGCGAGCGCTTCGACGCGCTCATCATCGACGTCTACCTGCCAGTCATCGACGGCGCCCACGTCATCGAGGTCGTGCGCGCCAAGCTCGGCCTCACCGAGCTCCCAGTGATCGCGGTCTCGGCCGGCGGCGACGCGGCCCGGGTCTCGGCGCTGCGCGCCGGCGCCAACATCTTCATCGACAAGCCGATGCGGCTCCGCCAGGTCATCGACACGATCCGCGCGTTGATGAAGTGACGTGAACGGCCCTGCCCACGCCTTTACGCCTGGGCCGTGACCGACGACACTCGCGTCGACACCTCGAGGGCTGGTCGTAGACAGTTCCTCCCACAGGAGCGTTGATGCGATCCGTGAAGCGAAGCCTACCGATCCGCAGCGTGGCCCTGGCCACGTTGCTCTCCTTCATTTCCTTGTCGTGCGGGCCCAAGGCGGGCGGCACGCGGTCCGGTGGTGGCGGGACGGGCGTGGTGACGACGGGCGGCGATGCGCTGCTCCTCGACGACGCCAAGGCGGGGCTGACGATGCGGCTGTCCGATGGCACGCAGCTGGCGCCACCGGCGGACCGCTCGAAGCTGACGCCGTCGACGCCGCTCGACGACAGCGCGGCCAAGGCGATCCTGGATCGGGTGGCGCCGGTGGGCGCCCAGCCGAGCGACGTGCAGGGCTTCGCGCTGCGCGACCGGTCGACGCCGCCACCGCGCACCGGCAAGACGATCAAGGGCACGTTCCCGCCGCCCAACCCGCAGGCCGGACCGCCGCCGGCGACCAACGACGCCGGCAAGCCGTTGACGGTGGTGCGGTGGGCGCCCGAGGGCGACGTGCCGGTGGCGCCGCAGCTGCAAGTGACGTTCTCGCAGGCCATGGTCGCGGTGACGTCGCAGGACGACGCGGCCAAGGTGGTGCCGGTGACGCTGACGCCGACCCCGGCCGGCAAGTGGCGCTGGCTGGGCACGAAGACGCTGCTGTTTGACCCGGCGGTGCGGTTCCCGCAGGCGACGACGTTCACGGTGAAGATCGCCCAGGGCACCAAGTCGGCGACCGGTAACCTGCTGGCGGCCGAGCGGTCGTTCACGTTCACCACGCCGACGCCGCGCCTGCAGACGGCGTGGCCCCAGGGCAGCCCGCAGCGGCTCGACGCGCCGATGTTCGTGCGCTTCGATCAGCAGATCGACGCCGCGGCGGTGCTCAAGACGATCAAGGTCAAGGCCGGCGGCAAGGCGTATGCGACGCGCCGGCTGACCGCGGACGAGATCGCCCGGCATGACGAGGTCAAGTCGCTGGTCGACAGCGCCCAGGCCAACGGGCAGGGCGACCGCTGGGTGGCCTTTGCCACGACCGAGCCGTTCCCGAAAGACACGCGCGTCGAGGTGACGATCGGGCCGGGCACGCCGTCGGCGGAGGGCCCGAACACGACCCCCGACGAGCAGAGCTTCGCGTTCGAGACCTATCCGCCACTGGCGATCATCCGCGCCGAGTGCGGTTGGGGCGAGTGCCCGCCGGGCGCGCCGTTCGCGATCGAATTCAACAACCCGCTCGACGCCGACCGGTTCGACGCGGTGCAGGTGACGACGACGCCCGCGATCCCGCGCGTCAACGTCACGCACAATGGCAACTACCTCTCGGTGCAGGGCCTGACGGCGGGCCAGACCGCCTATGCCACCGTGGTGTCGGGCGGGCTGATGGACGTCTTTGGCCAGACGCTCGGCAAGGACGCGCGCCTGGCCTGGAAGACCGGCAAGGCCTATCCCAACTTCTACGGCCCGTCGGGGATGGTCGTGCTCGACCCGGCGGCTCGGGCGCCGACGCTCGACGTGTTCACGACCAACTACGACGCCGTGAAGGTGCGGCTCTACGCGGTCGTCCCCAGCGACTACGATGCATACGGAAAGTACGTGCAGAATCAGTGGCAGCGGAAGAAGCCCAGTCTGCCCGGCAAGAAGGTCTTCGACCAGCTGGTGCGGGTGCAGGCGGCGGGCGGGGGCTCGACGGTGGACCAGCTCGTCGAGACGAAGGTCGACCTGGCGCCGGCGCTCACGCGCGGGCTGGGCCACGTGATCGCGGTCGTCGAGCCGTCGCCGTGGCGGGAGCGCTACGACCCACCGCGCCTGGTCACCTGGGTGCAGTCGACGCGCCTGGGCGTGGACGCCGCGGTCGACGCCAACGAGCTGCACGCCTGGATCAGCAAGCTGGCCGACGGCCGCCCGGTCGCCGACGCCGCGCTGTCGATCGAGCCGTGGGGCCTCAAGGGCACGTCGGGCGACGACGGCACCGCGGTGCTGGCGCTGTCGGCCAAGCCCGAGCCGCGGGCCGGGCTGCTGGTGGCGCGGTCCGGCGACGACGTCGCGTTCGTGCCTGACGGCTATGGCTGGTACAGCGGAGAGGCCCAGTGGCGCAAGCAGCCGCGACCCGACTCGCTGCTCTGGCATATGACCGATGATCGTCAGATGTACCGACCCGGCGAGGAGGTCCATCTCAAGGGCTGGCTGCGGGCCTACCAGAGCCGCGAGGGTGGCGATCTGGCCGGCATCGCGGGCCAGGTCTCCTCGGTGACGTACCAGGTGCTCGACCCGATCGGCAACCCGCTGACCAAGGGCACGACCAAGGTGTCGACGCTGGGTGGGTTCGATCTGGCGTTCACGCTGCCCAAGACGCCCAACCTGGGCTACGCGTCGATCCAGCTCGAGGCCAAGGGCCGCCTCAGCGGCACTGGCTATCACACCTTCCAGATCCAGGAGTTCCGCCGGCCCGAGTACGAGGTCAGCGCGCAGGCCGACAGCGCGATCCACGTCATCGGCGGCGGCGGCGACGTGACGGTGAAGGCCAGTTACTTCGCGGGCGGCGGCCTGGCCGGCGCGGCGGTCGACTGGAACCTGACCGCGAGCGAGACGACGTTCACGCCGCCCAACCGCGACGACTTCACCTTCGGGCGCTGGGTGCCGTGGTGGGGCTGGGGCCGGCGCTGGTGGGACGCCGGCGCTGGCTACGTCGCGCCGCCCAGCTGGCAGCACGCCGGCAAGACCGACGCCACGGGCGCGCACGTCTTGCACCTGGACTTTTTAGGTGTCAATCCGCCGACGCCGATGAGCGTCAGCGCCAATGCCTCGGTCACCGACGTGAACCGCCAGGCCTGGAACGCCAATGCCACGCTCCTGGTCCACCCGGCGCTGGCCTACGTCGGCCTGCGCACGGCCCGGCCCTACGTCGACCAGGGGCAGCCGATCGCGGTCGAGGCCATCGACGTCGACCTCGACGGCAAGGCGCTCGTCGGTCAGCCGATCTCGGTGCAGGCCGCCCGCCTCGACTACAAGTTGGAGAAGGGCAAGTACGTCGAGACCGAGGAGGACGTCCAGGACTGCGCGCTGACCTCGGCGGCGACCCCCGGCACGTGCAGCTTCACCACGCCCGAAGGCGGTCAGTACAAGATCACGGCCGTGGTCGCCGACGACCGCGGGCGCAAGAATCGCAGCGAGCTGACGGTGTGGGTGTCGGGCGGCAAGACCCCGCCGGCCCGCGAGGTCGAGGAGGAGCAAGTGACGCTCATCCCCAACGCCAAGGAGTACCAGCCGGGTGACACCGCGGAGTTGCTGGTGCAGGCGCCGTTCTATCCGGCCGAGGGCGTGCTGTCGACGCGGCGCTCGGGCATCGTGACCTCGTCGCGCTTCACCATGACCGGCCCGACGCAGACCGTGAAGGTGCCAATCACCGACGGCTACACGCCGAACCTGTTCGTGCAGGTCGATCTGGTGGGCATGAGCACCCGCGTCGACGACGAGGGCCAGCCCGACGCCAGCCTGCCGAAGCGGCCGGCCTACGCGGTCGGCACGCTCAACCTGCCCATCCCGCCCCGGCGCCGCACGCTGGCGGTGGTGATCGACCCGCGCGCGGCCAAGGCGGCGCCCGGCGAAAAGACCCAGCTCGACGTCAGCGTGAAAGATGCCAGTGGCGCGGCGGTCAGCGGCGCCGAAGTGACGGTCATCGCGGTGGACGAGGCCGTGCTGTCACTGACTGGCTTCCAGTTCGCCAATCCCATCGACGTGTTCTACGCGATGCGCGACGCCGGCGCGAGCGATCACCGCCTGCGCAGCTTCGTGAAGCTGGCGCAGCCCGATGCCAACCAGCTCGCGGACGCGACGGTCGCGCCGAGCGGGAGTGGGCGAGCGATGCTGATCACCGCGGCGGCCGGTGAACGAGAGTTTGACGTCGTGGTCGGCGGCATGGCCCCGCCGCCGCCGTCCGCCCCGCCGACCGATCGGCGCGAGGAGTCGAAGAGTCGCGACGGCAGGGACAAGAGCGCTGGGCCGCAGCCGCAGCCGCAGCCCGGCATCGCGGTCCGCACCAACTTCAACCCGCTGGCCGCGTTCTCGCCGGCCATCACCACCGGCGCCGACGGCCGCGCGGTGGTGCCGCTCACGCTCCCCGACAACCTGACCCGCTATCGCCTCGTCGCGATCGCGGTCGCCGGCGACAAGCAGTTCGGCAAGGGCGAGAGCGCCCTCACCGCGCGACTGCCACTGATGGTGCGGCCGTCGCCGCCCCGGTTCCTGAACTTCGGCGACACCTTCGAGCTGCCGGTCGTGGTGCAAAACCAGACCGACAGCCCGATGCAGGTCGACGTCGCGGTGCGCGTCACCAATGCCACGCTCACCCAGGGCGCCGGCCGCCGCGTCACCGTGCCCGCCAATGACCGTGTCGAGGTCCGCTTCCCGGCCGCCGCCGCCATGGCCGGCACCGCCCGCTTCCAGATCGCCGCCACCTCGGCCGCCGGTTCCGATGCCGCCGAGCTGGCCCTGCCGGTGTGGACGCCGGCCACCACCGAGGCGTTTGCCACCTACGGGCAGATCGACGACGGCGCCATCCGCCAGCCGGTCGCGCTGCCCGGCCAGGTCGTGACGCAGTTCGGCGGCCTCGAGGTCGAGACCTCGTCGACGCAGCTGCAGGCGCTCACCGACGCGTTCCTGTACCTGGTCAGTTATCCCTTCGAGTGCAGCGAGCAGCTCAGCTCGCGCGTGGCCGGCATTGCCGATCTGCGCGACGTCCTGGCCGCGTTCCAGTCGCCGGGCCTCCCGGCGCCGGCCCAGCTCGAGGCCAAGGTCGCCGAGGATCTCGAGCGGCTGTACGCGATGCAGAACTACGACGGTGGCTTTCCGTTCTGGCAGCGTGGCTACGACTCGTGGCCGTACCTGACGGTCCACGTCACCAATGCGATGGTCCGCGCCAAGGCCAAGGGCTTCGCCCTCGAGCGCGGCCCGCTCGACAATGCGCTACAGTATCTGCGCACGATCGAGAACCGGTATCCGTCGTATTACACTCCGGAGATCCGGCGCACGATCACGTCCTATGCGCTCTACACGCGCATGCTGGCCGGTGACCGCGACACCGCCCGGGCCCGCGGCCTCATCGCCGAGGCCGGCGGCGTCACCAAGCTGTCGCTCGAGGCCGACGGCTGGCTGCTCGGCGTGCTGGCCCAAGATGCCGCCAGCGCCAGCGAGCGCAAGGCGTTGCTGCGCCACCTCGCCAACCAGGCCGTCGAGACCGCGGCCGCCGCCAACTTCACGACCAGCTACGGTGACGGCGCCTATCTGCTGCTCCACTCCGACCGCCGCGTCGACGCCGTCGTCCTCGAGTCGCTCATCGCCGAAGATCGCGGCAATGACCTCATCCCGAAGCTGGTCATTGGCCTGCTCGGCCACACCAAGGCCGGACGCTGGGAGTCGACTCAGGAGAACGTCTTCGTCCTGGCCGCGCTCGACCTGTACTTCCAAGAGTACGAGAAGGTCACGCCCGACTTCGTCGCCAAGGTCTGGCTGGGCGACGGCTACGCCGGCGACCACGCCTTCAAGGGCCGCCAGACCGACCGGTTCTCGATCGCCATCCCCATGAAGACCGTCGTCGACAAGGCCGGGGCCGGCCCGGCCGACCTGGTCATTCAGAAGGATGGCAAAGGCCGCCTCTATTACCGCGTCGGCATGACCTACGCGCCGGCCAACCTCCAGCTCGCCGCCGCCGACTACGGCTTCACGGTGGCGCGCCGCTACGAGGCCGTCGACGACCCGGCCGACGTGGTCCGAAACCCGGACGGGTCGTGGACGATCAAGGCCGGGGCCCGGGTCCGAGTCCGGGTCACGATGGCCGCCGAGAGCCGGCGCTACCACGTCGCGCTGGTCGATCCGCTGCCGGCCGGCCTCGAGGCCATGAACCCCGCGCTCGCGGTCACCGGGCCGGTGCCGCAGGATCCCAAGCCGGCCACCGGCGCCAACCGCTACTGGTGGTGGTGGTCGACCTGGTACGAGCACCAGAACCTGCGCGACGAGCGCGTCGAGGCCTTCACCTCGCTGCTGGGGGACGGCGTCTACGACTACACCTACGTCGCGCGCGCCACCACGCCCGGCCGCTTCGTGGTCCCGCCCGCCAAGGCCGAGGAGATGTACCACCCCGAGACCTTCGGTCGCTCCGCCTCGGACCGCGTCGTCGTCGAGTAGCCCGGTAGCGAGCTCCGCGCGGCCG